>OIEJ01000181.1_pt1 | contig 36902 bp, 27 predicted proteins | sample 1581791 | NCBI WGS metagenome assembly OIEJ01 (sample SAMN03281019, study PRJEB24777) | human gut metagenome | isolation source: fecal sample PR141 from 1 month old male Chinese infant, vaginal delivered... | place: Singapore | collected 2005-11-08 | reverse complement strand
GTTATAATAGAAATAATGATTAATTGTATAGGATTGTAAGATGGATATTCAAGAATTAAAAAAACGACAAGAGAAGATTCGTAATTTCTCTATCATTGCACACATTGACCACGGGAAGTCAACTTTGGCTGACCGTATTTTGGAAAAAACTGAGACGGTTTCTAGTCGTGAAATGCAAGCTCAACTCTTGGATAGCATGGATTTGGAGCGTGAGCGTGGTATCACGATTAAGCTTAATGCGATTGAGTTGAACTACACGGCTAAAGACGGTGAAAACTACATTTTCCACTTGATTGACACCCCAGGACACGTTGACTTTTCATATGAAGTGTCACGTTCTTTGGCGGCTTGTGAGGGGGCAATTTTGGTTGTTGATGCGGCACAAGGTATCGAAGCTCAAACCCTTGCCAATGTTTACCTAGCCCTTGATAATGATTTGGAAATTCTGCCAGTTATCAATAAAATTGATTTGCCAGCAGCAGACCCAGAGCGTGTGCGTCAAGAAATCGAAGATGTGATTGGTCTTGATGCTTCAGAGGCTGTGCTTGCTTCAGCAAAAGCAGGTATCGGGATTGAAGAAATCCTTGAACAAATTGTTGAGTACGTGCCAGCGCCAGCAGGAGATGTTGAAGCACCGCTTCAAGCGCTTATCTTTGACTCTGTTTATGATGCTTACCGCGGGGTTATTCTGCAAGTTCGTATCGTTAATGGTATTGTAAAACCTGGTGATAAGATTCAATTGATGTCAAATGGTAAAACGTTTGATGTTACAGAAGTTGGTATCTTCACGCCGAAAGCTGTTGGACGTGATTTCTTAGCAACTGGTGATGTTGGTTATATCGCAGCATCAATCAAGACAGTTGCTGATACCCGTGTGGGTGATACAGTAACTCTTGCTGAAAATCCAGCAGAAGCACCGCTTCATGGTTACAAACAAATGAACCCAATGGTATTTGCTGGTCTTTACCCAATTGAATCAAATAAATACAATGACCTCCGTGAAGCACTTGAAAAATTACAATTGAACGATGCTAGTCTCCAATTCGAGCCTGAAACATCACAAGCTCTTGGCTTTGGTTTCCGTTGTGGTTTCCTTGGTTTGCTTCACATGGACGTTATCCAAGAACGTTTGGAACGTGAATTCAACATTGATTTGATTATGACAGCACCATCCGTTGTTTACCATGTTAACACGACTGATGGCGAAATGCTTGAGGTGTCAAATCCGTCTGAATTCCCAGACCCAACTAAGGTTGCAAGTATCGAAGAACCATATGTGAAAGCACAAATCATGGTTCCGCAAGAATTTGTCGGAGCAGTCATGGAACTTGCCCAACGCAAACGTGGCGACTTCGTGACAATGGATTACATTGATGAAAATCGTGTCAATGTCATTTACCAGATTCCGCTTGCTGAAATTGTCTTTGATTTCTTTGATAAATTGAAATCATCAACACGTGGTTATGCAAGTTTTGATTACGAAATTTCAGAATACCGTAAATCAAAATTGGTTAAAATGGATATTCTCCTTAACGGTGATAAAGTTGATGCGCTCAGCTTCATTGTTCACAACGAATTTGCTTATGAACGTGGTAAATTAATCGTTGAAAAACTCAAGAAAATCATTCCACGTCAACAATTCGAAGTGCCAATTCAAGCAGCTATCGGTCAAAAAATCGTTGCACGCTCAGATATTAAAGCTCTTCGTAAAAATGTGCTTGCCAAGTGTTACGGTGGTGACGTTTCTCGTAAACGTAAATTGCTTGAAAAACAAAAAGCAGGTAAAAAACGTATGAAAGCTATCGGTTCTGTTGAAGTGCCACAAGAAGCCTTCTTGTCAGTACTTTCAATGGATGACGATAACAGTAAAAAATAAAATGATTAAACAGCTGAAACCTTTTCTTTCAGTTGTTTTTTTGAGAAATTTTAATGCTTCGAGCTAAAGTGAGAAATAGGTTTGGGGGCGAAATGTCTTTGTTTTGAGATAGTTTCATAATGAATTTGCAAGCTTTTGTTAAGAGTAATTTTAGAGAACTGTTCAAATTTTCAGTTATTTTATGGTACAATAGAATTAAAACTATACCATGGGAGAGTTGTATGAAATTACTGACAAATGTGTCACAATTAAAAGGAACTTTGCGAGTTCCTGGAGATAAGTCAATCAGTCACCGTTCAATTATGTTCGGCAGTCTTGCCAAGGGAACAACAACTGTTCATGATATTTTGCGTGGTGAAGATGTGCTGTCAACAATGCAAGTATTTCGTGATTTAGGGGTTGATATCCAAGACGACGGTAACATCGTAACCATTACAGGTGTTGGCTTTGACGGGCTTAAAGCTCCAAAAAACAAACTAGATATGGGAAATTCAGGAACATCAATCCGCTTGATTTCTGGCGTGTTAGCAGGGCAAGATTTTACGGTTGAAATGTTTGGTGATGACAGTTTGTCAAAACGCCCAATGGACCGCGTGACCATTCCGCTTCGTCAAATGGGAGTTGAAGTGTCAGGGCAAACAGACCGTGATTTGCCACCGCTTACGATGCGTGGTAGCAAAGCGCTTAAACCGATTCATTATCAACTTCCTGTGGCGTCTGCTCAAGTGAAGTCAGCACTTATTTTTGCAGCTTTGCAAGCTGACGGTGAGTCTGTCATCATTGAAAAAGAAAAAACACGCAATCACACAGAGGATATGATTGTTCAGTTTGGTGGCGCAATTGACGTTAATGGCAAAGAAATTCGCATCAAAGGTGGTCAAGAATTTACTGGTCAAGATGTGGTTGTCCCAGGTGATATTTCATCAGCGGCTTTCTGGTTAGTCGCAGGGCTCATTGTTCCAAATGCTAAAGTAACCCTTGAAAATGTCGGTATCAATGAAACACGTACTGGTATCATTGATGTTATCAAGGAAATGGGGGGCAAAATGACCATTTTAAACGTTGATGAGATTGCTAAATCAGCAACGATTACCGTTGAAACATCTGAACTTCACGGCGTTGAAATTGGTGGCGAAATCATTCCGCGTTTGATTGATGAATTACCAATTATCGCTCTTCTTGCCACACAAGCTAATGGTACAACGATTATTCGTGATGGAGAAGAGTTGAAAGTGAAGGAAACAGACCGTATTCAGGTGGTTGCGGATGCGCTTAATGCAATGGGTGCTGACATTACGCCAACAGATGACGGTATGATTGTCAAAGGAAAAACACCTCTCCATGGCTCTAAAGTCAGTACTTTCGGTGACCACCGTATCGGTATGATGACTGCTGTTGCTGCGCTTTTGGTGTCCGACGGAGACGTTGAACTAGAACGAGCAGAAGCGATTAATACAAGCTACCCAAGCTTCTTTAATGATTTGGAGGTACTCTCACGTGGCTAGAATTATTATTGGTTTTATGGGGTCTGGGAAATCAACGATTTCATCATTGTTAGATGAAAATTACATTGATATGGATGCTTTGATTACAGAGCATATCGGCATGTCAATCGCAGACTTTTTCGCTAAAGAGGGTGAAGCTAAATTCCGTGAAATTGAGTCACAAGTGCTTGCGGAATTGGCTGATTCTGACCAAGTCATTTCAACTGGTGGCGGCGTTGTCATCAATCCGATTAACAGAGAGATTTTAGCAAGAAATCCAGAAACGATTTACCTAAAATCAGACTTTGAAACGCTTTATGACCGCATTGAGCATGATACGGAAAATGTTCGTCCTTTGTTTGTCAACAATAGCAAGGAAGCTTTCAAAGAAATCTTTGACGGTCGCCAAGAAATGTATGAAGCAGCAGCTAATCGTATTATTGAAGTGGCTGATAAAACACCTGAAGAAATTGTTGAGGAAATCGGATGACAGTTGGCTATTTAGGACCAAGTGGTTCTTTTACACATAATGTTGCTGTTAAGGCATTTCCAGAAGCTAATCGCATGCCTTTTGCAAATATCACCGAAGTTATCAAATCTTATGAAGAAGGTTTTGTGGATTATGCCATTATCCCTGTTGAAAATTCAATCGAGGGTTCAGTGCATGAAACGTTGGATTACCTTTTTCATCAAGCTGAAATTGAGGCGATTGCAGAAATCATTCAACCGATTAAACAACAGCTTTTAGCAACAACACAAACAAAGAAAATTGAAAAGATTTTTTCACACCCGCAAGCTATTGCTCAAGGGAAAAAATACATTAAAGCACATTATCCAGCAGCAAAAATTGAGATGACGGCTAGTACGGCTTATGCCGCACGTTTCATTGCTGAACATCCAGAGGAAAACTTTGCTGCCATTGCGCCAGTAGCTGCCGCAAAAGAATATGGTTTGGAAATTATTGCCCAAGATATTCAAGAAATGGATGAAAACTACACGCGCTTTTGGGTACTAGGGCATCAAAAACGGTCGTTTGATTGGGCAAAACTCAATCAAAAAGTTTCATTGGCATTGACCTTGCCAGATAACTTGCCTGGTGCGCTTTATAAAGCATTATCTGTTTTTGCTTGGCGTGGCATTGATTTGACTAAAATTGAAAGTCGCCCTCTAAAAACAGCTTTGGGAGAATATTTTTTCATCGTTGATGTTGAAAATAAAAATGATACACTAGTGTCATTTGCGCTAGAAGAATTGAACGTTCTTGGCATTGACTATAAAATCCTCGGACGTTATGATGTTTACAAACTGTAAAATCCTCTGATTTTTGATATTTAGGAATTGTTAAGCGCTTGTGCTGGCTCTAGTCTGATGAAAATGGGAAAGATATGGTATGAGATATGGCAAGAAATAATTTAAGTCGGCATGAAGAGTTAAGATATGAGTATCTTTTAAAGAATCTTGAGTATTTAAGTTTGCGTGAAAAGCAAGAATTTAACTATCTTTACAATAAAAAACAAGCTGGTGAGGTCAACGAGCCACCACGCTCTCAGCCGTCGTCTGCCTATAATGACAATTACTACGATGATTATTATGACGATGCTTATGATAATCAAGTGGATTATTATGATGACGATAACTGGACATCTCAAGGGCTTCCCAAATACCCAGAAGAAAAAAAGCAGTCGAAACGTTCCTTTAGAAGAACGAGCGAGCAGCAGGCAGAGATTCTTCCAACTTATCAAAACAATTATGAGAATTATAATGAGGCATTTTATCAAGAACCCGAACCTGTAACGCCTAAAAAAGCAAAGAAAGCCAAAAAGAAGCGTCGCAAAATTCGTATTAAGCGTCTGTTGAAACTTCTTAGTTTCTTGGTGATTCTTGTCATGGCAGGGATGATTTACATGTTTTTCAAAGGTGTTAATGATGTTTCAAGTGGTGAGACAAATTACACGGCGGCTGTGACAGAAACATTCAATGGTGAAGATAGCGATGACGGTACTAATATTCTCATATTAGGAAGTGACCAGCGGGTTACACAAGGATCTTCGGATGCCAGAACCGATACGATTATGGTGATGAATATTGGCAACAGCGACGGAAAAATTAAGTTAGTCAGCTTTATGCGCGATACCTTAGTTAATATTGATGGTGTTAGCTACAATGACTATTCAAATGACCAAAAATTAAATGTTGCTTTTAATATAGGAGAGCAGGATAATAACCAAGGTGCAGAACTCATGCGACAGACGTTGAAAGATAATTTTGATATTAACATCAAATATTATGTCATGGTTGACTTTGCAACCTTTGCAGAAGCCATTGATACCTTATTTCCAAATGGCGTTGAAATAGACGCCAAATTTGGTACGGTTGATGGTCAAGCAGTTTCGTCTGTTGAAGTTCCTGATGATCTCAATATGCAGGCTGACGGTACTGTTCCAAATCAAACGATTGAAGTTAGAACACAAAAAATGGATGGTCGGACTTTGCTCAATTATGCTCGTTTCCGTAAAGATGATGACGGTGATTATGGACGTACTCAACGCCAGCAACAAGTTATTTCTGCCATTATCAACCAGATTAAAGATCCAACAAAACTTTTTACAGGTTCAGCTGCAATTGGTAAAATCTATGCTTTGACCTCAACGAACGTTTCTTATTCATTCCTTTTGAAAGAAGGTTTATCTGTTATCACGAGTGGTCAAGAAGGCATCGAGCAAACAACCATTCCAGCCGAAGGTGACTGGACAGATGACTATGATATGTATGGCGGCTTAGGAATTACCATTGATTTTGATAAATATCAAGAAGAGTTAAAAGAACTTGGTTTGCGGTAGGAAGAGATATGATATAATAGAGAGGCAGTTAAGCTTCTCTATTTTTATTATGGAGAAAAGCGACCGAGAAATAGAACATTGCCAATTTAGAATTGGCTGAAAGGAAATTATGTTAAGTAAAAATGCTATTGTAGATGCTGAAATCACGGATTTATCACACGAAGGAGCAGGTGTTGCCAAGGTTGACGGTTTCGTCTTTTTTGTTGAAAATGCACTTCCAGGTGAGAAAATCAAAATGCGCGTCTTGAAAGTGAAAAAGAACATCGGATTTGGTAAAGTTGAGGAGTATGTGACAATCTCTGAACACCGCAATCAAGATTTGAATGTGGATTATTTGCGTACAGGAATTGCGGATTTTGGGCATCTTGCGTATGCTGAACAGTTAAAATTTAAACGCAAACAAGTAATGGATAATCTCTATAAAACAGCTGGTATTTCAGATGTCGAGGTGTCAGAAACACTTGGTATGGCGCACCCATACGCTTATCGCAATAAAGCACAAGTGCCTGTTCGTCGTGTTAATGGTCAGTTGGAGACAGGATTTTTCCGTAAACATTCTCATGATTTGATGCCGATTTCTGATTATTATATTCAAAATAAAGAAATTGACCGTTTGATTAATTTTACACGTGATTTGCTTCGCCGTTTTGACCTTAAACCTTATGATGAAAAAGAGCAAACTGGATTGATTCGTAATTTGGTTGTTCGTCGTGGGCATTATTCTGGTGAAATGATGCTGGTCTTTGTGACAACACGCCCAAAAATCTTCCGTATTGAGCAAATCATTGAGAAAATTGTGGCAGAATTTCCAGCGGTTAAGTCAATCGTTCAAAATATTAACGATAAAAATACCAATGCGATTTTCGGTAAAGAGTTTAAGACATTGTATGGCAAAGATACGATTGTTGACAGCATGCTTGGCAATCAATATGAAATTTCTGCTCGTTCATTCTATCAAGTCAATACTGAAATGGCTGAAAAGCTTTACCAAACTGCCATTGATTTTTCAGACTTGACACCTAAAGATATTGTCATTGATGCTTACTCTGGTATTGGAACAATTGGGCTTTCATTTGCCAAAAATGTTAAAGCCGTTTACGGCGTCGAAGTGATTGAAGAAGCTGTGGAGGATGCTAAAAGAAATGCTGCGCTAAACAGTATTACCAATGCGCATTATGTTGCTGATTCGGCAGAACATGCTATGGCAACTTGGAGCAAAGACGGTATCAAACCAAGTGTGATTTTGGTTGATCCACCACGCAAAGGCTTGACAGAAAACTTTATCAAAGCCAGCGTTGCCATGCAGCCAGAAAAAATCACTTATATCTCATGTAACCCAGCAACTATGGCGCGTGACATCAAGCTCTATCAAGAACTCGGCTACAAACTCATAAAAGTACAACCAGTTGATTTGTTCCCGAATACGCATCACGTGGAGTGCGTAGTGTTGCTACAACGAAGCAACGGGTAAAAATCCTTTATTTTAAGCACTTTTTCAAGCATTTTGTCTTTATTGAAAAGAGTGATTTTGACATAAAAAAGGTTCAAAAAAAGTACATTGATGTGAATGTCTGTTTGGATGTCGACTGCGTAGACAAAAAATAGATACGTCATAAAAAATAATAGTTCAGCGAGAACATTTTACTAAGTGTTCTCGTTTTTTTATTTTCAGGAGGAATTCATGAAAAAGAAGGAACAATCATCACGCCAAATCGTGATGTGTCATCTTGTGGCTATTTTAGGAGTTGATATTGTGAAAGCAACACAGCTAATTGATGAAATGGAACAACCAGGTTTAATCCGATTTGATGAATTTGGAAATGTTGGAATATTAGTCTTGGAGGGACAATCATGAAACGAATTACCGCTAATCAGTATCAGACATCAGAGCGTTATTATAAACTCCCTAAAATTTTGTTTGAGAGTGAACGTTATAAGGATATAAAGCTGGAGGTTAAGGTAGCCTACGCGGTTTTAAAAGATAGGTTGGAGCTGTCTTTGAGTAAGGGCTGGATTGATGAGGATGGGGCTATTTACTTGATTTATTCCAATTCAAATCTGATGGCACTTTTAGGCTGTTCAAAGTCAAAATTACTCTCTATCAAGAAAACCTTACGTGACTATGGCTTAATTGATGAAGTCCAACAGTCCTCTAGTGAAAAAGGTCGAATGGCAAATAAAATTTACTTGGGGGAATTAGAACATGAAACTACCCCAGTCTTACATACTGACGGGGCTAGTGTTAAAAAAACACTAGGGGAGTCTCAAAGAAAGACGGGGCCGGTCTTAAATTCAGCCCCTAGTGAGACTGAAGGAAGTGAGACTAAATATAGTGAAACTGAAGGGAGTGATTTCCTTATTGAGGACGAGGAGGAGAGGCAGCTGGTAGATGAGAAACAAGAAGAGAACTTTACTTCAAAAGTTGATGGCGTGACCAAGTACGATCGAGACTATATTTGGGGTTTGGTTCATGACCAGTTAAGACAGACAGGTCTATCTCAGTCAGCTAGTGACTATGCCATGATTTATTTTAGTGACCGTTATCAGTATGCTTTGGAACATATGCGATTTGCTCGGTCAGCGGAAGTAATAGCTGAATACGTATTTAATGGTGTGCTGTCAGAGTGGACCAAGCAACTGAGACGACAAGAAGTAAAAGGAGGTGAATAAGATGATTTGGTGGATACTAGGTGGAATCTATCTGATTTCTATCATCATTTTGATTGTTGAAATCATCCGTGCACCAGAAATGGATGATCATATATAAGCAAGAGTTTTACATGTGTAAGGCTTTTTTTTAGTTGGAAAGAGAGAAAAAATGAAATTTTTAGATTTATTTGCTGGGATAGGTGGTTTTAGGCTAGGGTTGGAATCACAGGGTCATAAATGCCTGGGCTTTTGTGAAATTGATAAATTCGCCAGAACATCTTATAAAGCCATGTTTAACACAGAAGGGGAAATAGAATACCATGACATTAAAGAGGTCACAGACCATGACTTTAGACAATTTAGAGGGCAAGTGGACATCATCTGCGGGGGATTTCCTTGCCAAGCTTTTTCACTCGCAGGAAGACGACTGGGATTTGAAGATACTCGAGGGACTCTCTTTTTTGAGATTGCTCGAGCGGCCAAACAAATCCAACCACGTTTTCTATTTTTGGAAAACGTCAAAGGCCTACTCAATCACGACGAGGGACGGACGTTCGCCACAATCCTCTCCACGATGGATGAATTGGGGTATGATGTCGAATGGCAGGTGCTTAACAGTAAGGACTTCCAAGTCCCGCAAAACAGAGAGCGGGTCTTTATTATCGGACATTCTAGAAGATACCGTTCCAGATTCATATTTCCTCTCAGAAGAGAAAACAGCCCAGCTCATCTTGAAAGGCTAGGAAATATCAATCCCTCTAAACGTGGTTTGAATGGTGAAGTCTATCTGACGAGTGGACTTGCTCCTACACTAACAAGAGGTAAAGGAGAGGGAGCTAAAATCGCCATTCCAGTCTTAACACTAGATAGACTAGAAAAACGGCAACATGGTCGTCGATTTAAGGACAATCAAGACCCTATGTTTACTTTGACAAGTCAAGACAGACACGGGGTTGTTGTCGCAGGAAATCTGCCGACTAGCTTTGACCAGACTGGAAGAGTATTCGATATATCTGGCTTGTCACCGACTTTGACCACCATGCAAGGTGGAGATAAGGTGCCAAAGATTTTGCTGAGGGAGGAGCTGCCATTTCTGAAAATCAAGGAAGCCACAAAAAGAGGGTATGCAAAGGCAACTCTTGGAGACTCTGTCAATCTGGCTTATCCAGACTCAACCAAACGGAGGGGACGAGTGGGAAAGGGAATATCCAATACCCTGACGACTTCTGATAATATGGGAGTGGTGGTAGCTGCTTTGGAATATCGACAGGATAAGTGGTATGAAGTCACAGGCATTGTCTTAGACGGAAAACTCTATCGCCTGAGAATTAGACGACTGACACCAAGAGAGTGTTTCAGACTGCAAGGCTTTCCTGATTGGGCTTATGAAAGAGCAGAGAGTGTTTCCAGTAAGAGCCAACTATACAAACAGGCAGGCAATAGTGTGACTGTCACAGTTATTGAAGCCATTGCGAGAGAATTTAGAAGAATAGAAGAGGAAGAAAAACATGAACCTACTACATAAGAAAAGTATCCTAGATTGTACTGAATTAGAGGAACGTATTCACCAAGTTGAAACCAATCAGCTACTACAAAAGATATTGTCGCTCCCCAATTTTGATTGTGACTTTGAGGTGACCTTTGAAGATGATTACCACAAAGAGATGAATGATCCCCTATTCTACGAATCCAATCTTCATCGGATTTCGGATTTTATGGAAACTAGGGATATTAAAAATGGTGTAGATACACTATTGACGAAAGACAATCACCTGGCCTTTCGTGCCTTTGGTGATAATTATACTGCTAGAGGAAAGGATGGCATTTTAACGACTTTAGTGATAGTCAAGTGCTTTGGTGAAGGACGGATGCCCATTGATATGAGTCGCTATTTCTCAACTCCTGAACCAACAGTTGAAAATAGCCTAATCCTATAAGGAGGTGCCTATGCTTGAGGTATATCTAGGAAATAATGCCAATACAAATCAAGATTTACTAACCATTTTGACGACCTATGGTGTGACTTATCGTTGTATAAAAGCGTGTGATGTAGACCGTGAAATCTTACTGTCACTCTTTGCCAAAACAATGGATTGTTTTGAGTTATTGTCGCCACGATTTCTTTGCTTTAAGCGTCAATATTCGATAAGTTTGAATGAGATGATTCAGCTTATTCTCCAAAAGCCAGACCAGAATCTTCGGTTGCCCCTCATTGTCTGTCAGAATCATGTCTATCCAGCTATTGGGCTAGACGAAGTGCGTACCTTTCTTCCCAGACAAGTAAAAGAAGAGCTGTTTCAGGCCAGTCTGATGAAACAGGTGACAGGGTAGGTGTGAAGATGAATGAACGATTTTGGGACAATTTAGAGATCATTCTGGCCGAAAAAGAACTCACTTGGGCAGAACTAGCACGTAAAGTATTCAACGGTCAATATGTTTATCCAAGTGAGTTTAATCGTCTCTATCAAAAACTGCGACATTACAAATCCAATCGTCTGATGCCACAAACAAGATGGGTTGAGCGTATTGTTCTAGTCTTAGAAATTGATTATGAAGATTTATTTAAGAGGTGACAATGATAAGGATAGTGGTGTTTTATCTAGCTATACAGCTTAACGGTCTTCTGGTGAGTTTATACCTGAAAGAGTATCTGACAATAGAGGGTATAGTCTTGCTACAATTGGTCCTATTAAGTGTGACTTGCTTAGAGATTGCCCGTCATAAAACTGTTCAAGCAAAAAATATAACCTTGAGAAATCGCCTAAGATGGTTGCTTCTTGGCTTTGTGGCTATGGTTGCTTTTGCAGTCTTCATCAGCTTCCTATTTCCAGGTCAGACTAGGAATCAAGCGGTATTGGTACAAGTAGGAAAACAGGTTCCCCCTATTATCTTTTTATTGTTTCTGGTCAATGCAAGTATCCTTGAAGAGATTGTTTATAGGCAATTGCTGTGGGAAAAATTGACATTCCCTTTTGTACAAATAGGCGTGACCAGTTTTCTCTTTGTTCTATCCCATGGCCCCAATCAGTTAGGGAGTTGGCTCATGTATAGCTGTCTTGGCTTGACCTTGGCTGCTGTTCGATTGAAAGCTGATTGTATGACGGCAATCGCCTTACATTTACTTTGGAATAGTTTGGCTTATGTCGTAACTTTCTTGTGATACCAAAATCAAGAGTGCTTCCGTATTATGGAAGCACCTTATGTTTGATAGGGAATCGAAAAAAGAGGAGGTCACCATGTCATCTGAACAACAAGAACGTCAAGCGATGCAATACGTGGAAAGAAGTAGTTTATTGACAGTTAGAACCCTCTTAAAGCTCTTAGAGTGGTCGGCTAGGCAAGCCTTGGCTCAAGATTCAGCTTATAAGATTGGGGTTCAAAAACTGGAAGAACTCCTTCAAAGCCCTTACGTCATTGAAGCGATAGATGTTAGTAAAGACATACTGGATAAGCCAATCGATGTGGAGAAATTTAAGGAGTTGATGGAGTCAGAAAAACTGCCAATCGCAATTAGTTGGCAAAAAGACTATCTCTACTTTTATGCCAAGGATAAGACCTTGCTCGATCATCACTTGGATGAATTGTTGAAGAAACTGATGTCTAATCCAGAGAAGCTAGAAGGTTTAACCTTTGATAAAACCTTGGACCAAGAGATAGAACTGGCCAAAGAGAAAATTAGAGTGACAGAACCTTCGGCAGTCAAAACCAAGGAGGTGACCTTGTAATGTATTCAAGACGAAAAGCTTTAGTCTTTGGACTCTTGGGTCTCGCCTTTGGTTATTTCTGCCATCGTCTAACCCTGCTCTATGATAGTTTAACCAATGCCCCACCTATGGAACGTTTTGCCTACCTCTTAGGAGAGGGGCTAAATCAAGTCTTCAATCCTTTATGGCTATTTTCCTTTACTCAAAAATCTCTTCTTGCCTTTATCCTTGGGGTTCTAACGATGACATTAGTCTATCTTTATGTATCGACAGGACAAAAGGTGTATCGAGAAGGGGAAGAATACGGTTCTGCACGATTTGGAACCAGTAAGGAAAAGTGGAACTTTTACAGTAAGAATCCTTTAAATGACACGATTTTGGCTCGTGATGTTCGTCTAACCTTGTTGGAAAAGAAGAAACCCCAGTTTGACCGAAATAAAAATTTGATTGTCATTGGGGGTTCTGGGGCAGGTAAGACCTTTCGCTTTGTGAAACCCAACCTTATCCAACTTAATTGTTCCAATATTGTCGTAGATCCGAAAGACCATTTGGCTGAGAAGACAGGTAAACTCTTTTTAGAGAACGGTTATCAGGTCAAGGTTTTAGACTTGGTTAATATGACCAATTCGGACGGTTTTAATCCCTTTCGTTATGTAGAAACAGAGAATGATTTGAACCGCATGTTAACGGTCTATTTTAATAATACCAAAGGAAATGGTTCTCGCAGTGATCCATTTTGGGACGAGGCTTCCATGACATTGGTGAGAGCTATTGCCTCTTATTTGGTAGATTTTTACAATCCTCCAGGAAGTTCCAAGCAAGAGCAGGAAGCAAGACGTAAGCGTGGCCGTTATCCAGCCTTTTCTGAGATTGGGAAACTCATCAAACTCTTATCAAAGGGAGATAATCAGGACAAAAGTGTTCTTGAAGTCCTGTTTGAAGATTACGCTAAAAAATACGGTCATGAGAACTTTACCATGAGAAACTGGGCGGATTTTCAGAACTACAAGGACAAGACCTTGGATTCGGTGATTGCGGTCACAACAGCTAAATTTGCCCTCTTTAATATCCAATCGGTGATTGATTTGACGCAAAGAGACACTATGGATTTGAAAACGTGGGGCACTCAAAAGACCATGGTCTATCTTGTTATTCCAGATAATGACACTACCTTTCGTTTCCTATCTGCTTTATTTTTCTCTACGGTTTTCTCCACTTTGACCAGACAGGCTGATGTTGACTTTAAAGGGCAACTGCCTATTCATGTTAGAAGCTATCTGGATGAGTTTGCGAATGTCGGAGAAATCCCAGACTTTGCTGAACAAACCTCAACAGTTCGCTCTAGGAACATGAGTCTAGTTCCAATCTTACAAAATATCGCCCAACTCCAAGGACTTTATAAGGAAAAAGAGGCTTGGAAAACTATTCTGGGAAACTGTGATAGCCTCCTCTATTTGGGTGGAAATGACGAGGAAACTTTCAAATTTATGAGTGGTCTATTAGGCAAACAAACCATTGATGTCAGAAGTACCAGTCGTTCTTTTGGGCAGACTGGCTCAAGTTCTACCTCTCACCAGAAAATTGCCCGTGACTTGATGACGGCTGATGAAGTCGGGAATATGAAACGAGATGAGTGCCTTGTACGCATTGCAGGGGTTCCTGTTTTTCGAACCAAGAAATATTTTCCACCCAAACATAAGAATTGGAAATGGCTTGCGGATAAGGAAATCGATGAACGCTGGTGGCACTATCATATCAATCCCCTAACCGCTGAGGAAGAGGTAGATTTGTCAGGCCATAAAATAAGGGATTTAAGCACAGAAACAACACTACATTAATAGAAATGAGGAATTATATGAATCAAAAACTATCAGGCTTTGTTTACGGAGTGGACGCCAGCTCCATGTTCTCCCAAGCCATGTCTCTATTACAAAAAGGCTTAATTGCAGTAGGAGCCTTTCTTGTTGTCATGGGTATTATCAACCTTTCAACCAACATTAAAGATGGTGGACCAGGTGTCCGAAATGCCATTCTAGAAATTGTTGGTGGGGTCATGGTGGGAGCCGCTGGTGCTTTTGTGACTCAGATTACCATTTAGGGGAGGACAGCACATGACATGATAATGAATTTTACGTCACCTTTTGTATTTCTAGCCTCTGAAAAAGTATCTAGCGATAGCCTTTTTGAAGGGTTTCAAGTGGATTTAGAATCAACCGCCAACTTGGTTAAGTCACTAGCGGACTTTAATCCGACGGTTTGGTCTTACATGACAGCCATTACCAAGGGGATTATGCAGCCCTTGGGAGTAGCTATTCTTGCGGTAGTTCTTGTACTCGAATTTTCAAAAATGGCCAAGAAAATCGCAAACTCAGGCGGTGCAATGACCTTTGAAGCCATAGCACCTATGATTGTCAGCTACATCATGGTCGCGATCGTGATTACCAATACGACGGTTATTGTGGAAGCCATTATTGCCATTGCCTCTTATGTTATTGAACAAGTGGCAGGGCTTGTCACGAATGGTGGTGCTAATTATGATACCATCTCAGGCATTAAGGGATCTGGGATTGTAGGAAAAATGATTATTGGCTTTTTTGCGATTCTCATTTGGTTGGTACGAATGGCCAGCATCATGGTTGTCAATATCTTGATTACCATTCGCTTTATCCAACTCTATCTGATGATTCCTTTTGCCCCTGTTACCATTCCGACCTTCCTTAGTGATGACTGGAGAAGTGTTGGGATTGGTTACCTTAAAAACATCATGGTCTATGCCGTTCAAGGTATTTTGATTTTTCTAATTGTATCTCTTGTCCCCTTGTTTGAATCGGCTGGAAAGATTGCCGTATCAAATGGAGCTGGAGTTATGGAATCACTCGCCATTATGTTTGGTGGCTTGGTACAGGCCATATTGTTAATCATTGCCTTAGTTGGCAGTCAACGGACCGCCCGAAGTATTTTGGGGATGTAGGAGGAAGGGAGTCATTATCTCGCTTCCTCTTTTTATAGCTTACTTAGATTGGAGAACATTTATGAACACTCGTGTCTTTAAGGATATCTCAAAGGTTCAACACAGGGCATGGCTAGGATTTACAACTAGACAGGTTATTTTTGTATTTCCAGCTGTCGCCCTAACCATTTTGGTACTGGGCTTGAACCTATTTTATTGGCAATTTGGGGATTGGTTTGTCTATGGTTTTGTTTTTAGCTTTACCATTCCACTCATGTTATTTGGGGTCTATCGCCCTAATGATTTACCATTTGAAACCTACCTCAAGTACCGTTTTCATTATGAACTAACAGTACCAGATCGTACATTTACTGGAAGAAAAGGAGACCAACGTGAAAAAATTAAAACACTTAATGAAACCAAAGACCTCTTCTAATGACAAAAAGCAAAAGACGAAAACGCAGAAGCAGGAGATCAGACCTTCTACCGTAAATACGTTAGCCTATCAAGGGCTTTTTCAGAATGGCCTTATGCAGGTCAGTCCAAGCTATTTCTCACAAACCTATCTCTTAGGAGATGTCAATTATCAAACAGTTGGCTTAGATGATAAGGGAGCTATTGTTGAGAAATATTCCGATTTAATCAATTCACTGGATGATAAGACTAATTTCCAACTGACCATCCTCAATCAAAAGGTCAATCTGGAAAAATTCCGTAAGAGTATTCTCTATCCCTTACAGGAAGATGGGTTTGATGCTTATCGTGATGAATTGAATCGCATGATGAATGCCAACTTAGAGGCGGGTGAGAACAACTTTTCAGCTGTCAAGTTTCTTTCATTTGGCAAGAGCGACCAAACACCAAAACTAGCTTTTCGTTCTCTATCACAGATTGGGGAATATTTCAAAAGTGGCTTTTCAGAGATTGATGTATCTCTTGGTTTACTTGGTGGAGAGGAGCGAGTGAATGTCCTTGCGGATATGTTACGAGGTGAAAATCATTTACCGTTTTCTTACAAGGATTTGACCCTCTCAGGTCAATCCACCAAACACTTTATTGCCCCAACCTACCTTTCCTTTAAACACAAGAATCATATTGAATTGGACGATCGATTATTACAGATTGTTTATGTTCGTGACTATGGCATGGAGTTAGGGGATAAATTTATTCGTGACCTCATGCAGTCAGATTTAGAAGTGATGATTAGCCTACATGCTAAAGGCTCTACCAAGTCTGAAACCATGACCAAGCTGCGAACCAAGAAGACCTTGATGGAATCGCAAAAGATTGGGGAACAACAAAAGATGGCTCGGACTGGAATCTATTTGGAGAAGGTCGGGCATGTTCTTGAAAACAATATTGATGAAGCTGAGGCTCTTCTTCAAACCATGACTCAAACAGGAGATAAACTGTTTGACACCGTATTTCTAATTGGCGTGCTGGCGGATACTGAAGACCAACTCAAACAATCTCTTGATATTATCAAGCAAGTGGCTGGGTCAAATGATATGATTATCGATAACTTGACCTATATGCAAGAAGCTGCCTTTAATAGTCTCTTGCCATTTGGGAAGAACTATCTCGAAGGTATTTCTCGGTCTCTATTGACTTCAAACATTGCCGTGAATGCCCCTTGGACTTCCGTAGATATTCAGGACAAGGGTGGGAAATTTTATGGCATCAATCAAATCTCAAGTAATATCATCAGTATTGACCGTGGCAAGTTAAATACTCCGTCAGGTTTGATTTTAGGGACTTCTGGAGCTGGCAAAGGGATGGCGACAAAACATGAAATCATCTCAACTAAGCTCAAGGAAGCAGATAGTGATACTGAAATTATTATTGTTGACCCAGAAAATGAGGTGCGACAAGAAGTCGTGTTGTAAATTGCTAGTTTAGCTACTCTATCCATTTGGAGTAATCCTACCACAGCCTGCTTGACTGGTAACGGTCATGTTGGGAAGCCTGGGGGACAATATGGAAAGTCTGATAGCCTAAATCAGATGGACTGTTAGGATAAGAATACTATGGTGAACAGACGTGAATTATCGCAAGAGTCGTTACAGGGACTAAGTGAAATAAGGCTGACACACTTACACCAAAAGGTACGGAGGAGGTCATTGGGGCTTTCGTAACCTGATGACAAATGGACATATTCTTCCCGGCTCAAAGATGGCACCTAAGGTATTCACAATTATTTATAACACGGAACTTGGTAAGCCCTATGTATTCCTTTTAATCGTTAGAAGGTATTGAACTCGTAAGAGGGATAGACGATACAGAGGGTAGAGGAAAGGATAAAAAGCGAATGCTCCAGCTGTAACGGTAGGAGATAGGGGTTCAAACTTTGCCCTGACCTGAAAGGGTGCAGACTTATCCTATGGTATTTCATGACAAGAAATGGAGGTAAACCTATGAATGATAAATATTCAACGACAGCACAAGCTGAGAAGTTATCACACAAGCAACTGCTTGCGAAACAATGGAAAAGCATTGATTGGAAGAGAGCAGAACAAGAAGTGAATAGGCTACAAATCAGGATTGTCAAGGCTACTCAAGCCAAACACACTAACACAGTGAAAAGACTTCAATATTTACTAAGCCATTCGTTCTATGCCAAGGCACTTGCCGTTCGTCGAGTAACGACTAACAAAGGCAAGAAAACAGCTGGTATAGATGGTGAACTATGGACGACACCTGCTCAAAAGATGGAAGCTCTCCTGTCTCTAACGGATAAAGGCTACAAAGCCAGTCCGTTAAGACGGGTTTACATCGACAAAAAGGGGAAAAAGAAGAAACGTCCATTAGGGATTCCGACCATGTACGATAGAGCTATGCAGGCACTCTATGCTTTAGCACTAGAACCTATCGCAGAGACAACCGCAGATACCAAATCATTCGGTTTCCGAAAAGGAAGAAGCTGTCAAGACGCTTGTGAATATATCTTCACAGCACTATCACGAAAAGCTTCTCCTCAGTGGATTTTAGAGGGGGATATTAAAGGCTGTTTTGACAATATCAGTCATGACTGGCTCTTAGAGAATATTCCGATGGATAAATCTATCTTGAAACAATTCCTTAAAGCAGGTTTTGTGTTCAAGGGTGAGTTATTCCCAACGGAAGACGGCACACCACAAGGTGGTATCATTTCGCCTATCCTTGCCAATATGGCACTAGATGGGTTACAACAGGTCTTATCAGATAGATTCCACACCAATCGTTTAGGGAAAGTCGACCTTCGATTCAAGAATAGCCATAAGGTCAATCTTGTCCGTTATGCGGATGATTTTATCGTCACAGCTGCGACACAAGAAATTGCTTTAGAGGCTAAAGAATTGATTAGAGAGTTTCTGCTTGGACGAGGTTTAGAGCTGTCAGAGGAAAAGACATTGGTAACTCATATCAACGATGGTTTCGACCTACTTGGTTGGAATTTTCGGAAGTACAAGGGGAAATTGATTGTCAAACCTTCTAAGAATTCTATTCAAACAGTTATTGGTAAATTCTCAGAAACCATTCTCAAGCGAGGAAAAGCATGGGAACAAGAAGTCTTAATCATGAAACTGAATCAACAGATACGAGGATGGACAAACTACCACCAATCCGTTTGTGCTAGTGAAGCCTTCTCCTATCTGGACTATCAGATATACGAATTATTGTGGCGATGGGCAAAACGTCGTCATCCAAAGAAAGGTCAGTGGTGGATTTCGACCAAGTATTGGCATAGAAGAAGCAATCGAAGTTGGGTATTCGCTTCAGGCGATAAAGAACTCATTCGAGTTGACCATACTGCTATCGTCAGACACACAAAGGTCAGAGAAAACGCTAATCCTTACTTGGATACAGACTATTTTGCTCAACGAACCTTTAATCATGGTATGAAACGGTTGACAGGTCGTTTTAAACTTGTTTGGAAGAAACAAAACGGACGCTGTCATCACTGTGGACTCCCGATGGAACTTGGAGAAGATAGAGAAATTTTCTTTAAAGTTCCAAAATCCAAGGGAGGTGTGGAAGAAATTGATAATATGGCTTATGTGCATCGTTATTGTCAACGACTATTTATTGAGAGCCGCTCGAAAGAGTGATGAAATGCTTGAGCCGTATGAGGGGAAACTCTCACGTACGGTTCTTAGAGAGGAAGGTGGTAGTAATACCACTAACCTACTCGACTACAGTATTATCGGTCAAGCCTTTGGTGGGGAGAGTATTGATATTGCCCCAGATTCTACCACCTTCTTAAATGTCTTAGATCTATCTGATGAGAATATGGATGAGGATCCGGTTAAGGTCAAGTCCGAATTTCTCTTGTCTTGGATTGGAAAGCTCTTGGACCGTAAAATGGATGGTCGTGAAAAGTCCTTGATTGACCGTGTGACAAGACTCACTTATAAGCATTTTGACACACCGTCCTTGGTCGAATGGGTCTTTGTCTTAGCTCAACAACCTGAACAGGAAGCTAAGGACTTGGCACTGGATATGGAACTCTATGTGGAAGGGTCGCTGGACATATTTTCACATCGGACCAATATTAAAACAGACAGTCATTTCCTGATTTACAATGTCAAAAAGTTAGGCGATGAATTAAAACAAATTGCCCTCATGGTTATCTTTGACCAAATTTGGAATCGGGTGGTCAAAAACCAAAAGCTAGGGAAGAAGACCTGGATTTACTTTGATGAAATGCAGCTTCTCTTATTGGACAAGTATGCCTCTGATTTCTTCTTTAAACTTTGGAGTCGTGTCCGTAAGTATGGGGCGATACCGACAGGCATTACTCAGAATGTAGAAACGCTTCTTTTGGATGCCAACGGCAGACGCATTATTGCCAATAGCGAGTTCATGATTCTTTTAAAACAGGCTAAGAGCGATCGAGAAGAATTGGTGCATATGCTTGGACTTTCCAAGGAACTGGAGAAATACTTGGTCAATCCTGAAAAAGGTGCTGGGCTAATCAAGGCCGGTTCAACCGTTGTTCCATTTAAAAATAAGATTCCACAACACACCAAGCTCTTTGACATCATGAGTACGGACCCTGAAAAAATGAGGACATGAGATGAAAGAGGATAAAAAGCTAGTCAAACATGCTAGGCAAAACTTTCGAAGCAACTTAAAATCAGCCCGTATGCATTATCGGAAAGAAGTTAGAGCCTTAAAACAGACTGTTCCTAAAAAAGGACGATTTCGAAAACCAGCCCAAAATTCTCTTTTTCAGGAAAAGAAAACAGAGATAAAAGGAAATCTACTCAGTAGCCAAAAGGAAGCAGAAGAGAAGTTCCTAAAGGAAATTACCTATGTTTCTCCTAGACTGTTGAAGGTAAAGGAAATCAAGAACTATCGACTTCCTCAAGCTCAAGAGCGTTTGCGGACTGCAAGAAAACATTTGTCAGAAGTGAAACTAAGTGAGAAGCAAAAGGCAGTTAATCCCAAGTTTACTTTCCAAAAAGAAAATCCTTCCCCGAAGTCTCGCTTTCAGTTTCACCAAGAAAAATCATTTGATCGACTAAGTGCAGAAAAAGACGTAAGTTCTGCCAAGCGTGAGGTTAAACAACTCAAGAAAGTCCAAAAGACTAAGAAAAACTCTACCAAAGTCAAAGTTGGATTAGGCTTAGTTGCATCTGAATCCCTTGACCTGATAGCACAGGAGGATGATTTAGATGGTCTAAGATCCATGAAGGATATTAGTTTGAAAGCCAGACGCTATGGAAGGTTTACCTTTCAAGCAGGTAAGGTGGTAGTAAAAAGTGGACAGACAGGTGTGAGGTTTACCAAAACAAAATTTTCTCATGGAAAGGAACGATTCCAGAACTTCAAAAAGGGAAAAGGATTCACACGCCAGAAACCTCTTAAACCAAGAAGACGTTACCAGACCTTTTTAAAGCATGTGAGAAAACAAAGTGTCGCAGGTATCAAAGGAATCGTCCAAGCCATTAAGGGAAGTGTGACTTTCTTTTCTGTCCTTGCGAGAAATCCTTTGACTTGGATTGTCTCAGGCATTCTCTTGATACTCCTTTTGATGATGAGCTTTTTCATGAGTGTTTCAGGTAGTAGTGTCATTCAACAAGATGAGATGGAGTTGACCAAGGCCTATACCCACATGACGTGGGAAGATGCGGAACATACGAGAACCAATGAAAAAGGGATTGCCTACTACACCAAGATTGATGAGATTATGGTTTACATGAATCATCAATACCAAGACTACAAGCTTGACGATTTCATGGAAACAGGTGGTGTGACCTACAAAGCGTTTCTCAGTCAAGTGTGGACAGACTTAAATGGTGGAGATTCTATTAAATCCATGTCTGACTTATATAAAGAACCTACTTACAAGCTGTCTGATGAGGACCAGGAAGAGTTAAAGGAGTTGACAGAAGGAGGCAACTATCTAGCCCTTCAAGAATTGGACAATCCCTTTCAGGGACAGACTGACGAGGATAGCTTAAGCATGACCTACCGATATGGGTATGAGGTCATTGATGAGAAACCAACGCTGCATCACCATATCATCTTAGAAGCGAAAGAAGGTCAAGTCATTGTAGCTCCGATGGATGGCAAGGTATCTCTTGATGGAGAGAACGTTGTTTTGACATCTGGTAAGGGAGTGAATAAGACTAAACTAACCTTGTTTGGCATTCATTCAGGCCGAGTGAGTGAACATCAACATGTCTTGGCAGGAGATATTATTGGTCAGACCAAAGACGGAACGGGTCTAAAAGTCACCTATCAAAAGGTTGATGATGATACGGATAAGTTGGTCTATGTCAATCCAGCTTTCTACTTTCCAAAAGTAATCCAGGTTCAGACCACCATTCTTCCAACTATCGGTCAGTTTGGCGGCGATGAGTTCGAGAGAGCCAAGGCAATTTATGACTATCTTAAAAGCAAAGGTGCGACAAATCAAGCTATAGCAGCTATTTTAGGAAATTGGTCGGTAGAATCTTCCATTAATCCAAAACGAGCTGAAGGCGACTATTTATCTCCGCCAGTTGGTGCGACTGATAGTTCGTGGGATGATGAGGGCTGGCTCTCACTTAATGGTCCAACTATATACAATGGACGTTACCCAAATATTCTCAAACGTGGTTTAGGCTTAGGCCAATGGACAGATACCGCGGATGGGTCACGCAGACATACTTTATTGTTGGAATATGCCAAAGGAAAACATCAAAAGTGGTATGACTTAGAGTTACAACTGGATTTCATGTTGCATGGGGACAGTCCTTATTACACCAACTGGTTAAAAGATTTCTTCAAAAATACAGGTAGTCCAGCTAGTCTTGCCCAACTCTTCCTCATTTACTGGGAAGGAAATTCAGGGGATAAGCTACTTGAGCGTCAGACACGGGCAAGTGAGTGGTATTACCAAATTGAAAAAGGCTTTAGTCAACCCAACGGTGGGACAGCACAAAGTGATCCAAAAGCACTTGAAGCTGTACGAGGAGACCTTTTTGAAAACTCTATTCCAGGAGGTGGTGACGGGATGGGTTACGCTTTCGGCCAATGTACTTGGGGAGTCGCAGCCCGTATCAACCAACTGGGGCTAAAACTCAAAGGTAAAAACGGTGAGAAGATTCCAATTATCAGTACCATGGGCAATGGCCAAGATTGGGTACGAACAGCCGCAAGTCTCGGTGGGGAGATAGGGACAAGTCCACAAGAAGGAGCTATCCTTTCCTTTGCGGGAGGAGGACATGGCACACCAACAGAATACGGACATGTGGCTTTCGTCGAAAAAGTCTACCCAGATGGCTCCTTCCTTATCTCCGAAACCAACTACAATGGCAATCCCAACTACACCTTCCGTAAATTATCTGGAGTGGATAGTAGCTTGAGTTTTGCTTATACGACGAAATAAAAAAAGGATATGCTAACAAAATGAATAAATGTTAGCATATCTTTTGTGTTTTTTTGTCACGATTAATCAGAATTTATAGAAATGAGAACTGTTATGAGACGAATCATCTCATCAAGAACATCTGCAAGTGAAATCCCTTTTGTATAGCTATATTTTTTTGAATAATTTTGCCATTGTTTATTCTGAATAGGGTCAGATTTGAACCTCTCGAGTAGTTCAATAATCTTTACAAAATCGAGTTCTGTTTCGCGATATGAAAATGTTCTCTGACAGGCATTTCTCAACTGAATGAAGTCAATGTCTTCTTTCTTCAGTTTGGAAAGAATATAAACATCGTAAAAATCTTTGCTTCTACTGTTCAAGAAGTTACGTGAATAGATGGTTTGAAGTTTTTCAGCTAGAATTGTTTCAATTGTATAAGCAATGATTGGAAAATTGTCTTCATCAAAAATAGCTTTATAGTCGTATGTAATCGGCTGAGGAGTTACAACATCACCTGTCGCAATATCCAAATGGATAACTTGTTTAATATTCTCAAGTTGGCACGAAATTGTTGCTCGATAGCCACCATAGTCATCACTTTCTTTAATAGCTGTGATTGATTGAATCACAAAAGATATACCTTCTTCGGAATCTGCTAAAATTTCCTTGAGTTGCTGTTTAACAGTTTCTTCTGAGAGTGTTATTTGATGGAATAAAAAGTCAATATCAACAGTGCTACGAGATTCAACTCCGATGACATTCGAAAGTAGGAATCCTCCTTTGAAGATATAGTGATTTGAATAAGAACTTTGACTTAATTTTTTCAAAATGACTTCTAGGAAGTAATAGGTCATGACGGAATTAAAGGTTAAACCAGTATTCTTTGATATTTTATGACAGAGTGCTGTTAATTTAGCTTTGTTCATATTAGAACCTCCAGAGTTTGTTTAACTTTTTCTAAAGTATTCATTTTTGTCGCATATTCATAGAGTTTTGCTAGATTTTTTTTAGGATAGTTCCCATAAGATTGAAGTGTCTTGACAAAGAGTTCGGAATCAATCTTTTCTCGATGTATTACAAAATCACAAATAATACGTTCAAAATCATATACCCTTACGTTGTTTCCCAAAGGAGTAGGTACAGTAGTCATTCCCAGCTCGCTGTATTCTTTAGAGACAAAGTGAATATTTAGATTAGCTGGAGGAGTATTAAAGCGGTAGCCTCTAGGAACTGTCACATCAAAATATTGTGGAATTTCATCTGTAAACTGTTGTAGATACAGTGCCGAAATATAAGAGAAAATAGCCTTAGGAAAACGATATTGAAAGAAGTAGTATTCATCATAGTCTCCGTTTTGGGTTAGGAAAATACCTTTTTCAACTCGGAAGATAATGCCTTCTTTCTCTAGTCTTGTCAGATATATTGTTGGAATACCTAGTGCTTTACAATCTTTGTTTGTGACAATTCCATTGTTCTTTTCTATAAAATCGAGTAGAATCTCTTTTTTTGACATACGGCCTCCCACTTGTTGCTTTTACACTACAATTTTACAATATTTGTGGTATAAAAGCAACATTTTCTTTTCCCTCATTTTATTGTGATAACAAAATCAAGCCTTCTTTTTTATGATGAGGAAAGAGTGACAATTTGTTGCTACATAAAAAAGAAAAGAAGGACTATTTATGACCAAAACATGTAATCATCACTTTCTTGTCAATCAGGAAAAAGGCGAGAAACACGTCTTTCGCAAGAGTAAAAAATATCGCACTCTATGTTCCGTTGCCCTTGGAACCATGGTGACGGCTGTTGTTGCTTGGGGAGGAACGGTTGCACATGCTGATGAAGTCACATCATCAGTTGACACCAACATCCAACGAACGGAGAATCCAGCCACAAATTTACCAGAAGCACAGCCAAAACCTGTATCTGAACAAACTGAAAGTTTAGCGTTAACTGGACAATCTAACGGTGCAATTGCTGTTACCGTACCACATGATACGGTAACACAAGCAGTTGAAGAGGCAAAGGCTGAAGGTGTTTCTACGGTTGAAGATAGCCAAATGGATTTAGGAAATACAACTTCTGCGGCAGAAACTAACCAACAAATTTCAAAAGCAGAAGCAGATGCCCAAAATCAAGTTGAGGCTATCAACGAAGTTACTGAAACCTACAAAGCTGACAAAGCAGCTTATGTGGATGAAAAAGCTCGCATCGAACAGGAAAATAAGGAGCTGTCACAGGCCTACGAAGGGGCCAACCAAACTGGTAAAGAGACAAATACTTGGGTTGATACCAAAGTCAAAGACCTAAAAACTCGGTATGCAGATGCTGATGTGACAGTAAAAGAACAAGTAGTCTCATCAGGAAACGGAACATCTGTACTGGACTATACAAACTATGGCAAGGCTGTTGAAACTATTCAATCAACTAACGAACAAGCTGTAGCGGATTATCTAACAAAGAAAACCAAGGCAGATGATATTGTTGCGAAAAATCAGGCCATTCAAAAAGAAAATGAAGCTGGACTTGCTAAGGCAAAGGCAGATAATGAAGCCATTGAAAGGCGTAATCAGGCAGGTCAAGCAGCTGTTGATGCTGAAAACCGTGCAGGTCAAGCCGCAGTAGATCAAGCTAATCAGGAGAAACAACAATTAGTTTCAGATCGTGCAGCCGAGATTGAAGCTATCACAAAACGTAATCAAGAAAAAGAAGCCGCAGCCAGAAAAGAAAATGAAGTGATTGATGCCTACAATACCAAAGAAATGGAACGCTATCAACGTGACTTGGCCGAGATTTCGAAAGGTGAAGAAGGTTATATTTCTGAAGCCCTTGCTCAAGCCCTCAATCTCAATAACGGTGAACCCCAAGCACAACATGGAGCAATTACCCGAAATCCTAATCAAATCATTTCAACTGGCGATGCCATGCTGGGTGGCTACTCAAGAATATTGGATTCAACAGGATTCTTTGTCTATGATAGCTTCAAAACAGGTGAGACCCTTAGTTTTAACTATCAAAATCTTCAAAATGCACGATTTGATGGTAAAAAGATTAGTCGAGTGACTTACGATATTACCAACCTTGTATCACCAGCTGGAACCGATGCCGTGAAATTGGTTGTGCCAAATGATCCAACCGAAGGTTTTATTGCCTATCGAAATGATGGAAATGGTGATTGGCGAACAGACAAGATGGAATTTCGTGTAGTTGCCAAGTATTTCTTGGAAGACGGAACGCAGGTTACCTTCTCCAAAGAAAAACCAGGAGTCTTCACGCATTCTTCCCTCAATCATAATGACATTGGTCTAGAATATGTCAAAGATACTTCTGGGAAATTTGTGGCGATTAATGGTTCAACCGTTCAAGTGACTAATGAAGGTCTAGCCCGTTCTTTGGGTTTCAACCGTGCAAGTGATTTGAATCTGCCTGAGGAATGGGATACCACATCAAGTCGTTATGCTTATAAAGGAGCAATTGTCTCAACAGTTACATCAGGCAATACCTACACAGTAACCTTTGGCCAAGGCGATATGCCACAGAATGTTGGATTGTCTTACTGGTTTGCCTTAAATACCCTACCAGTTGCACGTACAGTGACACCTTATAGTCCCAAACCTCATGTAGCGGTGGAACTTGAACCCGTTCCAGAACCTATTACGGTAACACCAGATGTCTTTACTCCAAAAACCTTTACACCTGAAAAGCCTGTGACCTTCACGCCAAAGCCTTTGGAAGAAGTAGTGCAGCCTAGTCTAACTTTGACCAAGGTAAACTTACCTGTTAAACCTATTCCAAAAGAACTTCCAACGCCACCACAAGTTCCGACTGTCCATTATCATGCGTACCGTTTGACGACAACTCCAGAGATTATGAAAGAAGTAGTCAATAGTGACCAAGCTAATCTTCATGAGAAAACTGTCGCAAAAGATTCAACGGTGATTTATCCCTTAACAGTTGATGCCTTATCGCCCAATCGTGCCCAAACGACTAGTCTCATTTTTGAGGACTACTTGCCTGCTGGTTACCTATTTGATAAGGAAACAACACAAAAAGAGAATGGAAACTATGTCCTTAGCTTTGATGCGACTAAGAATTTTGTGACCTTAACCGCAAAGGAAAACTTGTTGCAGGAGGTAAATAAAGATTTAACCAAGGTTTATCAACTGAACGCCCCAAAACTCTATGGTTCTGTTCAAAATGATGGGGCAACCTATTCCAATAGTTACAAACTCCTTTTGAACAAGGGCACAACAAATGCTTACACAGTCACTTCAAATGTTGTAACGGTTCGTACACCAGGTGATGGGGAGACAACCACACTCATTACACCAGATAAAAACAATGAAAATGCGGATAGTGTCCTCATTAATGACACGGTCGTAGCCCTTGGCACAACCAACCACTATCGTTTGACTTGGGATTTGGACCAGTATAAGGGAGATCGTTCTGCTAAAGAGACAATTGCACGAGGCTTCTTCTTTGTGGACGATTACCCAGAGGAAGTGCTTGATGTGGTGGAAAATGGGACGGCTGTTACAACCCTTGACGGTCAGAAGGTATCAGGAATTACGGTTAAAAACTATGCTTCCCTAAATGAAGCCCCTAAAGACCTTCAAGATAAATTGGCTCGTGCTAAGATTACACCGACAGGTGCCTTTCAAGTCTTTTTGCCGGATGACAACCAAGCCTTTTATGACCAGTATGTTCAAACAGGAACTTCTTTAGCTCTTTTGACCAAAATGACGGTGAAAGATAGTCTCTATGGTCAAACTAAGACCTATACAAACAAGTCTTATCAAGTTGATTTTGGAAATGGCTATGAAACCAAGGAAGTGACCAACACCCTTGTTTCTCCAGAACCCAAGAAACAGAACCTCAATAAAGACAAAGTGGATATCAATGGGAAGCCCATGCTAGTGGGAAGTCAAAATTACTATACTCTCTCATGGGACTTGGACCAATACCGAGGGATTAAAGCAGACAACTCTCAGATTGCACAAGGTTTTTACTTTGTGGATGATTGTCCAGAAGAAGCTTTATTGCCGGATGAAGCAGCTATTCAGTTTATCACATCTGATGGCAAAACAGTTTCAGGAATCACGGTGAAGGCTTATTCTCAATTATCAGAAGCTCCTAAAATGCTACAAGCAGCCCTTTCGAAACAAAAAATTCAGCCTAAAGGAGCTTTTCAAGTTTTCATGCCTGAGGACCCACAAGCCTTTTTTGAATCTTATGTGACCAAGGGGGAGAATATTACCATTGTCACTCCGATGACGGTTTTGGAAACCATGCTTAATTCAGGAAAGTCTTATGAAAACGTGGCTTATCAGGTGGACTTTGGGCAAGCCTATGAAACCAACACGGTGACCAATTTTGTCCCTAAAGTAACTCCACATAAGTCTAATACCAACCAAGAAGGTATTTCAATTGATGGAAAGACTGTTCTTCCGAATACGGTCAATTATTACAAAATTGTCTTGGATTACAGTCAATACAAGGACATGGTCGTGACGGATGATGTTCTTGCCAAGGGATTTTACATGGTAGACGATTACCCAGAAGAAGCCCTTACCCTAATTCCTGATGGCATTCAAGTTTTGGATAAGGATGGCAATCGTGTATCTGGTATCTCCGTCAGCACCTACGCTAGTTTGTCAGAAGCTCCGAAAGTCGTCCAAGATGCCATGGCTAAACGTCAGTTTACACCTAAAGGAGCCATTCAAGTTCTTAGTAGCGATGATCCAAAAGCCTATTATGATACCTATGTGAAGACTGGTCAAACCTTAGTTGTCACGCTTCCGATGACGGTAAAAAATGAGTTGACCAAAACAGGTGGTCAGTATGAAAATACAGCCTATCAGATTGATTTTGGCTTGGCCTATGTCACGGAAACAGTGGTCAATAATGTTCCCAAACTAGACCCACAAAAAGATGTGGTGATTGACTTGTCTCATAAGGATGAGAGCCTTGACGGGAAAGAAGTGGCCTTGCATCAAACCTTTAACTATCGCTTGGTTGGAGCGATGATTCCAAGCAATCGTGCGACTGATTTATTTGAATATGGTTTTGAAGATAACTATGATGAAAAGCATGATGAGTATAATGGTGTTTATCGCAGCTATCTGATGACGGATGTCATCCTCAAAGACGATTCTGTCTTAAAAGAAGGAACGGAGGTTACGAAATATACCTTGCAACAAGTGGATACAGAAAATGGCCTCGTGTCAATTTCATTTGATAAATCCTTCTTAGAGACTGTCTCTGATGATTCAGCCTTTCAGGCAGATGTTTACCTTCAAATGAAACGGATTGCGGCTGGTCAGGTGGAGAATACCTATCTCCATACAGTGAATGGCTATGTCATCAGTTCAAATACAGTTGTAACACATACACCTCAACCTGAAGAACCAAGTCCAAATCAACCCACTCCACCTCAACCACCGATTGAGTCTCTTGAACCGCCTGTTCCAGCAAGCATTTTGCCAAATACAGGGGAACAGGAATCCCTTTTGGGCTTGATTGGAGCTGGTATTCTACTTGGTACGGCTTATGGACTGAAGAAAAAGGAGGAGAAGTAGATGAATCCAAAAACTATTTATGAAAAGGATTCAGACCAAGATGGTTTGACAGATGCTCAGGAACTAGCTTTGGGAACCAATCCGCAGTCTGTTGACACAGATGGTGATGGTCAAGCTGATTTAGAAGAGCTACAATCTGGACATTCACCACTAGTCCCACAAAAGGAGTTGTGTGATGGCTTGGAACTTTGACACCATGAAAGAGGCTTTGTCTGAAATGGAGAAGGTCGATTACCAAGAGTTTATCAAGGCCTTTCTCTCTTTGGAATTAAGTATTTCTGATAGAACAATCCTCAATCAGGTTTATCAAGATTATATGGATGAGGATGACCTATCCTTGATTAGTGATGAGCTACGAGTTAAAGTTGATAGTTATCAGGATGAAGTACAGGCAGATATGACTGACATTCTGGAAAAGTTGTACCGAACAGGTGAAGGCTCTAATTTTATTATGGATTTAATGTCCTCAAATAGTCTTTCAGACACCTTGGAACAGTATGAGGTTTTGGATAGTGACGATTATTCACTACTTAGCCTTGAAACCTTACAGGCCATGATTCAACAGGACTTGGCTATTTCTAGTCAGGATTATTTTGGAGATTTGGTTCACCTTGCCTTGCAAAAAGATTTACTAGACCAGAAAAGTCATTTCTTACAACACTATGTGGCAACTGTAATGGATGGTATTCCACAAGAAAGAGACCAACGAGCCTTGGTCCTAGATTAACACAAAGGGCTGAGAAACACTCTCAGCCTTTTTAAAATGGGAGGGAATAATGAATCAAGAAGTCTTACTACAAATGATGAGAGCAACCATTCCTCGTGATAGAGCCTTGCTTGAAGCGTTTTTATATTACCAAGCAGAGCATTTTGATGAGGAGTGGGATAGTCTCGTTTATCAGTTTATGACCAATAGGCAGGAATTCAAAAGACCTGTTCAGGTACTTCACTTTGAGACAGATGTTTCAGCTTTTGTTCAGGCTAGTCCTTATGATACTGCTCATGATCTATTGACCTATACACAAGTATTCGGCCAAACTGGTCTCCAAAAACTTGACAAACTATCGACGTCTGAAAAAGACTTGGTGATTGAAGTGGCCTTGTTCAATCTGGCCACTCGTTTTCAACTATTAGACTCAAATGGACACTACCAAACTATTTCACCAGATTCTCTATTACAAAAGAGTAGGGGAGCTAATTTGGTCAATGTTTATCGTGTGGCTAATAATTTAGCGGATCGGATCAGCCGAGATATTGAACAGTTTCTCTTGACTTACGAGCCTGAGCTTGAAACAAGAGCTGATGAAACTGTTGATGAGCATAAAACAAGTGTTCAGCAGGCAATATCTTTTCGAGAAAAGGGCACTCTGGTTATTGCTAGTTTGGATGTAGATTTATCTCAACTGGATGTTCAAACAGGAAAAACCAGTCATCTGCCAGCCTATGAAGAGTTGTCATTACGACGTAAATTTGAGATTCTAACATATTTTGACCAAATTCGAAATGAACGTTCCAAAGTCCCAAGTTTTAGACGAGGTGATTTTGATACTGAGATGGAAATGACACCAGTTTTTGATGGAGAGGAGTTACTCGCCTATCTAGAGGCTGATGGCAGTCCCTATGAGTTGAAACGAACATTGACTACAATCGAAGAAAAGGAATTAGAAAAAATTGGACAAGTCATTAGGATAGAAAATCAAGAAAAATTGACTCAGCTAGGGATTGAACTATCTCAGTTTGAATCAGACCAAGTCGATATTTTATTGGATGCGGCAGGTCGTTTTCGTTTAAAAAATGCTGACCTTGCTATATTAGGTGGTTATCCCAAAGCCTCGGTAACTCAACTAGCCCTTGCGACAGAACTACTCCAAATGGGACTAAGTCATGAAAAGGTTGAATTTTTCTTTGGTAGTCAGCTTTCCCTTGGAGAGTTGCGACAAGTTGCCTACGCCTTTTTACACCAAGAACTCAGCAGAGAAGATGCGGAGCAATTTGAAAAAAATAAAGGTAATCAGTCAGATTTAACCCTCAGAGATTGGAAGAGCAAGCTAGTGAAAGCTGAGAGAAAAGAAGTAGTTGATGAAGAATTTGCGGAAAATCCACTGGTTCAGAGAGTATTGGACACTTATCCTCTGGGGTCATTGGTTTCCTATAAGGGACAGAACTTTGAGGTCATGTCGGTCAGCGATGCTCGATTGAACGGTTTGATTCGAATTGAGTTAGTCAATGACTTTTCGGATATCATTGAACAAAATCCAGTTCTTTATGTGAGAACATGGGAGGAAATTAGTCAGGCACTACATCAGCCAAAGGCAGAACCAAAAGTAGAGTTGGACGAACCAGACCAAGAGTTGAATCTTTTTTCATTTCTGGAAGAAGAATCAGTTATTGAGCACTCTATTCAGACCGTCGGTCTCTTAGAACCAAGTGGTGTAGAGGAACCTAACAATGATGTTATTGACCAACTAAACAACCAAGGTCCTGTTGAGGAGGTAGAAAAATCAATTCCAGAGATTCCAGTAACGGACTTCTATTTTCCAGAAGATATGACGGACTTTTATCCTAAGACTGCTAGAGATAAGGTTGAGACAAACATTGCGGCTATTCGGTTGGTAAAAAATCTAGAAGTAGAGCACCGTATTGCATCACCAAGTGAACAAGAACTCCTTGCCAAGTATGTAGGCTGGGGCGGACTTGCCAATGATTTCTTTGATGACTATAATCCAAAATTTTCTAAGGAACGTGAAGAACTCAAAAACTTAGTCTCAGATAAAGAATATTCAGATATGAAACAGTCCTCTCTGACGGCTTATTACACGGACCCTGCCCTTATCCGTCAGATGTGGGATAAGTTGGAAAGAGATGGCTTTACAGGTGGTAAAATCTTAGATCCTTCCATGGGAACAGGGAGTTTCTTTGCGGCTATGCCCAAGCACTTAAGAGAAAAGAGTGAGTTATATGGTGTGGAATTAGATACCATTACAGGAGTTATTGCCAACCACCTTCACCCGACTAGTCATATTGAAATTAAGGGCTTTGAGACGGTAGAGTTTAACGACAATAGCTTTGATTTGGTGATTTCAAATGTGCCATTTGCCAATATACGAATTGCGGATAACAGGTACGATAAGCCTTACATGATTCATGACTACTTTGTCAAAAAGTCGCTTGATTTGGTCCATGAAGGCGGACAAGTAGCCATTATCTCTTCCACAGGAACCATGGATAAGCGAACAGAAAATATATTACAAGATATTCGTGAGACAACTGAATTTCTTGGTGGGGTTCGACTGCCTGATTCTGCCTTTAAGGCCATTGCAGGAACGAATGTCACAACGGATATGTTGTTCTTCCAGAAACACTTGAACAAGGGCTATGTTTCAGATGAACTAGCCTTCTCAGGTTCCATTCGTTATGAAAAGGATAGTCGCATTTGGCTCAATCCATACTTTGATGGAGAATACAATAGCCAAGTGCTAGGAACCTATGAAGTAAGAAACTTTAATGGTGGAACACTTTCTGTTAAGGGAACTAGTGACAACCTCATCGCTAGTGTTCAAACTGCTCTAAATCAAGTAAAAGCCCCAAGAGAGATTGATAGAAATGAGGTCATCATTAACCCAAATGTGTTGACCAAACAAGTCATTGATACCTCCATTCCAGCTGAAATGAGAGAGAATCTAGGTCAGTACAGTTTTGGTTACCAGGGTTCTACGGTCTACTATCGAGACAATAAAGGCATTCGAGTGGGGACCAAGACGGAAGAAATCAGTTACTATGTCGATGAAGTAGGCAACTTCAAAGCCTGGGACACCAAGCATTCCCAAAAGCAGATTGATAGATTTTATAGCTTAGAAGTGACTGATAGCACTGCTCTGGATGTTTATGTGACCGATGATGCAGCAAAACGTGGTCAGTTTAAGGGTTATTATAAAAAGACAGTTTTCTATGAAGCTCCATTGTCTGATAAAGAAGTGGCTCGAATCAAAGGAATGGTCGATATTCGCAATACCTATCAAGAAGTTATTGCCATTCAACACCATTATGATTATGATAAGGAGACCTTTAACCACTTGTTAGGCAAACTCAATCGTACCTATGATAGCTTTGTTAAACGCTATGGGTATTTAAACAGTGCAGTGAACCGCAATCTTTTCGATAGTGATGATAAGTATTCGCTTCTTGCTAGTTTGGAAGATGAATGTCTGGATCCAAGTGGAAATTCTGTTATATACACCAAGTCCCTTGCCTTTGAAAAGGCTCTGGTGCGTCCCGAAAAAGAGGTTAAAAAGGTACATACTGCTCTTGATGCCTTAAATTCCAGTTTAGCTGACGGACGAGGTGTTGATTTCGATTATATGATGTCCATCTATCAGGTTGATTCGAAGATGACTCTGATTGAGGAGTTAGGCGACCTCATTATGCCTGATCCTGAGAAGTATTTGAGAGGTGAGTTGACTTATGTTTCTCGCCAAGACTTTCTGTCAGGGGATGTCGTTACCAAGTTAGAAGTGGTGGACCTATTCGTCAAACAAGACAATCAGGACTTTAACTGGTCACATTATGCAGGACTTCTAGAAGCTATCAAACCAGCACGTATTACTTTGGCAGACATTGATTATCGAATCGGTTCACGCTGGATTCCTTTGTCTGTTTACGGAAAATTTGCCCAAGAAACCTTTATGGGAAAAGCTTTTGACCTCTCTGACCAAGAAGTGGTGACTGTCCTTGAAGTCAGTCCCATTGACGGAGTTATCACTTACCAATCTAAGTTTGCCTACACTTATTCCAACGCAACGGATAGGAGTCTAGGTGTCCCTGCTTCACGCTATGATAGTGGTCGTAAAATCTTCGAAAACCTCCTGAATTCCAATCAACCAACCATTACAAAACAAGTTGTCGAAGGGGATAAGAAAAAGAATGTGACGGATGTGGAGAAAACAACAGTTCTGCGTGCTAAGGAGACACACCTACAAGAACTCTTTCAAGATTTTGTAGCAAAATATCCAGACGTCCAACAGATGATAGAAGATACCTATAATAGTCTCTATAATCGTACAGTTTCTAAGGTTTATGATGGTAGCCATTTAACCATTGATGGACTCGCACAGAATATTTCCTTACGTCCTCACCAAAAGAATGCCATTCAACGGATTGTCGAGGAAAAACGTGCCCTACTAGCTCATGAAGTTGGTTCAGGTAAAACACTTACCATGCTTGGGGCAGGATTCAAACTGAAAGAACTCGGAATGGTACATAAACCTCTTTATGTGGTTCCGTCTAGTTTGACTGCACAGTTTGGTCAAGAAATCATGAAATTTTTCCCAACTAAGAAAGTTTATGTGACCACCAAGAAGGACTTTGTCAAAGCCAAACGTAAGCAGTTCGTATCACGTATTATCACAGGCGACTATGATGCCATTGTCATTGGAGATTCCCAGTTTGAAAAAATACCGATGAGCCGAGAGAAGCAGGTTACCTATATCAATGACAAGCTGGAGCAACTCAGAGAAATCAAGCTAGGAAGTGATTCTGATTATACGGTCAAAGAAGCAGAGCGTTCAATCAAGGGACTAGAGCACCAGTTGGAAGAACTCCAAAAACTAGAGCGAGATACCTTTATTGAATTTGAAAACCTTGGCATTGATTTTCTCTTTGTGGATGAAGCTCATCACTTCAAGAATATCCGTCCAATCACTGGACTTGGAAATGTCGCAGGGATTACCAATACTACTTCAAAAAAGAATGTGGATATGGAGATGAAGGTGAGACAAGTTCAGGCAGAGCATGGCGATAGAAATGTTGTTTTTGCGACAGGAACGCCAGTTTCTAACTCTATTAGTGAACTTTTCACTATGATGAATTACATTCAACCTGATGTTTTAGAGCGATACCAGGTATCCAATTTTGATTCCTGGGTTGGGGCTTTTGGAAATATTGAAAACTCTATGGAACTAGCCCCGACAGGAGATAAGTACCAACCTAAGAAACGGTTTAAGAAATTTGTCAACCTGCCTGAACTTATGCGAATTTACAAGGAAACAGCAGATATTCAGACATCGGATATGCTTGACTTACCTGTACCTGAAGCTAAGATTATTGCGGTGGAAAGCAAGTTAACGCAAGCTCAGAAATACTATTTAGAAGAACTGGTAGAGCGTTCAGACGCTATCAAGTCAGGTAGTGTTGACCCAAGTAGAGATAATATGTTAAAGATAACCGGGGAAGCTAGAAAACTAGCTATTGATATGCGGTTGATTGACCCTGTTTATACCTTATCAGATAATCAGAAAATCCTTCAAGTGGTTGATAATGTCGAGCGAATCTACCTTGAAGGAGCAGGAGAAAAGGCTACTCAGATGATTTTCTCTGATATTGGAACACCTAAAAGTAAGGAAGAAGGTTTTGATGTCTACAATGAACTGAAAGCTTTGCTGGTTGAACGAGGGATTCCAAAAGAAGAAATTGCCTTTGTCCATGATGCCAATACTGATGAGAAGAAAAACTCACTCTCACGAAATGTCAATAGTGGGGAAGTACGGATTCTCATGGCTTCTACGGAAAAAGGGGGAACAGGATTAAACGTCCAGTCTCGCATGAAAGCTGTCCACCATTTAGACGTTCCCTGGAGGCCCTCAGATGTAGGACGGATTTTGCGGACATTCAAAATAAAAAAGAATGTGGAGGTAACAGACAATGGCAAAGACAATTTTTGAGGAAATGGGCGGCAAATACGAAAGGCAAGGCGATTATTTAATACCGTGCTTAACTGTACCCGCCGAAGAAGAACAGCCGATAGGCATCTGGGGACAGCGGCATTTGGATTATCTGAAGCATCACTGCAAAGTTACATACACCAATCTTCTTATAAGCGGCAGACTTAACGCTTACCTTGCCGACATTGACAGACAGGCACAGGAACGCTTTGAAAGGCTCATAGAGGGTATGAAACAGGCACAGGGCATAACGGAACAGCTAAAG
>OIEJ01000177.1_pt1 | contig 38105 bp, 20 predicted proteins | sample 1581791 | NCBI WGS metagenome assembly OIEJ01 (sample SAMN03281019, study PRJEB24777) | human gut metagenome | isolation source: fecal sample PR141 from 1 month old male Chinese infant, vaginal delivered... | place: Singapore | collected 2005-11-08 | reverse complement strand
GCAGTGCTTTGAGCACTCAACCACTGCGTCTTGCTCGACAATCCAAAGACAATTGAGAGGCTAGGACTTTTGTCCCAACCTCTTCTATCTGTTTTACGAACAACTAAGCCTGCACCATCAGCATATAGAGAAACAAGGATAGCAGAAAGACAATACTAACCACAAGGGTCGCAAGCTTAAGTCCGCGGTGAGACCGCCAATAGCTGGGTTTCCCGAGGTTGCTGGTTGCATCCGTTGAGAGCGATTGTTGTTGGCGAGGCTGCAGGGTGATAAGGACCACCAAAGCAAGTGACAAGAGGGCGATCCCGATCGCAAATACTATTTCCATATCAGGATCCTCCCAAAACTCTAAAGAGTGTAAAAATAACTCCTAGTAAGATCACCAAGCCGATGACCACATTAAAGGTAACATTGATCTTTTCAGAACGGGTTGTTTTTTCTTTCTCGACAGGACGGCGTTTGAGCGACTCCATCCGTCCTTCAACTTCTTTGTAAAATAAATCTTTCTTTTGATCACTCACCTTGTCCACCGATCCCTTCTAGTAAGTAGGCCTTGAACTCAGCTGGGTCGATGCTACTAGATTGGCTAATTTGTTGGGCCACTGCTTCTTTATAGCGATCGACTGATTGGTAAATTTCTTTGATACGAGCGACTAGATCTGCTTCTTTTCCTTGCTCAAAGATATTGGCCTGTGCCAGGTAAGTGCGGTCATGCACGGTATGGCTAAAGGCAAGGATGACTTGCTGGTGCTCGAAAGCCTTACGGACAATACCTTGAACCTCTGCATAGTGATTGATATCCAGATAAATACTGGAGATCTTGAGCAACTCTTGGATCCGCTCTTGGCTGATATTTTGGTAAAGAACGACATTTGGGTAACGGACCATAGACAAGAGGCTGGCAGACATTTCTGTCAAGGCCGCCACACGGAAGGTCACATCTGGCAAGGACTCTACTAGATAGGTCAAGGCTTCGATCTGATCCGAATTGGTCAAGACAAAGGCATCTTTGCGGATATCATCCTTGACCTTGAAATCATACAAGTAGCCAAGAGGACCAAAGGAGGCGTGCTGGCCTTGTGAACTTAACTGGAGAGCACGATGGTAGGTCGCATTTTGCGGAATCAAGATCTTCTTGGTCCTGATTTCTGGGCTCTTTAAAATCAACTGCATATTGCCTGGAAGGCTGTCATGAAGTGGTTCTTGCCACACCAAGACGTCGCGTCCTTTGATGCCTTTATTGCCCAACTGGAGGCTAAGGCTAAAGGAGGTAGCAAGGGTATTGTAGACCAAACCATCCAGATTAAAACCACGATACTCTAGATAAAAAACGAAGTAATCTAAGCGATTCTTGAAAATCCGCATGGGTTGATGTTCCAAGGTCAAGATCAAATCCCCTGTTTGATGATTTTCTGTCAAGCGCTCGGTATCCCCTTCAAAGTATGTCGTCACTAAGGGTTGGCCTTGCGCATCACAGGTTGTGACAGCGATCTTGCGGCCGTATTGGTCATAGCGCTCGATCATCACGACTTGCCCTTTGTCATCCAACCACTCCACGCTTTCAACAATGCGCTTATAAGAAGCGGCATGGAAAGCAATCCGAGCCTTTTCTTGACCGTAATAATTCACTTTAGCGCTACTATTATCACCAGAAATTTCCCAGAAATCGGGAACCGGAACTTCATTGAAGTAGCGACCGCGCTTCTCCCCTTTTGGCTGGCCTAAAAAATAGAGAAAGGGCGATTCGACCCCATCGGGCAAGAAACCATTTGGCTCCAGGACAACCGTCGGATGGGTAAAACCAGACTCCTGCATGGAGTGGAGCAAATCCTGGCTTTCACGAGAATAAGTATCAAATACGTTCAGCATGTGTCACCTCTTCTATCAATTGCATCCAAGCTTCTTCCACTCGGCTAGTCAAAAAGTCTTCTGCACGCGCATAAGATGCTTGACGCATGCTGGCTAGATCATCTTTCTTGTAGAGCTGAATGATTTTTTCAGCAAAGGCAGTAGCAATATGGTCCACCACTTGGTCAGCTGAAGGTGGGATGAGATAGCCATTTTCCCCTTCTGTGACAAAGGTTTGGTTGCCATAAGGAACGTCAAAACCGATAATCGGAAGACCAGAACCAATCGCCTCCATCAAGGTCAAACCAAAGCCCTCGCTGGTCGATGCGGACAGGTAAACCTCATAGTTCTTATAAATTTCCTCGAGGTTGGCATGACCTTTAAGCTGGATATAGTCCGCCGCCCCCAATTCATCAATCAGAGAGCGCAATTTGCCTTCTTCTCCACCTTTTCCATAGATGTCAAAGAACAATTCTGGCAATTCTTTTTTGGCCCGAACCACCGCTCGTACCAACCAGTCAATATGCTTTTCTGTTGCCAAACGAGAGGCTGTAATCATAGAAAATGGGGTTCGATTTTCGTTTTGTGGCAAGCTGGCAAGACTTCCTACTGGGATGGTATAGATGGCCGGCCGATGGTTGGTGTATTTGGCAAACTGCTCGGCCAAGATTTCTTTTTGACGATCAGTCGCAACAATAAAGAAGTCCACCTTATCGGCATTGGTGAATTGGTAGTCATAGTAATTGTTCCACAAGATATAGTGATCATCGACACTATTGGCACTAAAGTGTTCGGCATGGACCACCACGCCCAGACGGGCTTTTTGCGCCTCTTCAAAGATGGGCTGACCGATGTTGGTTTCCCGATCCAAAATCACCAGATCTTGTTTGGTCAATTGAAGAGTTTGCATGAAATAGCGGATCAATTCTTGGCGCCCAACAATGTAGCGATCTTTAAAACGATAGATTTCGCGCCCATCCGCCATCTGCATGCTGTAGGCAACAGTCCCATCTTCATTGTAAAAGCGGCGCTCAATCAAGTTGGCTTGGTTGTTCTTAGGAATGAAGTACTCCGTACAATAGCGGGTATAGGAGAAATAATCCTTTCTTACCAAGATCCCTCTAGACACATACTCACACCGTTCCACATAGGGACTGTTTTCAGCACGCAAATAGCAGGTCAAAAAATTGTCCTGGTCTTCATAAAAGAAGCGCTTGATCTTGCCATCCACTTCTTCACGCGTTGGTTTTCCGGCAAAACCTGCTAAGACCTGATCAAGGGTATAGGTCGTTGGTGCAATCTTTAGATCTGTGAAATGGCTGTAAAGCCAAATGATTTCATCGTTTTTAAAGCCGATATTTTCAGTTAAATGTTGAATATTATCGGCTAAAATCATATCCATAAAGACGAACTTAGCTGGTTGATGGATATTGCGTAACAACTGGGCACGGTAGGCCTGGGCGTATTCGACACCACTGCTGGCCCAACCGATTCCAAGGTTGATATTGTATACTGTCATAATGTCCTCTTTTATGGGAAATGCAAGACGATTTCCCCTTTAGTATTGATTTCGACGCGGCTTAGTAGAAGATTGCGGACCATTTGTCTTTTGGCTGCCTCTTTCATCCGTTCAAAGGATTGGTAGGCTTCTTGGAAAAATTCTACCAAAGGATTTTTCTGACTGGTGTATTGACCAGACAGAGCCATCCGCAGTTGTTGCAAATAGTCGACCTGCTCGACCCAGTTTTCATCGATGGCTTTTAGGATGGCCATCCGTTGGAATTGCGCAATCACCTCATCGGTCCCTAAGACCTCATACTTGGCTTCCAGTTCGCTTTTAGCAAGTTCCCACAAGAAATTTGCCTTCATATTTTTACTTCTAAAGGTTTGGCGCGCTTTTTGAGCATCGACTTGGTAACTAACATTGTCCAAAATATAGCGGTAAAATGCTACAGGATCTTTGTAATCTTTCTCATTGACTACACTAGTAAATACGGAACGAAGGGCTTTTTCAACGATAGCATCCAAGCGTCCTTCTTGCTTAATCAAGCGGTCACGTTCTTCGTAGACGATGGCACGCTGAATGTTCATACTTTCCGCAAATTCCAGCGTCATCCGACGACTGGCTTGCCCTGAACTTTCACTAGCATTTTGCGCCCGTTCGACCAAATTTTTATACTTACGTTTGGTCAGGGCCTTAGTAGCCCCAATGCGCTCTTCCACATCATAGTCTTGATAGGTGTCCTGGATCCAGTCTGGCCCCCAGTTTTTCATCAAATCGTCTTCCAAAGAGACGAAGAACTTGGTCAAACCGGGATCTCCTTGGCGCCCTGAGCGCCCACGAATTTGAAGGTCAATCCGCTGGTTCATCATCCGCTCGGTTCCGACAACTACTAGGCCTCCTAACTCAGCTACTCCAGGTCCCAACTTGATATCGGTTCCTCGACCGGCCATTGAGGTTGCAACCGTCACGGCTCCTTTTCGACCAGATTCCTTAATGATCTGAGCCTCTCGGGGAGCATTGTTGGCATTGAGAAGATTGTGAGGGATCCCTTCGCGCAAGAGAAGATTCGAATAAAGAATTGACATCTCAACCGATCCGGCAAAGACCAGAATTGGATTACCCTTTTCGTGGACTTTCCTCACATAGTCCAAGGAAGCCACGATTTTTTCCGGCAAGGTTTGGTAGATTTCATCCGGCAAATCCTTACGGATTTTCTTGCGATTGGTTGGGATCTTAATCACTGACATGGCATAGGTATCAAGAAACTCTGCCTCAGCGACCTTCCCAGTCCCTGTCATGCCTCCTAACTTTCGAAACATCTTAAAGAGGTTTTGGTAGGTAATGGAAGCCATGGCCCGTGTTTCCTGGGTTAGCTTGAGACCTTCTTTGGCCTCAATCGCCTGGTGGAGCCCTCCTTGCAAGCGAGTCATTTCCATCAGACGCCCCGTTGCCTGGTCTAGCAAGACAATCTCAGGTTGTCCTTCGACATTGGGGTGGATGACATAGTCCTTGTCCTTAATAAAGTTTTTATTGGCCTGGAGGGCTAGGCTGATATGGCGGACCAAATCGCGGTATTGAGGATCATAAAGGTTGGGAATGGCTAAGAAGGATTCCGCTGAGCGGGCTCCTTTTCGAGTCAACCAAACCCGTTTCTTTTCTTCGTCAAACTTGAAATCTTCCCCCTCCTTGAAAGTCTGGATCAGGGTATCGATAATTCCATACAGGTTGGATTGAACTCGAGGAGAACCAGAAATAATCAAGGGAGTCTGAGCACTATCTAGAAGCACCGAATCAATCTCATCGACAATGGCATAATTGAAGTCAGCCAAAAATTGGCCATCGACAGAAGCCGTCAAGTTCTCTGTTAGATAGTCAAAACCTAGGCTAGTATTAGTCGTATAGATGACGTCTGATTGGTAGATCTCACGTTTGACTTCTGGATCTAATTCTTCGTCTTCGGATTGTTTCAAAGGAACACCGACGGTCAAACCTAAAAATCGATAGACCTGTCCCATCTCTTCTGCATCCCGAGTTGCCAGATAGGTATTGGTCGTAATAACCATGACCCCTTTGCCCTCTAAGGCATTGAGATAAACTGGCATAGTTGCTGTTAAGGTCTTTCCTTCACCGGTATTCATCTCAGCGACATTTCCCTGGTGTAGGACGATTCCTCCCATGACTTGGACGTCATAAGGAAACATACCCAAGACTCGTTTATCCGCTTCCCGCGCAACCGCAAATGCTTCTGGCAAGAGATCATCCAAGGTCTCGCCCTCTGCTAAACGTTCCCGAAATTCTACAGTCTTCTCCTGCAGTTGCTGATCCGTCAAGCGGGCGATCGCATCCTTCCAGCTATTGACTTTTTTTAAGATTTTCTTGATGTTTCTTAATTTAACGTAATCCAATGTGATCCTCTTTTTTGCAGTTTTGTTCGTCTATTCGAGAACTTCTGCTCCCTCAGACGATATTGGTTGAATAGTGAAATAGTGGAAGGTGAATTCTTGTAAGCCTGCACTAAGTAAGCGTACTTCATAGGCGTAGGCTTGATCTGGATAGATAAAGGACAAGCGTCCTTCTCCAGTTACGCGACGGCCAACAAGCTCTCCAAAGCGATCTTTGAAGACGATTTCTACCATAACGGTATGAGCCGGAGTCGCTTCCATCGTGATCACCAGCTCATACTCCTGCTCTCTTTTGAGCAGCGGTAGACTAGGAATTTGGCGGTTCTTCCCGAAATTTGTTTGCGAATACCAGGTTTTCAGCACTTGACCAGACGGCATGAGGGAATTTTGAAACTGAACGCTTCCTTGGGCAGTCGCCTGAATGGTCGACCCCCAGAGATAATCAGCTAACACGAGATCTCCCCAGTAGATGCGTCTACTGTCATTTTGTTTGATGTTTATCATTGGTTTCTTCCAAAGTCTCTTTCCATGATTTCTTTGTACTGGGTCACAAACCATTCAATGATCGGACCACTCGCATCGTTGTGGCGACCGGCACGGCTAGTACTGATAATACGAACCGGCAATGCATACAAGGCCTCTAAAATATCGGGATAGGCTTTTTGATCATAGTCATCATCCCGCATATAAGCAAGAGCTAAAATCGTATTCTTGAAGTCTGCTTGATGGAAGCGATCCCAGAAGCGTTGATTGAGCTGTCTGATCCCTTCTTGTGACACTTGACCGATGATCAACTGCATCATATCTAGAGACGTTCCAAACTCATCTGGACGTCTAAATTTCAGGTTGGCAGCGACATCCCCCAGGTTGACAATGGGTTTTCCAACCAAGATGGCATGAGGAGAATAGAGAGCGCCATAATAGAGTGCCCCAAAGGTCCCCATGGATAAACCTGAAAAATTCATCTCTTTGGGTTCAAAGCCAAGCAAGTCCAACTGCTGATCAATAAAGGCAGTAATCTGATCTTCCAGCTCTTTTGAGCCCATATAGAAGGAACCTCCTTCTAGTCTTGGGTCAGAAAAGAGAATAAAGGGGCTGCCCATATCCCGCATCATTTTAAAGCCTTCGAACCCTTCGGCCGGACGATACCCGGAAAAGTAAATATTTAAAGGTGGCTTCATATCACCTGGATGAAAATAGGCAAAAATTTCTTGGCGCTTGTGGTCCCGCAGAGTCTGAGCGCCTACCGTCATGCCTCCTAAAGGGCCATGGGACAGGCGCTTGTGTAGAGCTCCAATCGTAAGAGCCCCCTCTCCTTTTGCTTCCAACGAGAAGGCAAGGTAATAAGGTTCTGCTCCGTCTAATTCAAGCGGAGTCTGCATCTCTTCTTCTGAAAAGACGGCATCTTTGACCCAATCCCCTAGACCTCCCCTGCGGTAAAATTGAATCCGCAATTGCAGCTGACAGCTAGGGTCTTTTTCGTATTCCAACCAAAAATTGATTGGGCGACTAGCGTCGTACACATAGTTATAGACCCACTGGGCAATCGGCGTAAACTCTTCCCCGTATGCTCCATCAAGCTTAAGGAAATGTTGCCCCAAGACTGTTTGCCGGCCAGCAAAGTCAGGTCTCACCTGCAGATCACCAACCATAAAGGAATCCCCATATTGATTGTCATATAAAAAGCGCTCTATAACATAAAGAAACTGGGGCTTGTTTGAGAAATCCCACGGCCTTGCTTGCTTAAGGGTTAAGAGGTGGGCCAATTCTGCAGAAGGCGCCTCTAGCCCATGGCTCTCGTCATAAAAAACAGTATAAGGCTGAAAATACGTCAGGTCTTCTCCTAAAGCCAACAAATCTTCTGGCTTCTCTAGAATCAAGGCTTTAAATTTAGAGATTTCCTCTTCTTCCATATAGTCTTTGAGCGATGGAAGAGCCGTCACCTGAAAAAAGTGCCAGCCAAGTCCAGCTGGAAGGTCCACTTGATCTTGCCAGTTGCTCGAGCCGATTTGGAGAATATGGGTTAATTGTTGTTTCCTATCCATGACGTTCTCTCATCCATCCTTCCCACTTCTCGATCAAGCGTTGACCGGTGTATTCTTGAATTTTTTCGATTGAGTAGATCAATGCTTCATTCCAAGGCTTTAATTCCAGTAAAAAGTGAGTCAATGCCTTGTCCAATTCCTTGTCGCCTTTGGATAAGACATAGCCATTTTTCAAGTGATCCACATATTCAGTTTGGACACAGTTGACCTGTGGAATCCCCGCAGAAATCCCTGCGATCTGCGTGTAGAGATTAGGTTCCTCACTTAAATCGACGATCAAGCGTGTTTTTTCTAATTCCTGAATAATGTCATTTTCATTTGAAAAATTCTTGACCACAAAACGGTAGTCTGGTGCGTCTTGTACAGACTGCTCATCAATGATCTGGTTTTCCCCGAGGCCTGCTGGCTGAGTTGGAGTTTGAACGGTATGCAAGGCCGTCTCGCTTGACACGAGCTCTTCTAATTGTTGCTCCAGTTCCTTCACTCTTTCAGCAGCCCCATTGTAAAATGCAAAAACAACCTCAAATAAGGGGTGTTGCGCCAACACTTCCAAGATTTTCTTTAGTTGTTTTCGGGTTGGCAAGGCCTGCGCATCCACATAATAGTAGATCTTTGACTCCTTTCGCTCCTGACTAGAACCCAATCGAAGCCGAGAATCAAACGAAGTGATTCGGTGTGTCTTTCGAGCCAGGCTGGGCGATAAGGCTACGATCGCTTCCTTGGTCTTTTCACTATCCGTAATCAAAAGCTGGGCATCAATCATGTCAAAATAGAGTGCAAAGTCTTCGGCTGACAAGGGCTGGCGATCTCCATAAAAAGAAAGAACTTTCTTAACGCTACTGGCTGTATCTTGGATAAAGGCGAGATTAGCTGGATGAGCTGCAAGGACCAATTGGTCGCGTCCAGGTATCAAGTTCGCCAACCGCTCCTTCATCTTTTCAGCGACAACTTCGCCCATATTGGCATAGCTTTCTTTTTTGAAGGCATTGAAAAAGATTTCATTGACCATGACAGCCTGACTTTCTTCTGTCAGCATTTCTCTTAAGATCCATTGTCCATCAAAACGCAGGTACTCTTGGAAATAAGGCCGTCCTTCATGGTAGTAGATCCTACTGGAGACAAAACCACGGTCATCTAGGTACTCGATATAGAGGATCTTGTCCTCTTTATAACGGGTTAGCGAGAGGATATTCCCATCAATCCCCATCTCCATCGACGCAAGATGCTTGCCATTTTTAAAAGCAAGGGCCAAAAAAGGAGTATAAGAAAAAATCGTCTCTGGGGGCCATTCCATATCCTGTAACTGGACAGGACACATGGCTAAATCGGACGGGACCCCTTGCAGGTCATCAAAAATCGAGAGCACATCTGTCTCAAGTAAATCTTGACGGTGTAAAAAATAGCGCAACTGAGGACTATAGTGAGGCAACAATAAGATCCGATCCATTCCTGCTTCTTGAAAAATACGAACTTGATTAATGGTATCGTCAAATTCAATGGACTCTCGCATCCAGTACCAAGGGGTAGCTGTTTGCTGCCAGATGCGGTCCGTTCCATACCAGGCTGGTACAAAATAATACATGGTGACTCCTAGAATATTCTTGTATAACGTTGATTGACACGAAGGGCACGGATTTCTTCACGAATATTGTAAATCATTCCGACAAACATAAGAAAAGTCCCTGGAATCATGGTCAATCGCAAAAGTTCCTTATCCCATAGCAAGACAGAAAAAGGAAGGGCGGTAAAGAGGATCAAATACAGAGTTCCAAAAACCGTCAAACGCAGCACAATTCCATTGATATAGTGGCGAGTGTCTGCTCCAGGATAGATATGGTCGATATACTCTGAAGCCTTCATCATTTTGTCCGCAATTTCTTCGCCATTGACATTGACAAAAGCAAAGGCAAAAGAGAGAATCCCAATCATGAGAATGTAGAGAAGAATCCACATGGGATCTCCCATCACCAAATGCTTGGCTAACTGAGCAGCCCATTTAGCATTGGAATTCATAGACAAGATCAAGAGCATGGCATACTGTGGAATGGACACCAGAGTCATGGCATACATGAAAGGCATGCCACCAGCCGGGTTGAGCTTGATATCCAAAAAGGTATAACTCTTGAGATCATTATGGATCCCTAATTTATTGACAGGGATTTGATACTTGGCGTACTCTACAAGGACAGCGACAAACACAAATACGAAGAGGAAAATCACAGCGACAAGATAGGCGATAGGTGGGATATTATTGACATTTGAAAGGGTCTGCATCACATCTTCTGGAAGGTAGAGGACCATTCCAGCCATCATGATGACCACCGAACTTCCCAGTCCCAAGGCCGCATTTAGATCAGATAGCCAAACTAAAAAGAAGGCACCTGCCACCATAATCATGGTATTGACCGTAATGACAAGTCCAGAGTGCAAGCCTGTCTTCAAAGGCAAATACATGGCCACAGCCAGGGACTGGACAATCGCAAGCGCCAAGGTCACGTACATCTTTCGACGCTCCACAATCTCTGAGCTGGTTTTTTCGAGGTTAAAGCGTTTTGAAACGGTAAACATCCGCCATAAAATCATAGAGGACATCCAAGGAGAAAGGCCGATCGAAAAGATAGACATGCCACGGAGATTTCCTCCCATCACAGCACTTGAGAGCTGCAAGCCAGTTGCCGTCCCTTCGTTGAGTCTCAAGACCTTAGACAGGTCCACAAAAGGCAGGGAAATTTTACTTCCCAAAACATAAATAAAGACGAAAAAAATCGTCCAACAAAATCGCTTTCCTATTTCAGATCGTTTTAACATTTCTTTTTAAACTTTCTCTTCCACTCGTTGACTCCTCCATCTCGGAAATGAGCCTCTAAATCTATGCTGTACAGGCATTTTATCTCAACTTATTTTACCATAATTTGCGACGTTTCCAAACTCATTTGTCACTAATCTTTGATAATATTTCAAATGAACCATTTGGTACCGATTTCAATAAAAAATTCTCCAGATAATGATCTGAAGAATCTTGTTTGAGATGATCTTATTCCCCTAAAGCCATCAAGGCATCGACAAATAATTTCTTTGTAAAATAGCCATTGCGAATCAAGTAAGAAGTGTATTGGGCTTTTTGAACCATTTGAGCGTACTCTTCTTCTGTACATTCTTGAACCAGACGATTGGCTTCTTCGAGACTAGATGCTACAAATCCCAGCCCTTTTTCTTGGATATAGTCTACATTTGATACATAGTCTGGCACGACTACCGGAAGACCCGCTGATAGATAGGTCGATAATTTGTAGGAAATATTTTCCTTGTAGTAATCCCTCTCCTCCTCCGGATGCTCTGAATTTCCCCAGACAAGACCGAAACCACCTTTGGAAAGCTCTAAAAGCAACTCCTGCTTGGTATGCCATCCTTCCATATGAACCTTAGTATAATCGACTCCTTCAACTGGCTCTGCATAGACATGAATCGGTGTATCATATTTCCATTCAATAATATGGGGGAAGCGTGAAGGATTGCCTGAAAAGATTAGTTTTTTCTCAAATTGGGGAGTATAGAGATCCAAACTGTGGGTCAAGTCCCATAATTTTTGTACAACAAATTTCTTAACTGTGAGTCCTTCTGACACCAGACGATGGTACATCTGCTCTGACGGGACGATCACCAGATCGCTCTGATTGTACATGTCGATGTATGCAGGCAGAAGATCATAATTGCTTTCAAACATAAGTGGTGGGACATCATGGATGAACATGACTAGCTTGGTTTGAAGAAGTTTTAACTTATCAACTAAACGGCGATCCCACTCAATCCCATTCCATGAAGGAGATTGCACAAAGACAATATCTCCAAAAGCAACACTCGCCAAAATCCCATCCATTCGCGAATTCAGTTCGCCCTCTGGTTCATTGCTATGATCATAGAAATAAATCCCTAATTCGTTCACTCCCAATTCACGCACCACATTCATGATATCGTTTTGGGCCATCAAGGCTACGCTCTGAGGAGACTGCCCGAATAAATTTGTAAAATGGATTTTCATCTCTTTCCTCTAACTGTTCGTTCAATTTCAAATTTCGTGAAATCACGAGGAGAAAAGGGCTCCGATCCTCTTTGGCCTGTATTCTTCTCCATCTATTTCGCGAAAACTTCCTCATTCATTATAACACATCCCTCTCTTCTTTCACATCTCCAACAACTAAAAGACCATCTCTCGGCGATGAGAGACGGTCTTTTTAGTTCACATGGACTAGCGGCTATCTTTTTTACGGAAACCTAGGAGAGATAATCCTGATAATAGGGCAGAAACTCCTGTGGCAAAAATACCAGATGAAGTCCTTCCTCCTGTCTCTGGTAGAGAAGGAGCAACCTTGTCTTGACTAGAAGCCAGACGTGCTGGTTCAGTCTCTGTCTCAGAAACTGAGTGAGACAAGCTAGAGGAAGCCATTACCAGTTCCGTAGCAGACCTATTACTTGAGAAGTTTCTCGCATAAGACACCTTGACAGATCTTGAAACAGGCTGTGATTCGGATTGGTTAGCAGACATTGAAGCTTGAGATTGCGATTCAGATTGACTTGCTGAAATTGAAGTTTGAACTTGCGATTCTGATTGGCTTACTAAAATCGAAGCTTGAACTTGTGAGTCAGATTGACTTACCGAAAGTGATTCTTGGGCTTGTAACTCAGACTGACTTGCGGAAAGTGATTCTTGGGCTTGTAACTCAGACTGACTTGCGGAAAGTGATTCTTGAACCAACGACTCTGATTGACTTGCTAAAGCTGATTCTCGAACCTGTGATTCAGATTGGTTCGCTAAAATCGAGGCTTGAACCAACGATTCTGATCGACTAGCTGAGATTGAAGCTTGGATCAACGATTCAGATTTGCTAGCTGAAGCTGATTCTCGAACCTGCGATTCTGACTGACTTACTGAAACCGAAGCTTGAACCAACGATTCGGATTGACTCGCTGAGATTGAAGCTTGAACCAATGACTCTGACTGACTTGCGGAAATTGATTCTTTAACCAACGATTCTGATTTGCTTGCCGAAACTGAAGCTTGAATTAACGATTCGGATTGACTCGCCAAAATCGATTCTTGAACCAACGATTCTGATTGACTCGCTGAAATCGAAGCTTGGACTTGAGATTCGGATTCGCTTGCTAAAATCGAAGCTTGAATTTGTGAGTCAGATTGACTTACCAAAAGTGATTCTTGGGCTTGCAACTCAGACTGACTTGCGGAAATTGAAGCTTGGACTTGCAATTCTGACTGGCTTACTGATGTTGAAGCTTGAACCTGTGACTCAGATTGACTTGCAGAAACTGAAGCTTGAACCAACGATTCTGATCGACTAGCTGAAATTGAAGCTTGGATTTGCAATTCCGACTGGCTTGCTATAATCGAAACTTGAACTTGTGAGTCAGATTGACTTGCCGAAAGTGATTCTTGGGCTTGCAACTCAGACCGACTTGCCGAAGTCGAAGCTTGAACTTGTGACTCAGATTTGCTTGCCGAAACTGAGGCTTGAACCAAGGATTCAGATTGGCTCACTGAGGCTGATTCAGAAATTTTCTCGCTCATCGAAGTAGATTGAGACAAAGAAACAAGTTGAGAAACTACTTCCTTCGATCCAACAGCGGATGTTGACTGCGATTGGGACAAGGAAGTTGATTTAGATACCACATCAGATAATGATTCTGACTGACTTGCCGAAACCGATTCTTGAACTTGTGATTCAGATTTGCTTGCTGAGATTGAAGCTTGAATCTGTGACTCAGACTGGCTTGCAGAGATCGAAGCTTGAACTTGTGAGTCAGATTGACTTGCCGAAATCGAAGCTTGAACTTGTGACTCTGATTGGCTTGCGGAAATTGAAGCTTGGACTTGCGATTCGGACTGACTTGCGGAAATTGAAGCTTGGACTTGGGATTCAGATTTGCTTGCCGAAACTGAGGCTTGAACCAACGATTCGGATTGACTCGCTGAAACCGAAGCTTGAACTTGCGATTCGGATTGACTCGCTGAAGTCGAAGCTTGTACTTGTGACTCTGATTGGCTCGCAGAAACCGATGCTTGTACTTGTGACTCTGATTGGCTCGCAGAAACTGAAGCTTGGACCATCGATTCTGATCGACTAGCTGAGATTGAAGCTTGAACCAACGACTCAGCCTGACTTGCTGAAACCGAAACTTTAATTAACGATTCAGATTCGCTTGCAGAAACCAATTCTTTAACCAACGATTCGGACTGACTTGCCGAAACTGATTCTTTAACCTGCGATTCAGATTGGCTTGCGGAAATTGAAGATTGAACTTGTGATTCTGACTGGCTTGCGGAAATTGAAGATTGAACTTGTGATTCAGATTGACTTGCTGAAGTCGAGGCTTGAACCTGTGACTCAGATTGGCTTGCGGAAATCGAAGATTGAACCAACGACTCTGATTGACTCGCTGAAGTCGAGGCTTGAACTTGCGATTCGGACTGGCTGGCAGAAACCGATGCTTGTACTTGTGACTCTGACTGACTCGCTGAAGTCAAGGCTTGAACCTGTGACTCAGATTGGCTTGCGGAAATCGAAGCTTGAACCAACGACTCTGATTGACTCGCTGAAGTCGAGGCTTGAACTTGCGATTCGGACTGGCTGGCGGAAACCGAAGCTTGGACTTGTGATTCTGACTGGCTCGCTGAAGTCGAAGATTGAACTTGTGACTCTGACTGGCTCACTGAAGCCGAAGCTTGGACCATCGATTCTGATCGACTAGCTGAGATTGAAGCTTGAACCAACGATTCTGACTGGCTTGCCGAAACTGAGGCTTGGACTTGCGATTCGGATTGACTCGCCGAAACCGAAGCTTGTACTTGTGACTCTGATTGGCTTGCGGAAATTGATTCTTTAACCAGCGATTCAGATTGACTCGCAGATGTTGAAGCTTGAACCAACGACTCAGATTGACTTACGGAAGCTGAAGCTTGTACCAAGGACTCCGATTGGCTCATAGAAATAGATCGTGATACGAGCACTGTAGATTCGCTTGTAGAGACAGATAGCGATAAGGATTCAGAAGATTCACTCACTGCCAGCGACTGATTTTTTGAATTAGCTTCTGACTGTGATCGAGAGGCAGACTCAGAGGTTGGTGACTCACTCTCTGAGATAGACGCTGAAGTCGAGAAACTTTGCGATTGTGAGGCAGATTCTGACGGTGTCATTCTCCGATAATAATAAGTGGTACTGATTAATGGGTATGGGACTACATATTTTTTGATTGTTTGTTTGAAGTTAGAGAAGCCGTCTGCTCCGTGAGGCGTCGCATCCTCTCCTACAATCATGGTTGAATTATTACTAACAGACGGTGAGCTTGGAAGTTCCGTGAATGGTTTTGGAACTGTATATTCGATCCCTGTTTTCTCATCTGTATAAGTAACCGTCTCCTTAGTAGAGAACCATCCCGTAATATCCAACTCTAAATGTTGTTCATCTATCCGTCTTGGTGTCACATTCAGGAAGTAATCCTTGTTTTGACTTTCAACCCTACGGGTTCCACCTAAATCAGTAAGATTATCCGTACGATCCTGATTAAAGTCTTTTTCATAAACAAGTGTATAAACATTAGTCACTTGAGTATTGCCTAAATCACCACTACTAACATCATGAATTTTAGAAGGATCTAAAACATAGTAGCGAAGTGAATAATCACCATTCTGATTCAACTGGACAACTTCACTTTTAATGAAATGCTCACGCGCATCACCTAGTAATTCAATTGTTGACTTTCCATTCTTACTATTATCAAATATCCCACTTTTCCAATTTGGAGATATATTTCTTGCTGCAACTTGTACGTAACCTGGGAATTCGCGCGGATTTGAAGCCGTATAGTGTTGGCCTTCCAACCCATAGATTTTATATTCCATTAACGCTCTTTCTCTTCCCGTTGGTTGGTACTCTGTAGTGTAGGGATCAGCATAGGGATCAACTTCTCTATAAAATGTTGATTGTTGCCCTACCATAGAGGGAATTTTGATACGAGGATACGTTAGAATTAATTTTCCTTGATTCGAAGGCTCCATGACATCATAAATACTGCGGAACAAGACAGCTTGATCCGGAATAACTTGCGTCACAATTCCAAAAGTCGCGTTATCTTCAGAAGGTATCGAATTGTAAACCCAGTTTCCAAGTGGAGCTTCACCAATCAATACTTCTTTTGGTAATTGGATCTCTTCTCCCGTTCTACTTGGAGATACTGTTTGTGAAAAAATCTCTGCCCCATCTGATTTCCGAACAATACGGAAATAAACATCCATTCCTTTTCGTTTGTCTGGGGCTATTTCACTGGTATCAATCGACATGGTCGCATAGTAACCGAGCGAGTTTCCTTGTTTATTTACAAATTCCCAAATTCCAAATGTATAGCGATGCAAGTAGGGGTTATCTGCATACATTTTAAGTTCTTCAGGTGTAAGCTTTAAAGCATCCTTATCAAGATGAGGATCTTTAAGATAACCTGGTGTATCAAGAGTGGGGTCTTCTACACTGGCACCGTTTGGATCATCTGGATTGGGTTTTATATCTAAAATATCAGGTGCAGTATAGACTTCCTCATAAATTGGAGACAATTGAGCTGAGATAGCTGGCTTCCCATTTACATTGGAGTTTCCTACAAAGCCTGCAGCTGTTAAGGTGGTCATCATCTCATCAACTGCTTTGCCCAAGCGATCGCGTTGTTCGGCATAAGCTTGCGCACTGGTATTTGTATGGACCAAACGATAGCTAGTCGCTACTTCCGATTGTAGCTTATTGATGACTGCTTCCAAAGCTGCCTTACGCTCAGGCACTGGTAGCTGAGCAGCGTATTTCCCTGCGATTTGTTGGAGCAGATCTGCTTCAGAAGCGTTTTGTTCCAGTAGGGGAGCTTCATCTGTAGTCGCTGGTTCATCTACCGCAGATTCTGAAGCTAGAACTTGTGTGGATTCACTAGAAACGCTTGACAAACTGGTAGATTCTTGCCCACTGATGGAAATAGAAGTCGATTCACTCATAGAGAGAGAATGGCTTGCCGATTCAGAAAGACTTGTAGAGGTTGATAGAGAAGCGGAGGCAGAATCTAGCGAGGATGTCTTAGAAAGAATGACGCTATCTGCTTCTACCAATGTCTCTTGTTTAGTTTCAGACACAGTCGGGGCAAGAGATGCCACTTCTTCTGCTTGAGCCGTCGTAGCCACAGCAGCTCCTCCAAATACAGTCCCTACAGCAACCAAACCTTTTAATAACTGTTGTCCGTCCTTATGAAGACGACCGCCATCTTCTGGAACTTCGGCAACGATCATCTCCTCTACTTGCCCCCGAACCACACGAAAGAGTCCTAGAGCAGCAGTTGATGCCCGAAGCCAATTTTTACCTGATTTGATTAATTTAAAGCGAACGACACGATCCGTTTCACGAAAGTTTCCCTTTGCACGCTTAAATTGCATGATATACCCCTTGTACTCATATAATCTAGTTACTATTATTATACAAGAATGCTATGTAGATTCAAGTAATTTGTTACCAAAAGCAAATATATTTCTGTAGCCGCTTTCACATTTCATGAAAAGTTTCATCATTCTTTCAATTTCTTTTGCAAGGCACTCAAAAAGGCTGGACAAGTGTCCAACCTTCGCTAGATAATTGGAGTTACTTACCCACTAGATTACTCATCTTTTTGTTTTCGTAGGCCTAGAAGGGATAGACCAGCAAGAAAGGCAACTGCTCCTGTTACAAAGTGAGTCGTCTCTACTGTCCCCGTTTTTGGAAGCAGGGTTTCTGAGTGCTGATGGTGCAGTTCTTCACCCGCTTGATTTGTTGATAAAGATAGGCTCACTGAAGCACGGGCATCCGAGGTACGAGACACTGATTCACTAGAAGAGACAACATTGCTCGATGATTCGATCACTAGTTGTGATTGGCTAAGTGACTGAGAAGCACTAACTGTGTCAGAGGTTGAGGTCAATTCAGACAACGGTAAAGATTCTGAAATTGACATAGAATGGCTTGTTGAGCCTGAGACTGAAGTACTGGCCGATGTTGAGGCCGATTCAAATAAGGACAATGACGCAGAATTTGAAGCGAATTCAGAGATCAAAATGGACTCTGAGGTGCTCACTGAGACTGAATCATTGACTGAGGCTGAAGCCCGGACAGATTCAACCATTGACTCTGAGACAGACAAAGACTCCGAGACTCTTTCAGAAAACGATGCACTTCTAGATTCAGATGTTGAAACCGATTCTAAAGTTGAGGTTGAGACCGAATCAGAGCTGCTCACTGAAGCAGATGTACTTGCTGAATCTGAATAAGAGAGCGATTCTGACAACGATAATGATGCTGAATTTGAAACGGATTCAGAACTTGAAATCGACTCTGAGGTACTTACTAATACTGATACACTAACCGATTCAGAGATACGTGCTGATTCAGAGACTGATGCAGAAAGGAATTCACTTCTAGATTCCGATACTGAAACTGATTTGGAGTGCAAGATTGAGCCTGAAACAGACTGACTCTCCTGAATTGATTTGCTCATAGAATCAGAAGCCGAAACACTGGCTAATTCCGAGTGAGAAATCGATTCTGACGATGAAAATGATGCTGAATTTGAAACGGATTCAGAACTTAAGATCGACTCTGAGACACTGACTGATTCAGATAAGGATTCAGATACTGAAACCGATTCGGAATGCGAAATTGAGACTGAAGCAGAGACGCTCATTGAAGCCGAAACACTGGCTGATTCTGAGTAAGAAATTGATTCTGACGATGAAAATGACACAGAACTTGAAACGGATTCAGAATTTGAAATCGACTCTGAGGTACTTACTAATACTGATGTACTGACCGATTCAGACAGATATTCTGAGACTGACGCAGAATGGGATTCACTTCCAGATTCAGATAATGAGACTGACTCGGAATACGAAATCAAACCTGAAATAGATGCGCTTACTGAATCTGAAACTGATGTTGAACTAGACTCACTCTCCTGAACAGAAGTACTCTCAGATTCGGAAACTGAAACCGATTCGGAATGCGAAATTGAGACTGAAGCAGAGACGCTCACTGAAGCCGAAACACTGGCTGATTCTGAGTAAGAAATTGATTCTGACGATGAAAATGACACAGAACTTGAAATGGATTCAGAACTTGAAATCGACTCTAAGGTACTTACTAATACTGATGTACTGACCGATTCAGACAGATATTCCGAGACTGACACAGAATGGGATTCGCTTCCAGATTCAGATAATGAGACTGATTCGGAATGCGAAATCGAGCCTGAATCAGAGACGCTTACTGAATCTGAAACTGAGGTTGAACTAGACTCACTTTCCTGAACAGAAGTACTCTGAGACTCTGAATCTGAAGAGCTTGCTGAGGTTGAAGCACTAATCGAAACAGATACACTTGCTGATTCAGAGATTGATGCGGAATGTGATTCACTCCATGATTCCGACACTGAGACCGATTCAGAGTGCAAGATCGAGGCTGAAACCGATTCGCTTACTGAATCTGAAACACTGACTAATTCTGAGTAAGAGAGCGATTCTGACGATGACAATGACACAGAACTTGAAACGGATTCAGAATTTGAAATCGACTCTGAGGTACTTGATGTGCTGACCGATTCAGACAAGGATTCAGAAACTGAAGAGCTTGCTGAAGTTGAAGCACTAATCGAAACAGATACACTTGCTGATTCAGAGACTGAGGCAGAATGTGATTCACTCCATGATTCCGACACTGAAACCGACTCAGAGTGCAAGATTGAGCCTGAAACAGATTTGCTTACTGAATCAGAAATAGAAGTTGAACTAGACTGACTTTCACTCTCCATCACCGAAGTATTCTGGAATTCAGAAACTGATGCACTTGCCGATTCTGACCTTAAAATAGATTCTGAAATTGATTCACTAAGGGATTCGGAGACTGAGGCAGATTCAGAACCAGACTGGCTGTTCAACAGGGACGCTCTCACTGACTCAGAAATGAATACAGATTCTGAGGCAGAAAGAGAAACAATGGCACTGGTTGAAGCCGACTGGGATGTAGCAACCGATTCCAATTGACTAGTCGAAAGAGAGACGGATTGACTGAATTCCGACGAATCCATGGTCACCGCTACATAATTACTGGCAGCTGAATAGACGAGACGATTCCCATATAAGACCTGAATTTTCGCATTCACTCCTCCTGACTGCAAGGGAACGGTGGGAACCACTATCGCCCGACCTGAAGCGTCAGCCACTGCTGTTCCGACTGCTTCCTCATTGTTGTACAAAACAACGGTTGATCCAGGCTTCGCTCCCGTTACAGTTACAGGCGTTTGGGTATTAGCTTTTTCCAACAATCTTGTCATGACTGTTGGCGCTGGTAAGCCTTTCACAGGCAACGGCATATCACTAGCCGTGTTGTCTTTAAAAGTAATCCTCACCACACCTGATGCTGAAACTGAATAACTCTTGAAATCTTTTGAGCCTACGATTCTCGGATTGGAAGATCGAAACGCTTCCCACACCTGATCTTTTTCAGCCTGGTCCAGATTGTTGGGATCATTGACAACGACTTCTGTCGTCACAGCCCTAATTGGGTTACGAATTCCATCATTTTGGGGCAAAACTTTAATACGGAAAGAGCGATCAATAAACTGATTATTGGAGTTCGTGAAACGAACAGTAATCCGATAGGTTTTCCTAGGCTCCACAATTTCGGTACTACCTACTCTCCCTTCAATCAACATAGGTGCAAAGGCAGACTTCAAGGTCGCATTTGGCACCAAGACACCATCGACCCGCTCACTATTAGGAGCATAGCCCATATAAGTCAGGATAAGGCCACCATTACGCTCTCTCACAATATATTGCAGCTTGATAGGATCTGAATTATAAGCTGTGATCACATGATCATTTCCCGGTCCACTCATGAAAAATGGTGCACGAAAAGCATGTTCATTCGTTATCACGCTACCTGTTCGAGGGTCACGCTGACCAGATGTCGCACGCAGCACCGCATTGGCTAAGCGATTGCGAGCGATCTTTGCTTGACTTTCCACTGCATCCATTTGAATTGCTGGATTGGACAAACCTGTTCGAATAGCTTCTAAAGCCAGATCGCCATTTTCAATCGCAGTTTCCGTCCCAGGGATTTCCAAAGCTTGCTCACGATAGGTGTACAAATCCAAGGCCAAGGCTTGGAGACGCTGCACTTGCTCATCTGAACGCTGAGTTGGTGCTTCAGCTACGTTCTCAATCGGTTCCATATGCAATTCAGATGAAAATTGACTGGTAACGTGAGATTCACTCAAAGAAATTGACTGAGTTACAGAACCGCTTTCGCTAGTTGTCTCTGAAAGCGAGACAGATGCACTCATAGATTGACTCGCTGATAATGACTCCGAAGCAGCAGTCGTCCCTAAGACAAGGCTATCAGAACCAATTAGACCAGTTGATAGATTGGTCTCAGATTCAATCCCTACTTCCCCACCATTTTCCTCAGCAACCACTGGATTAGCAAGAGTTGTCGCCCCTGCAAGAGCACCCAGAGCCACAATTCCTTTCAAGAAAGAACTAGGAGCAGGCTGGCATACTGATTCGAAAGGTTCACACGTATTAGCATGAGGAACACGAAAAAGCCCCAACTGCGAGATGGACGCTCGCACCCAAGTTTTTCCCGATTTGATCAATTTAAAGCGCGTGATCCGCTCCGTTTCGCGAAACTCCCCTTTCAAACGTTTAAAAAACATGCCTGCTCCTTAAAAATAAGATATCGAGTTATTATACACCAATTTTGACAAAAAAGTAACTAATTAAGACTAATTTTTTATTTGAAAAAAGCCAAAAAGAGAACCCTAAGGCTCTCTTTCTGGAATCCTTTTTCATGTCCCACATACATGAAATGACCGGATGAAATGATAGTCGAAGATTATTTTTCTTCTTTTTTGCGACGTCCAAGTGCTGCAACGCCAGCAACCCCTGCAACTGCTCCAAGAATAGCTGTTGCTACAGATCCAGTTTCACCAGTATTTGGAAGTTGTTCAAGAGCTGGAGCTGGTTGAGCTGGTTGCTCAGGAACTGGGTTCACTGGAGTATTTGGTGTTGGATCCATTGGTTTATTAGGTGTTGGATCTACAGGAGTATTTGGTGTTGGAGTTGGTGGTACTGGAGTATTTGGTGTTGGAACGTTTGGAGTTTTCACAAGTTTGTAGACGTAAGTGACGTTCTTATCACCTTCGATCACTTTACCTGTAGTTGGATCAGTTGTCGTTAAGTGACCTTCACCATCAACTTTACCTACTGGGTAGTTACCTTGTGGTACCAATTCGTAAACTTTACCATCTGGAGTCACAATTGTCTTAGGACGATTATCCGCAACTGTATCGTAATCTTTACCTACTGGTTGGTTAGATTCGTCTGTAACAGAACGTTTGATCGTGTTACCATTTTCATCTACGTAGTGAACGTAAACGTTACCCTTAGGTTGTGCTGGTTGTTCTTTAAGTTTGTAGATGTAAGTTACGTCTTTACGTCCTTCAACCACTTTACCTGTTGTAGCGTCTGATGACTCAAGGTGACCTTGTCCATCAACTTTACCTACAGTGTAGCTACCTGCTGGCACCAATTCATAGGTCTTACCATTGTATTGGATTTCTTTTGGACGGTTATCAATTACTGTATCGTAATCTTTATCAACTGGTTGGTCTTTTTCGTCAGTGACATCAGACTTGATTGTGTTACCTTCAGTATCTTTATAGTGAACGTAAACGTCACCTTTCACTTCTTTGTAAACGTAAGTGATGATTGAACGCGGTTTATCAACTTTACCCTTAGTTGGATCAGAAGATTCCAAGTGTCCATCCTTATCAACTTTACCTACTGGGTAGTCACCTTTTGGTACGATCTTGTATGTCTTACCATCTGGAGTCTTGATTGTCTTAGGTTTTTCACCTTCCTCAGTTGTATTATATGGTGTATCATATGGTGAGTTTGGTGTGTCTTGACGAGGTTTCTTGATTTCTTTACCTTTTTCGTCTACATAAGTGATGATAACGTCACCTTCTTTAGGTTTCGTTGGATCTTCTTTCAGTTTGTAAACGTAAGTAACGTTCTTATCACCTTCGATGACTTTACCTGTTGTAGCATCATCACCTGTCCAGTGACCTTGTTCGTCAACTTGACCTACTGGGTAGTTACCTTTTGGTACCAATTCGTAAGTCTTACCTTGGAACTCGATTGTTTGTGGACGGTTGTCAATAACTGTGTCATAGTCTTTATCAACTGGTTGATCTTTTTCATCAGTGACATCGTCTTTAATCTTGTTACCATTAACATCAACATAGTGTACGTAGACATTACCCTTCACTTCTTTGTAAACGTAAGTGATGGTTGATTTAGGTTTATCAACTTTACCTTTAGTTGGGTCTGATGATTCAAGGTGTCCGTCACCGTCAACTTTACCTACTGGATAGTCACCTTTCGGTACGATCTTGTATGTCTTACCATCTGGTGTCTTGATCGTGTTAGGTTTTTCACCTTCCTCAGTTGTGTTATATGGTGTGTCATATGGTGAGTTAGGTGTATCTTGACGAGGTTTTTGGATTTCTTTACCATCATTTTCACGGATGTAAGTGATGATAACTTCACCTTGTTTAGGTGTTTCACTTTCAGACATTGATGAAGAATTTGAAGCTGAAACAGATACAGATGTAGAAAGTGAGTTTGATACTGATTCAGATGCTGACACTGATTGACTTACTGAGGTCGAAGTTGATTCAGATGCTGACACTGATTGACTTACTGAGGTTGAAGTTGATTCAGATGCAGATACTGATTGACTTACTGAGGTTGAAGTTGATTCAGACGCTGATACTGATTGACTTACTGAGGTTGAAGCTGATTCAGATGCTGACACTGATTGACTTACTGAGGTTGAAGTTGATTCAGACGCTGATACTGATTGGCTTGCTGATACTGAAGCTGATTCAGACGCTGATACTGATTGGCTTGCTGATACTGAAGCTGAGGCAGATGTCGATGCTGACTGACTTGCTGATACTGAAGCTGAGGCAGATGTCGATGCTGATTGACTTGCTGATACTGAGGCACTTGTTGATTCAGATACTGAGGTACTTGCTGATTCTGATGTTGACGCACTTGCTGACTCAGACGCTGATGCTGATACAGATTCTGATGTGCTTGCTGACTCAGATGCTGATAATGATGCTGATTCAGATGCTGATAATGATGTTGAAGCTGACTCAGATGCTGATAATGATGCCGACTCTGATGTTGACGCACTTGCTGACTCAGATGTTGATGCTGACTCAGACGCTGATGCTGATACAGATCCTGATGTGCTTGCTGACTCAGATGCTGATAATGATGCTGATTCTGATTGTGACTCAGATACACTTGCTGATTCTGATGCTGATAATGATGCTGATTCTGATGTTGATGCACTTGTTGACTCAGATGTTGATGCTGACTCAGACGCTGATGTTGATGCAGATTCTGATTGTGACTCAGATACACTTGCTGATTCAACTTCTGATTGGCTCAATGAAGCAGATACTGATTCTGATGCAGATTTAGAAGCTGATGTTGTATCAGATTCTGATTGAGATCCTGACTTGGATACTACTTCTGATTCAGATTGTGACACAGATTGTGACTTAGACACTACTTCTGATGTTGATTGTGACACAGATTGTGACTTAGAAACAACCTCTGATTGTGATACTGATTGTGACTTAGATACTACTGCTGATGTTGACTGTGACACAGATTGTGACTTAGACACTACTTCTGACTGCGATACTGATTGTGACTTAGATGCTACTTCTGACTGCGATACTGATTGTGATTTAGACACTACTTCTGAAAGTGATTGTGAGTTTGAAGCAGAGGTAGAAAATGATTGTGATTGAGATGCAGACTCAGAATCACCCAATTTCTCGAAGTAATAGTTCACATCAGTTGATGGTTTAATCGCAGTTGGAATTGAGTAGTTGTTAGAGAATGATGAATAACCCTTCAAATTAGAGTATACTTTACCATTTGGTGCTGTTGGGTCATTCGCAACAGATCCTTCTGCTTGGATTTCTGGAACTTTACCAGCAATGACGTTATAACTGTTATTACCAGCTCCGGCAGGTGTCAATGATGTGCTTGGAGCACCTTTGAATGGACGTGGATAAGTATGTAGAGTTCCGTCCATTTGTTTATAAGTATCTGTCTCAGTAGCAGACTGCCAACCAGTGATAATGAGTGATTTACTTCCAGCTGTTTCGTTGACTTCAATATAGTAGTCACCATTTTTGCTGTTTACTTTTGTAACTTTAGTCTCATCAGCCTTCCACTCTTCACCAGCCTTATTCACTTTACTTGTGTAGATGAGTGTGTACTTAGATACATCTTCAGTACCAATATCAGATGTAGCAAAATTGTTCACTTGAGATGGATCAAGAGCGTAGAATTTCGTTACAGTCGAACCATTTGTATCCACGATTTCAGAAATACGTTTCACGTAGTAATGGTTAGCTCCACCTTGAAGTTCAACCAATTTTTGACCAACAACACCTTTACCAAGGACACCAGATGTTTTTTGAGTAGAATCTGTTGTAGCAGCTACATGCTTGTAACCAGGGATATCACGGTTGTTTGAAGCTGTAAATTGTTGTCCTGCAAGACCTGTTTGTGTGTAGCTTGCAAGATCTGTTTCAGTTCCAGTAGGGGTGTATAGTTGACCTGGAGTAGACTTACCTTGGATAAGCTTATAGTGAGTTGTTTGATCAACTGTTGCATAAGGAACAGAAGTTTGAACGTTTTGTTTGTCTTCGTTTTCATTACCTGGGTAGTTGGTATCACGAATTTGAAGTGTTTCATATTCAAGTTTCGCATTTACCAATGAGAAGGTCACGTTACCTGGATCAGTTCCGTTAGCACCTGTGTATGTCAAGGTATTGGTTACATCAGAGTTGTTATTAGTGATGTAGCTTGGAAGTGAGATGTTGCTTTCACCAGCATGGATGGTACGTGTGAAGACTTCTGAACCATCAGATTTCTTCACAATACGCAAGTGAACATCTGGATTAGCTGAAAGGCTACCAGTGATGGCAGAACGATCTACTGCAAGAGTAGCATAGTAGTCAAAGTTTGTTTTAGCCCCAGTTGAATGATCCGTTTTAAGGAATTGCCATACACCGAAAGTGAAACGATCAGCGTTTGGATCCAAAGCATAACCAGACTTGTTGAAGGCAGCATCCTCAATCGTTGCACCGTTCGGATCTGTAATGACTGGAGTTGTCGTTCCATTAGTTCTTGTTGAAATTGGTGCCAACTGTGCAGTCACTGCTGGAGCACCATCTACAGTAGCATTTCCAGTAAATCCAGCTGCTGTCAAGGTTGCCATCATGTCATCTACTGACTTGCTCAAACGTTCGCGTTGATCCGCATATGATTGAGCAGAAGCATTGGCATTGATCAAGCTGTTGCTTGCTGTCAATTCTGTTTGAACTTTAGCAATTGCGGCATCAAGAGCTGCTTTCTTTTCAGGGACTGAAACTGTCGCTGAGTAGTCGCTTGCGATCTTGTTCAACAAGACTGCTTCTGAAGCATTTTGTTCCAAAACAACTTTGTCTTCAGCCTTTACAGGTGCAGTAGTTTCTGAAGCAGATTCAGATCCAGCTACTACAGCTGATTCACTAGAAGCTGTTGAAACTTCTGTTGAAGCATGTTCCTTCAATGAAGCTGAGTGAGAAGCGGATACACTAACAGAAGTTGAAGCGCTCGCTGAAGCAGAAGCACTTGCTGATTCTGTTGTAGATTCAGTAGTTGATTCTGTAGTTGATTCAGATTGAGATTCGGTTGTTGAAGTTGTACCAAGGACTGTACTTCCTTGCTCTACAAGTGCTTGGCTAGAAAGCTCAGAAGCAGTCGCTACGTCTGATCCAGTTTCATCAGCCTTTGCAGTGTTGGCAACTGTAGCTGCACCAAAAATAGCACCTGCTGCTACAATTCCTTTCAACAAGCCACGACTAGTCATTTCTGTAGCAGAAACTTCATCTTCACGAACTTCAGCCACGACAGTCTTTTCAACTTGACCACGGATCACTTTCAAAAGACCAAAGTTAGAAGTAGCCGCGCGCAACCAGTTTTTACCTGATTTGATCAATTTGAAACGAGTGACACGATCGGTTTCACGGAATTCACCGTTTGAACGTTTAAAAAACATGTTGTCTCCTTATTTACATTTTTTATTGCCCTACTATTATAGACTACCATGGAGGTTTTTGGAAGCAATTATCATTAGTTATTGCTATTTTTTTATAATCTTACCTTTAATTAGTAATGAAATCGCTTTCATAGTAGTATTTTTGTCAAACCGGGGCAAATTTTTGAAAAAAATGAGCTTTTTAACGGACGAAAAAAAGGACTGGAAAACTAATTTCCAATCCCTTATAAACTACATACAAATCCCGGTATAGAGAGGCTTACGCAATCTTCTCCAACATCCGTTCAATGTGCTCAATCGATTTTTCACGGCCAAGTAAGAAAATGGTTTCTGGCAATTCTGGACCATGCATTTCTCCGGAAACGGCAATCCGAATTGGCATAAAGAGGTTCTTCCCTTTGATACCTGTTTCTTTTTGAACTGCTTTGATTTGTGGGAAGATATTTTCTACCACAAACTCGTCGTCTGACATTGCTTCGAGTTTTGCTTTGAAGGATTCCAAAACGGTTGGTACTGTTTCACCAGCCATGACTTCTTTTTCTGCATCTGTCAACTCTGGGAAGTCTGCAAAGAAGAGGTCGGTTAATGGAACGATTTCATCGACCGATTTCATTTGTGGCTTGTAGAGTTCTACAAACTTCTCAGCCTTGTCTGTTAGACGACCTGCTTCTTCGAGGAATGGTTTAGCCATTGCGACGATTGTTTCAAGATCTGCATTCTTGATGTAGTCATTGCTCATCCAGTCCAATTTCTTTTGGTCAAAGGCTGCAGGAGATTTGCTGAGGCGGTGTTCATCAAAGAGTTTGATGAGTTCTTCACGAGAGAAGATTTCATCTTCCCCACCAGGGTTCCAACCAAGAAGAGCGATAAAGTTAAAGACCGCTTCTGGAAGATACCCTTTTTTACGGTAGTCTTCGATAAATTGAAGGGTATTCGTATCCCGTTTGGACAACTTCTTACCCGTTTCAGAGTTGATAATCAAAGTCATGTGACCAAATTCAGGAGCTTCCCATCCAAGTGCTTCATACACCATCAATTGTTTTGGTGTATTGGCGATGTGGTCATCTCCACGGATAACATGAGAAATCTTCATTTCATGGTCATCGATGACGACGGCAAAGTTATAAGTTGGATAGCCATCTTTCTTTTGGATGACCCAATCTCCACCAACATTGGCCCCTTCAAACTCGATATCGCCCTTAACAATGTCATGCCACTTGTAGATACCAGCTTCATTGACCACCAAACGAACGGTTGGAACAATCCCTGCAGCTTCACGTTCTGCTACATAGGCTGCTTTTTCTTCTTCGCTCATTCCGAGGTATTCGTTGATGTAGCGAGGTGTTTCTCCAGCTGCTTCTTGACGTTCACGTTCCGCTGCCAATTCTTCTTCTGTTACATAAGATTTATAGGCTTTTCCCTCAGCCAAGAGTTGATCAATGTATTTTTGGTAAAGGGGCAACCGTTCTGATTGGCGATAGTTTTCGTGTGTTTCAGGACTTTCATCCCAATCCATCCCCAACCAACGAAGGTTTTCAAGCTGCGAACGTTCCCCGTCTTCGACGTGGCGCTTGCGGTCCGTATCTTCAATCCGAATAATAAAAGTACCGCCATAATGACGTGCATAAAGGTAGTTAAACAATGCAGTACGCGCATTTCCGATGTGTAATAATCCCGTTGGACTTGGTGCATAACGCACACGAATATCTTTTGCCATGTTTCTCTCCTATGATCTTGTCCGCTATCACTAGCGCATTTATTCAATCGTTCTTATTATACCACAAAGACAGCCAGACTAAAATGAATAAGTGACCTTTTAGAAAGTCCTTGCTGATTCAGAACCCTATAGTAACATACAAACCAACTATCTAATTAGCATGGAGTACCTCATTACGCGCCACACAAAAAGAGACTGAAAACTATTTTGAAAATAGCTCTCAGCCCCCATTCATCTAGATTCTCTTCAAGAGAACCAGCTATTCTTTACTGATTAATGGAATTGCATACCACCATCTACAATAATGGTTTGACCTGTAATATAGTTTGAATCTGGGCCAGCAAGGAAGCTAACTGCAGCAGCCACATCTTCAGGTTCAGACAGACGTTTCAAAGTGATGTCTTTTGCGAATGTTTGCATACCCCATTCGTCGTCTTTACCTGCATTTTTACCAACTTCATGAGCAATGTCAAACATCATTGGAGTCTTAACGATACCTGGTGCGTACGCATTGACAGTGATCCCTGAGTCAGCCAAATCACGCGCCAAAGTTTGTGTAATCCCACGAACTGCAAATTTAGTACCACCATAGACAGTCAAGTTCGGGTTCCCAACGACACCAGCTTGAGAAGTGGCATTGATGATCTTACCACCGTGACCAAGGGCTTTAAATTGCGCTTGCGCAGCTTGAGCACCCCAGATCACACCACCGACATTGATATTAAATGTACGATGGAATTGTTCTTCTGTGATAGTAGCAAGTGGAGTAGTTGGTGCTACACCGGCATTGTTGACAACAACATTCAAATCACCAAAGTGATCAACAACTTTTTGGAAGGCCGCAGCAACTTCTGCTTGTTTAGATACATCTGCTACAACAGCAAAAGCATTTTCAGCTGACAATTCTGCAACAGCTTTTTCAGCTGTTTCTGCATTGTAATCCAAGATTCCGACTTTAAAGCCGTCTTGAACTAAACGTTTTGCAATTGCAAAACCAATCCCTTGACCTGCACCTGTAACAATAGCAACTTTAGACATATTTGTACCTCCAATTGCACTATAAAAGTTAGTAACTTCAATGGCCTAACTCACCATACACCAAAAAATCATTTTCACGATTTCGCTATCATTCTAAAACTTTGTGAAGAAAAAGTCAAGCAAAATCCTTGACTTTTATAGGTAAATAGATTAGGAAAAATTAATTCCCTTTGTTGCACCAAAAAAGCAGGATAGAAACCTGCTTGCATTCAAAAGCTTCTATCCTGCGCCCTTTGTATCTTATTAAACGAACACGCCCTAAATGCTGTGTGAAAAAGATAAATTCTCTTGTGAGCATCGCTCTCTGCGACAATTTCCTTTTTTCACTTTGCATTTTACGGGCTTTGTATCTTATTCTAACCGTTCTTCTAGTTCAAAGTCGATTGGTAGGGTTTGTAAGAAGTGCTCCAACTCACGTTCCCAGTAAAACCATTCGTGCTTGCCTGGGCTGTGGCTATAAGTGACATCCAAACCCAGTTTCTCCAATTCCTTAGCCTCAAATTGATTGGCTTCATAGAGAAAATCCTGCTCTCCACACCAGATCCAAAGCTTGGTCTTTTTATCGGAGAACTTCTTAGTAACCGACTCCAGTGAGTAGGGGCTCGTCGTCCAATCGTTTACCTCTCCAAAGATACCCTTCCAAAAAGCCGGTTTTTCCAGATCATTCTTTTCAAAGGTCATCCCATGGAAACTCAGAGCACCGGAAAAACTCGCCGCATGAGAAAAGCGATTGGTCTTGAGAGCCAAGAGCATTGAGCCGTAGCCTCCCATCGACAAGCCTGCAATAAAAGTTTTCTCCCGTTTCTTGGTCATATTGGGAAAGAAGCGGGCTAATGTCTCTGGCAATTCGTCCGCAATGGCCGTGTAATAGTTGTATCCATACTGCGTATCTGTGTAAAAACCATTATTGGTATTGGGTAGGACCACGATCAGATTGGTATTTCGCAAAATGCGCTCCACATGGGTTCGCTTCAGCCAAGAATGATGATTGCCGTTCATTCCGTGCAAGAGATAAAGAACTGGAATATCCGTATCTGCTGGATTTTCCACGCGCGACGCATCAGGATAAAGAACGGACACACCCCACTCCATCTTCAAGGCCTCTGAATAATACTCAATCTGCATAACTGCCATTTACTTTCCTCTTTCTACTGTCAAAAACACTCGGCAAGCCTCTGGCCACCAAGTGTTTCAATCTCATTTATTATTTCACTTCCATCACGACTGGTAAAATCGCCGGACGACATTTGGTCTGTTCAAATAAGAATTTAGACAAATGATCACGTACCAATCCTTTTAATTCACCCCAGTCAAAGTTGTCCTGTGCAAGGTAGTCTTCAACGCTTTGGTTGACCAATTCACAACTTTCACGGAGAATATCCCGACTCTTCTTGACATAGACAAATCCACGAGTGTGCACGTGCGCTTTGGAAATAATCTTCTTTTCTTTGCGGTTTACCGTAATAGCTACAATAAAGATTCCATCTTCTGACAAGACTTTACGGTCACGAAGGACGATATTGCCCACATCCCCAATGGCATTCCCATCGATCATGACATCTCCAGCTGAGATGCTCCCTGCAGGGACGAAATCTCCCTTTTCATACTCCATGACTGTACCACGCTTTGGAATGAAGATATTTTCAGGCAAAATCCCAACTTCCATGGCAATCCGCGCATGGGCATCTAACTCCCGGTACTCTCCTTGAATTGGGAAGAGATACTTCGGACGAAGCAGATTGATCATCAACTGCAAATCCCGCGCATTTCCGTGACCAGACACGCGCAAGCTAGACGTAATCAATTTAACAATCCCACCTGCTTGGTAGACCATATTTTCCACACGAGCCACCACTGCTTCTTTGGCAATAGAAGGTGTTGTAACGATGTAGACCAAATCCCCATCTTTGATTTCCACATAGCGGTGACGACCAATCGACATCTTGCGCAACCCATTAATGGGCTCACCCATCCGGCCTGTTTCCAAAATGATCAATTCATGATCCTCAAACCGGCTCATTTCTTTCGGCTTGATCAAGAGTTTTTCATTGGCAAGGGACAACTTGTTCAAACGAATAGCTGTTCGGACGATGTTTTCCACATCAAACCCTGTCAAGACAACACGGCGACCAGTCTCAGCTGCGGCATCAAAGACCTGCTGGATCCGAGAAAGGTTGCTGGCAACGGCTGCAACGATCACACGCCCATCCCAGTTGGCAATCGTATCTAAGATTTCATCGCCGACTTCTTGCTCACTAGCGACCTGTACCTTGCTATCTGCATTGGCCGAATCACTCAAAAGCGCAAGGACCCCTTCACGCCCGATTTCAGCTAAACGGGCAAAGTCTGTCGCGTAAGACTCACTCGCTGTTTGGTCAAATTTAAAGTCGCCTGTATAGACGATATTTCCCTCAGAAGTCCCAATGACAACACCGATACTTTCAGGAATGGAGTGGGTCGTTTGAAAGAAGGACACAACCGCATCTCCAAATTCAATCTCAGAATTTTGATCAATCACATGGAAGTCGTTGTATTTCTTAACACTATCATTTCCTTTGACAAAGAGCTTGGCCAACTCAATCGTCAGCTCCGTTCCAAACACAGGAACTTTTGCCTCAGCCAAAAGGTAAGGCAAGGCACCGATGGCGTCCGCATGCCCATGGGTTAAGAAAACGCCTGCAATACGGTCTTTGTTTTCAAAAAGATAATCCATATTGGGGATGACAACGTCCACCCCAAGTTGTTCATTTTCTGGATACTTCAGTCCTGCATCCAGGACAAAAATTGAATCGTTTACTTCAGCGATGTAGAGATTTTTCCCATTTTCTCGAACACCACCGAGAGTGACTAATTTAATACTCACTGTTTTCTCCTTTAATTGATAGATTTTTTAATACTTACGGTCCTTGGCTGCCCAAGTCGAATTACAGCTTTGCAAATTCTTGCATATCTATTCTATTATACAATTTTTTTCTATTTTTTTCAAAAACACACCCTAGCAAAAAGCCCCCTCATCTGAAACAGATGAAAGGGCTTCTAGGCGCCAATTTTTAGGGGGAAAAGACCCTCTAAAGATGATAATCTCCCCGCTTATTTTCAATGATCCGCATCGCAGCCTTGATCACATGAAACTTACTGAGCAATTCTTCAAGACGCTTAAAATTGCGCTCACTCAATTGACCCATCTTCACCGCTTGAGAGAGATGATAAAAGTCATCTAAATCATCCTCAATATTTTCAAACAGCTCCTTGGCTTCCTTGAGTCGGTAGCGATTGAGCAAATGGGTGAGATCCTTTTTAAAGTCAGAGACATTGCTTTCATGAATGTCTGTATAAGCCTCGTCTTCCTCACTGTTTTCCTGGTAATTCACTGCCTTAAAACAAGTGATAAATTCTCGGCTTTTGATGTTACAGACAAAAATAACACCATCACTCGATACATAAGTTTTTGTATCAGCAGGTTGGAGCACATCACTCTCATAAGGCGAGAGAGAGGGCAGGTGTTGATTGATCCAACGTTTCAGGTGTTGATCATCCACTCCAAAGCGCTCCAACGCTCTCTTTCTAAAATGATCTCTGCAACTGTAGTCTTGTGCATACGACAACCCCATCCTCTCACCTCCTTTTTGAGTTTGCGAATAGGAAGGGCCTCCAGTCTTACGGGACTAGAGGCCAGGTCTGTTTTTCCGACATGGTGCCATTAACCTTTCGGCTAATACAACAATGTTTTTTGACGTTTATTTCATGTAATAGTATTTTTGTAAAATACCAGAGGTTTTCTTTGCAATCCTACATTTCAATGAATGTTCGATTGGACACATTGAAGTTTGAAAACCTTCACAAAAGCTTCTACCAACTATTTCCACGTTTTCTCATATGATCCGACAAACTTAGCAGGCTTGCCCGACTGTCCAATCGATTCGATACACAGCCCAACGACTCTTTTAGAAAAGAGCATCAACAAATGTCAGAAAAACAGACCTAAAACGAAGTAACCACTAATAATCTTGATTAGTCATGGTGACCAGTCCCTTCTTTATCCTTCTATTTATATTATACGTCTCCTTCTTCTCTTTAGCAAGCGATTCCACCTGAAACTAGTTTCTATTTTTATTCGGTTTTTTAAAGCACTATTTATAAGAATTCCCCCTTTTATAAAGCACCCGTTCAATCCATATAGTATATTTATAAGCTATCATTTGTTTTTTAGAAAATAAAAAGGAAGTAGGACGACGAAGCGTTCATAAATCATATCGCTTCTGTCCTACTCCCTATTTTGACTGTATCCGCTACGCCCTTTGTATCTTATTCTTTCTCAAACAATTGATAGTAATCTGCAATGCTCATTTGGGCTTTTTCTTCTTGGTTGAGGTCTTGGACAATGTGTCCGTCTTTCATGACAATCAAGCGATTTCCATATTTCAAAGCATCTTCCATATGGTGGGTGATCATAAGGGCTGTGAGGGCGTCTTGTTTCACAAATTCATCTGTCAAAGTCATCAGAGCCTGACTCGTTTTTGGATCCAAGGCGGCTGTGTGTTCGTCTAGCAATAAGAGTTCTGGACGTTTCAAGGTAGCCATCAACAGACTCAAGGCCTGGCGTTGTCCCCCTGAAAGAAATTCAACCGCTGTATCGATATGCTTTTCTAAGCCATTGCCGATCTTAGCAAGAACTGTTTGAAACTCTTCTTTATAGCTTGCCAAGTGACGCGGAATCAAACCACGTTTTTCTCCACGAAACTTCGCTACCAAGAGATTTTCTGCCACTGTCATGCGAGGCGCTGTTCCCATTTTAGGATCTTGAAAGACACGAGATAGGTACTTGGCTCTCTTCTCAGGAGAGTAGTTGGTCACATCTTCCCCTAGAATATAGATCTTCCCGCTACTAACTGGAAGTGTCCCAGCAATGGTATTAAAGAGGGTTGATTTCCCAGCTCCATTGCCCCCTAAAATCGTGATAAAATCATGTTCTCGAATTTCCAAGGAGACATCATCCAGAATGACTTTTTCTTCATTCATCCCATTGCTCACAGCTTTGGTTACATTTTTTAATTCTACAATTGCTGTCATTTACTGAGTTTCGCTCCTTTCATGATTTTTCCCTTAAAGGTTGGAATCATCAGGCAGATAGCCAAGATCAAGGCACTGAAGATTCGGATATAGCTGGTATTGATGCCAAGCGCAATCACGGCCCAAATCAAAAATTGGTAGGCGATTGAACCGATTGCAATACTGAGCAAGCGCTCTGTCAAGGTGACATTTGAAAAGAGAACCTCTCCAATAATGAGGCTGGCAAGCCCAATAACGATGACACCAATCCCACGTGAAGCATCCGCATAGCCTTCTTGCTGGGCCATCAGTGCACCAGAAAGAGCAATAATCCCATTTGAAATGACCAAGCCCATCAATTCCATCCGGTCGGTGTTGATCCCAAAGCTCTTGGCCATATCTGGATTGTCCCCTGTCGCAATATAGGCTTGACCCAAGCGTGTATCCAAGAAGAAGATCAAACCAAGGATCACAAGCGTTACGAAAATTAAACCAATTAGGATCTCATTGAACCCACTGGCAAAAGGAAGAAATTCCTGAATTTTTTTATAGCCCAGAAGTCCCAAATTAGCCCGCTGCATGACAAAGAGAATGACCGAGTTACACGATGTCATCACGAGGATCCCCGATAAAAGTGTGGGGATTTTCCCTTTTGTATAGAGAAGTCCTGTCGCGAGTCCCGCTAGACACCCTGCTCCAATGGCAGCTAAGGTTGCTACCAAGGGATTGACCCCCTTGGTAATCAAGGTCACCGCCACCGCTCCTCCCAGCGGGAAGGAACCTTCTGTCGTCATATCTGGAAAATCTAGAATTCGGAAGGTCATAAAGATCCCCAAACCAAGAATGGCCCAGATTAAGCCTTGTGAAACAATTGAATTAATCATAGTGTCTCCCTTCGATAATAGTAGTTTTATTGTAACACAAATATGGAAGAGAGCCTATAAAAAATTCACAATATTTCTTGAAACATCTGCTTTTTCGAAATCAAGAGAATCTTACTGAGAAACTAAAGGAAAAAGGATTTTTCGAACATTTATAATTATGCAAAAAAACAAAGGCCTGCGTTTGTATCACAGACCTTGCTTTGATAGGATAACTGACGACAATAAGGGTGTGAAGTTCTTCCACTCCAAACCCTACTCTTTTCCAATTCAAAGCGGATTCATTCCCCTTGTTGCCGGCAGTTTGAAACTTCAAATTGCTTTTCTAGTATACTGTTTTATCGCCTGCAAGTCAATGAAAATTTTCTGAAACTAGTTACAGAATTTCTAAAAAATTTCACTATTTACCTGTATATTTTTTTATTTTCAACAACAAAGAGGCCCTGCTCTTTCGAGCAAAGCCTCTTCATCTTAGATCTAAAATTGTCGCCTCATCTACAAAACTGTCGATGTCTCCTCAATTTTAGTCTTCACGTTTCTTGCGTTTTGCAAGTCCAGCGAGTCCAACCATACCAAGTGCAGCACCTAACAATGCAGCTGATACTGATTGTTCTTCACCAGTGTTAGGAAGTCCTGGAGCCGGTGGTGTTGGTGATGTTGGCGGTGTTGGTGGTGTCGGTGGTGTTGGAGGAGTCGTTGGTGGTGTTGTTGGTGGTGTTGGAGGAGTTGGTGGCGTTGTTGGCGGTGTTGGTGGCGTATTAGGCGGTGTTGTTGGTGGTGTTGTTGGCGGAATAACAGTGTTGTTAAACTCTGTATCTTCTGGCAACTTAGTAGTAGCCACTAATACCTTACCTTCTTTATTCACCACGATACCAACGGTCGCAACCATCTTATCGTAAACAACGCTAGAATCTGTACCACGAATTTCTTCTACATGGTAGAGGTGAGTTCCTTCTTCACCACGTTTGAACTCAAGATTTGAGAAGGTAATCTTACCAGCTGCGTCATTCTTCACAGTTTCGATCACATTGCCTTTTTCGTCTTTTAGAACGAAGCTGAATTCACCAGCTTTCAATGTGCGTCCTTCCAATTTCTTAGTGAATTGGAATTGTACCTTAACCGGAAGATTTACAACACGTTTTTCAGTTGGTTTGTTTGGCTTGTTCACTGTCTTATGAGTTGGGTCATATTGGTGAACTGTTTGAGATGCAGTATTTTCAATGTCCACACCATCTTGTGCACTTTGTTTAATTTCTGCAGGAATTTCAAACTTGTAGTAACGTCCAAAGGCCAACTTAGTTGTGTCGATGACTTGGGTATTTTCTGCATCACCAAGAGACTTAGTAAGATCTGCTTTAGATGTTGCAGTGATGAGACCATTTTCAAGCTTGATGTCAAACTTAGCTGTTACATCTTCTCCTGTTATAGAGTCATATGCTTTAATATCTGCTACGTTGATATTCAAGTTTTCGCTATCATATTTATCTGTCACACCAACAGATTGAATATTGTGTGCTTCAGTGAATTTAGTTGTATCCAACCATACTTGGTAGTATACTTTATCACCTTTCTTGAGTGTCTTCGTATTGATATTTTGAGCTTCGTTGTTGGCAGTACCATCCACATATGGGTTGGCATTTGTATCTGCCACCTTATTCTTCAACTCACTATCATCGTCGAGAAGTTTCACACCTGTAAGATCGAATTTGGATTCGTTCAAGATGTATTTCTCTGGATTGAAATCAGGAGTTTCTGGAGGACGAACAGTATTGTTGAATTCTTTGTCCGCAATATTGCCAACTTTCGCTACGAGAAGTTTAGCAGTGCCGTCATGTGAAACGGTTACTGTTACATTCGCTTTCATCGTATCGTAAGTGACAGTTGCGTCTGTTCCCTTCACTTCTTCTACTGTGTACTTGTGAACGCCTTCTTGACCCTTCTTGAATTCAAGTTTAGAGAATTTAACGTTACCAGCCGCATCATTCTTAACAGTTTCAACAACATTACCTTTTGAATCTTTAAGCACGAAGCTGAATTCGTTGGCCTTAAGCTCACGACCTTCCAAACGTTTAGTGAAGTTGAATTCGATGTCAACTGGAACACTATTTACACGTTTTTCAGTTGGTTTGTTTGGTTTTTCAACCTTCTTAGTTGTTGGGTTGTAGTAGTTCACAACTTGAGCCGCTGTATTTTCGATATCTACTCCGCCTTTAACGTCCAATTTAACAGTTGCTGGAATATCAAACTTGTAGTAACGTCCAAACTCGAACTTAGTCGTGTCAATGATTTGAGTGTTTTCAGCGTCGCCAAGTGACTTCGTGAAGCCATCTTTCAGGTTAGCTGTAATCACACCATT
>OIEJ01000166.1_pt1 | contig 41019 bp, 42 predicted proteins | sample 1581791 | NCBI WGS metagenome assembly OIEJ01 (sample SAMN03281019, study PRJEB24777) | human gut metagenome | isolation source: fecal sample PR141 from 1 month old male Chinese infant, vaginal delivered... | place: Singapore | collected 2005-11-08 | reverse complement strand
AATTGAGTGGTTTTGACCTTGATAAAGTGTGATAAGTCCAGTTTTTATGCGGATAACTAGATTTTTATGCTATTTTTTTTGAAAAATAAATTAAGACCTAACTTATATAAGCCATTTAAATCACCATCATTTAACAGAGTCATATATTCACCTCTATCATCTTTGTTAATGATAATAGGCGCTAATTTCTGTTGTAAACAGGCGTGTACAATAAGAGCTCTTCCCGTACGGCCATTACCATCAGCAAAGGGATGAATACGTTCAAATTGCAAATGTTGCTCCATAATGGCACGCACCCGCTCTTCATCATTTTGGAATATCTCTAAACGGTATTGCAATATATCACACCAGTTTTTTAAAGCTTCTTGTACTTGATATGGTTTTGTTGGTTCAAAATCAGCACCAATAACCATATTTTGAACAACCTTAAACTGCCCACTATCATCTCGGATATGAGCTAATAACAATCGTTGTGTCTCTTTTATGATATCTATGGTAATTACTTCTTGATATGATTCCATCAAGAATACTAAATAGTCGCGATAATTAGATACTTCATAGAACTCACGCAAATCCATTTTACGGGGTATCATATTATCTAATAGGATACTCTTTGTTTCCCCTTGTGTTAATGTATTCCCCTCGATTGCTGTACTATGATGGGCCATACGGACGACCATATCGTCTATATATTCGCGAGGCAAGGTAAAATCAACCATGTATATCTCCTTATACAATAAGATTTTTATATATTAATGTTATCATATATAGATAAATTTCGATATTAAAAATCAATTTAATCTTTATAAGCTAAAACTGGTTTCCCCTTTTCATACCAAAATAAACCTGATTTACTAATCTTATGTTCTTTTAGGATAGTCTGAACTTGTTCTACAGTATTCAAGTCTATTTGAATGGACAAACCACACATATCATTCAATTCTGGCGGTGTAGCCATCAGTTGGTGAGGCACCGAAAGTTCTGTTAATATCTTATCTGCTTTATCCCCAAAATAATAGGATGTAAAAACGACAAGCAACTTTTTATCGCCCAATGCCTCACCTCCAATAATATTGCTTAATCATTTACAACATAGATACGAGTATTATAGTTTAACAAGATTTTCCCCAACGATAGCATCTGTAATCGCATACATGTTTGTAATAGAGCCTACCCCCACTTGATCTTTTAGACCATAATAGTCAAGACAAATGCCACATGCAGCAATTTCAACACCAAGATCAGCTAACTTTTTAATATTGTCTAAATGAACAGAATCGTTGGTTACCATTTTAACGCTACTATTGATGAAATAAATTGTAGATGGCTTCACGTCGGCTTCAACCATGCACACCCAGAAGGTTTTCATCAAATTACGGCCAAGCTCTTCACTACCTTCACCAAGATAATCTTTCGTCATCAAAATGATACGGTCACTATAATTCATAGGTTTGCAACCAGTTTCCGGTGCAGGTTCTACATTCGGCGTAAGTTTAATAAAAAAATCTATACCATCTTGTCCAATTGCCACATCATAGCCACGAGACTTCCCAAATTTCTCTACATTATCGCGACTCACCTCGTTATCTACAATGGTCGTAATAATCGCGTCTGGATTTGCATCGCTTACCTTCTTCGTTTCAATCACAGGTTTTGGACACAAACTGCCACGCACATCTACAGTTAATTCATTCGTATTACTCATCATTTACCTCAATACTATTATATATTTTGTGAAAGCATCAACGCACAACTACTCTATATACTATTAAAATCAAAATTGTACTATATCTTATTTAGTGACGCGTACCGCTAAGCCACTAAAGCTTTCAACTACACCAACTATAGTGGCACCTTCAACGCCCACATCATGTAAAGCTTTCACCAAATCCGGTCCTTCTGCAGCAGGCACAGAGAATAAAAGACCGCCTGATGTTTGTGGATCAAATAAAATATCCGTCCACACAGAATCTAATATTTTATCTACTTGTACATCTGTAATAGCTTTGCGATTGCCATAGGACGCCGCTGGTACAAGGCCCATTCGAGCCGCGTCAATGACGTCATCAAAGAGCGGAATATCATAAATCTTGATATGAATTGTTACATTAGAGGCACTCGCCATTTCTACAGAATGCCCCATAAGGCTAAAGCCCGTCACATCAGTACACGCATGAATTGTAAAATTATGGGCCACCTCAGCAGCCACACGATTCAACGTACTCATGCTAGCAACCGCCTGCGCAATACCAGTAGGAAATAAATCAGCTTTCAACGCATTATTCATAATACCTGTACCGATGCGTTTTGTTAGCACTAGTACATCCCCTACTTGGGCACCTTTATTTTTCCAAATATGATTTGGGTCAACTTGTCCTGTTACAGACATACCAAATATAGGCTCTTTGTTTTCAATGCTGTGACCGCCTACGATTGCAGCCCCAGACTCGGCCACGATAAAAGCTGCTCCGTTTAGAACGTCTGTTAAAACGCCTTGTTCAACAAGAGATATAGGAAACCCTACAATATTCATGGCAGTCAACGGAGTTCCTCCCATAGCATATACATCGCTTAGTGCATTAGCGGCCGCTATTTTCCCAAACAAAACGGGGTCATTAACTACAGGTGTAAAAAAGTCTAATGTCTGTACCAATGCTAATGTGTCAGAAATTTTATATACCCCTGCATCATCAGCCCCTGTCATATCTGCTAGAACTCGTTCATTGGTTACAGATGTAACTGATTTCAATACACGCTCCAATATATGAGGCCCAATCTTACACGCACAGCCCCCGCTCGTAACATAGTCAGTAAGTCGTACCATAAGACCTCCTACTCATGTTTAGGCAAACGAGATACGAGTTTCTTTGCAGCCTTTTCAAACTTAGGGCGAGGCATCAACAATTGATGTCCACAACCTTTACATACGATAAGAAAATCTGTGCCTATGCGCTTGACCTCCCACTCATCACTACCACAAGGATGGGATTTTTTCATTTGCACTACATCGCCAACATAATATCTAATAAACGCCATAGCGCCTCCTTATACTATTTTAACTTTATATATACTTATTATACCTTAATATCCAATACAGATAAAACTATCCTACTTTGATTAGTTATAGCCAAAAACTTAGAATCTTTACCAATTAACAAGATCAATATTAATCAATAATGATTTTCCATTTAATTCTCATTCTCATTATCAAATTTCTTTAATTATATAAATCCATTTCCCAACACACTTCTAAAAACCGCATAGTTACTGAATTGATAATTTTTATCATTTAGAAAATTTTCGAAATAAATTTTATAAAAACACTTGCATTTCTCATTTAGTATGTTACAATATAGTCAACAATGATTATTCGTTAAGTATACGAATCAAAAACATTGGATTGTAAATAACAGGCAAGTGCCTCTTTACAAAACATAGGTAAGTACTCATTTAGTTAATAAGCAAGTGCTTTTTTTATGTATAGACAAGTGTCTATCTACCAATCTACAAATAAGTTTTTATTTAACTTAAACTCAAGTGAGTTACCAATTATCGCATTCACAACCAAGTGGTTATGAATATATCAATTAAGTAATCATTTAAAACATATTGTAAGTACAAAGGAGATCTAAAAATGGCTGAATTAAAAGGTACAAACACTGAAAAAAATCTTCAAGCAGCATTTGCTGGCGAATCCCAAGCATTCCAAAAATATACTTTCTACGCAGCAGCAGCTCGCAAAGCTGGTATGAACGAAATCGCTGATTATTTCGAAGAAACAGCTCACAACGAATCTGCACATGCTAAATTGTGGTTCAAAGCTCTTCATGGTGGCGATGTTTCCGCTGATATCGAAGCTAACCTTCGTGATGCAGCAGCTGGCGAAAACTACGAACACACTACAATGTACAAAGATTTCGCTGATGAAGCAGAAAAAGAAGGCTTTGCAAAAATCGCTTACCAAATGCGCGAAGTTGGTAAAATCGAAGCTCGTCACGAAGAACGTTACCTTGCATTAGCAGCTCGCGTTGCAGGTCACAAAGTATTCAATAACGATCAACCTGTAGCATGGATTTGCGCTAACTGTGGCTACATTCACATCGGTGAAGAAGCTCCTAAATTATGCCCAGTATGTGCTCACCCACAAGCATTCTTCAAACGTCACATTGAAGCTCTATAATCTATAAACATAGATTAGACAAAAATAATAAGTATAAATACAGACATATAGACTGCAAGTGCAGATTTTCCTAACTGTATGTACAGACACCCTCAAATCAGAACCACCCGTAAAACGGGTGGTTTGCTCACGGGCTATAAGCCCGTAGTACTAGGCCAGCGTCTAAAGGCGCTGGCTTTCACTACGTTCAAGCCGCATAGCCATTGACTCGTAACGTTCCCCTTAAAAGGGTCCTCATATTCTTTTACACTAAGTTTATCTTTCATTTGGTCATGTAACTCTTGCTCACGTATATATTTCTTTACTGTAGCCTCATTTAAACCTACTGTACTAACATAATACCCCTCGGACCAAAAGTGTCTATTTCCAAATTTATACTTTAAGTTTGCGTGTTTATCGAACATCATTAGCGCACTTTTCCCTTTTAAGTATCCCATAAAAGATGATACTGATATTTTAGGTGGGATTAATACTAGCATATGCACATGATCAGCCATAAGCTCCCCTTCTATAATCTTGACACCCTTATATTCACATAAACGTCTCAGTATTTCACGTAAACTATTTCTGTATTGATTATATATAACTTTACGTCTATACTTAGGTGTAAATACTATGTGGTATTTGCATAACCATTTTGTGTGCGCAAGGCTCTGTGTCTTTGTTGCCATATAAAATCACCTTTCTTTTGCATATAATGCGGCTTGAACACCTACATTATACTTAAGCAAGGTGATTTTTTTGTATAACTTTCGTTGCCGCACCCGCATAGCGGGTGGTTTAATGATTCGCGACTACGTCGCGAACCAGTCTAAAGACAATAAACAAAAACACCTTCGTAAGCAATCATGCTTATGAAGGTGTTTTACTATTCAGGTATAATAATTTGTCCGTCTTCACAGATCCAGTGTCTATCACCAACTGCATCAGCTTCGCTTTCATCATGGGTCACCCATACACATGGCACATCCCATTCACGAATGATGGACACTAGATCCTCACGTACTTGTTTACGCAAATTCCAATCAAGCGCAGACAGAGGCTCATCAAGAAGTAAAATAGTCGGTTTTGAATAAAGGGCACGTCCCAAGGCAACCCGTTGTTGCTCACCACCAGATAAACTACCCGCCTTTGTTTTTCGATATTTTTCTAAACCTAAACGGCTTAATAAATTATCGCACATATCAGGTGTGCCTCGTTTACTATAAATAATATTACTTTCAACAGATAAGTGAGGGAATACAATATTACCTTGAGGCATATAACCTACCTGGCGTTCTTGAGCAGGGACCCAAATCTTTTTAGCTCGGTCAACCCAAGTTATGTCATCATATTGAATACGCCCAGTACTAGGCTTTACAAGGCCTGCAATGCACTTAATAAAGGTGCTTTTACCACTACCGGACTGACCAGTCAACACAGCGATTCCCGAAGACAGTGTACCATCGGCTTTCACAGTCACAGAAGGTCTAGATACAGTAAAAGAAAATGTAATCATAGAACCTCCTAATTATTTTCTGTATGGCGGAATAAGGAACCTTTTGTAATGAGGTGAATACCGCTCAACAATGCCAATGTAAGTACACAAATATAAACAACAAGCTCGAAGGCATCCATGTACTGCCCAGCCTCTACGTAGGAGTAAATAGCCAGTGGCATTGTCCGCGTTACCTTCGGAATATTACCAGCAATTAAAATGGTGGCACCAAACTCACCCATAGCACGGCAGAATGCTAAAATACTGCCCGTCAAAATTCCTTTCCATGCTAATGGCACGGAAATGGTAAAGAAGATGCGCAATTCAGATGCGCCCAAGGTGCGGGCTACGTCTTCCATATTATGGTCCACGGACTGCAATGCAGAGCGTACGGTTTGGTAAAATAGTGGAAATGAAATTACAGAGGAAGCAATCACTGCACCGGAAGCGGCAAAGACCACGCTCAGCCCACGAGTTTCAAGCCAAGCACCAAAGGCATAGCCTGGTGTAAATACCATGAGCAACACAAAGCCAACAACAACGGGTGGTAATACAAGGGGCAACGTAATAAGTGCATCAAGAATAGCAATGCCGCCCCATTTACAGCGATTCATACCATAACAAGTGGCCAAACCAGTTACTATAACGATAATTAAAGCTATACTCGCTACCCACAAAGATAACCAGAACGGACTCATGGTTACTCCTTTCTTTCCTAACTATAACCGATACAAATTTATATTTCTATTGTATCACAAGAAAACGCTAGCCTAGAAAGCTAGCGTTTAAGTCTTATTTAGAGGTAGAAAAACCGTATTTCTCTAATACTTTTTGGCCTTCTGGGCTCGTTACGTATTTATAAAAATCCTTTGCCAATGCATTATCATATTTTTTGATAATACCAATTGGATATATAACAGGATCATGAGAATCAGCAGGTGTTACAGCAGCGATTTGAACTGCATCGCCTGCTGCAATAGCGTCAGTTTTGTAAATAAATCCTGCATCACCAGCCGCTTGGCTAATAGAAGCAGTTACAGCTTTAACGTCTTTTGCGTAGACTACATTAGGTTCTACTTGGTCCCACACACCTAATTTTGTTAGTACTTGTTTACCATAGTTACCTGCTGGTACTGTATCAGGATTACCCAATACAATGCGTTTTACGGATGTAATTTGACTAAGCTCAATTTTAGGTTGTCCTTTAGGAACTACGAGAACGAGTTCATTAGTGACAAATGGTTTTACATCTGTTACTAACTCTTTCTCTTGTAACATTTTCATATTCTTTTCGTCTGCAGAAATGAATAAACTAGCAGGTGCACCTTGTTCAATTTGTTGGCGCAATGTGCCAGAACCGGCAAAATTTATAACGATTTGATCATCTGCTAAATGATGTTCTTTTTTATATGCATCTGCCAATTCGGTAAGAGCCCCTTTAAGGCTGGCTGCTGCTTGAATCGTAATTTTTTCTGACGTACTAGGCTTTGTGCTATCAGCTGTTTTACCAGCATCATTACCACAGCCCACAACCAAGACTAACATACAAATACTCATTAATACAAATAAAAGCTTTCTCATACAACCTCCTATCCCTGTCAGGATTAATACATATAAATACATAAAAAATAGACCTAAACTCTACATCCTATGGTATGATAGTAATATAGGGTAATTAGGTGAAAGCCTTATTTACATCATTCTTACTAGGTATCATAAATTATCATACTAAAAGTATACCATGATTTAAATCACATTACATATTAAATAGAACTCTAGGTGAGACTATGAATTTACTAACACTAATAGGACATATTTTCATGAATTCCATGATACCTATATTCATACTGATAGGCGTGGGATTTATACTAGATAAAAAATTTAAATTAGATTTATATACATTAAGCAAGCTAAACTTTTACATACTGTTGCCAACCTTTGTGTTTAGAGCCATGTATGATGCTAAGTTTTCCTCGAGCACCATGGAAATCATTTTCTGTGCTGTCTGTGTACTCATACTAAACTCAGTCATCGCAGATATTGTAGGCCGCTTAAAGGGTTACGATATACCTAAAATAGCAACTCTAAAAAACTGCGTTATGTTTAATAATGTAGGAAATATGGGTATTGCCCTTGCACTCTTTGTATTTACAAATGTACCCTATGTGATTGATGGCGCCACTCCCTATGCCGATTTAGGCCTATTTAGTGTTGTATCCATCATGATTATTCAAACGGTTACAAGTAATACCTATGGATTTTACCAAGCTGGTGCAGGTCGTTTAAGCACGAGAGATGCACTCAACGTCTTATTCCATATGCCAATGTCATATGCGATTCCCCTCGCACTACTTTGTAAATTATTACCTTTCGATTTACACGGCCTCTTCTTTTATGCACCACTTAATATCTTTGCCAACGCCTTCGTCGGCGTTGCCATGATTGCCTTAGGGGTGCAAATCAATAGAACGCCATTGAATTTCTTTAAAACAGATGTCATACTAGCAAGCTTATTGCGACTCGTCATTAGTCCACTTTTAGCTGCTGTTATAACAGTTATATTTATTCTATTCTATGGCCCTATGCATCCAATAGCGGCCCAAACGATTGTCATAACCTATAGCGTGCCTACAGCTATTAATATGGCACTCATCGCTATCGAAATGAAGAACAACCCAGAATACGCTACACAAATTGTAATGGGAACAACCATATTGTCTGCCATAACCATGCCTCTGTTTATCACATTTGCTTATTATTTATTTCCACTATATTAACTACAAAAACACAAAAGGGAGCCATCAAATGGCTCCCTTTTGTGTGTATTACATATTCCCCATATGGTGCTCTTACATAGGCAAATTATATCAAATTATTGATGTGATACGTGTTCCATACCCATACGAACTAGACCTTCTACATGATTATCATTCAAGGAATAAAACGCAGTCTTTCCTTCTTTTCGGTATGTTACAAGACGTGCTTGTCGCAACACGCGTAATTGATGGGAAATGGCTGACTGCCCCATTCCCATCGTTTCAGCAATGTGATTAACACACATTTCATTTTCCAGTAATAGCTCTACTATCTTTAAGCGTGTTGGATCACCGAGAATCTTGAACAATTCTGCTAACTTTAACAAAGCTTCATTCCCGCTGCTCATAAATATCCTTTCTATTAAAACAATACAATTAACTTAGTCTATCAAGTAAAAAACTTTATTATTTATCATATCTATTATATACAAAAAAAGGCTTTGTTCACAATGACAAAGCCTTTTAAATTGTATGATATTATTTAACAACCAATACTGGGCAAGAGGAATGGCTTGTTACATAGCTACTTACACTACCCATGAATAGGCCTTTTAAAGGTCCAAGACCACGGCTACCCATTACGATAAGATCAGCATTAAATTTCTTAGCAACTGCTAATAATGCAGGACCTGGGGAACCAACTTCAAATACAGACTTAACTGTAACGCCTGCAGGAATTTCTTTCACTACATCATTCAAGATTTCTTTGCCTGTTTCTTCCATGTCTTCTGCAATTTGTTCAGACACGTAGCCACCGCTAATAGGTGTTTGATCGAAGTTAGAGATAGCAGATACGATATTAGCTACGTGAACAATAATCAATTCCGCTTTGTTACGATCTGCTACAGCGAGTGCATGTTCTAATGCACGCTTTGCATTTTCAGAACCATCAGTAGGTACGACAATAGTTTTGTAGGTAACCATATTAACCCCTCCTATTTCTAATCCCCTATGAAGGGATATGATTAAATATCGTTTAGTCTATTTATAATATTCTATACGACTTAGGAAAAATCCTCTTTTTAAACGAGGATTTATATACATTATAGCACATTTTTTTACAGATTAAAGAACTTGGGAAGAATTATTAATATTTAACGAATTGGTTAACTTAAATCCATCTAATACATCAACTAATTCAGGTGTTGTCAATACAGTGCCAACAGGCGCTATCATGCGAGCAACACCTACATTACCATTATTTCCTAAAATAATAGTAGCACCAAATGCAACCGGCTCTGCTGTATCCGTATCCGATGATTCAGGATTTTTCATAGTACCTGCTACATAAAACATAACAGCGCCATCAATAATATGTGTTTCATATCGATCAATTGTCGCCTTGTTTACATCAACTAAGGATTTTAGATACTGATCACCTAGCATCTGCTTACCCATCATCGTTGGCATCGCACTGCTTACCGCTTGAATAGGTACAGCAAAACTTTCCACATCGAGTCGAATTTTATCCTTTGTAAAAGCTAGCTTTTTAGGCTCATTAATGCGTGTGAATCCTTTAGGACTCATGAATCTTAATCCATCTGCCACATTAATATCACCAGATCCAACTAACATCTTTTTCACATTATTTAATGTAGAGTTTTTCTTCGTATCTAACAATGTAAATGTTGGAATCGCTTTCTCTAAAAGACCTTGCTCCATAAACTTTGCTTGTACTGGTGGATAGGTACTGACAAGATTATAACGATGCGTAGGATCCTTCTCCATAATAAATTCAGCTTCGAAAATGGAATGAACCTGTTCAGTAGAGGTCATTTCAGCATAAGACTTAGGTGTAGTTCTGCTCCAACGCGCAGCTTGTGCACCTTTCTTAGGGAAAAATCCCCCCACTACATCATTATTTTCAAACACATTACTATGTTGTCGCCAAATACGAAGATATTCATCATCGGACATGCCCTTAATTGGCACATCATACCAGGTAGTATTCCATACCTTCTGAGACACATTACCTTGTGGCGTATTATTTCGCTTTGTAAATGATACAGTATACGCATCGTCTTGATTTGGACCAGACAAGTTAAAGGAGTAACCTTGTACGTGTTCACTTTCACTACGCACATCCATATCAATCATAACACCATCATTGACACGCCATGGAATAGTGAAAGTATAACCATTTTTTGTATCCTTTACGACAGTATTCATTTTTGTAGCATACGATTTATATTGCTCGGGCAACACAGAAAGTGCATCTTGTTGAGATGCCACAATAGCCTTAGGTGTAGCCTGTTCAGGTGTAGCACCATAAGCAACACCAGTCACAACAGACAAGCCGGCCAATACTAATGCGATAAGTAATTTCTTCATAAAATTCCTTTCCTATATGTGAAGGTACCACCTATGAGCTCATAGGTGGCAACCATTATAACATATTGTCTAAAAAAGCCTTTGTTCTTGGGGATTGTGGATTTGTAAACAATTGTTCCGGAGCGCCTTCCTCTTGAATTATACCATCTGCCATAAAGATAACGCGATCGGATACTTCACGAGCAAAATTCATTTCGTGAGTAACGATAATCATAGTCATACGATCATCGGCTAATTGTTTAATCGTTTTCAGTACTTCACCAGTTAATTCTGGATCTAGAGCTGATGTAGGTTCATCAAACAACATAATTTCTGGGTTCATCGCCAATGCACGAGCAATAGCTACACGCTGTTGTTGGCCACCAGATAAACGCGATGGATACATATCGCGTTTTTCCCAAAGGCCTACTTTATTAAGTAAACGTTCTGCTATCGGCATAATATCTGTATCTTTCATACCTTTTACCATACGAGGTGCAACCATAATATTTTCAAGTACCGTCATATGTGGAAATAGATTGAAGGATTGAAATACCATGCCCATGCGAAGTAATAAATCGTGCATAGTTTGTTTATCAGCATATTTAACAACGCCGTTTGTATCGGTGGATGCTAACTCTACGCCATCAACGGTAATAGCACCACCATCGATTGTTTCTAATTGTCCCAAACAACGTAGAAATGTAGATTTACCAGAGCCTGATGGTCCAATAATGGACACGATTTCCCCTCTATTCATTTGTAAAGAAACATCTTTTAAAACTACATTATTATTAAAATGTTTCTCTATACGTTCCATATTTACAAAAGTCATAACTACCTCTTATTCGTCATATACAGAGAAACGTTTTTCTAAGTAATTGAAGATATTTGTCAAAATGAATGTAAAGATTAAGTAGAATATTGCAGCTACGAGAAATGCAGAAATATCAAAGTCGCGTTGCACGATAGATTTCGTAATACGCAAGATATCGTTCATTGCTAATACATAAACAAGAGATGTATCTTTCAATAAATTGATTGTTTCATTAGCAAGGGGTGGTAATACGCGTTTAAACATTTGCGGCAAAATAATGGTACGCATCGTTTGACCATAGGTAAAACCAAGTACCTTTGCCCCTTCGTATTGACCACGTGGGATAGATTGAATGCCTCCGCGGAAGATTTCACAAAGATAAGCCGCATAGTTAAGTACAAAGGTGACGACTGCTGCTGTTGAATCATCCATTTGGATGGCCCCATCAGTCATAATTGGCAACGCAAAATACATAAATAGAATTTGTAGCATCAATGGTGTACCGCGCATTAAATATACAAAGGCCTCTACAATTTTATCGACTACAGGAAGCTTAGATAGTCGCAGTAAAGCTAATATGATACCACCAGGTATAGATAGTACCCATACGACACAGAACAGTGCAATGGTGACCTTAAGCCCATCCGCAATGGTCGGGATAATCTGCAATAAATAATCTAACATGAAATACTCCTTCAAAACACGAATAGAGAAGAGGCACATGGCCTCTTCTCTAGTGTACATTTCGTTCTTTAATTATCAGTTGTACATACTGACCACAGTACTATTAGTATATCACGAATCGTACTATTTAGCATCGCTCTTATCTAGATCTGCGCTAGAGCCCAACCATTTTTCAACGATTTTATCAGCAGTACCATCCTTTTTCATTTCGGCTAAGATACCATTGATTTTATCGCGTAATGCGGTATCATCTTTGCGGAATCCTACAGCAAAGTTATCTACGCCGTAATCAGTGCCTTCTACAATTTTGTATTTGCCAGGTTCTTTTGTCATGAGGTAACGAGCAATAACACCATCAGCGATAACTGCATCGACACGACCAATGCCAAGATCCATGAATGCACTTACGAAATCAGCATAGGATTTAATTTCTTTAACGGTTTTGCCACTAGGATCGTTTTGTAATGCAGATTCACCAGTACTAGCTTGTTGCACACCTACAACCTTTCCAGCAAGATCAGATTTACCCTTGATCGCATTATCATCGTTACGAACAACGATGTATTGTTTATCTTTCATATATGTATCGGAGAACAAGATATTTTTCTCACGTTCAGGAGAAACAGTTAAACCATTCCACAATACGTCGATTTTCTTAGATTTTAACTCCGCTTCTTTGCTGGACCAGTCAATCGCTTTGAACTCAACGTCCATACCAGCGCGCTTAGCAGCCTCTTTAGCCAAGTCGATATCTAAACCTACGATTTCGCCTTTATCGTCTTTGAAGCCCATAGGAGGGAAACTATCATCTAAGCCGACAACGATTTTTTTAGGTAATTCATTTGTTGTTTTTGTATCACTGCCACAACCACTTACAAAAGCCATCATAGATACTGCAGCTAAACCTACAGCCATAATCTTTTTCCAGTTCATAATATCCTCCACGTAATCTTTTACAGATCAAGTTCTTACTTATGAACCTATTATACTTTAGCCTGTTAAAGTTGTAAATAGTTAAATCAATAAATTTTTTCAAATTTTATTCATTATGTGTATCTCTATAATGTTTTATAGCCGCCTGAAGACGTATTTTATCCTTATAGGGTGCTAATTGCAGGTCTAATGGTACTACATAGATACCACCATGATTGTTAACAGCCTGCAACTCTTTCCAATCCGGAGTAAAACCAACCACCGTATCAAAAGGCACATACAAATAATAATCATCTAAATGGATAGCACTCCAAAAATAATCTCGTAATGTAGTCGGTCTTTGTTTTATAACAAATCCCTTTTCACAAATATATACGAGCACCATATCAAGGCCGTTCATCCACCACAACAAGCACACAACTAATGCATAACATAGGATACGATTACCTACATCATGTGGAGCCCATTTTATGAGCGCAACGCAAGTTAGAATACCTGAGATGCGCCCTATCCACTGTACGGCTTTATGCGTGGTAACCATATGCTTAACACGACCGCCTGAAAATCGTTCGCTTACCTCTTGTTTTGTCATAATTGACCTCAAAAGTGTATGTAAATACTTATTTACGGCAAAGCCCCATCGCTTGTTCAACCTTGCGATACATCATAGATGCTTTTGCATGTGCTTTTGCAGCACCTTCATCTAAGATGATGTCGAGTTCAGGGCTTGTAATGAGTTCATTATAACGCTGTTGAATTGGCTCAAGTGTTGCTACAAGTAAATCTGCAATATCTGATTTAAATACGCCATAGCCTTTACCAGCATACATTTCTTCAATTTTTTCATAGCTATCTTTTGTAATAGCACGATAAATACCCATGAGGTTAGAAATACCTGGCTTATTATCTTTATCATAACGAACAGCATTATCAGAATCTGTTTGAGCGCGTTTCAATTTTTTCACGATTAAGTCTGGTGCATCCAAAAGACGAATTGTAGCATTTTGGTTATCATCAGATTTACTCATTTTCTTAGTTGGCTCTTGTAAGCTCATAACGCGAGCACCACCTTCACCTACCTTGATATCAGGTACTACGAAAGTTTCGCCAAATCTACGGTTAAAACGCTCTGCCAAATTACGAGTCAATTCAAGATGTTGTTTTTGGTCCTCACCTACTGGAACATAGTTAGTACCATATAACAAAATATCTGCCGCCATCAATGGTGGATACGTAAGCAACGCTGTAGGAATAGAGTCACCTTGTTTTTGAGACTTATCCTTATATTGTGTCATACGCTCTAATTCGCCTACATAGCTAATAGATTGCATAACCCAGCCAAGTTTTACATGTTCAGGTACTTCGGATTGAACAAATAATGTTACCTTTTTAGGATCTAGGCCAACAGCGAGGTATAACGCTGCCAAATTACGAGTATTTTGAAATAACTCTTTTGGATCTTGTGGTACTGTAATCGCATGTTGATTAACGATACAATAGTAACATTCATCAGTATCTTGATAGTCTAAGAAATTACGTAAAGCCCCCAAATAGTTACCAAGTGTCAATTCACCACTTGGTTGGATGCCGGAAAATATAACTGCCATAATAGTCTCCCTATATTGAAATAAACCAACAGTGCCGAGGCACTGTTGGTTATATATATTATTCTACGGTTACAGATTTAGCTAAGTTACGTGGTTTATCTACATCTGCGCCGCGTGTAATCGCTGCGTAATACGCCAATAATTGCAATGGTACAACAGCGAGGATTGGAGCGATGAATTTATTCGCACGAGGCACATAAATCGTATGGTCTACGTGTTTAGACAATTCTTCATCACCTTTCATACCGATACCGATTACAACCGCTTCACGGGCTTTTACTTCGCGGATGTTACTGATCATCTTATCGTACACATCTTCTTGTGTAGCCAATGCGATAACAGGTACACCTTCTTCAATAAGAGCTAATGTCCCATGTTTCAACTCGCCACCAGCATATGCTTCAGCATGGATGTAAGAAATCTCTTTCAATTTCAAAGCACCTTCCATCGCTACCGCATAGTCGATAGCACGGCCCAAGAAGAACGCATCAGATTTGAAGCCATAATGTTTAGCAAAAGCCTTCATATCTTCGTCTACTTCAAAGATTTCATGAATCAATGTAGGCAAGCTTTTAACACCGCAAAGGATTTCTTTGCCTAAAGCTGGGTCCATTTTACCATTCAATTGGCCAAGGTATACAGCGAACAACAAACCTGCTACTAATTGAGTAGTATACGCTTTTGTAGACGCTACAGAGATTTCAGGACCCGCCCATGTGTACACAGTGTTATCTGCTTCACGGGAAATACTGGAACCTACTACGTTTGTAATTGCCAAGGATTTAGCGCCAAGACGTTTAGCCTCTTTCAACGCTGCCAATGTATCAGATGTTTCACCAGATTGGCTAATAACGATACATAATGTTTTATCATCAGTCAACGGATTGCTGTAACGATACTCGGATGCGATTTCCACGCTTACTGGAATACGCGCCAAGTTTTCAATATATTGTTTTGTTACAAGACCTGCATGGTATGCTGTACCACAAGCAACGATAAGGATTTTATCGAAAGCCGCTACATCATCAGCAGTCCAATTTAACTCATCAAAGATTGCTGTTTTACCATCTTCAGAAATATGCGTACCGAATGTATCGCGTACAGCTTTAGGTTGGTCATGAATTTCTTTCAACATGAAGTGTTCATAACCACCTTTTTCAGCAGCCTCTGCATTCCAGCTTACGTGGAACACTTCTTTATCGATTGCATGGCCTGCACGATCAAATACGGATACAGTATCACGTGTAACGATAGCCAATTCACCATCGTTTAAGATGTATGTATCACGTGTGTAGTTAATGATTGCTGGAATATCGGAGGCAACGAAGTTTTCCCCTTTGCCAAGACCGATAACCAATGGGTTTTCTTTTTTAGTACAAATGATTTTGTCCGGCTCATCAGCACAGATGATTTCAAGAGCATACGCACCATCAACACGATCAAGCATGCGACGAACAGTACTTACAAAATCGCCATCGTACATATCCTCTAATAAATGAGCTACTACTTCTGTATCAGTTTCAGATTTGAAATGGTACCCTTTTTCAATGAGCTCTTCTTTTAAAGGCATGTAGTTTTCGATGATACCATTGTGAACAACAGCAAATTTACCATCTTCAGAGGAGTGAGGATGGGCGTTCATATCGGATGGACGACCATGAGTAGCCCAACGAGTATGACCAATACCTATAGTCCCTTCATTAGGATCTGCTTTTACAATCGCCTCAAGATTAGCTAGACGGCCAACCTTTTTTTGAATTTTAATTACATTTTCAGGGCCGATAACAGCAATACCTGCAGAGTCATAACCACGGTATTCTAATTTCGCCATACCGTCCAATAAGAAATCAGATGCTTGATTAAAGCCAATGTATCCTACGATACCGCACATAAGTATATCCTCCTATAACTGGGGGCATTCTAGCCCCAGCCAACAACTAAGGCTAATTAATGTTCTAGATAAATGTTCTAGATTAATGTTTCAATTATGTATTAATTATTACTTTAATACAATTCATTCAGATACACTTTGTCTCCATTGTTACCAATGGGCTTTTTAGTATCTGTTACGACATGAATGTGCCGGAAGAGCATCCGCTGATGATTCGATCACTCTTCACCTCGTCTACCCTAACGACTGCCTTCGCGGGTACTTGCGCTATTCGCCTTTACGAATTTGGAATTCCTTTCAATAATATGTGGCAGAACTAGTACAATTGTAATCATACTAAATTATATTATACTAAATCGATGTAATAAATGTAAAGAATCTAGACCTTATGAAAGCATTAAACACGAGATATAACGCTTATTTTCATAGGGGTACATAAAGCCAAACGATTTCATAAATCACTCATACACCATCATTATACTACTTATTATAAAAATTTTATACAATCATATTTTTCAAAACTTACATGATGCATATTTATTGTCTAACAGGAGAGATTACAATGAATACACAAAATAATAAAACACATAAAAAGACAACATCTCTAAACCATAAACACTCATATAGAAAATTACGCCGTTAGGTACTTCCTGCCGTATTAAGTGCCGCCCTTTCTACATTGGCATTCCTTCCAACCTTTGCAGAAGACATACCAAGTGCACCACCAGCTGGAAATCCACCTATGAGTGCACCTAATGGGCCAGTTCCAAAAGCTGAAGCTAATCCTAATACTTTCACAGGTACTACGGTAGTAACCGAAAATAAAGCCATTGCGCATGAATTGATATCTAATACAACATCAGATCAAAATGCGTTCATCGGCAAAGATAAAGCAGTCGTAACCATCGAAAACAGCGTATTCGATAAAACAGGCAATACGACAAGCGATGACAATAGTAATTTCCGTGGTCAAAACGCTGTAATACTCGGTACCGACGGTAGTCAAATCAACATCAAAGGCAGCAATATTACATCCAATTCCAATGGCTCGAATGCAGTATTTGCCACTGGTGAAGGTTCTGTCATCAATGTAGAAAATACTAACATTCACACAAAGAGCGATTCCTCCCGCGGTTTAGATGCCACTTATAAAGGCACTGTAAACGGCAAAAATCTTACTATTACAACCGAAGGTGCTCACTCTGCTACATTAGCTACAGACCGTGGCGAAGGTACGATTACTGCAGAAGCCACTAAATTGACAACCTCTGGCGCAGGTAGCCCTATTATCTATTCAACTGGTAATATTACAGCTAACAATATCAACGGCGTAGCTAATAACAGTGAAATTGGCGTTGCAGAAGGCAAAAACTCCATTACCCTTACGAACTCAAACGTAACTGGCTACAAAGACAATGGCTTTATGCTATACCAAAGCTTCTCCGGTGATGCTGAAAGCGGTATTGCACGACTTAAAGCAGACAATAACACGCTCACAACACACTCTACAGGTGCATTTATCTATGTAAACAACACTACGGCTGATGTAGATTTGTCTAACAATGCTATTTCCATGCCTAATACCACTACCCTCGTGAAAGCAGCGGCTGACTCTCGTTGGGGTAATGCTGGCGAAAACGGCGGTCACCTCACACTTCGTGCATCTAACCAAGCACTAAGTGGTAACATCGTGGCTGACTCCATCAGTACTGTTGCACTAGATATGACAAATGGTTCTAGCCTCGTGGGAGCTATCAATACCGACAACACAGCTAAAGAAATCACAGTAAAACTCAGCAAAGACTCTAGCTGGACACTTACAGGCGATAGCTATGTAAAAACCTTAACTAACGAAAACACAACAGGTGAAAACATCCACTTGAATGGATACAAACTCGTTGTAGCTGATAAATAATAATAAATTAATTAAGCAAATAGAAATTTATTTAATTCATCTAAATAAATAAAAAGAAAGCATGAGTTAATCAAAATCTCATACTTTCTTTTTTATTAATAGCGACCCTAAACAGCTGGTTCAAGATTCTCTAAAATAGTAATCATTTTATTAGCTTGCTCTTCCTCAGTAGGTAGAGTGATGACTTTACGCATAGTAACAATCTCATCAACTATAGGCTCCATAAACTCATAAGCAAATGCAGCTCTATCGGACTCAGCATACATATCCTTAAGCAGGCTACTATCAATTATATCGTGTAAGGAATCTGCTAACTCTTTACATTCATCTTCATTTAATAAATAATCATACGCTAAATTTTTAAATACATTTTCAATTATTACAATCATTTCTTTAGCATCATCTTCTATGATAATGTCTGTTATACTAGAACTAACTTTATTAGCCGCACTACCACCTACAAAAGACCCAAGCAAACCACCAACTAAGCCACCTATGGCAGTTCCAACTCCAGGCACCACAGAGCCTATAGCTGCACCTGCGGCTGCACCACCACTCCATCCGGCAACTCCACCAGCTACAGATGCACTAGTATTCACAAGATTTTTAACCAATTGAGCCCCAGAGATACGACCACGGAAAATATTTACAACATCTACGCTAGAAAGAACAACGACTGAAGCAACACCAGTAACAATATTATTACCTAACATCTTTTGTGCACTTTTCATTGCTGCAGCTCCATAAATATTACTTCCACTTCTAAATGCATTCACTAAATGTGCCGATGCTTTTGGCCCAATAAAATCAATAATGCTCTGTGACATTCCATAAGCTAAGGAATATCCTCCCGCCTTTACAATTTGGCCAGCTAATACCGCAGTAACAAAACTTTTTGCACCCACATCTAAGCCACTAAGTAAGGCTTGTTCTAAAGCTTCATCAACATCTTTTTCATCCCAAACAGATACCGCAAAAGTTATCGCAGATGTTATACAAAGTGTTTTTACTGCTATAATACTGCCATTAACCGCATCATATTTTAATGAATCTACTGTACCGGCTTTCGCTATATTTTTAGCCTGTTCATATGTATAATGCCCCTTTCGAACTATATTTGCCGCCTCTTTGGGATCTGTTACACCCGGTACTTGTCCATTTTTAATTCGATCTTGCATAGCTTGTACAGCACTATCATACTGATCAGAAGGAACCTCAATTTGCATCGGTTTCCCTTCTGCATCAAAGTATCTAAAGGTTTTATTTTCAAAGCACTCGGCTATACTCTTTGATGCACTACTACAATACTTAGTTTGTATATATTGATTATCAACTAATCTATCTGCACCATTTTTTATATTATCATCACCTACAATTTTTGCATCTTTACCAGAAATTATATCGTACTGATGATTAGCTCTCTCAGCAGCAAAACCATGTCCACGAGATGCATTAAACTTTACTTCCCCATATAGTGTAGATGCATTGCTTACATTCGCAAAAATCACGCCTGGTATTTTATCATTTTCAATATTATTAGAAGTATGTTTTTTGATAAATTTTCTTTTATATGTTATTTTTTTAGCCATTTTTTATTTTTCTCACTCCACATAACTAATAACTAACAATTGCTACTATCCATTTTTCTGTATGCTGCAATAAGAATTGTACAAGGAATGATAACTCTATATGCTGGTCCAGCTATATCATAAACTGACCATAATGCAGTTAAAATTATCCCTATTGGACCAACTATAACAGACAAACCTCTAGCAATACTTGCATTAACAGCTATACTTAATCCCCGACCTAAAATTGTTTTTGCAATTGCATTTACAATAATTAGTGTAATTCTATATGATGCAAAGCCACCGGCGCTAAACACTTGAATTAACATAGATGATGTTATCCCACCAATTGAGTTAAAATCAATATTATCAATATCATCCTTCAAATCCGATAATAGTGCAATTCGTTCAGATTGAGATAATTTTTCCCACATGTCCTTTATTATAGATTCTAATAGTAATTCTTCCATAACCTCTACCGAATCAGAAGAATGGAAATCAACCTTACATTGTTTCAATACTTTTTCTAGGGTTTATCTATATGTATTTGGACCAGAAAAAATACTATTAACGGTATTACTACCAAAATCTCGATATTCTTTTTCAATTCTATGCCAATATTTAGAATAGTTTTTTCCATATTCCTTGTAATCTTCTGATACAGATAATGTTTCTGTAATTCCACCCTTTTCAATTAACGTATCAACAAACAATTCTAATTGTTCCTCAGGCATTCGGGCCATAAATTCAATATTTCGATCTATAAGAGCTCCTTTTACTTTAACAATCGGTTCTCTCTTAACAATTCATGAATAATTCATGAATTCCTCATGAATAAATTATAAGTTACATTAATATCTTAGTCAATGTCCACCTATTTAAATGAGTTAATTCTTCCACATATCTAAACTATAGAGTTAATTTCAACTACGCTAAATTATATAGAGAACATACTACTTCATATTGAAATTATAGACTAATTATGATAAAACTCAGCAAAGACTCCACATGGGCACTTACCGGCGACAGCTATGTAAAATCCTTAACTAACGAAGACACTACAGGCAGTAATATTCATTCGAATGGATATAAACTCACGGTGAGTAATAAATAATATAAACAACAGAAAAGGCAAGATCAATTGACGTTGCCTTTTTGCATAATTATTTTACTTATAAAAAACTATAATATTTACTAGGATATTTAATATTAAAAGTACAGCTAAAATATAAAAACTACTCTTCGATGCTTTAGAAGTAATATTATTATTAACACTTAAACTCTGTGTTGAAAATAATTCTTGATGTCTATTCAATTCGTCTTTTAACTCAAGAATCATAGATTTATTACGCTCATGACTTTCTTTATTCGTATTATTCTTTTCAATTAATGATGATAGTAGCTCCTGACACTTATTTAAGTTATTTTCTAACTCAAGAATCATAGACCTATTTTTCTCATTACTAGCTTTATTAGCATTGTCCGCTTCAACCAACAATGTAAATTGTGCTTGATACTTATCTAGGTCACCTTTCAAACCTAGAATCATAGCTCTATTATTCTCAATACTAGCCTTATTTGCATTATTCTGATCATCTATTTTAGAATCTAACTCAGCTAATATATTTTTAAAATTAGTTTCATTTAAATCGACCTGACAGAGTATTTTCTCTGTCCGTTCAATATTATCTTCTAATAGCGCCCTATAATCTAAAAGTTGCTTAATTAACCCCTCAGTCTTTTGATCTAGTATATCTTTATCAGCATCTATTACAGTCAAACTATCATTTATATCATTTTGACTTTTCTTTAAGGTCTTAACCTCTTCTTTTAATCTAGCCAACTTTTTTTGTAAGTCTTCTTGTTCTTTTAATTGGGTTACAACACGCACTAACTCATTTCTGGCTAATTCAGAAATTTCCTTTTCAGAGGCCCCTTTTAGCCTTAATTCTATTTCTCTTACTAAACTTCTATTATAAGCAATATTAGTGGCACCCAATCGAAATAACCCATATGAAATATTCGTTAATCTTTTTTGATATTCAAATGTTTTTTTATGGGCATCACTAGATTCTTCTAAAGCCTTAGCCGTAGAAATAACTGCATTTTGTAATTTTTCTATTGCTCTGTCTGTATCTATACTATCCCAAAAAATGCCATAATCAATTATTCCGTTCTTTACATCATCCGCTTCCTTTATAGCTGCATCCGCAGCTTCTTCTGCTTCAAGAATATGTTTTTCTAAATCATTTAATGCATCTATCCTTGTAGTAATTAAATCTGATAGATTTTCTTCTGTATATTCTGAAGTATCAATATTTACTAGTTGATCCATTCCAGGTTCAGCATCATAAACTTTTGCTTTAATATCAATTGTTTCCTTTTTATTCTTTTTCATTAATAACACCTAATCTAAAATCTCTAATAGTTGATTCTTTAATCCTGGATTACGGTTTTCTATCAATTGTGAATACTCCGAAATATTATTCAGGGAGCCAGCTATTAACTCTAACTGATTTTTATAATAACATTCAATTTCAACCGCTTTATTTTCCAACTCACTAATTGCTTTCTCAACAGACCTTGCCTCTATAAACATATCAGCTTGTTTATAAAGTACAATTGCATTCAAATTATAGATATACTCCATCTGTGTTGCCAAGAAACTAGTTTTTGTCGATTTTAATTTTAGTCCCATTTTAATATCTGAATAACAAGCTATTGCAAAACGTCCTATACCTACAAAATTAACTCGTAATACAAAACTTCCCCAAAATGCAGGATTTATTGCTCCACCGGTCTTAATCGCACTTCTAACTCCTGCATCAAACAAATCAACTGCGATAAATGTTCCTGTTGCAATAGTTAACATTCTATTAATTGTCCTATTGTTATAGGGAAATATTTTTTTCCAATTCAACTCACGTATAGAGTCATGTTGTTTTAACTCACTGTATAGTCGACGTATAAAATATGAAGCTCTAACTATTACCTCATTAATTATTACTGGTAGTGCTTGTCTCCCAATTTCATGCAAAACCGCCAATTCCCCCCTTAAATCAAATCTATCTTCTCTATATATTTTATGTAAGAATTCAGACAAATTCGTATTTCTTATAATTGGCAATCCCGATATTTCCTTTAACATAGAAACTAATGGTCCAGGAATTCCCATCCCAGCCCCGGCATTCTTACTACTACCAGACATATCACTAATAAGATGGAAAAACCAATTAATTGTCCCAGCATAAAATTTATGAACAATATCGTGACCTATAAGTTCACCATTAGAAATTGTAATAGGAATAAACTCACCCTTAGAGTTACTAAAATAAGCCTCTTTTGTAAATTGTGTAAGGATAGAAAAAAATAAACCTATTATCGTAGGATGATGCGCAAAATCATCTAAATGATGGCTCTTAGCAGAAACTCCAATATCGCTTCCCTTCCAAACATTATCACTAGGAATCTCAAAAGTTTCTTCTAACCTATCTATAGCTCCTTTTAGTCTATTACCTTTATATCCTTGAGACTTTGCTACCTTCATTACAACTTCATTGACTTTTTGGTTACTCCATGCTTTACCTCTTTCGAAGGAAAACTCTCCTACCCATAGACTATCAATTAAAGCCGCTATAACACCACTACTGACCGCAATAATATAATCAATAGTATCAGCATTATTGGTCAATCTTTCAATCTCAGCTTTATATTTATCAAGTTCATGCAACAATGTATCCTGTTGTATTTCTAATTTATTTAAGGCGGATATTATTCTACCTCTACGTTCTATGTCTTCAGGTAAAATATCAAATAAATCTGTTCTAGTAAATTCTATTTTTAAATCATCATCCTGAATGAATATGGATCTATCCATGTACTGCGCCTCCTTATAGATGTGTGATAGACATGAGTAATAGACTCTATTATCAATATGAATCACGCTTCCTTATTCTTTCACCTATTTCTCATGAGAACTGGATGAATCAATTATAATTCTCTCTTTTGGCCTCGTCAATTAAACTATAATAAGAATTATATTATATTTCTTAAAACAACTATGAACACTCCATATAGACAGAACATTTTATGCTACTCTTAATAAAATATTTAATCAATGAAATCAATAATAATTATTACATTTCAACACCCTAAAAAGAATATTCACAAAATAATTTAATATCACCTATAAACCCAATTACAGCACATTATCATCAGCGTACTAGTGACGAATCCATTCGGCAGTCATCTAAAGTACATATAAAGAAAATGCCCGCCAATATATGTTCCTGTAGCGACTTTACGTAGGACGGAGCAAAGGGACATATATTGGTGGGCATACGCCTATATAAATTTGTAGAATGGATTCAAACGAAGGAGATGTTAATTCGCAAGTCCTTGTTCTCTGCCGATAATATCAGCAATTTCTTGGCACAAGGATTGTAATTCTTCTAAGTTAGGACCTTCTGCCATAACACGGATGAGAGGTTCTGTACCAGAGGCACGTACCAACACTCGACCTTCTGCACCAAGCTCACCTTCAGCTGTTACGATAGCAGCTTTGATGATATCATTTTCTTCCCAACCTGTTTTTGTGGCAACACGTACATTGATAAGTACTTGTGGATATTTTGTCATAATACTCGCCAATTCAGAAAGTGGTTGACCTTTTTCTTTTACAAGAGCTGCCACTTGAACAGCTGTCAACATGCCGTCACCAGTAGTATTGTGATCAAGGAAAATTACGTGACCAGATTGTTCACCACCAACGGAAAGATCATGTTCGCGCATGTATTCCAGTACATAACGGTCACCAACAGCAGTAGCAAAGGTTTTCATACCTAAATCCTTAGCTGCTTTATGAAAACCAATATTGCTCATAACGGTACCAACTACAGTGTCATCTTTGAGTTTTCCCTCTTCTTTCAATTTAAGAGCACATAACAACATGATTTGGTCACCATCGAGGACTTGACCTTTTTCGTCTACTAACAAGCAACGGTCTGCATCACCATCATTGGCAATGCCTAAATCAGCATGGTGTTGTTGAACAGCTACTTGCAAGCCTTCGATATGGGTAGAACCGCAATGATGATTGATGTTCAAACCATCTGGATTGACATTGATATTGATAACCTTTGCACCAAGACCAGACAAAATTTCAGGACCTACGCTAGAAGCGGCACCATTTGCGCCATCATAGACAATCGTTAAACCTTCAAGGGATGTATCGATTGTATGACGAACAAAATGAGCATAGTGATGTGCAAGATTTGCATTATACTCTACACGACCAATGCCAGCACCTGTAGGACGAGGTAATTCGTTATCTGCACTTTGACGTACATATACTTCTAATTGATCTTCTACTTCATCTGGTAATTTAAAACCACTACCATCAAAGAATTTAATACCATTATCTGGGAATGGGTTATGAGATGCAGAAATAACAGCGCCCGCATCAAAACCTTGTTGCTTTACAAGATATGCTACTGCAGGTGTCGGTACAACGCCAGCCATTACTACATTGCCCCCTACAGAACAAATACCAGATGCCAACGCGCATTCCAACATGGAACCAGAGATACGCGTATCTCTACCAATTAAAAATGTAGGATGTTCTTTTTCTTTACCAAAATGTGTTGCCGCTGCACGCCCCAAATGGTATGCCAATTCAGGTGTTAAAAATTCATTAACTACGCCACGTACACCATCAGTACCAAATAATCGAGCCATATTTTCCTCCGTCTATAAACGAATGTGTTTACTCTTTCTATATTGTGTGTATTATATCACACGAATCTGTATTATTTATAAAATCACAGTGAACCTTTCACAAGAGCATGTTATGCACTGATTTGTGAAAGTACTAGTTACTAGGTTTTGCATATATGCTCATACATGCAATCGCCGTTTCCGCACCATCTAAGGCAGCACTCATGATACCACCTGCATAACCGGCACCTTCCCCCATTGGGTAAAAGCCACCAATAGTATTAGATACGCGATTATCATCACGCTCCATACGAAGAGGTGAAGATGTACGCGTTTCAACACCAGTCATACATATTTCAGGAGCATCAAAACCATGAATGCGTCGCCCCCAATACGGTAGCGCACGCTCTAATACCGATGATACATAATCAGGTAAGCATTGATGCAAATCACATTCTACAATATGAGGTTCATAACTATGCCTGCCAGCATCAATAGAAGGTGCGTGCTCTTGCCCTAAAAAGGAGCCTACTGTTTGCGCCGGTGCGTTAAAATTAGAGCCACCTAACTCATACGCTTTCCGTTCCCATTCACGTTGAAATTCTACACCATCTAATGGATGTGAACCGAAATCATCAGGACCTACATTAACAACGATAGCACTATTAGCAACACCGCTATCACGAGCATACAAGCTCATGCCATTAGTTACAACGCCACCCGATTCAGATGCGGATGCTACTACCTGTCCACCTGGACACATGCAGAAGCTATATGCAGTACGACCAGATTCCTTATCATGATATACCAAGGAATATTCTGCGGCGCCCAAACCTAAACTCTTTGGATCTACACCATACTGGGAATGATCGATGACATCTTGAGGATGTTCAATACGAACACCAATGGCAAATGGTTTTGCCACCATATCAACGCCTCGTTTATATAGCATTTCATAGGTATCTCGTGCACTATGACCTACGCCAGACAAAATCAGGGTCGTATCAATGCGCTCGGCTTGATTTACTTCAACGCCTACAACCTGACCGTTTTCAATAAATACATCTGTCACCTTAGCACCAAAGCGAACTTCACCGCCCCATTCGATAATGCGTTTACGCATGGCTTTCACCATATTACGCAATTTATCTGTTCCCACATGAGGTTTATGTTTGTATAAGATTTCTTCTGGTGCACCGAACTCCACAAAATACTTGGAGATTTCATATAATCGTGGATGCGTTACACGAGTGGTCAGCTTACCATCGGAAAAAGTACCCGCTCCCCCTTCACCAAATTGAACATTTGATTCAGGTTTAAAAGAACCTGTTTTCCAGAATGTTTCTACATCCTTTGCACGCGTATCTACATCTTGACCGCGTTCTAACACGATAGGACGATAACCTTCTCGTGCCAGGTAAAAGGCTGCCATCATGCCTGCCGGGCCAAAGCCCATAACAACAGGTCTATACACTAAAGGCCTTTCACCGATTATAACAGGCTCGGGATCCTCCGGAGTAAACAAGGTTACATCCTTTTGTTTGCCTAATTTTTTAAGGATTTGTTCTTCATTATTTGCCTCTACAAAGAGGGTATATACAAATACGATATTCGGTTTCTTACGCGCATCTACAGCACGTCTCACCACATGAATTTTCTGTATATGCCCTTTCATTTGAGGGTATTTCTTTTCTACAATTTCTTCAATCGTAGCCTTCACAGTAACGGCTACACGAAGATTTATTATTCTAATCATATCTATGCTTTTCTTTGTATATCTACAGTTACACGCACCGTAGTAACCTTACTGGTAATTCCATCTGGGATTATGAGATTATAGGTAGCCTCAACAGGCGCTGTGGCACCACTAATATCAATAACCTCTGTCTTAAGCTCAGAAATCATATCGACCATTTCTTCACGACCTGTAATGGTTACTTGTACAGGTTTAATCGTAATACCTTTAACCTCATAACCCTCTGCTACTTGACCAACAGTAATCGCCGAAACTGGTACGGCTTTATCTTTTCTAAGTAAATTTAATTCGTACTGTGCTTGACCTTGTGCAGGATTAATATTCACATTGAGTACGTTTCCTGCATTGTCCCAAGCTTCTAAATCAGCAACGGAACTAAAGTTTTTGGTTTGTCCCGAAACATTGACCTTCATTACTACACGGGTTGCCGCCATCACTTGTTGCTTACGACCAGATACGGTAACCTCCTTCGGAATTACTGTAACAGACTTTAATGCTACATTATCTGAAATTTGTCCTAATGGTACGATTTCTACAGGTAATTTCTTTTCTGCATATTCATCGACCGTAAGAGTTATAGTATCCGGTTTAACCTCCATTAAACTCATCCCAGATGGTGAATTAAAATGAATGGTTACATTATTTTGCCCTGGCGATACACCAGATGCATCAATATAAGCTTTAAGATTTTCAGACTTCAAATTAATAATCGTATCGCGCGGTCCACTCAGAACAACACGAACACTTTGAGGTGCATCCTCTACAATATAATTCGCTGCTAAATTTTGTACCTGCACAGGTACCACATAAGAAACCTCCATCACAGGATTTTGATCACGCATAATAAAAAACCACATGACGATGGCCACTAATAATGAAAGTATTTTCGCAGGCCAGTTGCGTTTTAAATGAATCATCATTTCTTGCCACCCCATTTCCACATGCTCGTAATATTTTGACGAGGTCGTTCCATAAATGTGCGAAGAGCCTCTTTAATTTGGTCTTCTGGCAAGTGACGATAAATGTGACCACCATACGTGTAAGAAATAACACCAGTTTCTTCGCTGACAACAACTACTACTGCATCTGTTTGTTCAGATAAGCCAATCGCTGCACGGTGACGAGTACCTAGTTCAGTACTCAATGTACGGTCTTCCGTAAGTGGCAATAAACAGCCAGCAGCTTGAATCCGACCATTACGAATAATCATAGCTCCATCGTGGAGTGGTGTACTTGGAACGAATATATTTTTAATTAATTCACGACTCAATACAGCATCAACGATAATCCCTGTATCGATAAAATCATTCAAGCCCACCTCACGTTCAAATACGATGAGGGCACCCGTATGTTCACGGGACATAACACGAGCGGCAGCCATTACTTCATCAATGGCCATATCCATCTCTTCTTCGTTAACATTTTGAGCTTTACTAAAAATTCGACCTCGACCAAGTTGTTCCAATGCACGGCGCAATTCCGGTTGGAATACGACCGGCAAAGCAAAAAGAATAACCGTCATCCCTTGTTGTAAAATCCAATTGATAACATATAAATTGAGTACATGGCTAAGCACATTCAAAATAGCCAAAAACAATAAACCTTTTAACAAAGCTACAGCACGTGTATCTTTTAAAAGTTTATACATATAGTAAATACCGATAGCAACCGTTAAAATGTCGATAACATCTAGGATTCTAAAGGTATGTATGAGAGCTTCAAACTGCATATTCGTTACTCCTTACACAAAATAATAAGGTACAACTAATACTTTTAGCTGTACCTTATATTTTAACGTATTTTATGGTCACTGTAAATTTAAAACGACAGATATACCTCTATCATAGGATTCACCATTTAGTGATTACTATACATAGTATATCCATTTTACACATTTTGTGTTCTAATCCACACATCCATACAACCACCACAGACCATACCTTCTTTTACGGCCACGTCATCATCTAACTTTACTTCTATACGTCGATAATTTTCTCTTTTCTCTATGGAGTCGATAGCACTCAAACGAATCTCATTTTCTGCGCGACCACCACCAATAGTGCCAAATATGGATCCATCGGGAAATACCACCATCGAAGTCCCCGCTTTTCGTGGCGTAGATCCTGCAGTATGAAGAATTGTGGCCACCGCTAATGTTTCATTTGTTCGTTGACTTAAATACTCTACAAACTCACGATTCATGTTCTACCACTCTCTTTCTACGCAAAAATTGTCCTTTTTTACCTCGCGTAACAGCCAAATATTCACTAACAATAGACAATGCAATTTCTTCTGGTGTTTGAGCACCTAAATCTAATCCAATAGGCGCATAAATCATATCGATTTCCTCTTGCGTCCAACCATGAGCTTTCAAATTCTCCAGTGCATAATGAACGCGTTTTTGACTGCCCATAACCCCCATATAGGTTGGCAATTGTTCCCGTAATTGTTTTAGACAGGCATTGTCAAACTCATGTGCTCTTGTAACTACGATAAATCCATTATATTCATCAAGAGATAAAAACTCTCCAAAATTATCTAAAGGTAAACATTTGCGCGTCACTCGATCATCAAAGAATTCGGGCACTACATATTCCGGTCTATCATCTACAACGGTAACTCGACAACCGATGAACAACAACAAATCAGTGATTGCACGGCTTACATGTCCAGCCCCTAAAACGAGTACAGACGGATCCTTTTCGACGGGCTCTACAAAACACTCTGTAGTGCCAAATACACATAATGCATTGGGTTTAATGGCATTTGGTGTAAAGCCTTCTATAGCATCACCATATAATACGTGGCCCGCTTCGTTATAAATCGCTCTATCCCCTTGACGCGGTCCCGATACAATGGTTACCAAGAATGTTGGTTCCGTTACTTGTAATCGGTCTTTCATAATATCATAAATGCATTCCATCTTGATTCCTTTCATAGTCCCAAGCGGTAACAGCCTCTAAAACACCACCACCAACTGCTAGAGATTTGTCAGAAATACTATAACAATGAGACTCCTCGCAGCGTGCGTCTATATCTGCCAATTTAAAATGATCTGATACGATAAGACCACTATGCAAAATGCCCCGTAACACGCCTGTAATCTTGGCTCTTATCGGTGTATCATCAACGAAGCCAATCACTTCGTTAGCCTGCACCTCATCCCCAATATGACGCTTGGCAGTAAACAAACCTGACTTCGGTGAATGTACAACGCGCTCATGAGTATATCCACCTACATTACCAGGAACGCCGGTATTAGACTCTGCCTCACCATCGTAAATACAGCGACCTAAATTATGTCCTCGCATAGTTTCGATTACTACATTCACATCACGCCCTGCACTAAATCCAGGACCTACACCAATAACAAAAGGCGCATCTAACCTTGTTGTTCCTAAATTTTTTTTGGATAGAATGGCATCTACTACGATATCTGGATGCAATCGGTCAAGTAAGTCCTCATAAGAGGAGGTCACAACAGGAATAACACCTTGGGCTAATGTATCTTGAACTTCACTGATCGACACATGACGTGCTACCAGCCTTTCAAGAACCATTTCACCTATATGAACAGCATTACCATAACTAACCTCTCTACGAATCATAGTTGGTATGGCAATTTCATTAACAACTACAGGATAGCCTGCACGTCTTAATCTATAAATAGCGCCGGATGCGATATCCCCACCTCCGCGCACTAATATTAATGGTTTCATACACCCTCACTTTCACGATTTAACAAATCGTTATAATCCTCTGGCGTATCTACATCATCCCCCCAATCAGAGGCTATATATACATATTTTATAAAATCTTGTCCCTCGCCACAAATAATGGTTCGACCACCCTGGTCTCCCTCTATAGTCTGTAATGCATCAAACCAATGATTCCCAAACATAACAGGGTTCCCAGCATGTTGTGTAAATCCATATTTTGGCACTACAATTATTCGATTATCTGCATCATGTCTCTGCTGAAAGTACTGTATAAGCGTTTCAATAACCTTAGGGCATAATAAAGGTTGGTCCGATACAGAACAAATGATACCATCAAAATAATTTCTACCGTATGTACTTAATAGATACTGTATCCCTAAAGCGATAGATGCACCCTGACCTAACTCAGGATTCTCATTATGAACAACACTAAAGCCATAATTCTTTACAATTTCGTCTATATTTCTATTATCATTTGTAACTGCTACAAATGGATAATTCACTAAACTACTACCGTTCGCAGATTGTATCCAGCCTGTTTGTAAAGCATGACAAACCGCATCAAGAACAGTTTTTCCTCTCCACGGCAGTAATTGTTTATTAGTCCCCATTCTACGCGATTGCCCAGCCGCTAATAGAACAATCCCAATACGGGGAAACTCTCGTAAAAGGGCGCCCCCTACGGGAGCGCTTTCACAGGCCTTATATTCCATTTTGCTACCTATCGGCATTGAATAATGCGGCGAATTTCACAACTAGCCTTATATCCATCGGCCAATACGATAGCTGTAATATCACTATCTAATACATGGCTAATAAAATCATCAATAATTCTATGTTGTACCGTATCATAGCCTGTACAGAACAACACCTTTTTGCCCTTACTATATTGGAACAGGCCTTGCTTATGAAGCACGATTTGAGCGAGCATGCTCGGTGTTACAATAGCGCCTTCTTCACGATTAACGATAGACTGAACGAGTTCCAAGTTGTGTACATGATCCTCGTCTAAAGAGGCCCCCAACATTTGAAGATTTACAACACCTATTGTAGTCTTTGTTTGGCTAGGGATAACAGGTTCTGTATGTTTTGGAGCCTTAAGCCATTTTTCTTTAGCACCATCTGCCTCTACAACAATTTGCCAATTGGGATGCAAGGTGCTAAGATTATCGATGCTTTCACAATCTACAGAATCCACCTTAGTTCTTGTAATTCCACTAAACCAGGCGCCACAATAGCCTTGTTGAATACGTTTAGTGCAATATTCATCTACCTCATTAATATCCTTTGTATAAATAGGTTCGTACTGAGCCACTTGTGATTCGTACAATTGTGTCGTAGTGGTCACCACGATAGGTCGCCCTTGCAACCTGCCATACTCTACTAGCTTAGATAAAACTGTTGTTTTGCCGCCTGCACCAACCAATGCGACAATGCCGGGTTGAATAAGACGATTCCAATACTGCGTTTGTGATGTCATAGCGTGAGGCCCCCTTTAGGAATGTAAAATAGTTATACTTTATATTTCGCGTCCATCCCCATAAATACCTTCTCTGGTGTCATAGGTAATGTACGAATATCCGCACCAACTGCATTTTTTACAGCATGTTGTATTGCGGGACAAGCTGTATTAATAACAATTTCACCGATGGATTTAACACCATATGCACCACTTTCCTCATATGATTCAACAAAGGCTGTATGTAATTCACCAATATCTTGACGTGTAGGAATTTTATAGGTCATAAAATTATTAGTTTCTAAACGACCATTACTAGAGTATCTAACGTCTTCATACAAAGCCATACCAATAGCTTGTACTGCGCCGCCTTCAACCTGTACACGTGCTAGTTTAGGATTCACAACGGTACCACAGTCTACACAATTATACATATGAAGCGGTATGATTTGTCCCGTTTGTTTATCTACCTTAACTTCAGCAATAGACGCCATAAATGGTGGTGGAGAGGTGTGACTCCCCCATGTTGCAAACCCCGTTAGTTGTTCAGATGTAGTTCCTACTAATAGCTTAGGTGCTAATTCCTGAACAGACATCTTCTTTGTGCCATCTTTAGTCATGCCCACTAAGCCATCAAAATCAATATCTTCTGGTTTAACATCCATGAATTGAGCCAATTTATTAATGATTTTTGCTCGTAATTCTTCGGCCGCCATCTTAGCAGCTGTACCGGTTACATAGGTTGTACTCGATGCATAGGATCCAGGATCAAATGGCACAATATCCGTATCGGATTCAACAACAGTCATAGACTCCATAGGACATCCAAGCACTTCACAGGCCATTTGGGTAAGAACTGTATTGGCCCCCATCCCCATATCGGATGAACCCGTATATAATGTGTAGTTACCGTCATCACCAAGGCGAATTTCTACAGATGCCACATCTATATTAGCAACGCCAGAACCTTGTAAGGCAAGCGCCATACCAAGACCACCGCGATATCGTTCATCAATATCCCAGCTATGAGGTCGTTCGTCCCAGCGCGCCATTTCTTTAATCTTATTTACTGTTTCTTGGAATAAACCAGACTCCATAATTTCATCTGGATCATATACCAAACTGCGTTCACCAGCAGCAATCAAATTCTTTTGACGAAGTTCTGCCGGATCTATACCCATTTCATCAGCCAAGCGATTGACTGCACATTCTAATGGCCACAATGCCTCTGTAGCCCCATATCCACGGAAAGCACCGCCTGGAGTATGATTTGTATAGACCCCTTCCGTACCATAATGAACAGCTTTACCCTTATTGTACAAAGGCACCGATTTATGTTCCCCTGCCGTAGTTGTTGTAAAGCAATGCGTAGCATGTGCCCCAGCAGCTGTGATAGAGTCCATATCGATAACTTGGATAATGCCATCCTTAGTAGCACCTAGACGAATATACCATTCCCGAGCATGGCGCGTAGTGGAACAGGTTTGTGCTTCAGTTCTATCATAGAGAAGATAGCAAGGCTTTTGTAATTTCCAGGTTACAAAGGCGGTCATCAATTCTGTACAAGCCGTTTGCTTAGACCCAAAACCACCGCCAATACGAGGTTTAATAACGCGAATTTTTGAGGCCGGAATACCCAGTGCACGTGCAATATGTCGACGTACATGGAATACGATTTGCGTAGAGCTAACGATAACAATGCGGCCCAAATGATCGATATACCCAAAGCTTTGGAATGGTTCCATCGCGGATTGACGCGTAGCTTGGTCGAAATATGTACCTTCTACGACATAATCGCATTTAGCAAGTTCCGCTTCAATATCACCAACACGCTTATGGTACGATACACAAATATTGCGTTTATAGTCTTGTCCTACTGGAATATGATTGAGAATATCATCTTCTGGATGAACTACTGTTTCATGGTCCATAGCCGTGCGTAAATCAAGTACCGGTTTTTGCACCTCGTATTCAACCTTAATGAGAGGCATCGCCTTCAATGCTGTTGCTTCATCTTTGGCAACAACTAATGCTACTTCATCGCCTACATAGCGCACAACGGGATCTAATATGAGCGCATCATAGGCAGATGGCTCTGGATAGGTTTGCCCTGCCAAGGTAAAGCGCGTATTCGGTACATCTTCATATGTAAAAATGGCTTCTACGCCAGGGATTAATTTAGCTTTTGACGTATCGATGGATTTGATGCGCGCCTGTGCATGAGGGCTACGCAACACCTTGATAATAAGGGCATCTTTAGGTACAAAATCACCCGTATAAGAAGGTTTACCGCTTAGAATCCCCTTGGCATCGACTTTGTCATAAGACTTACCAACGTGTTTCATCATAAACCTCCTTGTAGATATTTGCGAACGCCTCGAAGTTGTGACTCATAGCCTGTACAACGGCAGAGATTACCAATTAAATATTCTCTGATTTCATCATCACTAGCATTTGGATTTCTTCGTTTCAATGCAATAGCACTCATCATCATGCCCGTAGTGCAAAAACCACATTGATCAGCCCCTTCAGAGGCAAGGCAATCTGCTAATAATGAGGCTTCCGCTTCAAGACCTTCGAGGGTCGTAATTGTATGCCCTGGTGCACGGAATGTAGGATATGCACAGGATAAGGTGATTTCATCATCCACCCACACAGTACATAAACCACAGTTCGTTGTATCGCAACCACAACGGACACTGTAATAACCTAAATTACGAAGTGTGGTCATCAACATTTCGTCAGCTGGCACATTAACAGTGACATTTTTATCATTGATATTCAAGAGAACTTCCATTATTGTGCCACCTCCTTAACCAAGCGACGAACCATAGATTTAGCCATCTCCACGCGATATTCCTTCGATGCATGTGAATTTTTTTGGAACACCAATTCCTCTGATGCGATTTGGGCCGCTTCATCCAATGCTGCTAATCCTTTTTCTGAAAGCAAAGCACTTGCTTTCACCGCCAGTTGTGGTGCCCCAGGACGAGTCCCAATATAGATTTTATAACCCGTGTCATCATGACGAATAGAACCAGTTAAATACGGGAAATCTCCGCGAGAAATACGCAATGCTTCAATAGCAACCGGTACCTCATGATTTGGTATACGGATTTCTACTAAAATATCCTTTTCTCGATAATTCATATACTCTTGCATAGACATACGACCACCCTTATAAGTTACGATGTCTGCATGAACCGCAAGCAAAGCAGGGATTATATCTGAAAAACCAAACTTACTAGCTACAGATCCCCCCATAGTCGCCATATTTCTAAACTGTACGCCTAGAATTTCCTTGATGCCTCGCACAACCGCACCACCGCAAAATGTTTGTAATGGTTCAAAGCGTTCCACATCGCCCTGAGTAGCCATAGCACCGATGACAAATTCATTATCTTCTTCACGAACATATCTTAAATTTAATCCTGCCATGTCGATTACAGCAGGCCAAGTGCGACGACCTAAGCGCAACCAGCACCCCCCCGCAAGCATAGGCGCTGTTTTATTTTTTATGGCTAATTCATAGGCCTCTTCCACCGTCTTCGGTTGTAATACTTTTAAAAAGGCTAACATATTCTATCCTCACAATGGTATACTAAAAACAATAATTATCTTAATACATCAACTATATATGGTCCTATTTCAAGACCTATTAATTCATATACTTATATACTTTAATTGTAACAACTATTACATCGTAAATCTATGACAAACAATATAAAATTACAAGAAGTTTGCAAACAATTACATATACCCGTAGTGGGTACCACCTCTTGGCCACTCCCGAGCGAGGCACGGCAAATTCTGTGTGAATCCAATCCATGTCCATTTACGACTGCGGACTTAGATGAGCGACTAATGGGAACGCCTGATTTTATGCCGCGCAGTGCTATCGTATGTTTATTTCCATACCATGTACCTTACAGCGGTGCAACAAATCTTGCACGCTATACGTGGGCTACCGATTATCATCTCGTGGTGACAGACTATTTACAACGCCTCGTGGACGAACTATCCTCTACAAATCCTAGTGAATTATTTTCCATTCATTGCGATACAAGCCCCTTAGCCGACCGGTACATGGCATATCTAGCTGGACTGGGGTTTTATGGAAAAAATAAGTGTTTTATCAACCCAATCTGGGGCTCCTACATTGTCATCGGCACCGTACTTACCACCCTTGAATTTGAGCCAAACACGCCTATGACAGAAACCTGTCTAGGCTGTAATCGGTGTATTACATCCTGCTTAGGTCAATGTCTAGACGGCAATGAATTTAATTACGCTACCTGTAAAAGCTATTTAACACAAAAAAAAGGTGACCTCACCAATGACGAACAGTCCATCATCAAGAAATCACCCTTAGTATTCGGTTGTGATGTGTGCCAAGAGGTATGTCCTTATAATAAAGATCTACCTACAACACCAATTGTTGAATTCCAATCCATTGAGCCTTATGTAGACATCGAGGAATTGGAATCAATAAGTAATAAAGAGTTCAAAGCCAAATATGGTCATCGTGCCTTTTCGTGGAGAGGAAAAAAGATATTAATACGAAACAATAAATATATTGACTCAAAAACTCTACAGCAAAAATAATCGCTCCACTTATATTATATTTTGTAATAGTTCAATTGATCTAATGATTGACTGAGCGCTGGCACATATTCTTCGATGAACATGTCCACCTCTGGCATATCTAGAGCTTTTAACTTGGCCAAAATCGTATCGTGCGCCTCCTTGAATTCATCATTGCCCGCATGTAATTCATTAACGCATTTCATATAGGCGGACAAGGTATCGGCAGCTTTCACAATGGGCCATTCAGGCAATGTTTCCGCATCTACAATATACGGCTTGTATACGGCTTGCAATCGTTTCGGCAATGTGCTTAACATTTTTTCTTGCGCTAAGGTTTCCACCTCGCCATACAAGGAACGAAGCTTTGGATCAAAATATTTAATAGGCGTTGGCATATCTCCCGTAAAAATTTCACTGACTTCGTGATACATAGCGATAACAGCCACCTTATTAACATCAAGATTCCCACCAAAATATTCATTTTTTAGAGCCGCCAAATTATGAGCTACCATGGCTACTTCAAGGCTGTGCTCCTGAATATTTTCTGTTTCTGTATTGCGCATCAAACTCCAACGATTGATAAATCGCATCCGTTTTAAAAAAGCAAAAAATGAACTCATACATATCCCCCTTACACTGAAGGTCCCACCACCAGGTAGGACCTTTTATATTATTTGTATAGTCAAATTATAGTTATATTAAATAACACCACGTAGCTTAAATCCATAATCTAAGAATTGCACCGCCTCTTCCCAACGATTATCATCATTGAGCATAACGATAATCATGGTATGCCCTTTACGCGTTGCCGATGCAATTAAACACTCCCCTGCCGCATTGGTAAAACCTGTTTTCAAACCATTAGCACCAGGATATTTGTTTCGAATAAAGTGATTTGTTGTGCGAATTGTTTCAGGCTTTCGATTTTGATAAGGCACCTTATAGTAATCATTGGCTACCTTATCTCGGAACATTTGGTACTTCATACCATAGGCAGCAATCAATGCCAAATCACGTGCCGTTGAATGATGCCCCATTTGTGTTAATCCATGAGGATTTAAAAACACACTATTTTTAGCACCCGCCTTTGCGGCTACGCGATTCATATCTTTAGAAAAATTAGCGACAGAACCACTTACATTTTCAGCAATTACCACAGCCGCATCATTGCCACTGGCCACCATCATACCTTCTAGAACACCTTCTAAGGTAATTTGGTCCCCCACTTGTATACCTAAATTAGATTCCTCCATGCTCGTCGCATATGGGCTAATCGTAGCCAGTTCATCTAATTGCGTTCCCTTCAATTCTAGAGCGGTTAGCAACGTTACCATCTTAGTTGTACTGGCAGGATGCATCCATTTATCGGGATTCTTAGAAAATAGAATTTCCTTTGTATCTGCATCAATGAGTACCACTGCTTCACCAATGGTGTCTGGAGGCGTAGGTGCAGCACCATGAGCAACAGTACCTAGAATCATAGCACCTATGAAAGCTAACGCCAATATAAAACGTTTCCATACTAAGTGCCTATGCATTATTAAATCTCTCATATCAATCTCTTTCTACATATTATTAACTTGTAATTTCATGATTTATCAGATTTCTTGATTCGTGGTAGTTACTTTTTTCTTAGTTCCGTCAATTTCACCTGTAGAAGTATCTGCGTGTTGTATATATACAACACGTTGTGGATATGGAATATCTATACCATGCTTATCAAAAGCATCTTTCACATCGGACATAATACTATATCGAACATCAAGAAACTGACTAGTTTTAACTTCTGCAAACGCAGAAATACGCACAGAGTTATCACCAAATTCAGAAATACCAATCTCCATATATTTAGCATTTAGAATACGTTTATCCTTGGCAAAAACGTCCTTTAAAATTCTAATCGCTTCATGATGATCATTGTTATAGCCAATATCAAAAACAAACGGAATCATTCGTTCAGTCATATAGGAATAATTCGTTACTGATTGAGATGTAAGAATCGAATTTGGTATGTACACCCGTTTCTGATCCTTTGTAGTGATAATAGTATTCATAAACTGTATGGATGTAACGCTACCTATAATGTCCCCAACCTCAATATAGTGTCCAGCACGAAATGGTTTGAATATTAAAATCAATAATCCTGATGCTAAGTTCGCTAGATTATTTTGTAATGCTAAGCCAATACCTAAACCAAAAGCACCGAAAGCTGCTACAAAGGATGTTGTAGGAACACCAACTTGATTAAGACAGATTAATAATAAACCTACAAGCAATACATAATTAATAATTTGAGATACAAAGCCCATTGCTGCAGTATCATAGTTGGCCCGTGTCATAACACGAACAGCAACGTTTTTAATCCACCGAATAATATAGCGACCTACCAAAAATATAATAAGAGCAAGTAAAATATTGCCGGCTTGACTAAAAAACCATTCCCGTAATTTTAATAGTACATTCGCATCTTTAAATAATAGCTCTGAAGCAGATGCTAAAAACTCGTACATATAAGCCTCCATCTTTCTTAAAGTAATTTACTCAATTCTATGGTAAACATATGATATAATTTCACATATAAATATTACATATTATAAACATCACATATGAAGATAATAAATTGTTACCTTTTATTATAACTTTATATGCTATATCTAACAATGAAAAACTAGGGAGTCCTATATGCCTAACAATCCATATACAGCGCCAGATGAACTGGTAACTGGCGGTCATATTATAAAAGAAACATCTTCTGTGACAGTACTCTTTGACGATATTCACTATTCATTGAGCAGTGGTCAGCTCAATGGAGGCTTTCACCATACCTTAGGGGTTCGCAACCAACAATTAACCTATCATATCGAAACGGAAAAAGATTTGCCTGGTGGTTCTGTGGCAAATTATTTAGCGCAAGAATTTGAACATATCGATGTGCCCGTTCATTTCAGCACAGCTCTGTTAACATCTGCTACCATTTCCCTTCACGCCTACACCATAGTACAAGAAAGTGATACGATTGTTGAAACCATCATTACTGGTGGATATAATAAAACGGCTCATCGTGCAGGTACTGGTTATTGCTACGAGGAAAGAAATGGAGAATTCCATACACCTGGTACGATTAACATCCTCGTGTTTACTAATAAGGCCTTAACAGATAGTGCTATGGTAAAGGCCATCATGACGATTACTGAAGCTAAAACTGCAGCGCTACAAAATTGGCAAGTGGAAAGTACAGATGAAGTTCAAAAATACAATATAAATGTAGACCATAGTTTAGCTAAAGAAGTGCATACTTCTGCTACCGGTACAGCTACAGATGGTATTGTATTAACCATTGATACAAATGGCGACCTATTAACAGACGCCGGATCCTATTCCCTATTTGGCGACACATTAGCCAAGGCTGTATACATCGGCGTACAACGTGCATTAACACTAGCTATAGAATTTGATGATTAATTACCTATGTTGATTAATTGCCCAAAATAACGAAAGAACCTTTGCGTGAACCGACCCCTTAATGTTAGACCAAAAATCTTAACATTAAGGAGGTCGGTTTTTCTATGGCAAAATACAGCCTTA
>OIEJ01000147.1_pt1 | contig 45803 bp, 42 predicted proteins | sample 1581791 | NCBI WGS metagenome assembly OIEJ01 (sample SAMN03281019, study PRJEB24777) | human gut metagenome | isolation source: fecal sample PR141 from 1 month old male Chinese infant, vaginal delivered... | place: Singapore | collected 2005-11-08 | reverse complement strand
AATGAGTTTTAGATTGATTTTTAAAATATAAATCGAAATTTAGTTAGTCTAGTTCAGGAGGTAATCACTCTTAATAAACAGCATCATATATAGGTTAATTAAATTATTGTATAGTCTCAGTTGGAGTTAATTTGTTTATAACTTTTAGACTGAGGCTTTTATATCTATTCTCTTTCTTTTAGATAGGCTTATTTATGAAATTTCTAAAATACATTAAAACTAATATTTTTATCTATTTTTTAATAGGAGTGCTTTTGAATAGTGGGATGGCTCTAATAAAGCCATTGTTATTGGATAAGCTATTGAATATTCGTGAAGAGCAACTTACAATTGGTACAATTTCATACTTTGTTTTATATGGACTGTGTTTACACCTGTTTTTTTATAGCACGATGTTGCTAGCAAATTTTGTCAGTAATAATCTGCAGCGTCATCTACAAATTCGTTTAAAAGATCAGCTTATCAAGAAACTATTTTTGAAGGAAAATGTTGTATATGATGAAAAAGTTTCAATTGTTACACAAGATATGGAACTGCTCTATAATCGCTTCTTTTTACCCCTGGATATGATAGTTGGAAGAGTTTTTATACTTTGTACAACGATTGTTTTTATTTTGGTGCAAAATTTTTGGCTTGGTATTGTTTTTATCGTGTTCTCTTTTCTTCGACCATTACCTCAATGGGTAATGAATAATCGTTTAATGAAAAGTGGTGCAAATTTTTCGGAAATGCAAAAAGCTTTTCATCTATCTGTAGGAGATTTTTTTAAGGGAGCAGATACGATATATTTTTATGGCGCTAGTAAAGAAAACCTTGCTAAGATGAGAAAAAACAACGAGTGTTACGAGAACGCTCGTTGGAAAAATGAATGGACTAGCAATGTCGTTTATTTTTTCAATGGTCCTTTAGAATTCCTTAGTCAGGTACTACCTCTTGCACTTGGTCTTTTATTACAAAAGAGCGGTATAGAGTTAACAACAGCTAGTTTGGTCTCTATGTATATAGCTACAATGAATCTTAGCGGACCTATTCAAAGAATTATGTATAGCATATCTGATATACAGCGATCGCAAACAGTGAAAGAAAAAATATTTTCATTATTGGAAGAATCTTGTTTAGAAACATCATATCCGACAGTCGAATCTTTAGCTGAGCTAGTTTTGGAGGGTGTTTCAAAACAGGTTGGAGAGCAAGTGCTCTTTTATGATTTGTCACTTAGATTAACCAAGCCAAGTAAAGTTTTAATAAAGGGAGCTAGTGGTACCGGAAAGTCAACTCTCCTACAGTTGGTAGCAGGAAAGATAAGTCCGAATAGTGGTAGAATTATCGTACGTGATAAATCAGGTCGAGAATTTACTCATTATCAAGGGAATGTCGCTTATATCTCTCAGAATCCATTTTTCAGACATGGGACAATTCGAGAAAATTTAACATTAGGACAGGAGATTTCAGATAAAGAATTACTCTGTTGCCTAGAACAAGTTGGCTTAACGAATGAAATCACTAATATCTTGGATTATCAACTGATAAATAATGGAGAAAACATTTCAGGTGGGCAACGTTTACGACTTGAATTAGTTCGCTGTCTGCTTCGGAAAAAAGACATTGTGTTGGCGGATGAGGTTACATCATCCTTAGACAAGGACAATGCATATCAAGTGCGCCAGTTACTTTTGCAGTTGCCTATCATTTTGATTGAAGTTGCTCATCATATTGATTCAGAAACGGTTTATAATCAAGTAATTGATTTGGGAAAATATAGAATAAAATAAATAGACATGTTTGGTATCTTGCCAGCTATAATATATATGCTATATTATGGATTGTTTTAGCTGATTTAAAGATGTGAAACCTAAAAACTATGGCTAAGTTGGAATGTTAAAAATTCAATTTCTGACCACCTAATCTTGTGTCAAATAGTTATCAAACAAAGTCTACTATACCATTTATCAGTTAAATATTTTTATGTTATAGGAGAGCTACATGTCTAATTCATTTGTCAAGTTGTTAGTCTCTCAATTGTTTGCAAATTTAGCAGATATTTTCTTTAGAGTAACAATCATTGCTAACATATACATTATTTCAAAATCAGTAATTGCCACATCACTAGTTCCCATTTTAATAGGGATATCCTCTTTTGTTGCAAGTCTTTTAGTTCCGTTGGTTACTAAAAGGTTAGCGCTAAATAGGGTTTTATCTTTATCCCAATTTGGAAAGACTATATTATTGTCGATACTGGTAGGGATGTTTATACTAATGCAATCAGTAGCGCCTTTGGTGACCTATCTATTTGTTGTTGCAATTTCCATATTAGATGGTTTTGCCGCACCTGTTTCTTATGCTATTGTGCCGCGCTATGCAACTGATTTGGGTAAGACTAACTCAGCCTTGTCAATGAGTGGTGAAGCTGTTCAATTGGTGGGTTGGGGATTAGGTGGACTCTTGTTTGCAACAATTGGTCTGTTACCTACCACGTTTATCATTTTAATCTTGTATATCATTTCTAGCTTTCTGATGTTATTTCTTCCTAACGCTGAAGTGGAGGTGTTAGAGTCAGAAACTAATCTTGAAATTTTGCTCAAAGGCTGGAAGTTAGTTGCTAAAGATCCTAGATTAAGACTTTTTGTATCAGCAAATTTATTAGAAATTTTTTCAAATACGATTTGGGTTTCTTCCATTATACTTGTTTTTGTAACTGAGTTATTAAATAAAACGGAAAGTTACTGGGGATATTCTAATACAGCATACTCTATTGGTATTATAATTAGTGGCTTAATTGCTTTTAGGCTATCTGAAAAGTTCCTTGCTGCTAAATGGGAAAGTATTCTTTTTCCTCTTGTAGCTATGGCAATAGTGACACTGACTATTCTATATTTTCCAAACGCACAGATGTTTTTATTATTTTCAGCTTTAGTTGGTATGTTATCGCAGCTAAAAGAAGTTCCTGAAACTGTATTTCTTCAGGAAACAGTAGAGGAAAATCATTTGGTTAATGTCTATTCCGTTCTTGAAGTGATTTCGACATTAGCATTTTCAGTATTTGTTTTACTAATGAGCTATATTACTGAGAGTTTTGGTATTAGCATCAGTTTTTGGCTATCAGCCATTTGTCTGATGATAGAAGCTATTTTAATTTATATCAGACGAGATTATTTTAAATGAGAGACTGGTTAAAAAATCTTGAAAAATTAGAAAAGCGCATAGTATCAGGTGTTGAAAAACTTGATATTGTGCGTTTTATTATGAGAAGATTTCCTTCATTGTCTCCTGAAATGGAATTTTGAAGCAGGATCACTCTATTTGAAATATACATAGAAAAATCGCATAATTTTTAAAATTAGCTTAAATATAATGAAAATCTACGGCAAACAATTGGAAAATTACTCTAGAAAGTGGTACAATGGTATAAAAATACTATAGTAAGAGTTTATCTTATTTAACAAAAATTACAGAAATGAATGGTTTTTCTTGATGAAACAGAGAAAAGAATTGTACCTCTTTCTTGGTCGGACAGCCTTGTATTTTCTTATCTTTCTAGGGCTGCTTTACTTCTTTAGCTATCTTGGTCAGGGTCAAGGAAGCTTTATCTATAATGAATTTTAACTTGAAGGAGAATCCCTATTGTGTCAAATAAACCAATAGCAGATATGATTGAAACCATTGAGCATTTTGCTCAGACCCAGCCTAGCTATCCTGTTTACAATGTTTTGGGGCAGGAACACACTTATGGAGATTTAAAGGCTAATTCGGATAGTTTAGCTACAGCCATTGACCAACTAGGCTTGCCTGAGAAGTCTCCTGTGGTCGTTTTTGGTGGCCAAGAATATGAAATGTTGGCAACTTTTGTAGCTTTGACTAAGTCAGGTCATGCCTATATTCCTATTGACAGCCATTCGGCCTTGGAGCGAGTTTCAGCTATTTTAGAAGTTGCAGAGCCAAGCTTGATTATTGCTATCTCAGACTTTCCATTGGAGCAGGTTTCGACACCTATGATGAATCTAGCTCAGGTTCAAGAAGCCCTTGCCCAAGGGAATAACTATGAAATCACGCATCCAGTCAAGGGCGATGATAATTACTATATCATCTTTACTTCTGGTACGACTGGTAAGCCAAAGGGAGTGCAGATTTCCCATGATAACCTCCTCAGCTTTACCAACTGGATGATTACGGACAAGGAATTTGCGACGCCAAGTCGTCCGCAAATGCTGGCTCAGCCACCTTATTCTTTTGACCTGTCTGTCATGTACTGGGCTCCGACCTTGGCATTAGGTGGTACGCTCTTCGCTCTTCCTTCAGCTATTACTCAGGACTTTAAGCAACTCTTTGCGACCATCTTTTCATTGCCAATCGCTATCTGGACATCAACCCCTTCTTTTGCAGATATGGCCATGTTGTCTGAAGACTTTAATAGTGAGAAAATGCCTGGCATCACGCATTTCTACTTTGATGGTGAAGAATTGACGGTCAAAACAGCTCAAAAACTGCGCGAGCGTTTCCCAAATGCCCGTATTATTAATGCTTACGGCCCAACAGAAGCGACAGTGGCCCTGTCAGCAGTTGCCGTGACAGATGAGATGCTAGCGACTCTCAAACGTCTACCAATCGGCTATACCAAGGCTGATTCTCCAACCTTTATCATTGACGAGGACGGCAATAAATTGCCAAATGGTCAACAGGGAGAAATCATTGTTTCTGGACCAGCTGTTTCAAAAGGCTATATGAACAATCCTGAAAAAACAGCAGAAGCCTTCTTTGAGTTTGAAGGTCTGCCAGCCTATCACACAGGCGATGTGGGAACCATGACAGATGAGGGCTTGCTTCTCTACGGTGGACGCATGGACTTCCAGATTAAGTTCAACGGTTACCGCATTGAGTTAGAAGATGTCTCTCAAAATCTCAATAAGTCTCGCTATATCGAGTCTGCTGTCGCAGTACCGCGTTATAACAAGGACCACAAGGTGCAAAATCTATTGGCTTATGTCATCTTGAAAGACGGTGTTCGTGAGCAGTTTGAGCGAGATATTGATATTACCAAGGCTATCAAGGAAGATTTAACAGATATCATGATGTCCTACATGATGCCGTCTAAATTCCTTTATCGAGACAGTTTGCCACTGACTCCAAATGGGAAGATTGACATCAAAGGATTGATTAACGAGGTGAACAAGAGATGATGGAGTTCTTTCAACAGCTTCCTCATTTAGAGCCATATGGCAATCCTCAGTATTTTGTCTATGTGATTGCTGCAACCTTGCCCATCTTTATCGGCCTCTTTTTCAAGAAACGCTTTGCCTGGTATGAAGTGCTGGTAAGTCTCTTCTTTATCGTCACCATGTTGGTAGGTGGGAAGACCAATCAATTGGCTGCCTTGGGTATTTACCTTTGCTGGGAAATATTGCTCCTGCTCTTCTACAAGCATTATCGAAAAAGTAAGGACGGCAAGTGGGTCTTCTACCTAGTTAGTTTTCTGTCCCTCCTTCCGATTATCTTTGTCAAGGTGCAGCCGGCTATCAATGGAACGCAGTCTTTGCTTGGTTTTTTGGGAATTTCTTACCTGACCTTTCGTTCGGTTGGGATTATCATCGAGCTGAGAGATGGAGTGATTAAGGATTTCGTCCTCTGGGAATTCCTTCGTTTCCTTCTCTTCATGCCGACTTTTTCAAGTGGTCCAATCGATCGCTTTAAGCGATTTAATGAAAATTATCAGACTATTCCTGAGCGAGATGAGTTGATGGATATGCTGGATGAATCTGTTCGCTATATCATGTGGGGCTTTTTATACAAGTTTATCCTAGCTCATGTTTTAGGAGAAACCTTACTCCCTCCTCTGAAGAATCTAGCCTTGCAGTCAGGTGGCTTCTTTAACCACTATGCCTTGGCAGTCATGTATACCTTTGGTCTGGAGCTCTTTTTTGACTTTGCAGGGTACTCTATGTTTGCCTTAGCCATTTCAAATTTGATGGGAATTCGTAGCCCTATCAACTTTAACAAACCTTTTTTATCAAGAGATTTAAAGGAATTTTGGAATCGCTGGCATATGAGTCTGTCCTTCTGGTTCCGTGACTTTGTCTTTATGCGAATGGTGATGGTATTGACCAGAAAGAAGGTCTTTAAAAATCGCAATGTAACCTCAAGTGTGGCCTACATTGTAAATATGCTGATTATGGGATTTTGGCATGGTGTGACCTGGTACTACATCGCCTATGGACTCTTTCATGGGATTGGAATGGTCATCAATGACGCTTGGATTCGTAAGAAAAAAACACTCAATAAGGAACGGAAAAAAGCAGGGAAGCCTGCTCTACCTGAGAATCGCTGGATTCAGTTGCTTGGCATGGTTATCACCTTCCATGTCGTCATGCTGTCATTCTTGATCTTTTCTGGATTTTTGAATGATTTATGGTTTAAAAAATAAAAGGAGATAAAATATGGATATCAAATCAGAAGTTATCGAAATTATTGATGAGTTGTTTATGGAAGATGTTTCTGACATGATGGATGAAGATCTTTTTGATGCAGGTGTCTTGGATAGTATGGGAACGGTTGAGTTGATTGTGGAGATTGAAAACCGTTTTGACATTCGTGTCCCTGTAACAGAGTTTGGTCGTGATGACTGGAATACAGCTAATAAAATCATAGCTGGCATTGTGGAGCTACAAAATGCTTAAACGCTTATGGATGATCTTCGGGCCGGTCTTGATAGCTGGTTTGTTGGTTTGTCTGCTTATCTTTTTCTATCCTGCTGAGATGAATCATGATCTGGGAGCTGAGAAGCGTTCGGCGGTGGCTACTACTATCGATAGTTTTAAGGAGCGAAGTCAAAAGGTCAGAGCCCTATCTGATCCAAATATGCGTTTTGTTCCCTTCTTTGGCTCCAGTGAATGGCTTCGTTTTGACGGTGCTCATCCTGCGGTATTGGCTGAGAAATACAACCGCTCTTATCGCCCCTATCTTTTAGGACAGAGGGGAGCTGCCTCGCTCAATCAGTATTTTGGGATGCAACAGATGCTGCCACAACTGGAGAATAAACAAGTTGTATATGTTATCTCGCCCCAGTGGTTTAGTAAAAATGGCTATGAGCCAGCAGCTTTTCAGCAGTATTTTAATGGAGACCAGTTGACCAGTTTTCTGGAACATCAATCTGGAGATCAGGCTAGTCAATATGCAGCGACTCGCTTACTGCAGCAGTTCCCAAACGTGGCTATGAAGGACCTGGTTCAGAAGTTGGCAAGTAAAGAAGAATTGTCGTCTGCAGACAATGAAATGATTGAATTATTGGCTCGGTTTAATGAACGCCAAGCTTCCTTTTTTGGTCAGTTTTTAGTTAGAGGCTATGTCAATTATGATAAGCATGTAGCTAAGTATTTAAAGACCTTGCCAGATCAGTTTTCTTATCAAGCTATAGAAGATGTTGTCAAAGCAGATGCAGAAAAGAATACTTCTAATAATGATCTGGGAATAGAGAATTATTTCTATAATACGCAGATTAAGAAGGATTTGAAGAAATTAAAGGATTCTCAGAAAAACTTTACCTACCTCAAATCACCAGAGTACAATGACTTGCAGTTGGTGTTAACCCAGTTTTCTAAATCCAAGGTAAACCCGATTTTTATCATTCCACCTGTTAATAAAAAATGGATGGACTATGCTGGTTTACGAGAAGATATGTACCAACAAACGGTGCAGAAGATTCGCTACCAGTTAGAAAGTCAAGGGTTTACCAATATAGCAGATTTTTCTAAGGACGGTGGGGAAGCTTTCTTTATGAAAGATACCATTCACCTTGGCTGGTTAGGTTGGTTGGCATTTGATAAGGCCGTTGATCCTTTCCTATCCAATCCCATCCCAGCTCCGACTTACCATCTGAATGAGCGTTTTTTCAGTAAAGACTGGGCGACTTACGATGGAGATGTCAAAGAATTTCAATAGATAATAGTATAGAAGAGTTCAAGAATGAAACTAGTTTTCACGTTTTTTCTTGACTCTTTTTTTGGTTGTGATATAATTAACCAGTAAATAATTCTTCAAAGAATAGTATTTTCTCTTAAAAAAGAGAAGTCCAAAAGGAAAGGAGTCAGATATGAGACAGCTAGCGAAGGATATCGATGCTTTTTTGAATGAGGTGATTTTGCAGGCAGAAAATCAGCATGAAATCCTAATAGGTCATTGTACTAGCGAGGTGGCTCTGACCAATACTCAGGAGCACATTCTCATGCTCTTGTCAGAGGAATCTTTAACAAATTCAGAGTTGGCTCGTCGACTCAATGTCAGTCAGGCAGCAGTTACCAAGGCCATTAAGTCTTTGGTTAAGGAAGGGATGTTGGAAACATCTAAAGATCCTAAGGATGCGCGTGTGATTTTTTATCAGTTGACTGATTTGGCTCGTCCAATCGCTGAGGAGCACCATCATCACCATGAGCATACACTTTTAACCTATGAACAAGTGGCGACTCAGTTTACTCCAAATGAACAAAAAGTGATCCAGCGGTTTTTGACTGCTTTAGTAGGAGAAATCAAATAATGAGATATATTACGGTAGAGGATTTATCTTTCTATTATGATAAGGAGCCCGTTCTTGAACATATCAATTATAGTGTTGATAGTGGGGAATTTGTTACCTTGACAGGGGAGAATGGGGCAGCTAAGACGACACTGATCAAGGCCAGTCTTGGAATCCTTCAGCCACGCATTGGAAAGGTGACCATTTCAACGACAAATACGCAGGGTAAGAAATTGAGAATGGCCTATCTTCCCCAGCAGATTGCTAGTTTTAATGCAGGTTTTCCAAGTACGGTGTATGAATTTGTCAAGTCGGGTCGCTATCCGCGAAAAGGCTGGTTCCGTCGCTTGAATGCTCATGATGAGGAGCATATCAAGGCTAGTCTGGACTCAGTTGGCATGTGGGAACACCGAGACAAACGCTTGGGTTCTCTATCTGGAGGACAAAAGCAGCGAGCGGTGATTTCGCGCATGTTTGCTTCGGATCCAGATGTGTTTATCCTAGATGAGCCGACAACGGGGATGGATGCAGGAAGTAAAAATGAATTTTACGAACTCATGCACCACAGCGCCCATCATCATGGTAAGGCTGTTTTGATGATTACCCATGACCCTGAAGAAGTTAAGGACTATGCGGACCGCAATATTCATCTAGTCCGTAACCAAGACTCTCCATGGCGTTGTTTCAACGTTCATGAGAATGATCAGGAGGTGGGCCATGCTTAGTTTGTTATCTTATGACTTTATGCAGCGTGCCTTTCTGGCGGTTATTGCCATGAGTCTTTTCTCTCCAGTATTGGGAACCTTCCTCATCTTGCGTCGTCAGAGTTTGATGAGTGATACCCTCAGCCACGTCTCGCTTTCAGGTGTAGCCTTTGGTCTGGTTCTGGGGATTTCTCCGACAGTTTCTACGATTGCCATTGTCTTGATTGCGGCGGTCTTTCTGGAGTACCTCCGTACGGTTTACAAGAGCTTTATGGAAATCGGGACAGCAATCCTCATGTCAACGGGTCTGGCTGTTTCTCTGATTGTCATGAGCAAGGGGAAAAGTTCTAGTTCTATGAGCTTGGACCAGTACCTTTTTGGTTCGATTGTGACTATTAGTGAGGAGCAGGTCATTTCCCTCTTCGTCATTGCGGCGGTTGTTTTGATTTTGACCTTCCTCTTCCTTCGTCCAATGTATATCTTGACCTTTGATGAGGATACGGCCTTTGTGGATGGCTTGCCAGTTCGTACCATGTCCATTCTTTTTAACATGGTGACGGGGGTGGCCATTGCCCTTATGATTCCTGCAGCAGGAGCTCTTCTGGTATCGACCATTATGGTCTTGCCAGCTAGTATTGCCCTGCGTCTGGGGAAAAACTTTAAATCGGTTATGCTGCTTGCCAGTGCGATTGGCTTTTTGGGAATGGTAGCAGGACTTTACATTTCCTACTACGCAGAAACACCTGCAAGTGCAAGTATTACCATTATTTTTGTAACTGTCTTTTTACTGATCAGTTTAGTAAGACGTTTTATCAAATAGGAGATGAACATGAAAAAAATTAGCTTATTGCTCGCCAGTCTATGTGCCTTGTTTTTAGTGGCTTGTTCCAATCAAAAGCAGGCAGATGGTAAACTAAATATTGTGACAACCTTTTACCCTGTCTATGAATTTACCAAGCAAGTCGCAGGAGATACTGCTAATGTAGAACTCCTCATCGGTGCTGGTACAGAACCCCATGAATATGAACCGTCTGCCAAGGCGGTTGCCAAAATCCAAGACGCAGATACCTTCGTTTATGAAAATGAAAACATGGAAACATGGGTCCCTAAATTGCTAGATACCTTGGATAAGAAAAAGGTGAAAACCATCAAGGCGACAGGCGATATGTTGCTCTTACCAGGTGGTGAGGAAGAAGAGGGAGACCATGACCATGGAGAAGAAGGCCATCACCATGAGTTCGATCCCCATGTTTGGTTATCACCAGTTCGTGCCATTAAACTAGTAGAGCATATCCGTGATAGCTTATCAGCAGATTATCCTGATAAAAAAGAGACCTTTGAGAAGAATGCTGCTGCCTATATCGAAAAATTGCAAGCCTTGGATAAGGCTTATGCAGAAGGCTTGTCTCAAGCCAAACAAAAGAGCTTCGTAACGCAACACGCAGCCTTTAACTATCTTGCTTTGGACTATGGACTCAAGCAGGTCGCAATCTCAGGTCTCTCTCCAGATGCAGAGCCATCAGCTGCTCGTCTGGCAGAATTGACAGAGTATGTCAAGAAAAATAAAATTGCCTATATCTACTTTGAAGAAAATGCTTCACAAGCTCTTGCTAACACACTTTCAAAAGAGGCAGGTGTCAAAACTGATGTTCTCAATCCTTTAGAAAGTCTGACAGAAGAAGATACCAAGGCTGGAGAAAATTACATCTCTATCATGGAGAAAAACCTCAAGGCTCTGAAACAAACAACGGACCAAGAAGGCCCAGCAATCGAGCCTGAAAAAGCAGAGGATACGAAGACAGTTCAAAATGGTTACTTTGAGGATGCAGATGTCAAGGACCGCACCTTGAGTGACTATGCAGGTAACTGGCAATCAGTTTATCCTTTCCTTGAAGATGGCACGTTTGACCAAGTCTTTGACTACAAGGCTAAGTTGACTGGTAAGATGACCCAGGCTGAGTACAAGGCCTACTATACAAAAGGCTATCAGACAGATGTCACTAAGATCAACATTACTGATAATACTATGGAATTTGTTCAAGGTGGACAAAGCAAGAAATATACTTACAAGTATGTTGGTAAGAAAATCTTGACTTACAAGAAAGGCAATCGTGGCGTGCGCTTCCTCTTTGAAGCCACAGATGCAGACGCTGGACAGTTCAAGTACGTTCAGTTTAGTGACCATAATATCGCTCCAGTTAAGGCAGAACATTTCCATATCTTCTTTGGAGGCACAAGCCAAGAAGCCCTCTTTGAAGAAATGGATAACTGGCCAACCTACTACCCAGATAACCTATCTGGCCAAGAAATCGCTCAAGAAATGTTGGTGCATTGATGAGAAACCGACTAGTTCATAGGAGCTAGTCGGTTTTTGGGTACTAGATGGTTATCTTCATTATAGACTTTTAAGATACCTAAGGCACTTTAAACAATAAATAAAACTCTTGAAATATCTGGGCTTATATGTTAGAATGATTTTAATAGATAAGGTTCATTAGAACACCAAAGCCCCTAACTATGGCCGTAGTTAAGGGCTTTTTTTACGTATCTTAGCGATTTAACGGGTGTTTATAGGCTAGTCAGTCGGTCTACTCCTTACTATCTAGCCATCTGCAGACGAAATACAAGATAATTCCTGCTATGACATCCGCTATAATAGTAAGAGCGAGCTTTGGGGCAAGGTTCATTAGTTTCACCTCCTCTCACTAACCGTAAGGAAGGTAATCGGTAACCGATGACAAAAATAGTATATCACATTAAATTTAGATCATCAACCTCACCTAATGCTTGAAATACAGGGGATAGGCAAAAAGTCTTTAAAATCAAAAAACGTATAGTATCAGATGTATAAAAGCTTGATGTTATATCAATCATAAAAGTGGATAGGAAAGTTTTCTGATTATCAGAATTCCTTCCTAGCCACTTTTTGGAGATTGTAAGTTAGCCTTAGTTTATATAGAATCAGCTTATTTGTTTTATTTATCAAAACCTTGCAAGGCTTTTTGGCGTTCTTCTACTTGACCTTTAGCATCTAGTTTATTACCAGCGTATACAGCTGATTCCCATGATCCGTACATTGGATTTGGGAAGATGATGAATTTTTCACCGAATTCTTTTTGCAATTCTTCAAGTTGTTTATCACGGTCAGATTCAGAAGTCTTAGAAAAATCTGCAAAGTCTACGAGGTTATCACCAAATAATAAGACAAGGTTTGTTTTTTCTTGAACTTTTTGGCGACGACCTTCTTTGGATTTTACACCGCTTTCTAAGAACATGAGATGATCACGTCCTTGAACAGGAATTCCTTCACTTTCAAGATTTTTAATGGTAGCATCTACTTGATTAGCTGAGCGGTCAGAAATATAGTAGATTTGGACACCGTTTTGATCAGCAAACTGAAGAAAATCTTTGGCACCTGGGACAGCTTTTGCTGAAGCTTTTTGAACCCAAACATCCCAATTTTCGGGTGTGAATGCTGTACCGTCTTTGACATTTTGTACTTGATAAGGGCTATTATCTAGGACAGTTTCATCCAAGTCTAAAACGATAGAGTAAGGTTTGTCTGATTCTGTTTTGAGCAATTCCTTTAGGTGATTTGTTGCAACGTTATAACCCTGTATGTATAAAGCTTTGGTTTCAGCTGATTTTTGATACCAAAGGGTTGACATAGTGTTTTCTCTCGACCGTAGTTGGTCATATGTCATTGTAATCTGATTATCAGATGAGCTATTATTGCTTGTCTGTGTTTCTGTAGACTTTGTTGTACAACTAGCCAATAAGACGACAGAAGCAAGTGTAGAAAGGATTGTAACAGTAGTTTTTGCTGTTTTCATGAAATATCTCCTATTTATTCATTTCAATAAATAGTATATCACGAGGGAAAAGTTAAGGCAAGCTATTCCCTGAATATGGATGAAGATAATGTAATAAAAAAAAACGATTATTAACTTGAAATGTAGTTTCACCTCTAATTATTGACATTTCAGGAAAAATCGCAGTAAAAACTGCACAGCCTTCTTTAAATGTGCTATAATACAGGAAAAATAATGATGGAGGTCACGATAATGGCAACATTTTTGATGATTTTTGTGGTGGTTTGTGTGCTCCTATTAGTGATAGTCACACTGAGTACAGTTTATGTGGTTCGTCAGCAGTCGGTGGCGATTATTGAACGCTTTGGGAAATACCAAAAGGTTGCCAATAGCGGTATTCATATTCGCTTACCTTTTGGGATTGACTCGATTGCAGCGCGGATTCAGTTGCGCTTGTTGCAAAGCGATATTGTGGTTGAGACTAAGACCAAGGACAATGTGTTCGTTATGATGAATGTGGCGACCCAGTATCGTGTCAATGAGCAGAGCGTGACAGATGCCTACTATAAACTCATGCGTCCTGAATCTCAAATTAAATCTTATATCGAAGATGCCCTTCGCTCTTCTGTTCCCAAATTAACCTTGGATGAATTGTTTGAGAAAAAAGATGAGATTGCCCTTGAAGTTCAACACCAAGTAGCAGAAGAAATGACTACTTACGGTTATATTATTGTGAAAACCTTGATTACTAAGGTCGAACCAGATGCAGAAGTCAAGCAATCCATGAATGAAATCAATGCGGCGCAACGCAAACGGGTCGCAGCGCAAGAATTGGCGGAAGCTGACAAGATTAAAATCGTCACTGCAGCTGAAGCTGAAGCAGAAAAAGACCGCCTCCATGGTGTGGGGATTGCCCAACAACGTAAGGCGATTGTGGATGGATTGGCAGAGTCTATCACAGAACTTAAGGAAGCCAATGTTGGTATGACAGAAGAACAAATCATGTCTATCCTCTTGACCAACCAGTATTTGGATACCTTGAATACCTTTGCCTCTAAAGGAAATCAAACCATCTTTTTACCAAATACGCCAAATGGTGTGGATGATATCCGCACACAAATCTTGTCAGCCCTTCGCGCTGAGAAGAAATAATAGACTAAAGAGCCTGGAGTCAGGCTCTTTTTGTATTACCCTTGTAGCTTTGAGGACTAAATCCTCCTCCACAAATTATAGAATCTTTTCTGAGTATTTAGGGAATGATGGAGGAAGTCTTGAAGGCGCTTTTGTTTTGTGCTATAGTCAAGTCAATAGACTTGTTTAACGAGGAATGCTTGCATGAGAAGAGAAGAAGTTTTACGAAATTACTGGTTTTTTAGCCAGGAGGTGGGGAAAGAAGAGGCCTTGGCATCGGATTTTCAGAGGGAAAATTGGCAGGCGATTCAAGTGCCACACGACTGGAGTATTTACAATGATTTTGACCAGTATTCGCCAGCGCAAAATGAGGGTGGTCAGTTAAATGGGGGTCAGGCCTGGTACCGGACGCAGTTTTACTTGGAAGAAGATGTCAGTCTTGTATCGGTGCGTTTGCTCTTTGATGGAGTTTACATGAATGCCCAAATCTATATCAACGGACAAGTGCTGGGTTATTATCCCAATGGCTACACACCCTTTTCTTATGATATTACGCCTTATCTAAGAAATGATGGGACGGCCAACCAGCTTGCGGTTTTTGTGGAAAATCAGCAACCTAGCAGTCGTTGGTACTCTGGTAGCGGTATTTACCGAGAAGTGAAATTGTTGATTACGGATTCGGTACATCTGGATTTGTATGGGAGTAAGATAAAAAGTCCCAAGCTCAAGGAGCAAAGAGATGGATGGGTGGAAACTCAGCTTACAAGTAAGGTTTCAAATGATGGTCCTCAGTCTGTGTCAGTATATTTGGAACAGAGTATCTGGTATGAAGGGCAGCAACTGTCAGACTGGCAGGCGACAGACTCTGTAGTGATTGAGTCTGGGGAAAAACATCATTTCAAACAAGCCATATCAATTTTTCAACCCTTGCTTTGGGATATTGATTATCCTCACCTTTACCAATTGAAGACTCGCCTTTACAAAAATGGAATTTTAGTTGATGAAGAAGAGGAGAGCTTTGGTTACCGCTATATGGATTGGCAAGCGGATAAGGGCTTCTTTCTAAATGGTCGCTGGTTGAAGATTCATGGGGTTTGTCTGCACCATGACTATGGAGCGCTGGGAGCTGTGGAAAACAGGTCAGCTGCCGAGAGACGATTGCGCCAGATGAAGGAAATGGGTGTCAATGCAATCCGAATCACCCATAATCCAGCCAGTAGTATTCTGCTGGATGTGGCTGCTAAAATGGGGCTACTTATTCAAGAAGAAGCCTTTGATACCTGGTATGGAGGCAAGAAAGAATATGATTATGGTCGCTTTTTTGAGGAAGAAGCGACTCATCCAGAAGCGAAAGCAGGCGATTTCTGGTCAGATTATGATTTGCGTACTATGATTGAGCGTGGTAAGAACAATCCAGCGATTTTTATGTGGTCCTTGGGAAATGAAGTCAGCGAAGCAAATGGCGATGCTCATTCATTGAAGACTATCAAACGCTTGCTGGGAAGGGTCAAGGAGGTTGATGATAGTCGTTTTGTGACCATGGGAATGGATCAGTTCCGCTTTGGAGATGGTTCTGGAGGTCATGAAAAGATTGCTGATTTGCTGGATGTGGTGGGCTTAAATTACTCGGAAGATAATATTGGTGGGATTCGCAAAAGACATCCCAAGTGGCGACTTTACGGATCTGAAACCTCATCGGCTACAAGGACGCGTGACAGCTATTTTCGACCAGATAAGGAATGGGTTGGGAATAATCGCCGCGTGCGGAATTTTGAACAGTCAGACTATGGCAATGATCGAGTTCCTTGGGGGAAGACGGCGACGGCTTCTTGGATAGCAGATAGAAATCGGCTAGACTATGCGGGTCAGTTTATCTGGACAGGAGTGGACTATATCGGTGAGCCGACTCCTTGGCACAATCAAAATGACACGCCTGTAAAGAGTTCCTATTTTGGGATCGTGGATACGGCAGGGATTCCTAAAAATGACTATTATCTCTATCAAAGTCAGTGGGTGGACCTAGATCAGCATCCCATGGTTCATATCCTGCCCCACTGGAATTGGGAAATCCACAAGAGTTATCAACAAGTTGTGGATAAGTGTGGGGATATCCCTGTTCGAGTGTATTCAAATGCTCGTTCTGTAGAGCTATTTCTCAATGGAAAATCCCAAGGTAGGAAGACTTTTCAGGAAAAATGGACTTCAGACGGTCGGAAATACCAAGAGGGAGAAGGTTCTGACCAACTCTATCTCGAATGGCGCTTGGCTTATCAACCAGGAGAATTGCATGCTGTGGCCTATGACCGTCAAGGTCAGATTGTGGCAGAAGATAGGGTGGTGACTGCAGGTAAGCCAGCCAAAATCAGGTTACATAGCGAGAAAACACAACTGGAGTCAGATGGGCAAGACCTCCTTTATCTTTATTTTGATGTATTGGATAAAGATGGAAATTGGGTGCCGAGCGCTTCCAATCAGCTTCATTTTGAAATTGAAGGCCCTGCTCGTATTGTAGGTGTGGATAATGGTAGGCAGGCCAGTCGTGAACGTTATCAGGCTCAGAAAAATGGTCGTTTTAAGAGGAAAGCCTTTCATGGCAGAGGTGTCCTTTTGGTTCAGAGCTTGGAGCAGGCGGGCCAAGTAAGAGTAAAGGCCAGTGCTAGAGGGCTAGAGCCAGCAAGTTTTGATATCTTAGTGGGAGAGGCTTTTGGTTGCCAGCCAGTGAAAAATCAGCGCTTATTTGAGATTCGAGTGGACAAGCAGGCTGGATTACAAGAAGGAGATTCCCCAGCTATTGGACTTTATCCACAAACTGTGGATAACTCTGTGAATAAGGTGGGGAATAGTGAAGTGATTTGGGAGACGAGTGGTGGTGCCCACGCCATTATCAATCAGGGAGTGCTTCACTGCTTGTCTGCAGGGGACTTGGTTATCCGAGCCATGTATCAAGGTAAGACCTATCAAACTCACTTGCAGGTCGCAGAAAATACTTCACTAGGGCAGGCAGTTTCTGTACGACCACTTCGCTTGTATATAGCTAAGGGAACTTATCTACAGCTGCCATCTTCAGTTTTGGTGGACTATGAGTCCGGTAGTGCAAAACGAGTCAAGGTTGTTTGGGAGGCAATATCCGAAGAAGATATAACAAGCTTTCATGAGTTTATGGTATCTGGTCAGCTAGAGGGATTGGATTTAAAGGCTTCTGCTCAGGTTTGTGTCCAAGGAATTTGCGCTATTGAGTCTGAAAAGGTTTGGACGCTTGTCAAGGAAGCCCCACACTTACCAGACCGAGTCAAGCTAGTCTTATCAGATAGTAGACGAGATACGGCCAAGGTGACTTGGGATGAACTTGATCCTCAAGTCTCTGCTCAGGTAGGAGAAAGTGTGCTCACAGGACAAGTAGCGGGCTGTGAGTTGCCAGCCACAGTCACCATTCATGTGACAGATATCAGTGTAGATGGGGAAGTTATTTCCAATCAGTGGACAGGGTCTAATCTGCCTCTGGTCTTTGCTTCTCACTCAGAGCCAAATCACCCAGCCTCTTACCTCAATGACAAGGTCATTGTTCGGAAAAAATCGACAGCCAATACTTGGATTACCAAGTCAGAACAAGCCAGCGTGGGCATTCTTTTTGGAGATGCAGGGATTTTAAAACCGCGATTTGTGGATAACGTGACCTTGTATTATGTTGAGAATCAAGAATATGTGGCTGTTGATCCGACCTTTATTGATTATTACATAGGGAATGAGCCTAGCTTACCTCGGACTCCAAATCATTTGGATAAGGATTCCCTGCTCAAGCAAGAGGAGAATTGGCGCCCTGTATCAGCTATCCGAAAAGTTTCAAGCGACAAGTCTGAAGAGCTTCGTTTTGAATTTGACAAGGTGGAAACCTATGCCCTTCGTCTTCGATTTGAAAACTTGGTAAATCTACTAGCGTTAACAGAATTGCAAGTACATGCCAAAAAAGTAAAGAAAAATGTAGATAGGAAGTAGTATGGTAAGAGAAATAAAACCGCATGGCCCCTTGCCTAGTCAGGCCCAGCTAGCGTATTTAGAGGATGAACTAGCAGCCTTTATTCATTTTGGTCCCAATACCTTTTATGATCAGGAATGGGGGACAGGTCAGGAGGATTCTGAACGCTTTAATCCGATAAGGTTAGATACGCGTGAGTGGGTTCGTGTGCTCAAGGAAACGGGCTTCAAAAAGTTGATTTTGGTGGTCAAGCACCACGATGGCTTTGTCCTTTATCCGACAGTTCACACGGATTATTCGGTCAAGTCCAGTCCTTGGAGGAATGGAGAGGGGGATTTGCTCCTTGAAGTATCCCAAGCTGCCACAGAGTTTGATATGGATATGGGGGTCTACCTATCGCCTTGGGATGCTCACAGTCCTCTCTATCATGTGGAGCGAGAAGCGGACTATAATGCCTATTATCTGGCACAGTTGAAGGAAATCTTATCAAATCCCGCCTATGGAAATGAAGGGAAATTTGCTGAGGTTTGGATGGATGGTGCCAGAGGAGAGGGCGCTCAAAAGGTCAATTATGAATTTGAAAAATGGTTTGAAACCATTCATGAACTGCAGGGCGATTGCTTAATTTTTTCAACAGAAGGCACTAGTATCCGCTGGATTGGCAATGAACGAGGGTATGCAGGTGATCCCCTATGGCAAAAGGTGAATCCTGACAAGCTAGGGACAGAAGCAGCGCTGGATTATCTTCAGCATGGAGATTCTTCAGGCACTATTTTTTCAATCGGTGAGGCAGATGTCTCTATTCGGCCGGGCTGGTTTTACCATGAAGAGCAGGATCCTAAGTCTCTTGAGGAGTTGGTGGAAATCTACTTTCACTCGGTGGGTCGGGGAACTACACTCTTGCTCAATATTCCGCCGAATCAAGCTGGGCTATTTGATACAAAGGATATTGAACGCCTCTATGAATTTGCGGCCTATCGCAACGAGCTCTATAAAGAAGATTTGGCTCTGGGAGCTGAGGTATTTGGTCCAGCTCTTTCCGCAGACTTTGCCTGTCACCATCTGACAGATGGCCTTGAAAGTAGCTCTTGGGCAAGCGATGCAGACTTTCCAATCCAGTTAGAACTCGACTTAGGGTCACCTAAAACTTTTGATGTAATTGAGTTACGAGAAGATTTGAAGCTAGGGCAACGAATCGCTGCTTTTCATGTGCAAGTAGAGGTGGATGGTGTCTGGCAAGAATTTGGTACAGGCTTTACAGTTGGTTATAAGCGCCTCTTGCGAGGTTCGCTAGTAGAGGCACAGAAGGTGTGCGTGATGATTACAGAGTCACAGTATTTACCTGTATTGACCAAGATTTCCCTTTATAAAACTCCTAGCTTATTACAAAAAGAAGTTGTTCAGGGACTAGCATTTGCAGAAAAGAGTCTAGCTGTGACAAAGGGAGAGACTCTTCATTTTAGGATTGAACGTAGCGAAAGTAATACTCCTTTAGAGGCTAAGATTTCGATTCAACCGGGGACAGGTGTCCATGGTGTCGCCTATCAGGACGAAATTCAAGTCCTTCAATTCCAAGCTGGGGAATGCAAAAAAGATTTGCATCTACCAACCCTGCACTTTGCTGCTGACAAGACTTTGGATTTCTATCTGACTCTGACTGTTGATGGACAACTTGTTGATCAACTTCAAGTACAAGTTTCATAAAATAAAAGAGCCTTTGCACGATACAAAGGTTCTTTTGTCTACTAGCTAGTGACTTGGTAACCAGCTGAGGGTGAAGGTTAGTTGTTCAGCTTTTAAGAGGTTTTGGTGTTGAATAGTTGATACGAGTGTTTTATCCAGTCGGCATTTTTTTACAAAGTTGAAATGGCTGTGGTTTTGCTCAGCATGAATATCTAGCCATTTATCTTCTTTGGCAAGATAGACTCGGAGATGGTCAAAGAGAGGAATTCCGAGGTCATAGTTTGGTTTGCCTGGACAGGTCGGATAAAATCCGAGAGCTGACCAGATGTACCAGGCTGAGAGACTGCCATTGTCTTCATCGCCAGGATAGGCTTCCCAACTTGGGTGAAAGGCCTTCTGACGGAGAGTCTTGATGAGAAGGGCAGTGTAGTCAGGGTAGTTGCTGTAGCGGAAGAGATAAGGAATGTGGAAGCTTGGCTGGTTGGAAATGGCGAGTTGTCCAAAAGGAGCAGTAGCCATCTCGCTCATTTCGTGAATCTCGTAACCATAACCTGTTGTCTCAAAGAGGGGGGCCTCCTGACAGGTCTTCAAAAGATAGTTGCTAAAGGCTTCTTTTCCACCCATAAGCTGGATTAAGTCTGGAATGTCGTGGAGGACGCCTAAAGTTGCTTGGATGGCAGAGCATTCGGCATAGTCGCGTCCCCAACTATAAGGAGAGAAGTCAGGACGGAAGTTGCCTTGACTATCACGCGCTCGCATGTAACCTGTCTCAGCGTCAAATAGATGGCGGTAATTTTGTGATGCGGCCTTGTAGGTTTCAGCGATTTCTATTTTCCCTAGTTTTTCAGCACAGTTAGCGATACAAAAGTCACTATAGGCATAGTCTAGGGTGTGGCTGACGCTTTCGTGGTGGTCGGTAGAGAGGTAGCCTAGTGTTTGGTATTGGGCTAGTCCGTGACGACCATTGATACCGAGAGGGTCGGACTTGCTGGCTGTTTCAAGCATGGCTTGGAGGAGTTCTTCTTCTAGGTCGGGGGCCATGTCCTTGCAGGCGCTATCGGCGATAATACCGTCTAAAAGTGTACCTGGCATCATACCCCGTTCATCTGGAGCCAGCCATTTTGGAAGAAAACCAGTATCGCGGTAGTTATTGAGGAAACCTTCTAAAAAGCGGTGATAGTGTTCAGGTATGATAAGGGCAAAGAGGGGGAAGGTGGTGCGGAAGGTATCCCAGAAACCATTGTTGCTGAAGAGGACACCAGGCTTGACAGTTCCAGTAGCCAGATCTTTGTGGATGGCTTGCCCTGATTCATTAACCTCATAAAAAGTCTGAGGAAAGAGGAAGAGTCTGTAGAGACAGTGATCAAAGAAGGTCCGGTCAGCCTCTCCTGTCTCTATAACATCAAAACGATGGAGGAGATTTTCCCAGTCCGCTTGTGCATTCGATTTACAGCTATCAAAATCTTCTTGAGGTAGATTAAGCAGTGCTTGAGAAGGAGAGATGAAAGAAGTCGCTAGCTGAATTTCAGCATGACTATCTGCCAGGTCGATTCGCCAGTCTTCGCCTTCTTGGCTGATAGCAATAATATCCGTATTCATTTGCAGGGTAGTGAACAGTATCAGTGGATTTTTGTTGGTCTCAGTTTTTCCTTCTTGTCGCAGGGCAAGATTTCTCTTATCTACTTGCTCTATTGTCAGTTCATCTGCCGCGTGAAGATAGAGGGAGAGGGCTTTGCCTTGCTTTTGTTCCAAACGAATAGAAGCACCGTAGCGAGTCGGTGTGAGCTGGCTTTCAATCTGATAGCGCAGGGAGAAAATTTTCAGATAATGAGGTTGGAAAGAGGCCTTATCTATGTCATAGGAAGATTGGCGGTGAAAGAGGCTGTCTCCACCTAGTTGGCCTGTGATAGGTGTCAGAAGGAGCCAAGAGTAGTCGCCAATCCAAGGGCTGGGCTGGTGGGTTAATCGAATCCCTTGAAATATAGGCAGATGTGGGTCGAAAAACCAAGATCCCTCCTGGTCGCTGGTCTGGGGGACAAAGTAATTCATCCCAAAAGGCACGCCTGTGTATGGAAGGGTATTTCCCCGAGAAAAGGCATGCTTGCTGGCAGTTCCAAATCGGGTATCGATGGTTTCAAGTAGTGGTTTCATAGTCTTTCCTTTAGCTGTTTTTCTACATTATATCAGAAAAATAGGGACTTTAGATATGGGGTTCAAAAGAAAGCAATTTTGTAGAAAAATGAACCTGTTTCAAAATAAATCTAACAAAAACCTTGTTGCTATTGGCTTTTTGCTTTGTCTTGAATTGTTAATTTTTGAATTTGCTCCCCTTTTTGCTCCCCCTATAGTGCTTTTAGTGCAGTTTCGTAGAATGATACTGCTTTTTTTGCGTTCTCTTTTGAGAGGTGGCTATATGTGTCCATGGTCATGCTGATTTGAGAGTGACCTAGACGGTGCTGGAGTTCCTTGTAAGGTATTCCAGAGTTAAGCAGTAAACTAGCGTGAGTATGACGGAAACCATGAAAACCTATATTCGGAACATCAGCGCGTTTAAAATGTGTTAGTAATCTTTTTTTAAGTTTTACAATGCTAGTATATTCATGAATGAAGTCAGAAAATACTACACTTTCACGTTGCCCTATCTTCCAAGCCTCTTTAGTTTGGCGTAGTTTGTACTGCTTCAGCATGCTAACAGTCTCTTGATCTATATCTATATCCCGATAACTAGACTTAGATTTTGGGCTATTGATTTCTAAATACCGATTTAGTGTCTTGGTGACATGCACGATAGCATTATCTAAATCTATATCAGACCAAGAAAGGGCTAGAGCCTCATTGATACGGCAACCAGTTGCCAGTAGGAACTTATAGAGCGTTACATCATAGTAATAACGATATTTACAACTATCTAAATTATCAAGATAAACAAGAAACTTTTTTAACTCTTGATTATCAAAGTGCTTTAGCTTTTGTCGCTTTGCTTTCTGAGTGTTACGAGGTAAAACCACATCACGCGCAGGATTGGACGGTATTGCTTGCATGGTTACGCCATACTGTAAGATACGTTTGTTTAAAGCGTGTATCATATCATAGTGTAGAAAAGCGCCCTCTTCCCCTCTATTAGCCTTATCAGCAAGTTTATTGATAATTGACTGAATAAGTGGAGTAGTGAGCTTATCGAGCTTATACTCCCCGAAAGTAGGCAATATGTGATTATCTATTAGCGCTCTAACGTTTCCTTGAGTGTTTGGCTTAACTGTATTCTTATAGCTTTCCCACCAGAGAGTTGCCAATTCTTGATAGTTTTTTATGGTAATAGCCTTTTGTCTGGTAGATCCTGCTTTTTGAAAAGCTATTTTTTCTTGATTGGCTTTCTGCTTAACTTCCTTTTGTGTCCGACCTGTTACTTTGGTTTTTACTTTCTTTCCTGTTACCTGGTCAACTCCTAGATATACATTAGCACGATAGACTTTACTACCGTCTTTTTTTATAACTTCAGTTATTTTCATGATTTAAACCTTTCTAAAATACATCAGCAGGCAAGCCATTATCAAAAAGGTTTTATATCATGCTAGGGCTTCACAGATTTCACCTATTTTAATTGGTTTTCGGGAGCTTGGCTAAGATTATTCATTGTAACCAATGCCCCAGTAAGGGATATATTGCATATTCTTTTTACCAGCATTTTCATCATAGATTTTTATTTTATTATTTTCTAATGCAAGAGAAATGAGTTTAGAGGCAACGGATGATTGTTTATTTGTCAATCCAAATCTTTCTCTAAGTGTGCTATTTGTCATATAATCATCTTCGATGTAAAGTATGGCGGAATGATAATAAATAGCATTTATTTTTTCTCTGTTACCCATTTCTTGGATTGTTCGTCGTTGATGTAAAGTAACGACAGTATAATTATCTTTTGCAGTGATATCGGGAGCAGGTAAGTGATTTAATTCAAGGGTCAGTATAATCTTGTCTATACCGCTACCACGCGATTCTACTAGATGCATCTTTCGAAATAGATTAGCTAAATCTTCATTTCGAGAGTATGGAGGCATGTCAAGCAATCGTTCTGGACGATTAAGAGGGGAACCAGGATTGGTAAATACTACTCTATTATCAAAGATTTCAATTATTGGTGAGCTCCCTTTTACAGAAAAATCCTGATGCACTATTTGATTTGCAACAATCTCACGTATAACAAGAGGGGGATAATCCGTATCAGAGGTTATTTGTCCGTTTTCTTTTAATGTCTCAGGTTTTCTAGGTAAATGACTATTGATAAATTTTAGCAAACCATCAAAACCAACAGCAACTCCTTTACTAGCTGTATTATCGGCTACTGCACTGAGTTTATTATTACCATCATATCTGATTACTCTTAAAGCATGCGATGATAGATTTTCAAAGTTTTTAAGATTTTTTGCGAAAGTAAATGCCCCCATATTGGTCAAATTAAAACTTTTCCCAGAAGGTTCTACAATACCATCGTTTATCATATGGGTAATAATTTCTTCGTCAGTTGAACCGACAAAATGGCCTAACATTTTCAAATAAGAATTAACATCAAGTAATTCTTTGATTTCATCAAATGTACATGCAGTTTTTGCATATTCTTTTTCAAATGATCGTGCCTCAAAGGATTTCCATAACTCTCTTTCTTTTTCAGGATAATCCTTTAAATTTTTCAAAGATGAACCGCTTCTGATATATCGATCCCCTTTAAAAGCAACAGGTCTACCAGCATTCATATGGATAACTAGAACGACAACATGATTTTGATCAATATCATATTCTTCAAACCGAATTGTAATACGAGGGTCGAGCATTCTTTCTAGCCAAGTAATAAATGGTTCTCCACCATGTTTTTCAGTTTTTGGGTAGAACTTCGTGCCAAAAATCTCTTTTGAATCGTCGTCAATCCCCCAAATTAGGTACGAAAATTGTCGATTTAAAATTGCTGATGAATTGGCCAAAGCTGATATATATTTACCTATACGTTCATGATCATTATTATTTACTTTATATTCAATAATTTCATCTTCATTTTTAGTTAATAACTTTAATAATTTTTCTGAATCTCTATTTTCCATAATTTTTATTTTCCAAGTAAATTCCAAGTAGGCTAAAAACGTTGTTAAATCAACTATTTTTTATTTTCTAAGTAAATTCCACGCGCTTCAGGATTGTTTAACATTGTGGCGCGTGGGTATGCTATAGGTCGTATTTTTCCTTTTTAGGTAATTCATTGACAATTTGACAAATAGCTTTTAAATTATCGTATGACAAAAAGTCTAAATTATATATGATTTCGTTTTTTAGTACAGGAATATCAGACATTTCGCTTAAGGCTATCTTTATTCTTGAACTATAATTATCTGATAAAAGGTCATCTTCAGTCATTTCTAAGTATTCTTCTGCATCTTTTAAAATGTTTTCAAGAGTTTTTGCTTCTTCATACCCCAACAGATACCCAACGCTTACCCCGAAGAAGTCAGCTAGTTGCTGGGCCTTTTCTGGTTTAATTTGGCTTTCTCCGTTTTCCCAATTTTGAAGAGTCCGATAATGAACCCCAATATTTTCAGCTAACTCTTTTTGAGATAGCTTTTTTTCTTGTCTCAATTCTTTCAATCTATTCATGTTTTATCACACCTTTCACAGATGATTATATACTATATCTTAGAAAAAGTACATTTTTTTTGTGCAAAAATTAAAAAAACAGTTGATAACAGAAAAAATATTGTGTATCATACAATTAAAGCACAGAAAAAATGTGTGAAACCCTCCAACCTTTCACACTTTCAATCTATTCATGGAGGGGGATTTTTTAGAAAGGGGGAAACCTATGAGCAAACTACGAGGCTATCGAGTTATGCTTGGACTAACTCAGCAACAAATGGCGGATAAGCTAAAAATTTCTTTGCAGTCGTACAACAACAAAGAATTAGGTAAAACGCCATTCAATGACAAAGAACGTCTAGCGATTAAGTCAATGGTTGCAGAAATCAGATCAGATATAACCATAGATGAACTATTTTATAGCTAGAAAGGAGCGAACCAATGGAATTAGTCTACATGGACGGTAAGAAAGAGCCGTATACACTGAGCAGTATTGTGGCAGAATGCACGGGATTGCAACATCACACAATAACCAAGACGATCCGCAGACATCAAGCAAGGTTTGAACAGTTCGGAAAGGTTGGATTTAAAATCCAAGCTATGGAGAGTGGCCAGAATACCAAGGACTATATTTTGAATGAGCAACAAGCGACCTTGTTAGTTACATTCTTAAAGAACACCGAGCAAGTGGCCAACTTCAAAACCAACCTAGTCAAAGCATTCTTTGAAATGCGTGATGAACTTTCTAAGTTCCGTATGCAGAGGGCGCTAGAAAAGCCAAAAAGAAAAACCTTGCATGACAGTATTGAGAACTGGGAGGCAAAACCCAAGCACGCGCATAGCACCATGAACAACCTGCTACTGAAGGCAGTAACCGACAGGAACGCTAAGCAGTTAAGGGAAGAACGTGGGGGCTATAATGGCATCGATAGCTTGACCAGTGACGAGCTGGAGCAGTACCAGGCATTTGAGGACATGGTAATAGCTATGATTGGCTTGAATATGAGTTATCAGGAAATCAAGGCTATGGCATTCAGAAATAAAAAAACACGCCAAAGAAGCGCGTGATTGCAACAAAAAAGGCTTAGCAATAACCACACCGCAGAGCCTTTCACACTAACACTAAAACGAATTTAACAAAGCAGGCAAGCTATTATCAAAGAGGTTTTAGTAAAGATTTATACCTAGATTATAGCATATTTAGGGCAATTTGACCATACGGAGAGCGCCAACTCTTTAAACTGGTACTTTCTCACGCTTTCAATTTGGCGAGTCTGAGCGTGAGGATATCGTCTATAAGAAACAACTCAAAAAGCCCGCGCTCAGAAATTTGGCGACCGAGAGCATGAGGCTGTAGGCAAGAAAAACTGTATAAGAAACAACCATTAAAAATCCCCACACTCAAATTTTGGTCGAGGAGAGTGTGAGGATATCCTGGATAGTAAAAGGCATTAAAAAGCCCTTAGGGCAATTACACAACATAGAAACAGAGGTAAAAAAATATGGATACATACTTTAAAGATTTTGAAACAGAGTTAGGACTTGTAGAAGAAAAGCTAGATATTTTATCAGAGTGGCATTTATCAAAGAAACACCACGGAGCAACCGAGATTGCTGAAGATTGTAGATCAGCAATTAGTCAGTTATGGATTCAATTTTATAAACTATCGGAAACTTATAAAAAGCAAGAGGCAAGTCATGAGGAGTTTTTTAATAGGAATGTTGAGAACCTGCTTGGGGAATTAAAAAAATATGACGACGACTGTACAGAAAGGCATGGTGAAGCTCCTGACTGGTTGCTATTCAATTTCTTAGATCAAGCAATAAAAGAAAACAATCTAAGTAATGGGATCAATCATACAACTACTTCAACCTGGATGTACTTACGTCGTTTAGTAGTTGCTGATTTAGAAGAAAGAGGGCTATTAAAATGACACTAGACCTAGACAACATGACACAAGCAGAGTTTGATGAAGTAATGGCAGAAATTAAGTCAAGAAATCCAAACCTATTCCAGTTTATCGCTGATTTTTTAGATAGAAAGGTAACACCCGAAGAGGTGGACGACTTCCTGAAGATGGAGCGAACTGAACAAGTGGACTATATCAAGAATTACCAAGCGAGGGCATAACATGAATGAGTTAGATTTAACCAATACACAGGCGGTAATCTTCATGGTGGTATTGATTGGCTTACTGCTTTATTTAAACCATCGAGACCGCAAAAAAAGCGCCCAATTTGAGCGAGAAAACCAACAGACGATAGAAACACCTAGCGAGGATTTAAATCCTGAATATGGGCGATATATCCAGCTTGCAGGGGTAAGAGTTTACGGAGGGATGAAATGAGTTACACAGTGAAGATATACCCTGATATTGAAAAAATACCAGACGAACCTTATTTTACTAAAGATATTTTTCTAGCTACGTGTATGGACAATGCAACAAAGTTAGCTGTAACTATGGGCTTGTTGACAAAACAAACGTTGGATTTAGAGACTAAGACAGCTATTTTGAAAACCCTTGATACAATCATAGAAACTCAAAAAGATATTTTGCGAGGGGTAACGAGCGGACAAATAACCTTTTTGAATAAAAGCAAAGAAGAGGAGGAACTGAATGAGTCTATCAGAGAATGACAAACGAGTATTAAGACTAATCAAGGTAGGTGCTGAGAACTCCATAACAGGGGCAGAAATCAGCCTACTCACCAAACTAGCAGAAAGAACCGTGCAAGATATTATCAGTCGTCTAATCACGCGCCATAGCGTTCCTATTGTTGGGGTTCGCCATGGGACATTTAGAGGATATTTTATCCCAGCTAACAAAGAGGAGCTACTGGACGGTGCAAAAACCTTTTACAATCAGATACGAGAAGAAGAAAAGCGCCTAGCGGTGTTGATGAACAGCGACCTAGAAAGCTACAAAGAAACCTTGAAGGAGGTGGGCGGATATGTTTAGCCTAAGCCGAGAAAGTGAGCAAGACCTAGTGCATGGCATTCTGGAGGTAGTGGAAAGATACCATGAAGCGCGTGATAAACTCAAACCACGACTGACAGGCTTAATATCAGCCCAGGAAGTCATGGACGAGTTAGATATAAAATATATGACACTCCAAAAATGGGAAAAAGCAGGGCTAAGACGATACCATCCACCGCTTGAAGATACAAGAAAGGTTTACTATAAAATAACTGACATCTGGAAGTTTCTGGGGGTAGAAAATGGGTAGATATAACACACACCCAGCACAGGGCGGAGGCCATTATCATGACATTAAATTGTATAAGCACCGTGGCAGATCTTTGGAACAGTTCCAAGAACAAAAGCTACTGAAGAAGTTAAAAAAGAAACGCAAAAAGGGGCGATAGTATGACAATTTATGAGGCTAAAGGCTTTCAGAGTAATCTTGTCTATCCATTTGATAAAATTGAGCCGTTCCAGTACATTGAACGCTTTAAGCCTTTGGTAGTCCCTGAAGGGGCAAACATTGAAGAATTTAAACGTACACAAGCGCCTTACTGTATCAGTGGGAAAGTGACGCCAGAAAAGCATGGCAGTTACAAGCGAAACAACTCCAGTCTAATTTATCGGGATTTGATTTTCCTTGATTATGACGATATACAGGGGACGTCTGAGGGCTTTATAAAGGCCGTTTCTAGCGCTTTATTTGGCTACTCTTACATCTTATACCCGACTATTAAACATAGCTTAGAAAAGCCCCGTTTTCGCCTTGTAGTGAAGCCTGCCAACGTGATGAACGAGTCAACCTATAAGCAGGTAGTGAAAGAGATTGCTGACAAGATTGGGCTACCCTTTGACATGGCTAGTTTAACATGGTCACAACTCCAAGGGCTACCAGTAACAACAGGCGACCCAGCAAGTTATCAAAAGATTGTGGAGCATGGACTTGATTATCCAGTCCCCAAGGTTGAACCAAGAGCGAAGCAAGAAACTACTGAGCGTTACAAGCCTAGAGCAAGTGGCCAGAGGTCAATGACTATGAGAATTATTGACACGCTTTTTAATGGCTTTGGAGATGAGGGAGGGCGCAACGTAGCACTGACACGCTTTGTAGGTTTACTCTTTAATAAGTGGGTTGATTGCGACCTAGAGACCGCCTACGAGCTGACAAAGATAGCTAATAGCGTGACAGTTGAACCATTGCCTATTGAGGAGCTAGACCGCAGTTTTAGCAGTATAGCACGGGCTGAATATAGAAAGAGAGGATAGAACCATAGAACTAGAAGAATTAGGAAACCTAGAAAGTGAAATCTTAGAGGCGCGTGAAAGCGAAGATAAGCACTTTAAGACTTTCAAAGGTGTTAGGGGACAGCTTATCAAAGAGTGTCAAGAAATCAAGGACAAGGCTTATCAGCAAGCTTATGAAGAAGTTATGGCAGACAGCAAACACCTTGAAAATGTAAAGGCAGGCAGGTTGACCGAGGCCCAGCATGAAGAACTAGCCCAGCAGAAAGGCGAGGAAAAGAGCAGTAAGGCCTTACCAACTAATCCGCTGGGAGTTGCTATTATGTTAAAAAAGTACGTCCGATTTATTAGAATTAAGCCAGAGGCACAAGGGCAAAAAGCCCCATTATATTTCTATAATCCTGATTTTGGTATCTGGTTAGAGGATAATGAATTTTTGCAAGATCTTATTTCTGTCATTTATCCAAACGCAACGGAAAAACAGGCATTTGACACGCTTTATAAAATAGCTAGACAGAGCCAAATGAGGGAAATCCAAGGCAATTATACTGTAATTGGGAAACAGCTATACAATGCTAAGACAGGCATTTTTGAAGAAACGACACCAGAGATTACAGCAACAAGAAAGATAAAAACAGGTTATAGCCCTGGAGCAGAAGAGCCTATAATTAACGGCTGGAAGCCGACAGCTTGGCTTTTAGAGTTGTTTGACGGTGACAAGGAGCTTTATAACCTTGCTATCCAGATTATAAAAGCAAGCGTCACAGGGCAGTCTTTGCAAAAAATCTTTTGGCTTTTCGGTGAAGGTGGAACAGGAAAAGGAACTTTTCAGCAGTTACTTATAAACCTAGTTGGTATGGAAAATGTGGCAAGTTTGAAGATCACTGGTTTAACAAAAAGTCAATTTTCAACGTCTATATTATTGGGAAAGTCGCTTGTAATCGGTGATGATGTACAAAAGGACGCAGTAATTAGAGACACTTCAGATATGTTTAGCTTAGCAACAGGCGACATAATGACCATAGAGGACAAAGGGAAACGCCCTTATAGCATACGCCTTAATATGACGGTAGTACAATCTTCTAATGGTTTACCAAGAATGAACGGGGATAAATCAGCTATTGATAGGCGATTTAGAATTTTACCTTTTACCAAAATATTCAAAGGTAATCCTAACAAGGCTATCAAAGACGATTACATTAATCGCAAAGAAGTGCTGGAGTACCTGGTTAAGTTGGCTATTGAAACACCAATCGCTGACATTAACCCTACGAAGTCTATTGAAATACTTGAAGAACACCATAAGGACATGAACCCCGTTATTGATTTTGTTTCTAAGTTTTTTACTGATGAATTGACAAGTGAGTTTATTCCTAATAGTTTTGTCTATCACGTTTGGAAAGGTTTCCTAGAATACTATGGTATTAAAGAAAACAGGTCAGAAATGGGCTTACATCGAGAAATCAAAAGCAACCTGCCTGAAGGTTTCGCAGTTGGCCAGAAGGTTATCCCTGCAGGGCAACAGATCCATAAAGGTTTTTATCCTAAAGAAGACCTACCGCCGTTTGCAAGCGTAGCCTATGCTAATGGTAGGGCAACACCCGAAAAGCAGAAAAAGCCAAAGAATGAACGCGGGTATTACAACCATTGGCCAGAGTACAAAAAGAGAAGGAAAAGAAAATAAGAATTTTATACACTTTACACAGTAGGGCAAAAATTTTATACACTTAAAAACGTTGTCATATCAAGGGTTTTATACACTTTATACGAAAAACACGGAAATAAAAAAATTTCCTTATATTATGTTTTAAAAATGGGGTCCCTATTATCCCTATATATGTTTTTATTTTAATGTATAAAGCGTATAAAGTGTATAAAACAATAGCAAAACCCTTGGCATTACTGACTTTATTTTTTATACACTTTTAAAAACAAGTGTATAAAATTTGTAAGAAGCGTATAAAAAAGGGGACAGAAAAATCAATTAAGTACAAAAGGAGTAAAAAACATGAAAATTAAACTATTTTTTTATTACAAATGGCAACAATCACTAGAAAATTTTGAACAGGAAGTAAATGATTTTATGGCGACCGTGCAGGTAATTGATGTAAAACATTCAACCGCAACCGTAGGAGATAGTGATGGTATGGGTGCGATTGCTGGTTTGCTAGTATTATACAGATAACAAAATGGGGTAGATAGTACCGACCCCCTTGCAATGGTGTAACTACTAGTGACACCCTTAAAACAGAAAGAGGAAAAACAACATGACATTAAAAACATTTTCAGATAAAGCAAAAACATTCACTTTCACTTACTATTTTTGTGATCAGGCGACCGCTCAAGTAGCAGGTCACGCGCTACTGGGATATATGACTGGAACATATTGCCAGCCTGTAATCTCATTGACCTACAAGGATAAGGGAACGCTTGTCGCTGAGTATGTGGAAGATCACAAGCTAAACAAGACTTTCAAGCGTATTTGTGATAGCTTTAAAGACTACCACAAACAACCAGAAGAGGCTGAAGCATTTGAGGAACGTTACAAACGGGAGCGCGTGCTTCAACTCAAAGAGTCAGAGGACTTTGATAGTTTACTGAATAAGGTCACAGATTACGAGCTGGAACTATTAGACTATGCTGATCGCTTGCTTTCTGATAAGCCTATCCCTATGGACTCTATGACCGCTTTTGGTACGTTGGAAATGCTGGGCGATGAAAAGTATTAGCCTACTCCAAAAGTTGGACGTAGAGGGCGAATATAAAGGCCTTGCTGGTTATACAGAGCATTTGAAGTAGAACACAGGGGAGCAATCCCCTTTTTGTTATCAAGTCAATAGTTTTGGGTTTTTCCATATAGGGGGAAATAATGAAGCGGTTAGCAATAGAAACAATCACTAAACCAATGAAGCTGAGAGGAATATCTAAGGGTATAGCCGAGTTGGACGGTCAACGTTTAGAGATTGATTTGGATAATTTAATGATTGATTTTGGTGGAGAGTCATTTGAATTAGACAGAATAGCAGGAACTAAGGGAGGTAATCGATATTTCTTTCTTTGCCCTGATTGTGGTAGACGGTGCAGGTTGCTTTATAAACGGTATTTATATTTTAGTTGCGGTACTTGTCTAGATATCCACAAGAGCACTCTGAACCGCAGTAAAACGGATTGCCAATACTACTGGGAGCTTGCACTAAAAGAAGCCAGAAAGGTAGAACCAGGGTGGAGTCCTAGACGTGGTGGATATATGTTTGATAGTTTCCCAGAAAGACCAAAGTATATGAAGCGTGACAGGTATCATAAGCACTATAGGAAGTTTTTGAAGTATACTAAAAAAGGAGATAGATTTTGGTTGAATGGTTCTAGATTGTGAGACAATATGTAGTAGTGTGCAATTTACAAAACGAACAAATACTACATATTAGACGGTTTGAATGTTAAAAAAGCTAGATATATCAAGGATTTAAGTAAGCAGAGCGTTCCAACAAAGGGTGCGATAAATGGAGCGCGTGTTTTGATAAAAAATTATTCGTTTAGGAAAAGGAAACAGGAAATACTTAGGTTTTGGTTAGGTAGTGGCAGTAAATATGCCTGACAAATGGCAGGGTTATGTGTGTTGAACTCCGAGCGAACGCCGAGAAAGTGGCTATATCCCCCTATCATTTATCAAGCAGATAAGAGCAATAATAACCCTCCTTAACTCCCTGAGAAACGACAAGCAGATAAGCGAAGTTTTTAGCCCTCTTATTTCGGATCTACTCCTTGCAGAATGATAAGCAGATAAGGACGACAATAACCCTTCTTAATTGCTTACAAAACGATAGGGGGTTAAGACGAATTTAAAAGTTCCTTATTTTCATTTTTCTCCTTGTCAAACGGTAAGGAAATAAGACAGGAAATAACATCGCTTATTTTGATTTTGCTCCCTAAAAAAACTGTAAGGAGATAAGGAGACTTATTAGCTTCCTTAATTTGAATTTTCTCCTTACAAAATGACAGGGAAATAAGAACTAAAATAACTCCCCTTATTTTCCTACCAAATGATAAGGAGATAAGAGCAGTTTAAAAGTCTGTTATTTTGGATTTGTTGCTTACCAAATGATAAGCAGATAAGCAAAGAAATAACTTGCCTTAATTGCTTGCAGAATGACAAGGAAATAAGAGAAATAAAAACATCCCTTAATTGCTTATCAAACCATAAGGAGATATGGGGGCTATCTCCCTCCCCACGCGCTTCTATGAGCTTCACACCGTCATTGTACATTTTTTCTCACGGGAAAGAATTTGAAGCTAGAGCGAACATAGAGAAATAGCAAAAAAAGCCAAGGCGCTCCGCCTCAGCTATAATCTCAATAATATTATATCATGAAGGAGCGAACTAATGGAGCTGGATAAGTTTAAAACGATGATGAACGTCAGAGAGAGGATGACATACTTTCTGAGATTCCAGAGGATGGCAGGGAGTGAAAACCAAGTTAGTATCGATGAAGAGGCTTGGAAACTTGTCTTACCTGATCAGTGGAATTTGAGTGGTGAACATGAAAAAGCAATCCGTGAGGGGTTGGAAATATTCGCCAACGATATCAATAAGATAGAGAACAAGCGAGCCAGAAAATACTTTATTATCCATTATTGCTACATGAGGAAGAAAACAATGAGTGAATGCGTAGAGATGGCAGGTACTAGCTCCACTAGCTACCACCGATACAAACAGATAGCCGTCTTAAACTTTGCGAGAATCCACCAGAACGGAGAGCTAGAAGCATATAAGTAGGTAAATGTAGGCTGAGGCTTCATATTCGCCCCCTATTTTGCTTTGTTTCGTACTGGACAACTAAAACACCATGGATAAACTACAAGCCCTCAGAAACGAATCTGGGGGCTTTTGTGAGGTCATAATCTTATAAACCACGCGCTTCATGGTATAATATACCTATCAGCAACCAGCAATAAAAAAAGCACGTTTGACCGTGCTAGTTTCTTGCCTGCTGAACTCGTTAAATCTTAGCCCTTTTGTGGGGCTTTTTTGCTCCCCTTTTTGCGTACTTTGGGGGAGCAAGTAGTAAAAAGTAATGTTAGTGTTTTTTGTTCAAAAGCGCGTGATATAAGGGTCAGGAAGCCCTAAGGAAACCTAAAATAATAATTCTTTTATTATGTAGAAAAATGACTATCATTTGTGTATGTATTTTCTGTCTCAAAAGCTATATACTGAAAATGAAACTTGTTTGAAAGAGGATACTGCACGATGATTTATTCAAAAGAAATTGTTAGAGAATGGCTAGATGAAGTGGCAGAGCGGGCTAAGGACCATCCAGAGTGGGTGGATGTTTTCGAGCGTTGCTACACAGACACCTTGGACAATACGGTTGCAATCCTAGAAGATGGTTCAACTTTTGTCTTGACTGGGGATATTCCTGCTATGTGGCTTCGAGATTCGACAGCCCAACTCAGACCCTACCTGCATGTGGCTAAAAGAGATGCCCTCCTGCGTCAGACCATTGCAGGTTTGGTCAAGCGTCAGATGACCTTGGTAATCAAGGATCCTTATGCCAATTCCTTTAACATTGAGGAAAACTGGAAGGGGCACCACGAGACCGACCACACCTACCTTAATGGCTGGATTTGGGAACGCAAGTATGAGGTGGACTCGCTTTGCTATCCTTTGCAGTTGGCTTATCTCCTTTGGAAAGAGACTGGCGAGACTAGTCAGTTTGATGAGACTTTTGTCGCAGCGACCAAGGAAATTCTCCATCTTTGGACGGTAGAACAAGACCACAACAACTCTCCTTATCGTTTTGTTCGTGATACCGATCGTAAGGAAGACACTTTGGTAAATGATGGATCTGGCCCTGACTTTGCCGTGACAGGTATGACCTGGTCAGCTTTTCGTCCGAGTGATGACTGCTGTCAGTATAGTTACTTGATTCCGTCAAATATGTTTGCTGTAGTAGTCTTGGGTTATGTGCAAGAAATCTTTGCAGAATTGAATCTAGCTGATAGCGAGAGTATTATTGCAGTTGCTAAGCGTCTCCAGTCTGAAATCCAAAAAGGAATCGAAAATTACGCCTATACAAGCAACAGCAAGGGCGAAAAGATTTATGCCTTTGAAGTGGATGGTCTAGGAAATGCCAGCATCATGGATGATCCAAACGTACCAAGTTTGTTGGCTGCACCTTATCTGGGCTACTGTTCGGTCGATGATGAAGTGTATCAAGCAACTCGTCGTACCATTCTGAGTCCTGAAAATCCATACTTCTACCAAGGAGAATACGCTAGCGGTCTCGGAAGTTCTCATACCTTCTATCGCTATATCTGGCCAATCGCCCTTTCTATCCAAGGTTTGACAACAAGAGATAAGGCAGAGAAAAAATTCTTGCTGGATCAGCTGGTTGCTTGCGATGGTGGTACAGGTGTTATGCACGAAAGCTTCCACGTGGATGACCCAACTCTTTATTCTCGTGAATGGTTCTCTTGGGCTAACATGATGTTCTGTGAATTGGTCTTGGATTACTTGGATATCCGCTAAGGAACACGCTTTAGCGCAACTGATTCTTGGAAAGAATCACAAATTTACATTTAACGTTAACAATAAAAATTTAAATTTAGAATGAGGTTTTACTTCATGGAAAATGTTGTCGTACATATTATCTCACATAGTCACTGGGACCGTGAGTGGTACTTGCCTTTTGAAAGCCATCGTATGCAGTTGGTGGAATTGTTTGACAATCTCTTTGATCTCTTTGAAAATGACCCTGAGTTCAAGAGCTTCCACTTGGATGGTCAAACCATTGTCCTTGATGACTACTTGGAGATTCGCCCTGAAAATCGCGACAAAGTCCAGCGCTACATTGACGAAGGAAAATTGAAAATTGGTCCTTTTTACATCTTGCAAGATGATTACTTGATTTCAAGTGAAGCCAATGTCCGCAATACATTGATTGGTCAAGCAGAATGTGCAAAATGGGGCAAATCTACTCAGATTGGTTACTTCCCAGATACCTTTGGGAATATGGGACAAGCGCCTCAAATTCTTCAAAAATCAGGCATTCATGTGGCCGCTTTTGGTCGTGGTGTGAAACCGATTGGATTTGATAACCAAGTCCTCGAAGATGAGCAGTTTACTTCTCAGTTTTCCGAAATGTACTGGCAGGGTGCGGATAGTAGTCGTGTCCTCGGGATTCTCTTTGCCAACTGGTACAGTAACGGGAATGAAATTCCGGTTGATAAAGATGAGGCCTTGACCTTCTGGAAACAAAAATTGTTAGATGTGCGTAACTACGCTTCGACCAACCAATGGTTAATGATGAACGGCTGTGACCATCAGCCTGTTCAGAAAAATCTGAGCGAAGCCATTCGTGTGGCAAATGAACTCTTCCCAGATATGACCTTTGTTCATAGTTCTTTTGATGAATATGTTCAAGCTGTGGAAGGTGCCCTTCCTGAACACTTATCAACGGTTACAGGTGAGTTGACTAGTCAGGAAACAGACGGCTGGTACACACTTGCCAACACTTCTTCATCCCGCATTTACCTCAAACAAGCCTTCCAAGAAAATAGCAACCTCCTAGAGCAAGTTGTAGAACCCTTGACGATTATCACTGGGGGGCATAACCACAAGGATCAGTTGACCTATGCTTGGAAAACACTCTTGCAGAACGCGCCGCATGATAGTATCTGTGGCTGTAGCGTGGACGAAGTTCACCGTGAGATGGAGACACGTTTTGCCAAGGTCAATCAAGTAGGAAACTTTGTTAAGAGTAATCTTCTGAATGAGTGGAAGGGAAAAATCGCTACAGCTAAGGCTCAAAGTGACCATCTCTTTACTGTCATTAACACAGGATTGCATGATAAGGTCGATACTGTCAGCACAGTGATTGATGTTGCGACTTGTGATTTCAAGGAACTGCACCCAACAGAGGGATACAAGAAGATGGCTGCTCTTACCTTACCAAGTTACCGTGTGGAGGACTTGGATGGTCGTCCTGTAGAGGCTAAAATCGAAGACCTTGGGGCTAATTTTGAGTATGATTTACCAAAAGACAAGTTCCGCCAAGCTCGTATCGCTCGCCAAGTGCGCGTGACCATTCCAGTTCACCTAGCACCACTTTCTTGGACAACCTTCCAATTGCTGGAAGGAGAGCAAGAACACTGTGAGGGTATTTACCAAAACGGAATGATTGATACGCCATTTGTAACGGTGAGTGTGGATGATAACATCACCGTCTATGACAAGACAACTCACGAAGCCTATGAAGATTTTATCCGCTTCGAAGACCGTGGTGACATTGGAAATGAGTATATCTACTTCCAACCAAAAGGAACAGAGCCAATCTTTGCAGAGCTTAAGGGCTACGAGGTTTTGGAAAACACAGCTCGTTATGCTAAGATTTTGCTCAAACATGAATTGACCGTGCCTGTCAGCGCGGCTGAAAAGTTAGAAGAAGAGCAAAAAGGTATCATCGAGTTTATGAAGCGTGAAGCTGGACGTTCAGAAGAGTTGACAAGCATTCCTCTGGAAACTGAGTTGACTGTCTTTGTTGATAATCCACAAATCCGATTTAAGACTCGCTTTACCAACACTGCCAAAGACCACCGTATCCGTCTCTTGGTCAAGACTCATAATACTCGTCCAAGCAATGATTCTGAAAGCATCTATGAGGTGGTGACACGACCAAACAAACCAGCAGCTTCATGGGAAAATCCTGAAAATCCTCAACACCAACAAGCCTTTGTCAGTCTGTATGATGATGAAAAAGGGGTGACTGTATCCAACAAGGGATTGAATGAATACGAAATCCTTGGAGACGACACCATTGCAGTGACTATTTTGCGTGCATCAGGTGAGTTGGGTGACTGGGGCTACTTCCCAACACCAGAAGCTCAGTGTTTGCGTGAGTTTGAAGTTGAGTTTGCGCTTGAATGCCACCAAGCCCAAGAACGCTTCTCAGCTTTCCGTCGTGCTAAAGCCTTGCAGACACCGTTTACCAGCCTTCAGCTTGCTAAACAAGAAGGAAGCGTGGCTGCGACTGGTAGCCTCTTGAGCCATTCTGTTCTCAGCATACCGCAAATCTGTCCAACAGCCTTTAAGGTAGCTGAAAATGAAGAAGGCTATGTTCTTCGTTACTACAATATGTGTAGTGAAAATGTACGTGTACCGGAAAGTCAACATCTCTTCCTTGACCTACTGGAACGACCATACCCAGTTCATAGAGACCTCATTTTACCACAAGAGATTCGTACAGAATTCATCAAAAAAGAAGGAATTTAATTTCAAAAAGTAAACATAAAGAGAAAGGAGAGGCGAAAAGGTAAGAACTAACTGCTGATTCGCCCCTTTTATGGTAAAAACAATGACTATTGCAACGATTGATATCGGAGGGACTGGGATTAAGTTTGCCAGTCTGACTCCTGATGGGAAAATACTAGATAAGACAAGTATCCCAACACCAGAAAACTTGGAGGACTTACTAGCGTGGATAGATCAACGCTTGTCAGAAGAGGATTATAGCGGGATTGCTATGAGCGTTCCAGGCGCGGTCAATCAAGAGACAGGTGTGATTGATGGCTTCAGTGCCGTGCCCTACATCCACGGATTTTCTTGGTATGAGGCGCTTAGCTCTTATCAGATTCCTGTCCATCTGGAAAATGATGCCAACTGCGTTGGACTCAGTGAATTACTGGCCCATCCAGAACTTGAAAATGCAGCCTGTGTCGTGATTGGGACAGGGATTGGCGGAGCCATGATTATCAATGGTAGACTTCATCGAGGTCGCCACGGCCTGGGTGGAGAATTTGGCTACATGACCACCCTTGCCCCTGCTGAAAAGCTCAACAACTGGTCGCAACTAGCGTCAACTGGAAATATGGTACGCTACGTGATTGAAAAATCTGGTCAGACTGATTGGGACGGTCGCAAGATTTACCAAGAGGCCGCAGCAGGAAATACCCTTTGCCAAGAAGCCATTGAGCGCATGAACCGTAATCTGGCTCAAGGCTTGCTCAATATTCAGTATTTGATTGATCCAGATGTCATTAGCCTGGGAGGCTCTATCAGTCAAAATCCAGATTTTATTCAGGGTGTCAAGAAGGCTGTTGATAACTTTGTCGAGACCTACGAAGAATACACGGTCGCACCTGTTATCCAAGCTTGCACCTATCATGCAGATGCTAATCTTTACGGTGCCCTTGTCAACTGGTTGCAGGAGGAAAACCAATGGTAAGATTTACAGGAATTAATTCCAAACAAACTCAGGCAATCGACTTGCTGACAAAGCATATTTCTTTACCAGATGTAGAGGTAGCTGTCGCTCAGTCTGACCAAGCCTCTATCTCTATCAAGGGTGAGGGTGGCCACTATCAATTAACTTACCGCAAACCCCACCAACTTTATCGTGCCTTGTCCCTGTTGGCAACATCCCTAGCAGAAGGTGACAAGGTAGAGATTGAGGAACAAGCAGCTTATGAAGATTTAGCCTATATGGCAGACTGTTCTCGAAATGCAGTGCTGAATGTGGCTTCTGCCAAGCAGATGATTGAGGTCTTGGCTCTCATGGGCTACTCAACCTTTGAGCTCTACATGGAAGATACCTACCAGATTGAAGGGCAGCCTTACTTTGGCTATTTCCGTGGAGCCTACTCAGCTAAGGAATTGCAGGAAATCGAAGCCTATGCCCAGCAGTTTGACATGACCTTTGTGCCTTGTATTCAGACCTTGGCCCACTTGTCAGCCTTCGTCAAATGGGGTGTCAAAGAAGTGCAGGAGCTCCGTGATGTGGAGGATATCCTCCTTATCGGCGAAGAAAAGGTTTACGACCTGATTGATGGCATGTTTGCGACGCTATCTAAACTGCAGACTCGCAAGGTCAATATCGGGATGGACGAAGCCCACTTGGTTGGTTTAGGACGCTACTTGATTCTGAACGGTGTTGTGGACCGTAGTCTCCTCATGTGCCAACACTTGGAGCGCGTGCTGGATATTGCTGATAAATATGGTTTCCACTGCCAAATGTGGAGCGATATGTTCTTTAAACTTATGTCAGCAGATGGCCAGTACGACCGTGATGTGGAAATTCCAGAGGAAACGCGAGTCTACCTAGATCGTCTCAAAGACCGTGTGACCTTGGTTTACTGGGACTATTATCAGGATAGCGAGGAAAAATACAATCGCAATTTCCGCAACCATCACAAGATTAGCCATGACCTTGCCTTTGCAGGTGGTGCTTGGAAGTGGATTGGTTTCACACCCAATAACCATTTTAGCCGTCTTATCGCTCTTGAAGCCAATAAGGCCTGTCGTGCCAATGATATCAAAGAAGTCATTGTGACGGGTTGGGGGGACAATGGTGGGGAAACTGCCCAGTTCTCTATTCTCCCAAGCTTGCAAATCTGGGCAGAACTCAGCTACCGCAATGACCTAGACCGACTGTCTGCTCATTTCCAGACCAATACAGGCCTATCAGTTGAGGATTTCATGCAGATTGACCTTGCTAACCTCTTGCCAGACCTACCAGGCAATCTCAGTGGCATCAATCCCAACCGCTATGTCTTTTATCAGGATGTTCTCTGTCCGATACTTGACCAGCACATGGCACCTGAACAGGACAAACCGCACTTCGCTCAGGCTGCTGAGATGCTCGCTGACATTAAAGAAAAAGCTGGGAACTATACCTATCTCTTTGAAACTCAGGCCCAGTTGAATTCCATTTTAAGTAGCAAAGTCGATGTGGGACGGCGCATTCGTCAGGCTTACCAAGAAGGTGATAAAGAAAGCCTACAAGAAATCGCCAGACAAGAATTACCAAAACTCAGAAGCCGAATTGAAGACTTCCATGCTCTCTTTAGCCACCAATGGATGAGAGAAAACAAGGTCTTTGGCTTGGATACAGTTGATATCCGTATGGGCGGACTCTTGCAACGCATCAAACGAGCAGAAAGCCGCATCGAGGCTTATCTAGCTGGTCAGCTTGACCGCATCGACGAGCTGGAAGTAGAAATTCTGCCATTTAACGACTTCTACGCAGACAAGAACTTCGCAGCCACAACAGCCAACCAGTGGCATACTATTGTGACAGCTTCAACCATTTATACAACTTAAAAACAAGAGCACTTTGCTTTGAGCAGAGTGTTTCTCGTGAAACATCCCTTTCTTCAAAAGTACTCCACATAAAATAATTTGTGGAGTTTTTTCTATAATTAGTAGTTTAACCTAACCTTTAAATAGGAGTATACTAATAATGTAATCGTTATCAAAAGTCTAAAAAGGAATTTTTAGATGGATATCAAAATAAAAAAGGGAGGAAATTATGAATAAGTTTTCAAAAACCTTGAGAGACAATTGGATCTTTCTCTTGATGGTTTTACCAGGGGCACTCTGGTTGATTCTATTCTTCTACATTCCAGTATTTGGGAACGTGGTTGCCTTTAAAGACTATCACATGACCAGTAATGGATTTATAGATAGTATCGTGAATAGTAAATGGGTCGGACTCGATAATTTCAGATTCTTGTTTAGTTCAAAAGACGCCTTTATTATCACACGAAATACTGTCCTCTACAATCTCGGCTTTATCTTTATCGGTTTGATTGTATCTGTAGGGATTGCCATCATCCTCAGTGAACTCCGTTCTAAGAGAATGGTTAAGATCTTCCAAACTTCCATGTTGTTCCCTTACTTCTTGTCTTGGGTTATCATCAGTTTCTTTACAGATGCCTTCCTAAACATTGATAAAGGGGTGTTCAACCATTTCCTAGAGTCTATCGGAATGAAGGAAATCAACTTCTACGCTGACTTGGGTATCTGGCCATATCTTCTACTTTTCCTAGGTATTTGGAAAGGCTTTGGATATAGCAGTGTCATGTACTATGCGACAATCATGGGAATTGATCCAACCTACTACGAAGCAGCAACAGTGGATGGGGCTAGCAAATGGCAACGAATTCGCAATGTAACTATTCCACAGTTGACACCATTGGTAACTGTATTGACCATCCTTGCAGTCGGAAATATCTTCCGTGCAGACTTTGGTCTCTTCTACCAAATCCCCCACAATGCTGGTCAGCTTTATAACGTAACCAATGTCTTGGACGTATATGTTTATAACGGTTTGACTCAGACAGCGGATATCGGGATGGCTTCAGCCGCAGGTCTCTACCAATCAGTTGTCGGCTTGATTCTGGTTATCCTATCAAACTTACTGGCAAGACGAGTTGATCCAAACTCAGCCTTGTTCTAGAAAGGAGGAGAATATGGCAGAAAAGAAAATTAAAAAAGAAAAAATTGATAATGTCGGCATTCACTCCTTCAGTAAGAAAGCGGATATCTTCTTCAGTACCATTTCTGGTTTGATCGCCCTCTCTTGTATCCTACCCTTTGTATTCGTTATCGTTATTTCGGTGACAGATGAAAAGAGTATCCTCCAAAATGGATATAGCTTCTTCCCATCCCAATTTGGCTTAGACGGTTTTGAATTTTTGGCACAGTTTAAGGATAAAATCCTCCAAGCCCTCTTCATCTCAGTCTTTGTAACAGTGGTGGGGACTATCACAAACGTTTTTATCACAACAACCTATGCCTATGCTATCTCACGGACAACCTTTAAGTATCGCAGATTCTTTACGATTTTTGCCCTTCTTAGTATGTTGTTCAACGCTGGTTTGGTACCGGGCTATATCGTGGTAACTCGTTTACTTCAACTTGGTGATACAGTTTGGGCCTTGATTGTTCCAATGCTTCTCTCACCATTTAACATCATCTTGATGCGTTCCTTCTTCAAGAAGACCATTCCAGAAGCTATTCTAGAATCCGCTCGTATCGATGGTGCTAGTGAGGCCCGGATCTTCTTCCAAATCTGTTTGCCATTGTCACTACCAGGTATCGCAACCATCACGCTCTTGACAGCTCTTGGTTTCTGGAATGACTGGTTCAACGCCCTCCTTTACATCAAGAGTGACAACTTGTATCCATTACAATATTTGCTCATGCAAATCCAACAAAATATGGACTACATCGCCAAAGCAGTCGGCCTATCTGGTCAACTGGGAGTTGCTCTTCCAAAAGAAACAGGTCGTATGGCTATGGTTGTGGTCGCAACCCTTCCAATCGCAATCTTATATCCATTCTTCCAACGCTACTTTGTAAAAGGTTTGACTATCGGTGGTGTGAAAGAATAGTGCTTGTTGAGAAAAATCGTTTCTCGTTTCCAAACTTCCCTTGCGTGAAGTTAATGCTCTTCGAAAATCTCTTCAAACCGCGTCAACGTCGCCTTGCCGTAGATATATGTTCCTGACTTTGTCAGTCTTATCTACAACCTCAAAACAGTGTTTTGAGCAGCCAGCGGCTAGTTTCCTAGTTTGCTCTTTGATTTTCATTGAGTATAAGATCATTACATTGTTTATAAGTTTAAAAATAAAAAAAGGAGTTTTTGTCATGAAAAACTGGAAAAAATATGCTTTTGCATCTGCTAGCGTAGTCGCTTTGGCTGCTGGTCTTGCTGCTTGTGGAAACCTTTCAGGTAACAAAAAAGCTGCTGACTCAGCTTCAGGTGAAAAAACTGTTATCAAAATGTACCAAATCGGTGACAAACCAGATAACTTGGATGAATTGCTAGAAAATGCCAACAAAATCATCGGTGAAAAAGTTGGTGCTAAATTGGATATCCAATATCTTGGATGGGGTGACTATGATAAGAAAATGTCAGTTATCACATCATCTGGTGAAAACTACGATATCGCCTTTGCATCTAACTATGTTGTAAATGCTCAAAAAGGTGCCTATGCTGACTTGACTGACTTGTATAAGAAAGAAGGGGCAGAGCTTTATAAAGCACTTGACCCAGCTTACATCAAAGGTAACAGCATTAACGGTAAAATTTACGCAGTTCCAGTTGCAGCCAACGTTGCATCATCTCAAAACTTCGCCTTCAACGGAACTCTTCTTGCTAAATACGGTATCGATATTTCAGGTGTCACTTCATATGAAACACTTGAACCAGTCTTGAAACAAATCAAAGAAAAAGCTCCAGATGTAGTGCCATTTGCGGTTACTAAGAACTTCATCCCGTCTGATAACTTTGACTACCCAGTTCCAAATGGACTTCCATTCGTTATCGACCTTGAAGGGGACACTACTAAGATCGTAAACCGTTACGAGGTGCCTCGTTTCAAAGAACACTTGAAGACTCTTCACAAATTCTATGAAGCTGGATACATTCCAAAAGACGTAGCAACAAGCGATACTTCATTTGACCTTCAACAAGATACTTGGTTCGTTCGTGAAGAAACAGTAGGACCAGCTGACTATGGTAACAGCTTGCTTTCACGTGTTGCAAACAAAGACATCCAAATCAAACCAATCACTAACTTCATCAAGAAAAACCAAACAACACAAGTTGCTAACTTTGTAATCTCAAACAACTCTAAGAACAAAGAAAAATCAATGGAAGTGTTGAACCTCTTGAACACTAACCCAGAACTCTTGAACGGTCTTGTTTATGGCCCAGAAGGCAAGAACTGGGAAAAAATTGCAGGTAAAGAAAACCGTGTTAAAGTCCTTGATGGCTATAAAGGAAACACTCACATGGGTGGATGGAACACAGGTAACAACTGGATCCTTTACATCAACGAAAACGTTACAGACCAACAAATCGAAGATTCTAAGAAACAATTGGCTGAAGCTAAAGAATCTCCAGCACTTGGATTCATCTTTAACACTGACAATGTGAAATCTGAAATCTCAGCAATCTCTAACACAATGCAACAATTCGATACAGCTATCAACACTGGTACTGTAGACCCAGATAAAGCTATTCCAGAATTGATGGAAAAATTGAAATCTGAAGGTGCTTACGATAAAGTATTGAACGAAATGCAAAAACAATACGATGAATTCTTGAAAAACAAAAAATCATAAGATTCATTGATTGCGTGTATTCATTCCTAATTCCTAAAAATGTGATCACTGTTTTCCTCAGGCTTATCTGGGGGAGGCAGTGATTTTTTGAAACGAGAGCATAGATATCTATGTTGTTTTATCACTATTTAACCATTCAGGAAATCTCAAGCACTATTTAAGATTTGGAGTAAGGATTTAGGAAAATATAGCTTATACTCTTCGAAAATCTCTTCAAACCACGTCAGCGTCGCCTTACCGTACTCAAGTACAGCTTGCGGCTAGCTTCC
>OIEJ01000140.1_pt1 | contig 48824 bp, 47 predicted proteins | sample 1581791 | NCBI WGS metagenome assembly OIEJ01 (sample SAMN03281019, study PRJEB24777) | human gut metagenome | isolation source: fecal sample PR141 from 1 month old male Chinese infant, vaginal delivered... | place: Singapore | collected 2005-11-08 | reverse complement strand
AAGTTATTAGTTGATTTCATATAATCAACTAATAACTTTTTAGATTTAAGGGGCTGTTTTGTTACAGCCCCTTTTTTCTGTGTTGCCATGATAGAATATCGACAATTGTTTCCCTTTGTCTAATATGATTATAACACAAGAAAATAAAATAAAAAAGCCGTCCAAAGGGACGGCTAGTTTTATTATTTACGAAGACCAAGACGTTCGATAAGGGAACGGTAACGTTCGATATCTTTACGACGAAGGTAGTCAAGCATGTTACGGCGTTGACCAACCAATTTCAACAAACCACGACGGGAATGATGGTCTTTTTTGTGTTCTTTCAAGTGTTCAGTTAAGTATACGATGCGGCTTGTCAAAATCGCAACTTGTACTTCTGGAGAACCAGTGTCACCTTCATGAGTAGCGTATTCTTTAATTACTGCTAATTTAGCTTCTGTAGTTAACATTAATGTTACCTCCTATAAAATAATAATCCCGATAAGCTTAAGTAACCGTTGGAGATTCGAATACTTCGCTTACGATATGTCTAACGACTTAGTTAAGTATACAGTATAATCCACTTAGTGTAAAGGTTTTCATGAAAAAGAGAGGATAATATCCCCTCTTTTTTAGACTATATTATTTAGGTACTTATTTTGAACCGAGCATCATACGGTCACTTAACGCACCTTCGCCAGCTACTTCAAATTTTTGTAATAAATCAGCAACTGTTAATTTTTTCTTTTCTTCCCCTTTTACATCATAGATGATACGACCCGCATCCATCATGATGAGACGATTACCAAAACGCAATGCATCACGCATGTTATGAGTAATCATAAGGGTGGTTAAGTTATGTTCTGCAACGAGCTTCTCTGTCAATTGCAATACATTTTCTGCAGTCTTAGGATCAAGAGCAGCCGTATGTTCATCCAACAATAATAAATCAGGACGAAGCATAGTAGCCATAAGCAATGTAATGGATTGGCGTTGCCCCCCAGATAATAGGCCCATCCGTGCAGATAGACGTTCTTCAAGACCTAAGCCTAATAGAGCAAGGCGTTCTTTAAAGAATGCTTGTTCACTATCTTTGAAAGCCCATTTAAGGCCCAAGTTTTTACCACGACGCATAGCAAGAATCAAGTTTTCTTCGATTTGCATATTGCCTGCAGTACCAACCATAGGGTCTTGGAATACACGGCCAATGTATTTAGCGCGTTTGTATTCTGGCATTTTTGTTACATCAATATTATTGATGGTAATGCTCCCTTCGTCAACTGGAAATACACCAGCGATGGAGTTTAACAATGTACTTTTACCAGCACCATTACCACCGATTACTGTACAAAAGTCCCCTTCTTCTAAACGAAGATCGATCCCTTGTAATGCAGTTTTTTCATTAATTGTGCCCTTAAAGAAGGTTTTTACCATATTTTTTACTTCTAACATAGTGTCCTCCTTAGCGAGCTAGCCATTTGGCTTTCAAAGTAGGCAAAGAAAGCGCGATGGCAACGAGAATTGCAGTGAATAATTTTAAATCGTTTGGTGGCATACCCATGTAGAGTACAGCTGCGATAACGATACGATATACGATGGAACCGAGTACTACAGCAACGAGGCTACGTACGAAGGATTTTGTACCGAATACAACCTCACCGATAATTACAGACGCCAAACCGATAACGATAGTACCAATACCCATGCCTACGTCGGCAAAGCCTTGGAATTGACCGATAAGAGCACCAGACATGCCAACGAAACCATTGGAGATTAATAGACCAAGAACAATCATATTATCTGTATTAACACCTTGGGCGCGAATCATTTGAGGATTCACACCAGTTGCACGTAATGCTGTACCAATTTCAGTGCCGAAGAACCAAAACAATAGTAAGCATACAGCTACTGCTACTAAAACACCTACGATAGCAGCAGACCACATATTCGGTGTATGTAATAAACTACCAAGAGTAGTATAAATTGTATCCATACGAAGCAAGGACACATTTGCTTTACCCATGATATGAAGGTTTACTGAGTACAACGCAATCATTGTTAAAATACCAGCCAACAATGCCGGAATTTTTAATTTAGTATGAATCCAACCTGTTACAGCACCGGCCAACATACCGCCTACGCCAGCCAGTAAAATAGAAAGGATTGGGTTCATACCACTAGTAATTAAAATGGCGGAAATGGCCGCCCCCATAGGGAACGTCCCTTCCACGGTCAAGTCAGCCACATCAAGAACGCGGAAGGTGATGAATACACCGACCGCTAACAAGGACCATAATAGACCTGTTGTTATGGTGCCTACCACTAAATCTAACATCAAAATCTCCTCTATTATTTCATATCTTTACGAAGTGTATCAGGAATTGTGATTCCTAATTTTTTAGCACGTTCTTCGTTGACAGTTAATTTGATCTCTTTTTGCATTTCAATAGCCATGTCGCTAATTTTAGCTTCACCAGAAAGAACTTTAGCTGCCATTAAACCTGTTTGGTAACCTAATTTATAGTAGTCTACAGAATATGTCGCTACGCCACCAGTCATGGTCATGCCTTCATCAGCAGCAAATACTGGAATTTTAGCAGCATCTGTAATTTGTGCTAAGTTTGCCATAGCAGATGCTAATATATTATCTGTTGGTGTGTAGATAGCTTGTACATCTTGATTTACAAGATTTGTCGCTGCTTGTTGGATATCGTTTACGTTGGAAACGGTCGCTTCTACAACAGTAATACCTTTGCTAGCTGCGTAAGCTTTCATTTTTTCCACTTGAAGTTGTGAGTTGATTTCGGAAGATGTGTAAATTGCACCAATACGTTTTACATTAGGTACTAATGCGATAATAAGATCTACCTCTTTTTCAACAGGTGTCATATCAGATGTACCAGATACATTGCCACCAGGATGTTCATTGGATTGAACGAGTTTAGCTGTTACGTAATCTGTAATAGCGGTCCCCATAATTGGCATTTCATGAGATGCATTCGCCATTGTTTGTGCTGCTGGCGTTGCAATTGCTAGTACTAAATCTTTTTTATCAGATACGAAACGTTGAGCAATACTATTCAAATTAGATTGGTCAGCTTGTGCATTTTGTTGGTCGATTTTAATGTTTTCACCATCTTTAAAACCTTTTGATGCAAGGCCATCTACAAAGCCTTTATTAGCAGCATCAAGAGATGGATGTTCTACCAATTGAATAACACCGATTTTCTTTTGATTGCTAGTAGCGGTATCGGAACCACAACCAGCTACCATTGCCATAACAGTAATTGCACTAAGTGCCACTGCGATACCTTTTTTCCAGTTCATGTGTAACTCCTTACCAGTTGTTTATTAAATCATAGTCGCTTTGTTCATCAAGTCCTCTGGTAAGGTGATGCCCAATTTTTGTAATTTATCTTTGCTCACAACTAATTTAAATTCTTTTTGCATTTCGATTGGCATATCTTCAATTTTAGCTTCACCAGTTAAAATTTTAGCTGCCATCAAACCTGTTTGATATCCAAGTTTGTAGTAGTCTACGGACAAGGACATAACGGCACCACCTTTAACGTGGTTATCTTCGCCACCAAATACAGGGATTTTTGCAGGATCAGTAATTGCTACAAGGTTGCTCATGGCAGATGCTACTACATTATCTGTTGGTACATATATGGCATCTACATGTTGAGATACGAGATTTTGAGATGCTTGTTGAATATCATTTACGTTGGAAACAGTAACCTCTTCAACCTTAATGCCTTTTGTTGCTGCGTAAGCTTTCATTTTCTCTACTTGAATTTGAGAGTTTACTTCACTAGAGCTATAGATTGTACCAATTGTTTTGACATTCGGCATAACTTGTAAAATCAAATCTACTTGTTGCTCTACTGGGTTCATATCGGATGTACCAGATACATTACCACCAGGTTTTGCATTAGATTTAACTAATTTAGCCGCTTCGTAATCTGTAATAGCTGTACCCAAGATTGGAATATCATGAGTTGCATTCGCCATAGATTGAGCTGCAGGCGTTGCAATCGCTAAAATTAAATTTTTACGATCTGATACAAATCGTTGAGCAATACTGTTCAAGTTAGATTGATCAGCTTGTGCATTTTGTTGGTCAAAGATAATTTTGTCAGCTAAGCCCTTTTCTTTAAGAGCGTCAACAAAACCTTTGTTTGCTGCATCTAGTGCAGGATGTTCAACCAGTTGTACTACGCCAACCTTGTATTCACCATTAGATGTAGTTCCATTTGTGCCACAGCCCGCAAACGCCATCAATGCTGCCGCCGTGAGTGCTAAGGCAATACCTTTTTTCAAGTTCATGGGGATTTCCTTCCTATCTGCAAAGACTATAATACTTCTATTATAAACAAATTTATCCACTACATCAATGTAGCAGAGTAAAGTATTTTACATTTGTCTTTATGTAGAGTACATAAAAATAGAATTTATATTATCTATCTAGAGATGCTAACATATCCTCTGTTAGTTCATTTGCCGCCAAAATGTAGTCTTTAAGCGTTCCTTTATCAAGGGCCACCTTCATAACAGGTACTTCAAATGGGTCGAGAATGACACACATTAAAATTTCTCCTGTTACATAATAGCCTACCACGGCTTCCCCTTCATCTTCGTCCAACGTTTCCCGTTTTACCGTTACACAATACGGTTTCATCACCTGTGCAGCCGCCTCAGCAACAGCTTCACGGGTTGCAATATATTCTTCTGCTTTTGTTTCAGGAATATCAAAGATATCGACCTTCACAGTCTTAACCTCTGTCGCCTCTCCTTTTGCCGCCTCAATAGCAGCACCTAATTCCGTTTGATTCATCATATACCTCACATAGAATGGACTTTCACCAATGGTGAAAGCCCCATGACACTAGATTGTTTCATCTGCTGCATTCAAGAATGCCACATAACAACGTTTTGCCTCATAAATATCGGCCTTAGATGTAACCTCCCACGGTGCGTGCATGCTCAAAACTGCTACACCACAGTCGATAACATTCATACCATACAACGCCATGATGTACGCAATGGTACCACCACCACCGAGGTCTACCTTACCGAGTTCAGCCGTTTGGTACGTTACATTATTGGCTTCCATTACACGGCGGATAAAGCCCATATATTCAGCATTTGCGTCATTAGAACCAGCTTTACCACGAGAACCGGTAAATTTATTAAATACAACGCCCATACCTAAGTAAGACGCATTTTTCTTTTCAAAAGCAGATGCGTAGAGTGGATCATAACCAGCACTTACATCAGAAGATAACATACGAGAATTCTCCAATGTTCTTCGTACATTAACGGAATTTGGTTTTCCCATTAAGGTTAAAATCTCTGCCACTGCGTTTTCAAAGAAACGAGATTGCATGCCTGTAGCACCGACGGAACCAATTTCCTCTTTATCTACTAATAAACAGCAAGTCGTACGTTTTACCTTATCTACTTCGAGCATAGCCACCAAGGATGTATAAGCACATACGCGGTCATCTTGGCCATATGCAATAATCATAGAGCGGTCAAAGCCCATATCGCGCGCCTTGCCAGCCGGTACGATTTCAAGCTCTGCAGATAACAGATCGCGTTCTACAAATCCGTACTCTTTTTCTAATAGAGCGTTAATAAATTTAGTAACACCCTCTTTTTCTTCTCCCTTGACAGGTTGACTGCCGATGAGAAGGTCTAAGGATTCACCTTCGATAACCTTAGCTGCATTTTTCTGCATTTGTTCTTGCCCTAAGTGAGGCAATAAATCGGTAATGCAGAATACGGGGTCTGTTTCTTTATCACCAATATTGATATTAATGCGAGTACCATCTGTTTTTACTACTACACCATGAATGGCGAGTGGCATTGCCACCCAATGGTATTTTTTAATACCACCATAGTAATGTGTATCCCAAAATACTAAATTGCTATCTTCGTATTGTGGATTCTGTTTTACGTCAATGCGCGGAGAATCGATATGCGCACCGAGAATATTCATACCCAAATCCATATCGTCTGTACCAATATTAAAGAGAGCAATTGATTTATCCATATGCGTATAGTAAATCTTATCGCCAGCCTTAATCGGTGTATTTGATTTAATCAACTCTTTTAAATCTACATAACCAGCTTCTTTTGCAACGGCTACGGATTGAACCACACATTCACGTTCTGTTTTGCCATTATCTAAAAATTGACGATATGAATCGCCTAATGACATTACATCTTGCAATGTTTGTTCATCATAATTATGCCAAGCATATTTACGTTCCATGTTCACATTCCTTTCTATTTAGACCAAAATTACTATGTGTAGTAATCTGGTCTTCTAAGTATTTAATAATTCCTTTCGACGACGCTCGTAATAGAGTCGTTCTTTTTCTCGGTTAATTTCCGATTTTTCTGTATATAGTCTACGAATTTCATCGGTGCTATGACTTAGTACCTTTGTTACATAAAACTTAGTATGTCCCGACTTAATCGTGTATTTTCCTACTTTTAACTGTATGGCAAATTCTCCATGTTTTGGACAAATGCCAATGGATAGGTGCTTATCCCCTTGAATGCGTTCCGGTCGTGTCGTTTCTAGACGACCTTGGCAATAAGGGCAGAATGATAAGCGCACCCGTCGATCATGGACGATGCGTTTTTTCTCTTGAAAATTATCATACATAAAGAAGGTCAAACCCGGTGGATATAAAAATGGATTTGGCGCCTCTTTTCGTATCGTATCATAATCCAACAATGCCTTCGGCAAATCTAATTTTTGGCATATATGAGCCGTAAATAAGGCATCATGCAATGCATTATGGGCTGATAGCTCTTCAGTCGATATTTGTAAATCCTCCATCGCATGGGCTACAGAATACTGTTGCGTCGTACCATATCTGTGAAAGCTATATATCATCTGTGCATCTGCCCAAGAGTCATAGTCGATACTCTTTAATTTATGGAGAAGTAAATTTTCTCGCAATATAAGAATATCGTCAGCCCCCCAAGAAAGTAGCTTATAGTCCTTGCCACACCACTGTTGAAAATGACTATAGGCCATTCTAAAAGGGACACCTCGATTTAAATCTTGATTAGTAATTCCCGTAAGGGCCTTTACATGCTTATGCATATGTAATAAATATTTTGGTTTAACGTACATTGTGAAGGAATCCACAATTTCAAGCTTTTCATTGAGCTTAATTGCTCCGATTTGAATGATTTCGCCCGTCAACGGCATACGTGTTCGCTTCATAAAGCTAATATCATTGCTATAGGGTTGGTTCCATTCTAAATCAAAAATAATATAATCCATAACTTACGATTCCTGCAGTAATGTTTCAGCTGCCTTAATCACTTGTTCTTCGGTAATAACAGAAATACCTTTGTATTTGCCTTCTTTAATCACCTTTTTCATGCTTTTACCAATTTCATAATGGTCCATCGATTCTAGTACAATCGATTTAGCTTGGTATGGGCCATAGAAAAAAGGATTTGATGGGCCATAGAGTGCAACTATCGGTACACCTTGACTGATCGCTACATGCATAGGCCCAGAGTCATTGGTAATAACAAGATCACACCATTTCATAGCAGCAGCTAAAGAGCCAATTTTAAATGCTCCCGTAGCCACAATCGGAGTGGTCTTCATATGTTCCACCACGGGCTTAACCATTTCTAAGTCCATAGGGCCACCAAAGAACACAGTTTTATAGCCTTTGTTAGCAAAGTAATCAGCTACATCAGCAAAGCATTCAGCTGGCCAACGTTTTTCAGGTACTGCACTGCCGATATTGAAACCGATAAGCTTATCATGAGGCATAACGCCTTGGCTTTCATAAAAGCGAGAAACCTCATCATTCCATTCTTTGCAGGTTTCAATATGTAATCCATGGTTAGATACATCGGTAACGCCCAATTGCTCAAGCACGTTTATATACATATCCGCAGCATGGCGAGTTTTTCGGTCAAGCCTTGTATATTGAGTCATGAACGGTCTAAATAAGAAATGACTCATCCCCGTCGTTACCTTACCATTAATCTTCCACGCTAAGTATGATGTGCGTTCATTAGGATGCAGATTGATAACGATATCAGGTCTACCTTGTTCGTTAATACGACGAGCAATTTCATTGAGACCTTTAATACTATTATGACGCCCCTTTTTATCGACAGTAATCAAATCATCGATATAAGGATTGTATTTCATCACATCCTGTAATTTTTCATCAATTACATAGGTTATATGACTATGAGGTGCTGCTTTGCGCAACACCTCTAGAAATGGCGTCGTTAACACTACATCACCTAAATGCATGAGAAAGGTAACAACAATGCGTTTATAATCGAGTTCCATTACAAATCCTTTCTCAACATTTCAGAATATACATCCCATACGGCATCTACAGGTATTTGAGCCATACAATCTGGATCGTCCACCAACGGCTGTTCAGGTGTAGCCTTAGATGTGGGGGAGATAATAATATGAACGTGACTGCCCCCATATGGGCCAGTTCTATGTGGTGATGTCGTACCAAACAACGCGATTAATGGTTTCTTTAACGCGTTTGCAATATGTAAAGGCCCCGTATCAGCGCTGATGAAAATATGGCAGTGACGAATCAACTCGATTAACTCAGCCATGGTCGTTTGACCAACTAAATTGATGAGATTATCGCTCTTCACATAGTTTTCTATAAATTGACCTTTTTCACTATCATCAGGCGAACCTGCAATGACCACCTTTTTACCACTTTCACAAAGGCGAATACATAGCTCACCAAAGTTCAACAAAGGCCATTCCTTAACAATCCAGCGAGCACCAGGTACAACAACGACATAATCATCGGTTACACCCAGATCAGCTAAACGTTTTCGAATGACGCCCTCTGCCGCATGGTCATGGGGCATTGGAAATTCAACCCCCTCTACATCGCCGCCTAATACGCGCACTGTGTCGAGGTATCGCTCGATAACGTGGTCATATTTATGAGCACCTACGAGGGCTTTATTGACGAATTTACTACCTTCTCGAAGTTCCCAATAGCCATATCGCTCAGGTGCCCCCGATAATAGAGACACGATGGCACTTTTGGCTATACATTGTAAATCTAAGGTCATGTCGAAATGACGACTATGTAAATCCTTGCGAAGGTTCCACAAATAAGAAGGAGATTTTAATTGTTTTTTGTCGATTATAATCACTTCATCCACCCAAGGTGTACCCGGTAAAAGGCTAGCAAATTGCTCGTGTATAGCCCAGGTAATTTTTGCGTGCGGTAAATTTTGACGCAATGCATATAAGGTTGGCAATGCGTGAATGACATCACCTAAGGAACTCATTTTAATGATGAGTATTTTGGAATAGTCCTTCATAATAACCCCTTTGTGAATGAAGAATACACACGCCCCTGACGTGGTTTACAATGACAAACAATTATATCTACTCTAGTTCTTTATGATAGTTTTCATAAAATTCAGTAAATTAGATTCTGTAAAGAGGTATCCTTTTACCCCTGCAGCTTCGGCAGCCTCCACATCACGTTGACTATCACCAACGAGAAAACTATGTTCTACATCTACATCAAAATCCTTGATGGCTTGTAAAATCATGCCTGGCTTTGGTTTACGGCAGTTACAATCTACGGCATAGCGCTCTACAACGCCATCCTTATGATGTGGACAATAATAAAAGTGTAAGATCGGTGCGCCAGCCTTAAACAATTCATTTCCCATATAATCGTGAAGAATTTGAACATCAGTTTCCTTATAGTAGCCTCGCGCCACCCCACTTTGGTTTGTCACCACTATAAGTTCATAACCAGCGTCATGGGCTAATTTTAATGCTTCTTTTGCACCTTCAACCCATTGTAAATCCGATATTTTATAGAGATAGGAAACATCCTTGTTGATAACCCCATCTCTATCGAGGAACAACACCTTTCTCATACTTTATCCTTTACATATATCAAAGAATCTGCACAATCCATTATCAGGAATTAACGCAAATATCCTTCGTTATTATCTAGTAATTCACAATATTCTTTAACAGCCTCTGCTAATGGTGTAAAGCCTTTATCATAGCCTGCGGCCATCAATTTAGTAGTATCTGCTTCGGTAAAGCTTTGGTATTTACCTACCAACACTTCTGGGAATGGAACGTATTCAATGCGGCCTTTTCCATTGTAGTCTATAACAGCTTGCATAAATTCATTAAAGCTATGCGCATGACCAGTACCACAGTTGAAAGTACCAGAAATTTCAGGGTGTTCCCAGAAATAGAAATTCACATTTACCACGTCTTTTACATAGATAAAGTCACGTGTTTGACCACCATCTTCATAGCCATCAGTACCTTCAAACAAATTGATAACACCTGTTTCTTGGTTTTTATAGAACATTTGGCGTACAAGAGAGGCCATTTTATCCTTATGTGCTTCATTAGGACCAAATACATTAAAGTAACGTAAACCTACAACTTGCGCTGTATATTCACCTTCAAATTTACGTACATAACGGTCAAATAAAAGCTTAGAATATGCATATGGGTTTAAAGCCTCTTCTGCTTCTGGAGTTTCTACGAAACCATTTGTACCATTACCATACGTAGATGCAGAGGATGCATAAATAAATGGAATGGCTCTATCTTGGCAATAATGGAATAGATTTTTAGAACCTTCATAGTTGTTCTTCATCATATATTTGCCGTTATATTCCATTGTGTCCGCACAAGCGCCTTCATGGAAAATAACTTCGATTGGACCTACGTTGAAAGTACCATCCGCAATGGCAGCATCAAAGTCATCACAATCAATGTAATCTAAATAATCCAAGTTTTGAAGATTGCGAATTTTACGACCATCTGTCAAATCATCGACGATTAAAATATCATTACGGCCACGCTCATTTAAGGCTTTTACAATATTACTACCAATAAAACCGGCACCACCAGTTACAATAATCATAATTTCCCCTCCTTAGACATTATAGCTATTTTTTTCACGATATCTGATGTAGAATAGCCTTCTTTAAATGAAAGTACCGCTACCTCATCTACAGACTCTCTGCCGATAATCTCTTCTTTTTTATAGTCTCCGCCCTTAACGAGAATATTAGGACGCAAATAGGCTAATAATTCAGCTGGTGTATCTTCTTCGAAAAGAACAACCCCATCTACGCATTGTAAAGCACTTAATAAAGCAGCTCTATCATCTTCAGATACAATTGGTCTAGTTTCACCCTTTAAACGACGTACAGACGCATCCGAATTAAGTCCGATGATGAGATGACGACCTAGTTGAGCTGCCTCTTGAAGATATGTAATATGGCCTCGATGTAAAATATCGAAACAACCATTAGTAAATACAACAGTTTCATCCATACTTTGCCATTTATCGATTAAGGCCTTCATCTCTTCTTTTGTATATAACGGACTTGATGCCGTTAATTGACGAACAGATTGCCACAAATCAATCAATTCTTGGCGATGAATTGGGTATGTACCAACCTTAGACACAACAATACCAGCTGCACCATTAGCAATATGTAATGCTAAACGCATAGATAAACCACTAGCCAAGCAAGAAATCATCATAGCTACGACCGTATCACCAGCGCCACTTACATCGAATACATCTTGTTGCGTAGCTGGATTATGCCATGTTCGCCCATCCTTTGCTACAACAGTAATCCCCTTTGCAGAACGGGTACCTATAATATACTGAATATTAAGTTTACCTAATACTTCCTTAGCAGCCTCTATAACCGAAGCATCCTCATTAGGTATAAGACGACCTAATGATTCGCCTAATTCCTTTACATTTGGCGTAATGCAAGTAGCACCATCATATTTAGACCAATCTGCCCCCTTAGGGTCAACAATAGTTTGCACATTATAGGTATGAGCTAATCTAAATACCTCTTGTAATAATGTAGGTGTACACACACCCTTGCCATAGTCAGAAATAACAATGCCTTGCAATCCTTGTTGGCAAAGCCCGTCCAACCAGGAAATCAATCGTTCCTCTTCATCTGTTGTAATCGGAGTAATCGTCTCAAAATCGAGACGCATCATCTGTTGACGATCACCTAAAATTCTCATTTTAGTAATAGTAGAGCGATTGTTATCATAAATAAGACCAGATGTATCAATACCATCAGCAATCAATAATTTATCGAGTACTCTACCATGATCATCAACGCCAGCTACGGCTCCTAAATATACATGACAATCGAGATTAGCCAAGTTGGAAGCAACGTTCCCTGCACCGCCAAGCACCTCTTTCACAGATGACACGCGATTTACCGGTACTGGAGCCTCTGGAGATATACGACTCACATCACCAAAGACATATCGATCCACCATCACATCACCAATAACTGCGATTTTTAGGTTGGGCAGTGAATTTGTCAGAAATTCATTGACTGTTTTTGTAATCATAGGTCGTCCCCTTTCAAGAAATCTGTGATTTCTTCCCTATCTCGATTAATAACCTTCTTCGATAAGCTCGCAGATAATATGACCTACCAAGATATGCATCTCTTGAATTCGTGCAGTCACTGTACTAGGAACGGCAAGTGTAATATCACATAGTTCAGCTAATTTGCCGCCACCTTCGCCTGTAAAAGCTATTGTATGCATTCCTGTATTACGAGCCATTTGCATGGCTTTCACCACATTTTTAGAGTTACCAGACGTAGAAATACCGATAAGTACATCACCAGAGCGACCTAAGCCTTCAACTTGACGAGCAAAGATTGAATCAAAATCATAATCATTAGCAACAGCTGTCAAAATTGATGTATCAGTTGTAAGAGCAATAGACGCAAGAGAACGACGTTCTTTTTTAAAACGCCCTACCAACTCCGCTGCAAGATGTTGAGAATCAGCAGCAGAACCGCCATTACCACAGAATAAAATTTTATTGCCACTGTTCAAAGCTACGATGCAACGATTAGCTATTTCTTGAATAACATCCATTAATTCCATCGTTCTACTGAATACATCTAGATGATCAGTAAAGCGATCTGCAATAATTGGATTTATGTCTGTCATTATAAAATCTCCTTTAGTAAGCGATCAGCATTTTTCCAGAACAATTTTTCTGTTTGTTCCTCTGAAAGCCCTGATCCCCTAAAAGCATCGTATAAACGATGCATATCTGAAATGTCTTTAATTTCCGTATTCGGTTTAATGCCATCAAAATCAGTGCCTAAAGCTATGACATCTTCACCGCCTTTATTGATGATATACAATCCATGTTTAACGATATCTTCAATACGACTAATAGATGAAGTGCCAAGGAATGACTGAGCAAAATTCAGGCCAATAACACCGCCCTTTTCACCGATTAGACGAATCAAGTGATCTGGCAAATTGCGTCGATGGGCTGTCACTTCTCGTGCATTAGAATGAGAAGCAATAAAAGGTACATCAAGAATATCCCCTAATTGTTCTGTTCCGCCATCGTTGAGATGAGAGCAGTCTACAATCATACCTAATTCTTGCATTCGTTCCACAAACTCTATCCCTATTTTTGTCAGTTTTTTATAAGGATCTCCTGTGTTAGGCTCGCCTAGTTCGTTCGGATAGTTCCAGGTCAATGTTATAAGACGAACACCATCCTTATAGGCCTTTTCAAGTTTGGCTAAATCGCCCCCAAGAACACCACCCTCTTCTATCGACAGTAGGGCAGCCAATTTATGATTATCGTAACAAGCCTTAATTTCCTCATAAGAGCGCACATGACTAATATGGTCACTATATTTTTGTATCTGACTATCGAACAATTGGCGCATAGATTCATATCTAGCATAAGAATCTTCTTGTTCTTTTAAGTCCACAAATAATGCAAAATCTTGTAATCGACTATGGCCCTTAATGAGACGTTGAATATCAATTTTCCACTTATTAGAGAATAAATCACCATCATGTGGATGGTCGATTAATTGCATTATCGTATCACAATGTAAATCAATCATATACTCTTGTTATTTCTTTACCTTTTTGGCATCTAATTTTTTTAGAGCTTTCAGTTCAGCCATAAAGCTGTCTATATTATCGAACTTGCGATATACAGATGCAAAACGCACATACGCAACTTGGTCGATATCTTTCAATTGTTGTAGTACAAGTTCACCGATACGATCTGTAGAGATTTCTTGATTTACTTCATTGCGAATATCTCGTTCTACATTATTAACAACCTCTTCCATGACGGACATAGGCACTGTTCGTTTATCACAAGAACGCAGCAAACCATTTAACAATTTACCTCTGTCAAATAATTCACGGCGACCATTTTTCTTTGCTACCATGAGTGGTACTTCTTCGATGATTTCATAAGTAGTAAAGCGGCGTCCACAATTAATACACTCGCGACGACGGCGGATACTGTTCCCTTCGTCAGTCGTTCTTGAGTCTGTTACCTTCGTGTCTGTATGTTGGCAATAAGGACATCTCATTGGCTAATACTCCTTTTCTAATCAGCTAGTAATCTTGAAAAAGGCACAATACGCCTATTTTCTTATAACTTATATAGTACCATATTTAGTAGAAAAAGTACAAAAAGAACCATATAATGCTACTTAATAGTACTGACTTGTCTAAATCTTTTTCATTTAGTATACTGTTGTTAATCATAAACCGACTAACACTCATTTATCCGCTTGATTGGATGTTATTGACTGCTAGTTGGTTTATTTTTTTTGTTATATGATAAAATTTAGAAAGTCCCTCATATAATACAAAAGAGTATTATATGGGGGACTTTTTTATGCACTTACGTGCTAAATCGTATGAAATTAACGTTTAATAGCATCTTCAATATGTAACAAACAATCGCCAGACTCAATACGGCTGCCTTCACGAACAAAGATTTCTTCAACGATACCAGCGATAGGAGCTGTAATTGTAGTTTCCATCTTCATAGCTTCTGTTACGATTAATGGTTCACCTTTAGATACGGATTGTCCATTCTTAACGAGAATCTTAACAACGGAGCCAGACAATGTAGCACCGATTTCACCTGGGTTAGATTCATCAACTTTACGACGAACGACACCAGTTGTTTTAGCGTGTTTATCATGAACCTTAATAGCACGAGGTTGACCATTAAATTCAAAGAGAACAACACGATTACCATCTTCATCAGGATCGGATACACCATTCATTTTAATGATTAATGTTTTACCTTTTTCAATAGTAACTTGGATTTCTTCACCACGTTTCATGCCAAAGAAGAATGTTGGTGTATCGAGCACAGACACATCACCAAAGTCATTAGTGAATTTAGAGTAATCTTTAAATACTTTAGGATATAAGCAGTATGCACTTACATCTTCATCAGTTGTAGCTGCACCCATATCACTTAATTCATTGCGAACATGTTCAAAGTCAGTTGGTGGCAATACTGCACCAGGACGAACTGTAATTGGACGAATGCCTTTTAAGATGATTTTTTGAAGTTCTTCTGGGAAACCTTGGTATGGTGTGCCAAGACGGCCTTCAAAGAATTCTACTACGGATTGAGGGAAGTCTAATACATCGCCTTTTTCGTAGATATCTTGTTCAGTCAAATTATTTTGAACCATGTACAATGTCATATCCCCTACCACTTTAGAGGAAGGTGTTACTTTGATAATATCACCAAACATCATATTAACTTGATGGTACATTTTCTTAATATCCGCCCAACGGTCACCAAGGCCTACCATCTTAGCTTGTTGTTGTAAGTTAGAGTATTGACCACCTGGCATTTCATGTTGGTATACACCAGTGTTAGGATATGCTTCTGCTTTATCTACACCTTTGTAGTAAGGACGAATGCTACCGAAATATTGAGACATTTCTTCCATGTAATCGATGTTCATTTCTGGTTGACGTTCGTGACCAGATAAAGCGTAGTACATGGAATTCATGCTTGGTTGACTTGTACCATTAGCAAATGCAGAGTATGCTAAGTCGATTACGTCTACACCAGCATCTACAGCACGACCATAAGAGTAAATAGTATTGCCAGAACCTTCATGAGAATGTAGATGAATTGGTACTGTAACAGCATCTTTTAATGCAGATACAAGGTTATATGCAGCTTGAGGTTTCAAAAGACCTGCCATATCTTTAATAGCAATGATATTAGCACCTGCATTTTGCAATTCTTTTGCCATCTTCACATAGTAATCAAGATTGTATTTAGGACGGCTGCTATCTAAAATATCGCCAGTGTAGCATAATGCCACTTCTGCTATTTTATTTTGTGCACGTACTTCATCGATAGCCACATGCATGTTATCAAGGCTGTTCAAACTATCGAATACACGGAATACATCGATACCATTAACGGCTGCACGTTGAATAAATTGACGAACCACATTATCAGGGTAGGATGTGTAACCTACTGCATTGGCACCACGAATAAGCATTTGAAGCAATGTATTAGGCACTTCACGACGGAACATGCGTAAACGTTCCCATGGATCTTCATGCAAGAAGCGATAGGATACGTCAAATGTTGCACCGCCCCAACATTCCAAGGAGAACAAGTTAGGTACACCTTTAGCAGCATGACCAGCTACGCGGGCCATATCGATGGTACGTAGACGTGTTGCAAACAAGGATTGATGAGCATCACGCCATGTAGTATCTGTGAAGAATACTTGTTTTTGTTCTGCTAACCATTTGCTGAATCCATCTGGACCTAATTCATCAAATTTTTGTTTTGTACCAGGAGCTGGAGTTACATCTAATGTAGAAGGCATTTGAATTGGTTCAAATTCAGGAAGTGGTTGTGGGCCTGCACCAGAATAACCATTGATTGTTACATCTGCAATGTAACGCAATAATTTAGTACCACGGTCACGATCTGGTTTCAATTCAAATAATTCAGGATGTTCTTCAATGAAGTTTACATTATATTGACCACTTTGGAATTCAGGATGTTCCAAAACATTAATCAAGAAATGGATATTTGTTTTTACGCCACGGATACGGAATTCCTTTAAGCAACGAAGCATTTTGCGAATTGTTTCTTCGTTATTAGGACCAAATGCAGTTGCTTTTACAAGCAAGGAATCGTAGTAAGGTGTTACAACGGCACCGGAGAAAGCATTACCAGAGTCAAGACGGATGCCAAAGCCACCGGAGCTACGGTATGCCAAGATTTTACCAGTGTCTGGCATAAAGTTATTTTTAGGATTTTCTGTAGTAATACGACATTGGATTGCGGTACCTTTACAAGGAATTTGATCTTGTTCAGGAATCCCTACCTCTGGACTGTGTAAATTATAGCCTTCAGCGATACGAATTTGAGCGTGAACAATATCAATATCTGTAATCATTTCTGTTACAGTATGTTCTACTTGGATACGAGGGTTTACTTCGATGAAGTAGAAGCTGCCATCAGCAGTTACCAAGAACTCAACTGTACCAGCATTAACGTATCCAACGTTTTTCATGATTTTAACGGCAGCATCACAAACAGCTTTACGAGTTTCCAAACTCAATGCAAAAGCTGGTGCCATTTCAACAACCTTTTGGTGACGACGTTGAACGGAGCAATCACGTTCATGTAAATGAACCACATTACCATGTTCGTCACCTAAGATTTGTACTTCGATATGTTTTGGTTCAACGATGAGTTTTTCTACATATACATCATCATCACCAAATGCTGCTTTAGCTTCAGATTTAGCACGATCGTATGCATCACGCAAATCTTCTTTGCGATGAACTTCACGCATACCACGACCACCACCGCCATTAACGGCTTTGATCATCAATGGGTATCCATGTGTTTCAGCAAACTCTTCTAATTGAGCATAATCCTTCAACGCCCCATCAGAACCAGGAATCATAGGGATTTCTGCTAATTTAGCTTGAGTACGAGCATTAACTTTATCACCGAACATATTCAAATGTTCAATATGTGGACCAATGAAAATAATGCCTTCTTCAGCACAACGTTTTGCAAAGCCTTCGTTTTCAGATAAGAAACCATAGCCAGGATGGATGGCATCAATATCATGCTCTTTCGCAATACGGATGATATCTTCAATATCTAGATATGCATCAACAGGTTTCTTTCCTTCCCCTACCAAATACGCTTCATCAGCTTGGTTGCGGTGCAAGGACAATGTGTCTTCCTTAGAGTAGATAGCTACTGTCTTAATGCCCATTTCGTTACATGCACGAAATACGCGGATTGCAATTTCACCGCGATTGGCCACTAAAACGGATTTAATTTTCTTCATAGTTGCCTCCTACCGAGTCCTATCGAATGATAGATTTCTTTTCATTGATTTACATGTATACCATCCATATCGAATTACATATTTTTCACAAAACACTTATCAATATTTTTGATATATAATTATGTATCAAACATATTTATATTATACAATAATTTTTAGATATTAAAAGGCTTAATCATTATAAAAGATACCTTTATTAATCTTTTTTATCTATATGGAATTTTTTCTATTCATAAATTTTTCATATGTGTTTAATAATACAAAATGAAAGTATCGAAATCACAAAGCTATTATCTATTCATCACCTAAAAAATGTTGCATTAAACGATTCAATTGTTCTTGATCGCAAGCGCCCATTGTCTCTACAGCAGAATGCATGGCCAACAATGGTAGACCAATATCCATGGTTCTCATCGGTAACATAGAGGATGAAATTGAACCTACTGTAGAGCCGCCCACAATATCTGAACGATTAACATAAATTTGGTATTTAACATTAGCCTCCTCACAAAGACCCTTAACAATAGCAATTGCCATCGCATCGCCTGCATAAGATTGACTAGCTGCTTGCTTTAACGTAACGCCTCCATTGAGTACAGGGAAATTGGTAATATCATTTTTCTCTGGATAATTTGGATGCAAGCCATGCGCTACATCTGAGGAAATCATAAAGCCGCGAGCCACATCCATATCCATGTCATCCCTACTTAGTCCGAGGCTGCGATATACCCGTTCTAAAAGATTTGGTAGTAACATTCCTGCCCCCCCTTGTTTCGTACGGCTACCAACCTCTTCATTATCGAACAATACAGCACAGCGTATGCCATCTACCTTATTTTTTTTCGCTTCTACAATACCGGATAATGCACCAAAACAAGATGTTAAGTTATCTAACCGCGGGGAACTAATAAAATCAAATTCTGTACCAACTAAAATACCTTCTGTCACAGGATATAGTGTAATTTCATAGGATAAAATTTCCGATGGATCACAATTTACCTCTTCTGCCAAAAATGTATTCCATTCATCCACATCAGATTTTGTTGTATCAGAACCCTGTTGATTCATCATTATTATAGGCAACATTTCTTTTTGTCGATTTAGGGCTACGCCATCATTTACATTTCGATTCATATGAATTGCCAAATTAGGAATGATAGCAATCGGTCGTTTTGTGTCTACAAGAACAGATTCTACGTCATAAGGATTATCCCCTTTTAAAACAACGGTTCCTGCAGCCCCTAACGGGCGATCAAGCCATGTATTTTGTATTAATCCGCCATACATTTCTACATTGAGCTTAGTATAGCCTTTTACATCAGTAATGGGATTAGGTTTTACACGTATGGCAGGAAAATCTGTATGTGCTGATGCAATACGTAAGGAATGACGATAGTCCTCTCCTATGTGAAAGGCAAATAATGTTGTGCCATACACATTTACAACATAATTACCAGTTATTAAGCTCCACGGTTCCTCTAAAGACAACTCAGTAAAACCCGCATCTACTAATAATTGTAAACTAGTATCTACCGTATGGTATGGGGACGTACATCCCTTAATGTATTTAATTAATTGTGGATTATCAAATTTCATATGACCTCCTACACAATTATTTAATGGTCTACCTTTTTTATTAAAATTAGTAATCTATTGCTATTGTATCACAAAAACGCCGTCCCATAAGGAACGGCGCTATGTATACATAAATGTATTAATCTATTATCTTGTGGTTTACCACATACCGATAACTTTCATCCACAAGGAACCGATGCCCATGAAGATGATCAAGTTGATTACGGATGCGAAGAAACCAAGTTTCCACCATGTATTTTGAGGAACATAACCAGTGTTAAAGATTACTGGGGATGGACCTGCTGCATAGTGAGTTAAGGACATACACAAGTTAGATGTGAATGCGATCATCAACAATGTCAACATTGGTGGTGCACCTGCAGAAATAGCGATTGCAGAGAATGCTACGAACATGGCAGAAATATGTGCTGTTAAGGATGCGAATACATAGTGTGCATATGTATTAACAAGAACTGCTATAACAAAGGCAATCACCCAAGAACCTTCAGGGATAACGCCACCCACTTGAACTGTGGCCCATTTAATGAAGCCCAATTTGGAAAGAAAACCGGCAAAGCCCATCAATGTACCCATCCAAACTAATGTATCCCAAGCACCTTTTTCACTTTTAACATCGTCCCAAATAAGAACGCCTGTAGCAAGCAAAATAGAAATGCCCAAGAATGCAACAGTTGTTGCATCAAGTTTAGTGAATTGAGATGTAGCCCACAATACTAAAGCTAAGATAAATACGCCAAGCATCACCCACTCTTGGAAAGACATCTTACCAAGGCCTTTTAACTCTTCTTTAATCATTTGTTGTGCTTCGCGAGCATCTGTGATTTCAGGTGGATATACTTTGTAAATGAAGTACGGCATAATAAGCAATGCAATGATACCAGGCACGATGGCAGCCATAGCCCAATCACCCCAAGTAATGCCAATACCAAAGGATTGAAGTGCTAAAGCAGCAACCAAGGTATTACCAGCCATGGATGTTTGGAACATAGCAGATGTAATCGTATTTACTTGGTAAATAGATTGCATCAAGAAGGAACCAATTTTACGAGGACCATCTTGTGGTTCAGAGCCGAACGCTTTTGCCAAACTTGTCGTAATTGGCATGATAACACCGCCCACACGAGCTGTATTAGATGGTGTGGCAGGCGCCAAAATCAAATCAGATAAAGCTAAAGCATAAGATAGGCGCAAAGAGCTGCTACCAAATGCAGCAATCAAGTTATAAGCAATACGTTTACCCAAACCAGTTTTAATAAAGCCACGAGAAAATAAGAAAGCGCCTACGATTAACCAGATAGCAGAGTTAGCAAAACCAGAAATGCCTTCGCTAATTTTCAATGTACCTGTCAAAGCAGCCACAGTAATAACAACGATGGATACGCCACCAATCGGTAACGGCTGAGTAATAAAGCCTACGATAGTCGCCACAAAGATGGCAAATAAATGCCAAGATTGAGGAGTTAACCCCTCTGGAGTCGGAATAAACCAAAGGCCTAACCCGAAGGCCGCTGGAATAATCCAGTTTAAAAGTTTTTTCATACACAAACCTCCTACATAGGAAAAAACTAAAATATATTTATATCCTCTTATCATAAATATAATATATTTCAAGATAAAAAGATGTGAGAAAAAGCTGTGCATCACATGGTATGCACAGCTTTCATCATCATATAAATCCTATTCAGGTAGAGATACATTCTCTAAATTTGTTTTTTCGATAGACTCAATATCACCTTGGTCGCAAAGATTTGCAATAGTTGGATCAATTGGTAAACGGTTCAACAATAATAGACCGTATTTTTGAAGGATTTCTTCAATGTGGCTTTCACCAAAGATTTGGTAATCCTTACCGTTATCTGGGCAATGGAAGTAAGAATAGTTTTCCACCACACCAATAATAGGTACTTGCATTAAATCAGCCATTTTTACTGCTTTTTCAACAATCATGGATACCAAGTCTTGAGGAGATGTAACGATGATGATACCATCCAATTTCAAGGATTGGTATACAGTAATCGCTACGTCACCTGTTCCTGGTGGCATATCAACAAATAAATAATCGATGTCTTTCCAAATTACATCTGTATAGAATTGTTTTACAACATTGCCTAGAATAGGACCACGCCATAAAACAGGATCTGTATCGTTTTCCAAAAGGAGGTTAACAGACATAACGTCAATACCGCCTTTAGATTTTACAGGATACATGCCAATTTCGTCAGCATATGCTTTTTCCTTGATGCCGAACATCTTAGGAATGGAAGGACCGGTAATATCCGCATCGAGAATACCTACTTTGTAACCTTTACGCGCCATTGTAATGGCCATCAAGCTCGTAACGGAGGATTTACCTACGCCACCTTTACCAGATACTACGCCGATTACATGTTTAACAGAACTAAGCTCGTGTAATGGAGCTGTAAGATCTTGAGGTTGTTGAGAAGCGCCGCCACCGCAACCAGAGGATTGAGATGGGCATCCGCCACAATCACTGCTGCTACCGCAACCCATAGTAAACACCTACTTTCTTTGAGGACTTTCCTCAACAATATATAGTTTTAAAATTATTTTCTCTATGTAAATATTAATCATGGTGAAAGCTATCTATAAAGGCTAACATACCAAATATTTACAGCCCTATTGTATCATGGTATTTCAATATTTTTCAATATACATATATGCTTTATCATGAATTATTCACCACAATATTCTTTTGTAAGAGCACAAAGGATTTCCATGCCCTTTTCAATTTCTGGTATTGTTGGCACCGTATAACTTAAACGAAATGCATGTCCATTCTCTACCCCATCCGAAGCGAATGCACCGCATTTGATAATGCCCACATTTTTATTCATGCACATCTCAAAAAACTCATCGCAATCAACAGTATCTGGCATCGTCATCCACGCAAACATACCACCGGTTGGTTCTGTTAAATGAACCTTAGAACTCCCCTTCTCCTTAAATACGCGCATCATAGCATCACATTTAGATTTATAAACTTTACGTACATTTTCTAAATGTGCGTCATAATCGATTTGATCAAGTACATGGGCCACTACCTTTTGTGTAACTAACGGCATTTGACCGGCTGTATTATTCTTCAAAGCTTGGATTGTACTAATTACATCCTCAGGTCCCAACAAGAAACCTACACGCAAGCCTGCTGATAATGTTTTAGAATAGGAGCCTGCATAGAGAACACGATTTTCCGTATCAAAGGATTTAAAGCTAGGCACATGTTCACCAGCAAAACGGATTTCACCATATGGATCATCTTCATAGATAAATAAATCATATTTAGATGCAATAGCGTAGATTTCTTTACGACGCTCTAGAGGCATTGTAATACCTGTTGGATTTTGGAAGTTAGGAATTAAATAAATATATTTCCCTTTACCAGATTGAGCCGCTTTTTCTAGTTCACTAGGAATCATACCGAATTCATCAGTTTTGATGCCGACTGCCTTAGCCCCCATATTGCGTACAGAATTGATAGCACTTGTAAAAGTATAATCATCCATGTACACTTCATCGCCTGGTTCACATACGGTAATCGGTACTAAGCCTAATAATTGGCCCGCACCATTTGAAATAATTAAGCCCTGTCCTTCTAAGTTCATGTGATGAACCTTAGATAAACGGTCTAGCGTCAATTCTGATAGACGTGCATCCCCTTGCATAGGACCATATTGTAAAAGCCCCATCGGATTTTCGTGAACGATAAAATCGAAGGCATCTTCGATAACCTTCACAGGAATTGCTTCAGGTGCAGGATTACCAATACCAAAACTAATAAAGCCTGGTACGCCTACACCACGTTCAAATACTTCTCGAATAAAATTAGGACCTTTTAAGGTTACCCGTTCAGGAAGTGAAAAACTCATAGTATCGCCTCTTTATTTGATTAATTACATAAGATTACAAATTTATGCTACGCATTAGGATCATGTTCTTCTTCAGCATTACGTTTATCCATATAACGCTTGTACACCTTCCACAAGATAAAATATACAGTGCCGGCTACAACAACAATGATGCCAAGACGCCCCATATTCTCTTGAAAATTGACAATATCTGTTCCTATGGCAACCTCAAGAGCTGTTGATGGGAGTTTACCAATTAAATTTGCCAAAATATAGTCTCGAGGCTTAATTTTACTGATAGCCCCTAATGCAGTGATAACGCCAGAAGGAAAATATGGTAAGGATCTAGCGAATAGCATGACCACAAAACCATTATTACCGGAGAAATCATCTACTTTCATCAATGTACTGCTCTTAGAAATGAGCTTATCAGCCGCATCTCGTAAGAAATAACGCATAATGTAAAAGCTGATAACTACACCAATTGTTTCAGCCAGCCAAGAAATAATGATACCTGGCCACATACCAAATACCAATCCATTAGCTGTTGAAATAAAAATTGATGGCAAAAAACCTACGGCATTGACAAAAATATCTAGGACCATACTCACAACCATGGCCATTGGGCCAAAGCCTTGAATATATTCTGCTATTTCCTCCATAGAACCACTAGTAGCTAAATGCCACATAGTGGGATAAAATGTTGGATCCACAATATTAATGACAATTAATAAGACTATAAAACCAATGCCTGCTATCAATTGTACCCAACCTTCACCAGAAGGTTTTAATTTTCTTGTACTCATATATACCTCGTTTTATAAAAAACTAGTTATATTATATCACGGATTCTATAGAGTAGTTATAACTATTATGTCATTAGCACCTAAACATTCTATTTTTAACGATACTACCAGTTAAAAATAATTAGTTTTAACTGGTAGTATCGTTAAAAATATATAAATCTGATAGCATAAAAATTATCTAAAGATGTATAATATCATTATAACGAGAATATTCTTAATGAAAGAAGGTATATTATGGTATCAGCAGGTCAAACAGCTACGTCAACGGTTACAGTAACAGAATCTAATATTGCAAAAACAATGAAATCCGGTTCTTTAGAGGTCTTTGCTACACCAGCTATGTGTGCACTTATGGAAGAAGCAGCGCAAGCAGCAGTACAACCACATTTAGAAGAAGGTGAAGGTACAGTAGGTATCTCCCTTTCTATTAGCCACGATGCTCCATCCCCTATGGGCTCTACAATTACAGCTAAAGCTACAGTGACAGCTGTGGAAGGGCGTAAAATCACCTTTAATATTGAAGCATCCGACGGTGTTGGTATCATTGGTAAAGGCATACATGAACGTTTTGTTATTAACAATGAAAAATTTATGGCAAAAGTAGGTACAAGAAAAGCATCAAACTAGACTTAGAACTACTTATTACACTTAGTACTAATTATTAAACTTAAAACGACTTACTAAAAACTAAGGTCTTAAACCTAAAAACCTCCACGCTCATACGATCGTGGAGGTTTTTGTATGCTCTATGCTCTTATATCACCTAGATAATTAGCAAATCGTAACTACCCAACCTTCAGGAGCTTCGATTTCACCATGTTGAATACCGAGCAATGTGTCATATAATTTTTTAGTCATAGGACCCATATCTTCCATACCAGCTGGTACATTAATTGTGCCTTCTGGCGTATCAATTTGACCTACTGGGGAAATAACTGCAGCTGTACCGCATAGACCCATTTCAGCAAAGTATTTCAATTCATCTTTGTGAACTGGACGATGTTCAACCTTCATACCAAGATAATGTTCTGCCACATACATCAAGGAGCGACGTGTAATAGATGGCAAGATGCTATCGGATTTAGGTGTTACCAAAGTACCATCTTTTGTAATAAAGATAAAGTTCGCACCACCAGTTTCTTCTACATGTGTACGAGTAGCCGCATCAAGATACATATTTTCAGCATAACCATGTTCATGTGCATCAGTGATAGCATATAAACTCATAGCATAGTTAAGACCAGCTTTGATATGACCAGTGCCATGAGGTGCTGCACGGTCAAAATCAGTAATACGGATTTTGATTGGTTTTGCACCGCCTTTAAAGTAAGGACCTACTGGTGTTGTAAATACACGGAATTGATATTCGTCAGCCGGTTTTACACCGATAACAGAGTTAGTACCCATCATGTAAGGGCGAATATAAAGGCTTGCACCATGACCATAAGGAGGTACAAAGTCTTTATTCGCTTTCACAACTTCTTTAACCGCTTCAAGGAAGCGTCCTTCAGGTAATGTAGGCATTACAAGGCGTTCCGCAGATTGATTTAAACGCTCTGCATTAAGATCTGGACGGAAACATACAATGTGACCATCTTTAGTGTAGTATGCTTTTAAACCTTCGAATACAGTTTGTGCATATTGGAATACACCTGCACATTCATTAAGAACAACGTTAGCATCAGTAATTAATCCGCCTTCGTCCCATTTACCATCTTTATATGTAGTCAAATAACGGTAGTCGGTTTCTACATAACCAAAACCGAGATTATCCCAATCGATATTCTTGCTCATAACAATAACCTCCATGCTTATTAATATACTTCTAATCTTAACACTATGAGCAAGTTATTTCAACATATTCTATAGAGGCCAGAGATTAGACATGTAATAAGTTAAGTATACTTAAGTACAAAATATAGAATACCACTTATTTTGATACCTTATAAATCATATGGATCATCATATCTATAACGATTGGTATCATAAATAATCTCTAAGTCTTTATCTATAATAAATTTAGTTCGTTTCAAATCATAAGGTACGTCATAACGCGTATGATATGAAATAGATTCTACACGACCAGTACGAACCGCATTATCGGATCCAAACGGAACTTTTACAATATCCCCTTCATATATATCATTTCTATCAGTACGATAATAAAATTCCTGGTTTATCTTAAAAATATATACGGAACAATACGTATAAATCCTTCTATCAGATGTATGATTTGATTGTAAAAACTCTTGTAAAGATGTATCTCTTGTATGAGCATGTATAAAATTAATTAGATTTTTATACCAAGTGGGTACATACTGATTAGTTACATTCCCTATAAACAATGTATCCTCTTTATGCGCCCATTTAATACGTACTGTTACTATACCACCACGAGCAGGGTCTCTATCAAGGTCATGACTTTCACTAAGACTAAAGGAATCTAGACTATATAGCATTTCGCCAATGTGAAAGTCAATATCTTGCTTCAATTGATGAATCATTTGATTATCTACATACTCGCTATGACTATGGCTAGAGTGACCAAATTGCTTACTATTACAATCAATGGAAATAGACAGCTCATTCCAATTAAAATTCAATGTATTTACGTCACCATATTCTTGGTACATATTTTTTTGCACTTCAATATGAATCTCTTGAATTCTATCTTTTTCTCGATTTCCATCAAATAAAAGTAATGTAGGCTTACCTAGAATTTGTCTGAATAGTATAGACATAGCCCTCAGGGTATTATCAAAAGGAAATTCATATATAAATTCCTGATCCTCAGTGTTGATGAGCTGCACTTGGACAGCACACTCATCCTCATCATATAGGTCAATATCATCGGAAAATCTACGCCCCATGAGCTCTAATAGATATTGTTTTTTAGATTCCTCAATTGTATACTCCGCAGTAGAAAAAGATTCTAATTTACCCTCTACAGGTTTTGAGATATGCTCCCATTTAATGCCATAGGTAACACTTATGGCTTCCTTAATAGAAATATGTTGTATCTCTTCAATATAGTAATCTTTACGATTTAATTTCACTTCCTTTGGAACGCCATCTGGTAAATCACCATACCAGCTACCCGTACTTATAATGTCACAAGATGCTACGGTACCTATACATTTATCTGTCACATTTCTATGCATATACATAGGGACTCCTCCTTTTATTACTTTTTTAAAAGTATATCAAATAGGATGTGACAAAAATGCCTCTATATAATTATTTCGTCAAAATTATTCTTTACATACCGATTTATATTATAATTAACTTACAATATATATATCTCATCTCTTAAGGAGGTATCTCTCATGAAAGAATCTACTAACCGTACCCTAATTACTAATCCCAAAAACATTATCTGTATCGGTTTAAACTATGCAGACCATATAGAGGAAACTAGTCTTGCTACACATGATTTTCCAGAAATCTTTATGAAAACATCTAACGCATTAGCGTCACATCAAGATATAGTTCCCATTCAAGATGAAAACCTTCATTATGATTACGAAGGAGAGCTCGTCATTGTTATTGGTAAGGTGGGTAAAAATATATCTCGCGACCAAGCTAAAGAACATATCTTAGGATATACCATAGGTAATGATGTATCAGCTCGGACCTTACAATTTAGAGGTACACAATGGATTCTAGGCAAATCACTAGATAACTTTGCCCCTATCGGTCCTGTTATCGTATCACCTGACGATTTTGATTTTGAAAATGCTACCATTACCACAACAGTAAATGGTGAAGTGCGTCAACAAGCTAAATTAGAACAAATGTTATTTAAACCGGATGCAATCATAGAGTTTGTATCTCAGTATATTACACTACAAGAAGGTGATATCATCTTTACCGGTACACCAAGTGGTGTTGTACTCGGTAAAAATGAATCAAAATATGGATGGCTAACATCTGGTGATACGGTGTCAATTACAATTAGTGGTATTGGTACATTAGAAAATAAATTTATATAACTAACTTGAAATACAAAAAAAGAGATTACTCTGGCGTATACAATCATCCAAGAGTAATCTCTTTTATATTAGCTCATTATTATATTAGTTCAATGTATAACACCAATACACATAGAGTTCTATTTATATTTTGACTCAAGATCAAGCATGTATTTCTTTCTCTCAATACCACCCGCATATCCTGTTAATTTACCATTACTACCAATCACACGATGACATGGAACAATGATGGATATAGGATTATGACCTACGGCACCTCCTACTGCTTGGGCAGACATCTTATCTTTATTTTGCTTTTCAGCTATTTGTTTACCAATATCTCCATAAGTTGTAGTTTCCCCATAAGGTATAGTTTGCAATACAGACCATACAGACTTACGGAACTCTGTTCCTTCTAATTGTATTGGTGGAGTAATAAATGGTTTTTGACCTTTAAAATATTGGTCTAGCCACATAATGGTCACTTCAAAAGGGCCGGTTTTTTGTTCAATATATTCCGCATCATCATAAGTAGGAGCATGGCTTTCATCTACAAAAAATAAATCTGTTAAATACGTTAATGTACCAAGCATTATCATCGTTCCTAATAGGCTTTCATAGGTGTATTTATAATTCATAGTACATTAACTCCTTATTAAACTAATAAATCTATTGATACCTTTAGTATATCATCATTAAAGGCTACGGTATTATTCTGAATCTCAAATGGAGTATATTATTTATCCCAATAATTTATCGTAGATGTCATAATCTATATCCTTAAATACATTAAATACCACTTGTATTTTACTATTAGTTTCTTTTAAATAGGTACGCACCGTATCGATAGCAATCTGTGCTGCTTCTTCATTAGGAAATCTAAATTCACCTGTAGAAATACAACAGAATGCAATGGACTGTAAGCTATAAGCATGAGCTAACTCTAAACAAGACCTATAACATGAAGCCAATTGTTCTCGTTCTATATCTGTAAGGGAATCATAAATAATAGGTCCTACCGTGTGAATAACATGTTTAGCTGGTAAATTAAAACCATAGGTTTTACGAGCAACACCTGTCTTTTCAGGCATATCCATGTATTCAATCATACGAGAACAAGCCATACGAAGCTCAATCCCCGCAAAGGTGTGAATAGCATTATCAATACATCTATGATTTGGCGCAAAACACCCTAACAATTGATTGTTAGCCGCATTCACTATGGCGTCTACTGAAAGGCGCGTAATATCGCCTTGCCATAAATAAATCTGAGGTGCACGTTTTTCCATATCATTAATGGTAACAATTCCTTTTTCACGGGCTAATTCAGTTAAATACTCATCTTGTATCTTCATCCATTCTGCCGGCATAAATCCTGCAGAGCGAATATTACAAAGAGACCTAAAAAGTGTGAACTGTTCTGCTTCATCATAAGGGATTTCAATGTGTTCGTCTTTATATTTCTCTGTATATTCTACTACTAATCCTTTTACAAGATAAATTAAACGTTCTTGCTGTGTCATATGTAACTCCTTATGGTCTATAAAGACTTTAACTTATTATATAACAAAAAACTGCTAGCACATATATATGCTAGCAGTAACTTTACTGTTTATAGTATATCAAACTTTATGGTCTTACAAAAGATTGACCACCATGATTTACTAAAATGTCGCCTTGTAACACTTTAGTAGTAACCCCTTGTAAACTACCTTGAATTTGGCTCATCATAAAACGATATCCTGGGCTACTCATATGTTTATTGAAAGCTGATTCATCACTATAGATTTGAATTACATACCAGTGAGTTTTATTGTTTCTTTCACGCAATACATAACCCGCCATATAGCCCGCATCATCACGAACAGCACGATCAATATCTAATTGATATTGTTTTTGTACTGTATCTACTTCATTTCCATCTACAGTAAATTCCGTTAAGGTCACAACAGATTTGCCATCATTAATAATAGATAAAGCATCTGGTTTTTCAATCAATAGCATAGGTTGTACATCATACAACTTACGACTCGTCAATTTAGATCCTACTTCATTAATATAGTTTTGAAAATGCTCAGATTTCCGATGTGTTTCTAATGCAGCCGTATCTTTATATACCTCCACTACGTATGATTCAGATGGATTTCCTTTCATATGAGCTACATTCATAGATAATGTATTAGGCTCGTTAGCCATAGAGGCTGTTAAATTCTGAACACCTGCAGTATTATACGCACCTTGTAATTCGTTCGGTACTTGGAAACGATACAAACCTACAATAGGGGCTGTATCTACTTGTTCTTGTTTATCAAATGTGAATGCAGCAAATGATGTACTCACACCTAAAACTGAAATAGCAAATGTAAATATTATACGTTTAAAAACTCTTAAATTCATGCTAGTACCTCAGTAAGCTTAATTAATCATTATTATTTATTCTGTCTTTTAATATTTTATATAAGCGAATAACATTAGGTTGGGTTGGCATAAACTTTATACCTCTCTTTAGCAAAGCGAGTACAGTACGTGCTTTTTGTTCTATAATTTTTGCAGTATGATTACTCGTAACTAAAAAATGATTGCCCCCAATTGTATACTCTCGTTCAATATAATCTATTGTAATAGGAAACATATCTTGAATCAAAAATACACTTTCTTTACCATCATCAAGTTTTGCTATATAAAGTGTATCACAACGTTTATATTTAAGCTCTTTTTTCTTAATTATCTCTCTATACTTTTGAATTTGACTTGATAAAGGAATCATCCAGTATATATCTCTATTACTATCTTGAAAGCAATAATAATGAGGTCTATTTCCTAATTTGTTTCCCTTCAAAAAAGATTCATTCATATCTGAAAAAAATGAGTCTTTAACAATATAAAACCCTCTCTTCTCCATAGTCCCTCCAGATACAAAAAGCCCTCCGCTTGTAGCGAAGGACTTTATTATCAACCCAACCATTTATATACCGCAATATTGGTCAGCGGTAATACTTTCAACCCGACTATTTATACCCCACATATCGGTCAGTGGCCTACTTCTATCTCTATAATACAAAACTAAATTTAGCTTGTCAAACACCTAGAAAGAATAAATCAACTTTGTAATTTATATTGTAATATATTCCACTATTGTACCATGCTCCTCTATAAGCTTAACAAGGTCTTTTCCTTGTAACCACACGGTCGCATCATTTTGGTTAGGATGTATACCGATTAAATTATCCTTATAATCCGCATCAATGTAGTAATGCACCTTACGCTTCTCATCGTGGAGCAAGCAGAATGGTGATACATGACCTGGTTTAATCTTCAAAATCTCCCATAACTCTTCTTCAGAACCAAAGGAAATCTTTTTAAGATTGTGGTCCTTACGGAATTGTTTTAAATCTACACGCTTTGAACCGCGTACAGTAATTAAATAGTAATGCTCCCGCTTATGGTCTCGGATAAATAAATTCTTCGCATCCCATTCTGGATATGGCAGTTCTACATCTGGTTTATCGTCCATACTAAATAGCGGTGCGTGATCCGTAACTTCAAAATCGATATGATGGTCATGCAAACAATCATATACGCCTTGTTTATCTAACATGTAATACCTCTAATACATATATTGTTAGTGAAAGTAGCACTTATCTGCTATATCACTACATTTATTCTGGAACTTTATAGGTCCCATCAAATACAAATAATTCAGGATGTGCATGTACGAATGTGTCTTCATAGATTCCATCATATTCATATACTACATCATCTTTTTTATCAAGGAAATCGAACAGTTCATCCTCATTTTCCCAATCTTTTAAAATGTTCCATCGTTCTTCCCTATCAAATGGAACTGAGCCACCAAAGTAATCGATGACGGATTGTAAATTGTCTGCTAGTTCACCCATCTTGAATAGGCGTAACCCCGCAAGAGCATCTTCCCATACAATGCCTGTAGAGTTATAGAAGAACTGATGATGCCCACCATTATTAACCTCAGCGAAGTACCAAGATATAGCATTAAGATAGCGTTGCTCTAAGGTGAAAGGTTTTGCGGATTCTATATAATCATCATAAGATCCATATATATTGATGGTCCAATACATAGGCTCATTAATGGTCCATACATCATCGGTAGCTTGTATCTCTTCGACAGTAATAGTCCGATGACGAGGTACACCTTTTCGTTTCTTCTTTTTCTCTGCTACGTACTCATTATAGGCTGCACATAAATCAGGATAGTCAACTTCACATGTTTCAAAATCCATTTGCAAATATCACATATCAATAACTTCAAAACAGTACGATTTTATATCATCTAGTTTCGCTTCCGTAGCTAAACGTACACCCTTATCTACTAATCTTAGCATCTGTTGCATAGTATTCGATGTGTACCCGTCACTATTATCCAAAACAATAGATCCATACGCATAGGCACAGCGATAATACCACACCGCATCACGATACTCTTCATCAATAGATTCTAATACCTTAACTGCCTCTTTTTCATTGCTATTATTGTTATAAGCTCTACCAAGCTCACCTAATAGAGGTACGGATAAATTTTCCATGCCCACATCAGTTAATATATTAATAATAGTTTCTACATTCCCAGAATTATTAAGCTCTTTAATGGTTTGTAATTGATCCGCATCAGAAAATGCTTTAAATTGTTCAACCGTTAATCCCATTATGTCACATCCTATCATATTTCATATATAGTCTTAAAATAAACATTATCTAGAAGCTAGCTACCACAAACAATATAGAATACAGGTATACCGTCTTCGTTATCTATGAGACCATATCCTTCACATTCATGGCCTTCGTATTCAATACCTTCAAAGAATACATGATCGCCCAATTCTTTATTGGCCATCAAATTGTGCAATTTAAAGAGTAATTCTTCTCTAGTAAAATATGTACCATTATCCGCAACAAGATGAGCCATAATTTCTACCTGCCACATGCCATCTTCTTTATCTTCTTCGAATAACTCGTCATCGGTAACACGTTCATTATCAAAGAGTTGGTCTTCACTTTCAATCCAAGCTTCATAGGTTACTAAAATTTCAGGTTCTTCTAATCTATCGTCGTCATCTGCCTCATCATCATCTACATATTTCTTTACATTTTCATTATATTCTTTGGAAAACTCTTCTCTTCTATATGTTTGCTTATTAAATACCCAATGCACTGCATCATATGTAGGATAGTTATCTTCTTCGTATTCATTAGCGTCTTCAATATGGTTATCTTCTGTAGTCTCTTTACTATTTTTCTTATCAAAGAGATTCTTAATAGTTTCAAATATCACAGGATAATCCTCCTTGTACTCTTTTGGCTTAATTTGAGTTAATAGATATTTTACAACTTCACAACACCAACCAAGTTGTTTATCTAAGTGTTCTTCTTTTGTCATTTTCATGGCCGTCTCTATTAACTGTAATGCTTTTTGTACATGTTCAGATTCGTAACTTTCACCAAAAGCTACCGTTGCATGAGCATAGCTACAACGATAATACCAAGACCAATCACGATGTGCCTCATCTATACGATTAAATAAATCGATAGCCTCTGCTGCGCGGCCATTATTGTTATACATACGTCCTAAGGTGCTTAATAGTATAGGAGACAAATTATCGATGCCCATATTATTTAACAGCTCCATCGCACGCCTGATATCGATGCCCTCTTGTTCATTAAGGAGCTTAACCTTTTCTGTATCACTTAAAGATTGAAACTCTTCATCCGTAATGTCTTCTATACTGAAATATAAGTTCTTAATAAAGTCACCAAAATTATCTGCTAACGACGTAATTGAGTAATCACATTCTTGATCTACACGTACAACCTTAGGCTCACCGGTAGGACCACACTCACGATAATCGAGGAAAATCATGTCATGACCGCCGGAAATTGTATCGGCTACAACGATACCGATAGGGGGATATTTTACTTTTGAAATCCAAAATTCATTACCCATCTCACCTAAAAGAGAGTATTTTTTATCTCTATCGATGCCATATATTCCTGTTATATATACACAATCGTCATCATCGTTAATAAAACAATTCTTATTTACTACACCACCATTATGGTTTTTAAGTAGTTCAATATATGCTGCAGGCAATGTATAGCCTAGTTCAGCTTCAGCATTCTTAATATCCGCATCGGTAACATCTCTACCGATATAGGACTCAAATGCATAATCGGTATCTTTCCAAAATCCAGTCCAATTGAAATCTTTTAGATTACTCATAATACTCTCTCCTAACCAAATAGATATAATCTAACCACATTTTATGTCATCAATAGAATATTTTTTTATTAAAGCTTTCACCTCACGCCGTATCAAAATGGTATCTATAATATAGGAAAAAATGATATAAGGAGATACGTTAATAATCCCGACAGGGGCCAATATAAGGGCTGCCCACAATAAATTCAGTGAATACGCATACCACTTAAAATGAATGGTATTTAAAAATGGTATAGCATAGTCAATAATTCTTACTTCCCATTGCATTAATGGGTTCAATTCCTCACTTGTGCCTAATAGCCAAGTGAAAGTAAGGGCAAATATCAAACCATATACTATGCCAACAGGAATTAATACCTTCGCTCTCTTTTTTAATAAATTACGGCAAATCTCATCTTCTTCCTCTGGTGTTACATTGTATACCATATTACATTGAATCTTAATCCGTCTAAATCGATAGCGAATATACTTATACAAAAGATTATTCGGTGTATATAACATAATAGACTCCGCATGCTATTGGTAGTAACTAAATCATTAGAGAATATATTATCCATCTATGGCAAAGTAATGTAAATCTTTGAATTCATTATCCCAAAATGTAAAGGAAAAGATGTGCGTATCATCAAAGGTTTGCTCACAATAGGTCACAGCATCTCGCTCTGGTTCAATAATAGGCATACCTATCCGTGTTTTCACTTCATCAATGTTTACATCGCCATACCAATCTTGGATTTCGTTATGAATGAAAGTAACAATGGAATCTATATTCTTATGATAATTAGTAGCTAATAATTTAGCAGTATCTACATTAGCATTCGTGGGCTTCTCATCCCAACAAAATTGTATGCCTTCATAGGACCAGGTATATTGCTTTAACAATTCATCATATTTTACATCATTAGTCATTTTCGGAACCCTTTACATAACTTTCCATCTTCGGTCTAAGATCTAATACTATGTCCCAACTATCTAATGCTGGCACCTTATGATGTGCAACAAAGTCTTCTATGATCTGTAATACCTCTTGATGGCCCAGCTCATTCTTACCATATATGATGGCGCCTCGGTCACCATCATTAGTTACACTAAGCTCTATATGTAATAAATCGGTATCTTGATCACTACAAACCTGTACAAAGTTATATAGTTTATTATCTATGGAGATTGCCTTTGATGGAGAAATAACTACAAAGTCTTGCTCTTGGTCCTCAATAGCATACAGATTTTGTTCAACTTCATTCAGTGTAATACCTTCATATTTATAGGTACCTACATCAATAGACCAATCCGTATATGTTTTCTCAAATGTATCTGTCATATGTATTGCCTCTCCTTTACGATATACATTAAAATAAGGTTTCTAATTGACCTGACATATCCGCCATAAATTCATCAAATTTACAAAGTTCCCTCAACTCTTGATGTTCTATATCATAGCAAGCAATCTTTTTAGATTTAGGATCCCATACAATTTGATAATCGTTGTACTCACCTAGCTCTTTAGATAAACGTAATAGTTTACGACGTCCCCATTTAAATGTAACTGTATCAAGTAAAGGTAAGAACTCTATAGAGATAAAATCTGAGTCTGGTAATTCAAAATAGAGAGTATCTCCCTCTAAAAATGATACTAGTCCATTTGGTAGTTTAAACGGTTTTAATTGATCCATTTTATTCTGTTTATCATGGTACTCAGCAGGCTCTAAATTTTTAAAATATTCTGCCATTTCCATATCGCCTTTTTCAATAGCAATACTATAGGGACGCATTCCATCCTTTTCTGTGATGGTTACATCTGCACCATGTTCTACTAGATATTTACACATCTGTAAATCCACATACCGAGCTGCTACACATAGTGGGGTTGGCTTAAATGGATATACAGAATCAGGCTTGTTGTAATTAATATCCACACCATTATTAATAAAGAAATCTAAGACCTCATAATTTTCATCTGTAATGCCATTTCTGAAAGCTTTACCACCATATTTCTGTACTGTATGGCCTAAATCATGAATGAGTTGTAAGTTCTCATATTTCTTGCCATATAAGGCAGCTTGAAAGGCATCTACATCCACAGAGTTCAAGGCGTTAATATTAGCACCTTGAGATACAACATAGTCTACTATCTCTTGATTACCATATCGAACAGCTAACAAGAAACTTGGATTTTCTTCATCATTTAGGTCTGCGCCATGTTCAACTAGCCATTGAACACTTGGCAAACAGTTCATCACTAACGCTAATTGTAGAGGTGAATACTCACTATATTTACCAATTTGTATAGGTTCATCTATATCCCAACCACCTTGTAATGCACTTTCAAGTGCTGTTATATTTCCATTTATAATGGCTATCACTAACTTCGGTACGGATTCAAAACTGCCTAAGTCCTTAAGATGTATCATATGTGTCTCTCCCTTATAATACGATCTTATATATATACTAATGATTCATAGTTTAATTATACTAAATTTATTGCACTTTTTGATATAGAAAAAGCCTCTTACAAAAGTAAGAGACCTTTCAGAATTTTCAATTAAATGGAACGCCATTATGACATAGGTTTCTTTATTATACGTATATATAAATCATCATTATTGAATCAAGAATTATATAGTAGGCATATACTTTTCTTCAAAGGACGTCAATATGCCTAGCAGTTTAGTATCTAAAAACGATAGAGCCTGTTTTCTAATATCCGTTGGAATACCATAATATGCCTGTGCTACACCACCACAAATAGCAGCAACAGTGTCACTGTCACCACCTATTGAGATAGCATTACGAATAGCATCTTCATAATCAGTGGATTCAAAGAAGGCTTGTAGTGCTTGTGGAACTGTGCCTTGGCAGCTTTCATCGAATCTATAAGTATCTCTGATTTCATCCAACGTGAAATCCATGGTGTAATAATGCTGATTAATGTACTCTCTGATTTCGAGTATATCTTTGCCAGTTCTAGCTAGATATATGGCAACTGCTGTCGCCTCCGCCCCTTTCATACCTTCTGGATGGTTATGAGTGACCTCAGTAACTAATTTAGAAAGAAGCTTTGCTTCGTCCAAACTATGTGCCACAAATCCAGCAGCACTAATTCTCATGGCAGAACCATTACCATAACTATTATATGGCTTTGGATTCTCCGAAAAAATCCATCTATAGAACCGATCACCATAACCATAACCTGGATAGCATCTCCCAATCGTCTGCATACATTCCACTGCATTCTTCGAAAGATCGCTGTAATCCGGTTGACTCATAAGAATTGACTTTGCTACGGCAAGTGTCATTATACTATCATCAGTTAACACACATTGATCTGTAAAGAAATCAAAGTCCTTGTGTCTATAATTATTAAATTCAAATCGTGAACCGACTATATCGCCAATGATTGCTCCTAACATGTTAATCCCTCCCTTGTATTTTGAAATTTATAGACTAAGCAAAATCATTCTTCTTACACCTGCGAAACTCTCATATGCTCAATATTTGCTTTACATATTATGATGTATGACTAGCTAGTTCTATTTATTTACTTATCCTATCTTATCTTTAATTTCATCATCTAATAACTTAAACATTTCTACTTTATGTTCATCTATACTAGGAGAATCCCAGGCTCCTCCATTTTTGTCCAAGAGCCTCTTCATCTTAATAAGTTTTGGACTTTGATTAATAATTTCTGGATACTGTTCTACTTTATGTTTGGGAATCATATTAGAGAACTTTGAATTTGCAGATACTGTTATCAATGCAAGATTACCAAAACTATCAATATTATTAATACAATCTGCATCTTTAATATTTTCCGGTTTTCTTGGGAAAAAATGTTCTATTGATGTCCTAAATTGAAATTGGAATTCTCTAAATGATTTAAATTCATCTCGCAATAAAATGTAATCTAAATAGGTAAATACAATACGGTCAATGTTAAAACCTGTGCGAATTTTATATTTAGACTCCTCAATCTTCTCACAGCAATATTTTTCAAGCATTGGAATTATATGATTACCATCTGGATTCTTATTTACATCAGCCATAACTCTTGCTATCCAATGCATAGTTTTAGGCGATGTATATGTAATTCTTAAACAAGACTCTAGCCAACACAACCTATTATTGATTTCACTATCATATTTTAAGTTATCACTATTACGAGAGGTCGAATTAAAGGTTAATAAATAATATGGTTTGTAATAATATTTTTCTCTGTAGCTCATTAGCTGTAGCAAAGACCATTTACCATCTAATCTATATTGTCCTATATATTCTCTTTTAATTATATATTGATCAAATATATACCGATATTTAAGCAATGAAAAAATAAAGTTAAGTGCGGCATCTTTACTACTCCAATGCGCTTTCATTATTTCAAGAAATCTTTTGTCATCAAGACCTGCATCATTATCTTTATTTTCATCAGCTAGGCTCACTGCTTCATTAACTAAAAGAAGAAAGTTAGGAAATGTAACAATTGATTCAAATCTTTCATTTTCTATGCTATCTTCTTTTATACTAGCATTTAAACTATATACAGGTTGTCTTAATTTGCTTTCTAACGTAAACTCAGTCTCATGATTAACTTTTACTTCACCAAACCGACATCTTAATTCAGCAAAGTCACCGATATCAAAAGAATTCCAAGATTCACCAAATATAGATTCTCGTTTCTTTATAGGAAAGCACATTTGAACATACTTATTCATTTGTGAGCAAGCATCCCATATAGTTGAGGCAATTATTTTATCTAGTCTATCACGTTCTGTATCACTACTTTTAATTGCACCTAACAGCTTGGCCTTCATAATTTCATGTAGTTCCAACTGCTCACCTCTGGTATTCATAATTTCAAAATAATGATTTAAATCAATATTTTTAGGTACTTGTGTTCGAACTAATATGATAGCTGAAAGTTTTTTATTAAATTCAGAAATAGATTCCCTATTTTTTTTATCAAAATATTTACTTATGATAGAATATCCCTCAATAATTTCTTGAGAATATAAATTTTCTGAATATCCGCTTTTATCATTCCTTGCTTTAATTAAATTTAAGGTTCTATTTGATACTTCACGTGCTTCAAATGTTAATGATCCTTCATTAATAGATTGATTGTTTAAAAAACAAAGTAATAAAAATAATGTTGTTAGCCTTTGCTGCCCATCAATAACCTCAAAGCAATTTATGCCACGCTCATTTACAATTAAATTGCCTAAATAATACTTTTTTGTTTTATTTATATCAATGTCATTAATATCATCTAGTAACTGTTCAATCTCTACACTTGACCATGCATAGTTTCTTTGATAGATAGGTATTAAATACTCATTATTATTGAAAATTTGCTCCACGGTAAACTCTTGAGGTTGTACAATAGTTTCATAATTTATCATATATTTCCCTCACTAGATATCTTTTCAAATACTTTTTGATATCTTTCAGTATTAACCTTTGAATTCTTAAAGGTATCTTCTGATACTACATCTAATATAATGGTATCTAACTCCATTGGATCTTGCATATCAGAAATAACTGAAAATAAATTAAGTCCACTATTCAATCTTTCCGATTTTCCTCTAGCGTATTTATTTATAGACTCCCTATAAACAGCTTTCATACAGACCCGTAATGAATATGCCCATTTATAAAAAAATAGTAATCTAGATTCCGTAAGTGAATTTATATTAAATCTATCAACATAGAACATTAGTATATTAATAAATAAATTATATATATAAGTATCCCCTGAACCAGATTGGATAATTTCTTCTGCATTAAAACTATGAAAGATTCTTTTTTCCAAAGTCTTATATAGATTTAAATAGTGTTGAGTATACTTGAAAAAGCGTGTTCCTGCAATAAGTGGCTGAGTCAATTGAAATTGATTGAGTGCTTTGCTAGATGCTAGCTCATATAGCCCTTCGTAATTAAACTTCTCCACAAAGAGATTAGATGCTTTATTATAAATAGAAAAATTATAGTTATTACTCTTCTTAATACCTTTGAAAGCATCTATCTGATTAATCGAATAATTTAAACCGTCTTTATTTTTATACCATCTAATTAATGGAAATAAATTATCTGCAAATAAATTTTCTAGTTCAGATTGCTTAGTACTTTCCCATGTATTTACAATATCAATCTTTAAACTTTCACTTTCATCATTCATCTCTCGTAAATGATAGGATTTTAAAAGATCATGTGGAGCCAACGCCTTTCCTCTTGAGTTTTGTGAATCAAAAAACTGAAACGCCTCTTGTTCATCTTTCGTAACTATTTTTACTACAGTACAATGATCTAATAAATAATTACTATAATCTTCCAGTTCTTGTTTCTCAAAATCCAAAAGTCTTTTTCTTATAACACTTAGATTTCTAACTATAGCTTCTGAAGATAATTCATTATATTTGGCATTTAACAATGACGATGGTAGCTTTCTAATATTATTACCTGACTCACCAATGGCAAAAAATAGTATTGATAATGTTGTAAGTCGCTGTTGCCCGTCAACAATATTTAACTGGGTTGGAGTATTGTGAAGAACAACAGTTCCTATGCGATACTCTAACATATTATTTTTAAATGCAGTATATATATCATTAATCAATGTTAAAACCGATTGGGGACTCCATTTATATGGCCTTTGATATTCTGGAATACCTAAATTTTGCTTGGGTGGCTCCTTGTGCTCCATAAGTTCTCTTATTGTAATAATACATAAATCATCATTTCTCTTTACCATTTAAATTGACCTCATTTTATCAATTTATTAAATTACATATATACATGATTCTAATTTATTAATCTTACTTCTATTCTATCATTTCAATATTATTTTTTTATAATATTTCAGAAAAGATTTTATAACCAACAAATGATGTTATACAAAAAAAGGTGCAACTCCATGAGCTGCACCTTTTAGGGTATAGAATGCTTTTATCTTATCTATTTTATTCTAATTATTTTTAGCTTGCTCTAATTCTTGGATACGTTTTTCCAGTTGAGCAATTCTAGCATCTGTAGAGGATGGCACTGTTTTAGATTCAGGGCCTACTTTAAAGCTAAGGCCACCGTTAAAGCCTTGGTTACCATTGCCAACCACAGTACCTACATTAAATTGTACATTGCGGTTTGGACGGTAGTAAGCACCTAAAGCAGTTGCTGTTTTGCCATGATAATGACCAAAGCCAACGGCTACACCCAATCCAGTTTCACCTTCTGAGAAGTTTGGTTGTAATGCAGCTAATGCATAACTAGATGCAGTCGCTTTATTAACTGTAGTTTCTATATTTGTACCTACAGATTGTACTTGGCTAATAGCATTTTCCAATTGACCTACTGTTGCCGCATCATGTGCATCAACGCCATCAGCTACTTTCACCAAACGATTATATTTAGCATCTGAGTATGTAGTAGGTGTTACTGTAGGCTCTTTATCATAATCTGGCACAGTTTTTTTATAACCTAAGTGTGTAGTGATTTCTTTATCTGGATATTTTACTGTATAACCAGAAACATCACCAGCATCATGACCAAATGCAATTGTGCCTTCTTCTGTAGCTACGCTTTCATAACCGATAGCAGTGCCATATTTTACAGTCGTTCCTGCCTTATGACCTAAGGCTAAACTGTTCTCTGCATGAGAACCTGTAAATCCGCCACCGATAGATGTAGATGCTACACCAAGTGTTAGACCATTAGAACCACCAACAACAGTACTACCATTTCCTACAGTTCTTCCATCGCGACTACCTACAATTGTACTGTATTCACCATTTGCAATATTTTTATGGTTAACAAATCTACGACCTGTAAATTCTCGGCCACCGCCACCAAGAATGGAAGCACCAACACCTACAGCTTCATTTTTGCTGCCCCCAAATACGGAGGACCACATACCTACACCTGTATTACCTAAGCCACCAGCGAGAGTACTGCCATGACCATCTGCATTATTTTGTGATCCCCCAATAACGGAACCAATTTCACCGCCCGCATTGTTACCACGGCCACCAGCAATAGAGCTGTGTAACCCATAGGTACCATTGGCATTACCACCAGAAATAAAAGAAGATTCACCATACGCAATATTATCTTCCCCACCGCTGATTGTTGCATAATTACCCACTAAAGAACCAACAGCTTTAATTTGGTTCTTTGTACCACCAAGAATAGCACCACTTTTAATCTCTTCGTGAACTATATTTTTAAAACCCCCTACAATAGCTGTATATGATCCTTCTGCTGCATTCATCGTACCTGCAAGTACAGCACTATTTTCACCTTCTGCAACATTAGGCTCTTTATCTTTGCCTCCACTTACAACAACACTGCCGTCACCTAGTGCCTGATTACCAGCAGCATAGCCGCCTATGACTTGACCAGCTGCCTCTACAGTTGGGGCAGTTAACACGGCAACAGATCCTAAGGTTAATGCAAACACACAAGCCGTTAACGATGCACTTACACATCTTACCTTCTTGCCATTTTGTTATTGCGAATTCAATTTGTTCATAGTAAACATGTCTCTCTCTTCCTTCTCAATAACTATACTCAAACTCTTACTCCATAAAATTTCCTTAGTTACATTCACTAATAAATACACACAAATTCACTAAAAAGAACATTTTATTTTGCAAGATATACATAAGATACGCTCATTGTAAGAAAATTTTATGAGTTATTCAATATTTTATATTAATGAAATAAATTCATACGTTTATAAGTTTTACTAATACCCCTATTGGTATAATATGCAGTATTTGCATAAAATAATATATCTACTACAAGTCAGATGAAGACCAAAGGCATTGATTTTATAAGCTTTTTTGAATATAATTGGTATTTATAAGTATATAACTAGTATTCATAATGCAGAATTTTTAAAAGATATAGTCCAATGATATACTTAAGATAGTGTATATTATTTTTATTTTATAATGTAAAGGGTCGTGTGTATGAGAAAAAGTATAAGTAAGAGAAATGTAACGCGTTGGGGTCGATTTAGCACGTCAAAGGCCGTATTATTTTCTATGATTTTGACAGCTATGAGTGGTCAAGTGGTAAATGCTACTGACAGCAATGCTGGATCTGAGCAAACCATAGTACCAACTATCACGGTCACAGCTACAAGAACAATGGAAGATATTTCAAAAACACCAAGTTCCGTTTCTGTAGTTACAGCTAAAGATATTGAAGCACGCAGAGTTGATACAGTAGCTGATGCTTTACAAATGTTACCAGGTGTTTATAAAAGCCAAAAGGCAAATGGAGAATTACAAATTCGTGGTTTTGACTCCACTAACACATTAGTATTACTCAATGGTGTACCAATGAATAATACATTTAATAATAGTGTGGATTGGGAAGCTATTCCGGTACATTCAATTGATCGAATTGAGTTAGTACGTGGTCCAAGCTCATCTTTATATGGTGGTAGAGGTGTTGCCGGTGTTATCAGCATTCAAACGAAACAGCTACAACCTAAACAAGATGTGAAAGATATCCATTGGCATGGACAAATCGGATATGGTTCCCACGGAACTCGCAACAATGAATTAGGTTTTGATGCGCGTGTATCTGATCGCGTCTCTGTTGGTATGTCCGGAGAACAAAGAAAAACCAATGGATACCCTGGTTTCTTTATTACTGGCAGAGCTGCCAACATTAGACCTACTACAGTGACGGTTACACCAGATAATCCTGTACCGCAAACAAAAGATGGGTCCTATCTATTAGGTAGTCGTGGCGATAAATCCTATGACAATAAAAGCCTTTCTACCTACATTACGATGAAGCTTCGTGATAGAGAGTCGTTAACATATTCATATCTATATACAAAAAACAGATATGCTTATGAAAACCCTATGAGTACGATTACAGTTGGCGGTCAACCAGTTTTTTCAGGTAATGTCAAAGTTAGCAATCAAAAATATGTAGCCCTTAGAACAAGTCGATATTTAGGTTATGACGGATTAAAAGAGTATCACTCCCATAACTTACAATATAAAAATGACAAAAATAAGATTCAAGCTACGTTCAATATGTTAGATCGTAAAAAAGATGGTTTCTCTAGCCCTGCTAACCCAAATACGCCAAATTATAGTGGACCTGGGGATGACTCCTTCTATCCTGGAAAAACAATTAATTTAGATGTACAGAAAGTATGGGATCGCAGAGGCAAACACAGTGTTGTTGCTGGATTTAACTGGAAAAAAGAAAGCTTTAACCAAAAACGACGAGAATTAACGAATTGGAGAAACCATTCCTCTTTTGATTCCACTACGTATCCAGGTGGTTTGTACGAAATCAACAAAGGCGCTACAAGTAATCTAGCATTATTTGTTCAAGATACATATCGTCCTAATCATGACTGGGCTATTTATAGTGGACTTCGTATAGACAGATTTAAAAAATTCGATGGTCAACATGTAACGTATGATAGAACTAATAGCAGATATGACACAGTGAATCATGGAACCGGCACTTATACAGAGTTGAGCCCTAAGTTCGCCATCGAATATTATGTAACAGATTCACTAAATGTATATGCATCTTATGGCCATTCCTTTAACCCACCTCCATTGAGTCAAGTATATCGCTATAGTGATATTGTGAAAGCAAATCCTAACTTAGATCCAGAACGTTCTGATTCATTTGAAATTGGTTTGAAAAAAGAATGGAATACAAAGACTACATTAAATGTCTCTGGATTCTATGTCAAAACTAAGGACAAAGTTAAATATCTTACATATTATGACAATAGTGGCAATGTAGACTATAAAATGTACAATAACGTAGATGAAGAATCTCGCCGCGGTGTGGAACTAGAAGTTCGTCATCAATTGTCATCTAAATGGTCTGTATTTGGAAACTATACATGGCAAACAGGACGGATTAAACATAAAGAACTTCCTAATACAAATGCAAGCGAATATGCAGAGGTGAATTATGACATTCCTAAACATACATTCCATGCTGGTGTTGAATATACTAGTGGCAAATGGAATGCTCTTTGGGATGCACAATACGTAAGCCGTCGTCAATCTGTAGATGATGTTACTGGTCAATACGGTTCTGAAGATAGCTACTTCATTTCTAATGTAGCTGTAAATTATAAATTATCTAAAGAAGCGACATTACAATTTGGTGTTCAAAATGTATTTAACCGTGTCTTCTTTAGCGATGAAGCTACAGCAGGTCGTACGTACTCTGCAAGTATGAAGTTTAAATTCTAATCGATTCTCATCATATTAAAAGAAACATAAGTAAGGCTACCTTTATACTGATTTTAGGTATAAAAAAGTAGCCCCGCTTATGTTTCTATTCACATCAATTGTAAGAATTAAGTGTAAATCAAGCAAGACCCCTGAATTTCCCTTATACAGTAGAGGAATTAGTTCTAATGGTAAGAGCAAAGCATATTAATGTATTTTCCACGCCTAAGAAAAGAGGATTATGATATTGTTAACGAAACACTGGAAGAATTAAAAATATCGATCGTAAGCCTTCTTATGAAAAAAGGTGAACATTGTTTTGGTAATACTCAAGAACTACTTATGCAAAAAAATATGAAGACCTACTTTGATATGGAAACAAAAATAATAGAACTAGACACAGACGAAGGAACTAAAAAATCTCTCGTTGTGTTATAAAAATAACCTCTAGTCAGTGAAACTTTAAGTTTCACTAACTAGAGGTTACTTTTTTATATTTATTTCTTGACACGATACACCATGTCGCCGCTATTCCAAATATACATAATGACAGATACGGGGGGTGTCCGTTTTCCCAAAGCCAGCCTGTATATGTAGTTGTATTGGCAAAATAGCCTTCAGTAATTATTTCAAATTCTGAGTCTACATACTCATTTATAAAATCTTGTAAACAAAGAGACTTTCCATAAAAGCGACCCTCACCCAAGGTTTTGTTAAATATTAGTACCTTACACAAATCCACATCACAGTTGTTAAAACATATTTCTCCTGAGAATGCTTTTTCTTCACCATCTAACAATTGATACATTTCTTCAACTGTTAACGTTAATGTTTTATTATGAATTTTGATTCTATTTACTTTACTACCATAAAGACTGAAAAGGATGTTACTTTTTCTATCATGTATAAACTCCATATTATTCCTCACAATATTAAATCTAAGATTGTAATTTAAATAAATTCTACGTTTTTCTATTTTAAATTTGATTATATGGGCATCCTTTTACTCTTGGTGAGCAAAGCAACAGCTTCAGCAGTAGGCTGTTTCCAATCATTCTTCACTTCGCTCGAATTCTTGGACATACCTGCCATGGGCGGTGCTATCACTCACTGCGTCACTTCGTTTCTAGGGATCAAAGCCACCGCCTCAACGTGGATTGAGTGAACACCAAGTATATCAAGTAGTTGCGTTTGTATCTGGGAATATATCCACATACTTTTTAACGATAGCATAAGGTTATCGTTAAAAGGTATTACCTCGACAAACTGAGAGTTGTTATTTAGTTTATAATCGTATTGTTTTATTAGCTATATCTTCTACAAACCTCTTATCGTGTTCCACAAATATAAGTGTAGGTTTTGCTTCCTTTATAATTTCCTCAATCTGTATTCTTGATATTACATCTATATAATTTAATGGTTCGTCCCAAACAAATATATGAGCCGGCTTTGATAAACTTACAGCAATTAAAACTTTCTTTTTTTGTCCATCGCTATAGTTCTTCATATCCATTTCAAACAATTCTCTTGCAAAATCTAATTTCCTAAGAATTGTTTTGCACAATGTTTCATCAACACCTTGCTTATGAATATACTCATTTAGGTGGCCTGTTAAATTTGATGTATCTTGGGGAATATATGATATTTTTAAATTACTTGCTAATTTTACATCACCTACGTACTCGTGATTTAGACCTAATAAAATTTTAATTAAGGTTGATTTTCCGCTACCATTCCCCCCATATATAGCCACTATATCTCCCTGCTTTATATCAAAACTTACATCGCTTAATATCTGTCTTTCTCCATAATATGATGATAAATTTCTAACCAATATTAGAGGATTTTTGTGGTGATGTAATGGATGCAATAATAGACTTTCCTTTGTTTCAATATCTTTTAGTAAATTTTGTTTTTCTTCTATTGCCTTATTTTGTCTATTCTCCAAATTCTTAGATTTTTTCATCATCTTGGCTGACTGATGACCTATATGTCCCTTATCCGGCTTTACACCTGATACTTTTACACCGTTTTTGGTATTTTCAATTTTATAAGACCAGTTTTTACTTTGTCTTGCAGCTTCTTTTAATCGTTTAATATCTTTTCTTAATTTTTCGTTTTCACTAATTTCAAATTAATCTTTCATCAATTTGTTTTCATGCCATGATGTAAAATTTCCTGATTGAACATCAATAGAGTTTCTGTTAATCGAAATAACATGATTGATACAGCCATCTAAAAAATCTCTATCATGAGATATAAGTAAAAAACCTTTTTTATTTTTCAGATATTCACTTACAATTTTTCTCCCGTCCATATCTAAATGGTTTGTTGGTTCATCTATAAGTAAAAAACCATCTTCTCTTGTAAATCAAATAGCTAAAAGGATTTTTGTTTGTTCTCCTTTAGAAAGCGTTTCAAATCCCCTGTAAACAAGGTTCTCATCTACATTTAGCAAATTAAGTTCTCTAAATAATCTCCATTCTTCCTCATCCGATATTAGTTCTTTATATAACTCAATTCCTAATTTTAAAGTATCACTTAAATTGGGTGGGAATTTAATAAAGTCAACAGCCTTGCTTATTTTACCTTGATAAGTTTCTTGATTTAAAAGTAACTTAAATAGAGTTGATTTACCTATTCCATTTCTTCCTATCAATCCTATTTTCCAGTTTGTATCAAATGAAAATGATACATTTTCAAATACAGGTTTTATATAACCATAATATGAGAAATTGAGGTTTTCAATTTTAATTGTAGACATAAAAATACCCCCTCAAATTCAAATTTGATTATTTCTTTAGTTTTGGTACAGGTAAATCATCATACATTGAATTAAATAAGCCATTTAAAAATTCTTTGTTGTCAACATCATCTACCAATAGCAT
>OIEJ01000116.1_pt1 | contig 58469 bp, 54 predicted proteins | sample 1581791 | NCBI WGS metagenome assembly OIEJ01 (sample SAMN03281019, study PRJEB24777) | human gut metagenome | isolation source: fecal sample PR141 from 1 month old male Chinese infant, vaginal delivered... | place: Singapore | collected 2005-11-08 | reverse complement strand
TTATGTTTACTTGCTCCAAAGTCTTTTTGCACCTCCTTCTTTAGATTTCCTGCTGTGACAGTTTCAACATACTTGATACTATTACCGCCATTATCAGCTGTGGTATTAATAGCAACAATAACTCGTTCCTTCCCATAAGACTCAACCAGATCATCTAATCGGTCTTTAATGACAGGTGATACATCTCCGATTGCTTTCATGTACAAATCGTAAATGGGTTTATTTTTTACTTCATCATCGTCAAACATAGATAGAGGGTTTTCATCTTCACGCGCGCGCGTATCTCTCTCTATATTATTTTCTTTCCTCTCCTTTCCTTTAGCTTGATTTGCTTCATTTGCTTCATTTGCTTGAAGCATTTGCTTCGTTTTGCTTCGTTGTTCAGCACTCTTAAGACCGCCTAAACGTCCAGCCTCACTGCGTTTTCTGGATATTTCAGCTTGCTTATTTTTCCGGAGCAAATTTCGTCGAATAAGAGAGGGAGACCAAAAATACTCGCCATCCGTCTCTAGTAGCTCACACTCATTTATAAGCAAATTTACAAATGCTTCTGCTTGCTCTGTTTTGCTTAAATTTGCTTCAATACTTGAAGCATTTGCTTCGTTTTGCTTCATTCCGAACGCTATACCTAACCCCGTGAACGTAATTTTATCCATTGGTAATCTATACTCTTCCTGTACAGCCAACTGCTCAATCAGTATCCACCACCACGCATAAGAAATTATGCCGCATAGCTCTTTCATTACGATGATTTTAGGGTCATTACTAGCATTAACATCGTGACTGAAGTAATAGACATCCCTTCCCATCCGTTACTCCTCGTTTGTAAATAAATTGTCCTGGGCTCGACGTCCCATAATAAACCTTACACATTCATCGATTAAGTCTTGAACAGAGATAGCAAATGTAGAGTCTGCATATTCAACATTTAACCAGCCCGTTTTAAATTTAAATTCGTTAGGAGTGTTCATATCAGACACGATACCTTCAACACTAACCCGGTTAATAAGACCTTCAATGTCGCCATACTTAAATTTGAATGTGTTTACCAAAAATGGAATTTTAAATTCTTCCAGAAATTCGAAGTTCTTCTTCACAATAGCCTGCAGTTTATTAAATGATTGCAGAAGTTCAGGACGCGGATCATCTTTAGATTTTAGCGTGAATACATCAGTTAACCCTGTAGCAGAGGGTTTTTGGTAGGCGATACTGATATCGTTATCTTTAATTTGAATTGATTTAATAATCATAAGGGACTCCTTTCTTGCTCAACGATTACTAATTTACCAGTAGCAGCTTGAACAGCTCGTTTGAATGTTTCTGCATCTGAGTTGCTGTCAGATAAATGTAGTAGCCGTATGTCTTGACACTTAGTTAGGTCCATCGATTTGAGGAATTTAATAACATTTTCTAGTGAAAAGTGAGATTGAATTAATCGTTCCATTCGTTTTTCGTCTAAATAACCAGCATCTACTTGTTGGTTTAAGATTTCATAGGAATGGTTACATTCAACCATGATATGATCAACACCTTTGAACGTATATCGGCAGTAATAGGTATCGGTGATATATAACAGCTTCTCTTCACCGTCAGAAATCAAAAAACCAACATTAGGAACGTCGTGTTCTAATTCGAATGGCAAAATACTGAAATTACCTATCGTAAATTGAACTTTTGGGGTTATAAGAATTGCTGTGTGCTTGTCAGCCACGTACAAGGCATTGGCAGTATCTGACAGCATATAGACACGATGTCCAAGCTTTAATAGTTCATTTACAGCCTTACTATGATCTCCGTGTTGATGTGTAAGCAACGTACCACATAGGTGTACAAAATTAAATCGACAATACCGCTGTATGTCTTTAAATGCTAATCCTGCATCTAGTAATAATTCATCCCCATTAGTTGAGGTTTTGATTCGGTAGCAGTTCCCTTTCGAACTACTACCGAATGCTTGAACACTAATCACAATTAATCACCAAACATATTGACGACTTCGCCTGTTTCAGGATTAACAAACTCACTGGCAGGACCAGGTTCTATGTCAATGGCTTCAGAATTTGCATTATTAGAGATTGTTTCTGCCACATCTGATTGAACATCGATAGTTTCACCTTCGAAATCAGGGGTGAGCTCGCCATTATTATCACGAATGACGGCGCCATCTACAGAGATTGCATTAGCCATGTTCTGCATTTCGACTGATAGAATGCCATATTTACTTAACAAACGTTTTAGTACTGTTTTGATGGCCATTGCGTCAAAGTCAGTTTTCCAAAGACCAAAACCTCTTTTGTATGTTTGGGAATACTTTATAGCGTGTGCTTCAGCATCTTCTTTAGACATATATAAATACTTTTCAAAACCATTAATGAGCTTGAAATAAGCGATGTAACCAACTACATTATCACTAGTTCGCTCGCCTAATTCGAATTCGCCTGTAAGTTTGTTATGGTGTTTAATTTCGCCTTCGTAGATTTCACTAGCATTAATGGTCTTATATTGACCTGTGCGCATGGCCAACTGGATATACCCTTTGTAACCCATTTGAAATTGAGCTTCATTAATTTTCTTTTTACTGTTGTAGAAAGGAACAATATAGGCAAACCCCAAATTTTGATTGATTGGAAGATCCAAAGTGGCTGCCATCACACCTGCAGTAATAACTGTAGTAGGGTCTGCTTTTGATAAAAGTTCATTATTATTAGATACAGAAATCAAGCTTGACACAAAGGCCGCTGATTTTTTACCCAAGATTTCATTAAAACGTTTCTTTACCGACTCACTAGACACCATAGTTTTAAGCGATGGTGTCTGAGTTTGTGCTTTTGTTACTTCACCCATTATGTACCTCCTATGCCACGTTTTCGCATACAGCGTGGATATCTAATTTAGATAAAATATTATGAATTTCTAAACGGCCCTTTTGAGTCCACTTAGTCGTGATTTTTGAATCTAAGCGACCATCACTTCTGCAGAATGTGAAGGTTTCTGATTTGGTGAAACCTTTAGCCATATGTTGCTTGTACAGAATCCATTGATCACCGACCTTACGTTGTAAACCAGCTTCGTGCAAAATCTTATTTAGCTCTTGAGCACTCATGCCGTAGTCAGCTGCAATTTGTGTGATTGTTAAGCAAGATTTGCTTGAGAGGATTTTATCGACGTAATCCTTAACCGGCTTAAATTCAGCTATCTGCTGCTCTTGCTGAGCGACAATAGCCTTTGTTGCATTATGTGATTCTACCTCATCGGCATATGCTCTAAGAGCTTCAGGCAATGTCTTTGGAATAGTTAAAGAATATGATCCCGTCTTGCGGAGTTCAGGAAGCACTTCGCTAGTAACCCACCGCTTAAATTGTTTTGCATTCGTAAGCTTAGAGCCAAATACTAAAGCATATACTCCGGATTCATTTATTACAGTCATATTTCGAGCTTGACCTGAGGTGGTGATTCGCCATGTCAGCTTATCCTCCTCATCAACATGTGCTTTTAATGCGTTGACAGTATCTTTATATCCCAACGCTTCGGCAATATCTTTGCCGGCAAAGTAAATGTCATCATCTTTAATCACAGTTCGAATTTCACCAAATTCTGAATTATTAAATACTTTCATTATTTCGTTCATACTTACACCTCCTTAACCACTAATTGTGGTTCTGATTCATCAACAATGAGCTTAATGGTTTGACTATTTACAGGGACAAATTCAGTCACCGCTTCAGCGTTATCAATAAACACCGGAGCATTCACTTTAAAATAGCTAGTTAATGTGTTGATGATATCAAGGCCTACATTAATACGTGCAGCATTATTCATGCTACGGTATGGAACACCTTTATAAGTGGTCTCGCAACACTCTTCGATGTTCCCATTTACTAGCACATTAAACATCTTGAATCGTGCTAATTTGAATCTCGAGTTAATAACATCTTCTAGCATATTGACCTTAGCCTTGATAAACTCATCCATCAGATATGCTGCCTCATCCAACTTTGATTTTTCCGTTGCTAATTCAGCCTGCTGTGTTTCTAGTTCTGCTACACGAATATCAATCCGTTTAGCCTCTTCGTATTTATTCAATTCAGTTTCAAGGTTAAAGCGGTGTTCTTTCGTTGTAGCAATACGTTTGTCTATGTCTGCAATTTCTTCAGAGTGATCTGTGTTAGATTCATCGAGTTTCATCTGCAGCATAAACTCTTCTGCTTTTAAATCAGCATATATAGAATCATTATCAAGCACTGGCGCTGTTAGCTGTCCAATCTCATCAATTATGGTTTCCTTAACGAGTTCTTTCGCCTTAATAAGAGCCTCTAATGTTTCAACAGGCTCTAAACTGGCATCTCGCTTTTTAATATTCTCAATATCCTGTTGCTTCAGTTCAATAGACTGATTAATTTCTTCTAATCGCTTAGATTTTCTAAGGTTAAAATTCGTTTCAGCTTTTTCACGTGCAGCTTGAATTTGCTCTGCAGGAAGTTTTTGTCCGCAGGTTGGACAATTCTCATCGATATCCATTACAAATGCATCCGCATTAACCTGCTGACGTTGATGCATTAGCTCGTTAATAATGCTCTCGATATGTTGAATATCACTATTGGATGTATCAAGACGATGCTTAGTGTTCTCAACCTTAGAAGATAGATTGTTAAGTTCAGATACAACCATATCGCATTCATTCGACTTTAATGCAGATTGTTTTTTATATTCCATCTGCAGTTCACTTTCACGAGCCATCAATCGACGTTGTACATCTCTAAGCTCCGCTCTAGTATCAACAACCGCATGTCCATTCACTAATAATGCTTTGTCTGCCTCTAGAGTTTCTAGCGTTGTAGTTGCTAAGCTAATCTCCTGAATAAGAATGTCTCGAGGAGTATCAATGGTAGGTTTACCGCGCAAGGCCTCATCAATTCGAACTGGAATCATATCTAGCTCTTTATTGATGGCGGTTTTCTTAGCAGCTACTACCTTTCGATGATCGTCTACACTATGACCTGATAAGATATCAGTTAATGCTTTTAGTTCACTATATTCTGCAATAACATCCTTATCTGATATATCCCCGCACATCTCAAGTAATAGCTTTCTGCGGTTCTGCCAGGAATATGTTTCGTTGAAATACAACGGATTAGTAATTAATTTGAAGATGCTTTCATCGACAAGTGAACTAACCATTTCTTTGTATTCTTTTTCTTTCTTAGGTACACCATCGACAAAATAATCTGTCGTATGACCTGTCATAGTGACTTCACCACCACGAGGGGATGAATACTTTTCACGATAGACGCGTTTAAGCTCAACAGTACCACCTTCATCTAATGTAAAGGTTCCTGTTACTTCGTGATTGACTTTATGGATAGGTTCGCCCCCATCTAATGTTTTGATTTCAAAATCAGCTCTATCTAAGCTATCCTTACCGAATAACAGCCAGCATACAGAGTCAAATACAGTTGTCTTGCCCGTAGCATTATCTCCGCGGATAATAACATCACCGTTGAAATTTATAGTAAAAGTTTTCAAACCTTTAAAATTTAGTAATTCTAATTTTGTGAGTTTCATAGTGATCTCCTATACAACATTAGCGTCCACATCAATGGTATGAGGTTCAATCTTCAAACGATTGGCCCATTTCATCACTGTAGAGTGAATTTTATTGTCTTTTTTTAATTGTGCATTCGCGAATAACTTTGCTTGTACTAGATGATTAAATTTAGGTTGCCCCTTTTTAACCTTATTACCAGTGGCTAGTTCTAAGCATGCAATAGGATTCATATCATCATCCGTGACAACCACAATTGCTGCTTGCCCTTGAATGACACGGTCACGATATGAACCTACACAGTTCTTCAATCGCTTTCCATATGTCATTAGATCAGCTGCAGTCTTTGGTACCATAAAGTGCATCCCATTCATATCAGCTTGTAATTGAGGTTGAGCAGGCAATATTACATCTCCATATTCCTGCTTATTAAAGATATTGATTACTTCGTCATGAAAATTCTTCAACTTGAATCGTTTCTTCCATAATGCCTCTTGGTATTTTGGCTCGAGTTTTGCATGCATATCCACACAGTCTTCTATATCACGAATATTTTCACTTAGTAGCCATCGCAATATAGTAGGTTCACCGCATCGTTTAATTAGTTGTTGCCACATAAACGTTGCATGTGGGCTTTTTAGCCTCATCGCCTTACGTACATCATTAGCATTGTGAGCCTTACCAAAATATGGGTCTGTACCTTCATGCCTACTACGCCGTAATGTGAGTATAGTGCGTCTACAATTCTCATCGTTGAAAAGATTAAGGACATCAGACATGTATACGCTCAATGGATCATCAACCATACGCTTTCGCAAGGCTCTACTGTTAGGGGCCTTATATGACTGTCTAAGCGCGGCTTGAAAGTTCATACCTTTTCTTGTAGCCCCTAACACATCGTCATCAAATGGGATATTTGTATATCGATATAAGCAATAAGCATTAGTCCAATACACATATTGTTTCATTAAGCTAACAATGCTAGGCATATCAGGTGCCGATAGCTTCAGAATCATATTGAGTAGCATCGTAAAATGGTAGCCGTTTTCTTCCGTAGCACCTGGTGCTACATATACATCCTTTGTTCCATATCCGTAAGTTTCCTTCAATCGTTTTTCAAACATTAGCCGTAACGCCTTGAATGTTTTGTTTAAATACTTCCGGTTAAAATCTGTCATGGCGTATGAATCGCCAAAGAACTTCAGTACCGGCATAATCTCGTTCTCACGAATATAGTCAACAGTCAGTTCATGATGAATTCTAAACCTATCAATAAATGTAGCCTTACGTTTCTTAAAGTCGAATCGCAATGTTTCTGTACACATCCCTAAGTCATTTTTTCTGCCATCAAAGAAAAGCTGGATAGCTTGATATCGAATCTTCAAATCTAGGAAGTGCTTATAATTGATAACTTCGACATAAGCCGATACAGGATATACGCTCTCATCATTTATAGAGAAGTAAATTTTATGATCATAAGGATTAGAAGATGCTCGACAATTTGGACAGGTATAGTATTTCGAACCGGTAACATATCCATTCTGATATGAATATTTACGTTGCCAGCTGCCTCCAAACGTAAATCCACAATCGATATGGTGTATAGTTGTATATTCCGCACCGTAAGGAGCCTCTAGAATTACACTATCGAACATTTTGTGAATATAGGTACTGGATACAATCTCCACAGTGAATACCCCCTTTAATCACCAAACATAGCGAATAGGTCTTCTGCTTCCTTCTCTTCAACAGGTGCAGGCTCTACTTCTATCACTGGCTTTGGTTCTTCTTTAGGCTTAGACTTTTTAGCCGTAGTCTTTGCTTTCTTACTTTTAGTTTCAGCTTCCTCCGCTTTAGGCTCTTCCTTTTGCTTTTTAGTAGGTTCTACGATTTCACAAGCCTTTACAATAGCATTGGATGCTTTCATGACACCTTCTGTATATGCAATTCCAGCTTCGTATTCTTCGGCATTAACAGGATCAAGTTCAATTGCTTTATGCAATGTGTCCAGAGCCTTTTTACAGATATCAGCTTGAGCTTTAAATTGTTGCTTAGGCATATTATTCCTCCCCTGCCATGATGGATTTTAAATCGGTAATAAGATCATCTGTCAAAGAGTCACTAGATGGACGAGTAACACCATGCTTGCTAAAAATTGCAAGTGCTTTTTTTGCTTTTACCCCATCTTCGCCCATCCATTCACGGAATTCCTTATAAAAGGCTTTTTTATCTACAGGTTCCGGTGTTACATCTAACGTGTTTTCAACTTCCTGCGCAGGCGCATCTTTAGGCTCAATTTTTTCCTGTTGTGGCGTATGCTCTTCTTTTGGTTCAACAGGTTCTGCGTCTAATGGCTGCACTGGAATGTTATCAGACGTTTGTTCTTTAGCAACCTTTTTGACATTTTTCTTATCAGACGACTCACGTTCAACACACTTCTTGAATTCTGCATTAAGAGCCTCTTCAGCAAGCTCAAGGCTCTTACCGTTGGCAGCTTGCACTTCGGCAATAGGCATATCGGAAGTCGCTGAGCAACTACCGCTGCATTGATGATTTAGACGTTCATGCCAATCTGCTACTTGCACTGCTAGATCGTCCAATGTATTGAATTTAATAGTTAAGATATTTTGATTTTCCATGATAGTTTCTCCTTTAGAATTTAAACAGTAATTCATCATCAACTAATTTCCCTTCAACAATTTTGGGAATTCCAATTTCCTTGAGTTTTTGAATTACGCTACGACTTTTAGATATAAAAATAGTATTTCTTTCAATTTGTATCGCTGTTGGTTTAAACACATATGGCTCTGTCTTGATTGCAGGAGCGACACAAATAACTCTGTTATTAATGTCTATGCCGACTTTGAAATACTCAGGCCCTTTCAATTTCCTATAAGCAGGCATTGTCAATTTGATATAGCTGTTTGTAGTTATTATCGATACTGTTTGAGCTGCGCTTCTCTTACCTTTGTTATTAGTAAAAAAATCAAAGTCAAATGTATTAATGGTAGGTTTTATTTTTTTTGATTGTAATTCAGGCATATTGCCTCCTTATGTGTTACAATTAAGTTGGTTGTTTAACTAGAGCTCGTATCTCATTGCCGTGAGTACGGGCTTTTTTACATTTACTTTTGATATGTTCGTCGTGGCAACGCTTACATACTCTAATTGCCTTACGATTTATCTCGTCATAAACGTAACTGTAAGTATATGGAATTAATCTAACTCCACATTTAGTACATGTTCGAACCGGACGTCTCATCGTATTAGTACCCAAACCAGACCGCCGTAAAACATAATGCAAGCGGCCATCACAAAGAGAATAAATAATACGCAAATCACATCAATATAATTCATATTCCACCTCCTATTTGTAATATGGATTCTGGCAGTATTCGCCGTATTTTCTTATTTTAGGAATATAATTGACCTTCGGTATATTCAATGGTAAGATTTAGCTTTTTTACTTCCATAACTTCACCTTAGATTCCTTTTTGTGCGTTTACTTCTTCAATTAATTTATTTACAAGCGCTTCAAGTTTGCTAATTCTGCTTTGTGCGTCCTTAGCTTCTTGAACATAATCAGAACCTTTACCCGTTTTGAACGCTACGTTCAATGTGTATTGATTTTCACCGCCTAATGTCATACCAGCACCAATCATTACACGTTCATTAGGACGATAGAACGCTCCCAATGCTACTGCGTTAGCGTTACGGTAATGTCCGTAAGATACTGCATAAGATGCTTTATCATTGCGGTTAAAGTCTAATGGGTGTAAACCGCTTAACGCTGCGGAGCTTACTCCTAGTTTATTCATACGTTGGTTAGTAGCGTGAATTTCATTTCCGATGTTATTTTGTCTGTTTTCGAGTGCAGTAATACGGCCTTCATGATTAACTGTTGTATCATGCAATGTTGCAATTTGACCTTCATGATCATTCACCACATCACCGAGCATATTCAAACCTACTGCAATGTCTTTGATATTATTTTTGTTTTTTGCAATTTGTTTTGCATTTGTTTCTACTTCATCAACTACCGCATATAGCTGGCTACCATTGATAGCATCTAGGCTATCCGCCTCAATGCGACCAGCGGATACATTTTGAAGTTGTCTATTGTAATATTTAACACCGCCAGCACCAGCACGTTCACGAGAGCCAAAACTTACAACGCTAGTAGGTTGCTCACCAGCAAATACATGACGAGTTCCGTTGATTGTAATGCCATCAACACCTACCGCATCGTCTGTAACCGAATTTGTACCGATGGCTACTGCGTTTTGTTTATCAGCAATGATATTGTTACCTACTGCAACCGCATCAATTGCAGTTGCTTGTGTGTGCGTACCAATTGCCATGGCACCTTGTCCACTTGTTTCAGAATTAGCACCGATGATAGTTTGTTCCATATCACCAGCCATTTTATTGTTGTAGCCAATTACATTCGATTGGTTGCCTTTAATGTCTTTGTTGTTAGCACCTACAACCACTGTATTTTCACCAGTGATATTGTTTGTACGACCGATTGCAACGCTAGATACACCACTAACATATGCACCATTACCGATTGCCACAGTGTCATATGCACTTGTACGTGCCTGGCTACCGATAGCATATGTGTATTCAACCAATGCTTCTGCATGGCTACCATATGCTAGGGAATTACGGCCAGTCGCTTTGCTATTATTGCCACCAACAAAAGAGTTGGTACCGCTTGCCACGTTATTTTCGCCGAATGCGATTGCATTATTAGCATCAATAGTGTTTTGATAACCAAATACTGCACTGCTATGAGATGATGCGGTGATTGTGTTATCCGTACCACCTAATGTGTTATTGTTTGCACTTGCTACGTTTACCGCTAATGCGGAAATACCTAATACTAATACTGCTTTATCCATGTTTTTCATTGTTTTTTCTCCTGTTTCTGTTACAATACAGGTAGAGTATTTTGCAGATTACTCTACCAAGTCCGCTTGCTGTCCAAGGCTATTAGCGGACTTTTCTTTTTTTATAAAATCTAACTTCCCTTGCCCAGTAATTGCTTAAAATCAAAAGTACAAAACCGAGCAAGATTTGAAGAATTGCTGTGTAAAAGTCAATCCTATTAATTTCTATAGATCCGATTGTTCCGATTACCATCAGACACGCTACTACTCTTAATGTCCAAATTAACTTCATCATTGTCTGTATCCTTTCAATATGTTGTGAAGACGTTCAATGCTTTCGCCTTCCAAACCATCAATCAATTCATTAGCCAACAATGTGCGCCTCCTTAAATGCTTCATTAATTTTTTCTTCTGGCCAGCCTAGCGTGTTGGCCAAGTAAAAACGGAACCCTTCTCTATCAATTGAAAAGGTGCGCCCCTTTTTGCCTTCCGTTTGCCAGCACTGCGCAAAGGGGAATTTATCTCTCGCGATGCATTCCCGAACCGCAGTCATAGTCCATCCCAATACCGTGGCCATCTGGCAAACGGCAATTGTTTTAGTGATCATGTTTACCTCCTTTACTACTTTTCCTATATTTCATCTATAAACGCCAAATACACGAAATATCGTATTATTTTTTAAAAAAAAGATAATCTAGAGACTCACTCACGCCAAGTGCGGATTTAATTTTAATAGCCTCGCTAAGCAGCAAAGGGTACTTTCCGTTTAATTTATCTACCAGGGTCATATATCTTATTCCTGTTTTAATAGATAAATCCTTTCTGCTCCAACCTAAACGACCAAGCTCTGCATTTACATTTGGGTACATATATCGTCTCACCCCTTTCTCTATATTTAAAAATTAGTACTAACACACGAAATATCGTGTGTTTCTATGGCTTAATTGTAGTACGAAATATCGTGTATGTCAAATTTAAGGTTGTTTAATCTTCTTTGCAAGCTAATTTATATATGAAATATCGTGTTTAGATATTGAAATATCGTTTTCACAATGCTATAATTAGATATAAGATAATTAGTTAGGAGTATAAAACAATGACTAGAGAAGAATTTTTAAAAGAACGAATACTACAGATAGATAGTATTAAAGGATTTGCGGCATCAATAGATATGCCTTATACAACACTTTTATCTATTCTTAAGAATGTAGGCGGAGCATCTATAGATAATATCCTCAAAATTTGTAGCGGATTAGGGATTTCTGCTGATTACTTAGCCACTTTAGAAGACGGCTCTCGTTTAGATGATTCATTTGATCCTGATTTAATTGCATTACAAAGGAACTATAAATCGTTAGACAATGCGTCTAAAAAAGAACTGAGTTCTTATGCTCAATATCTTTATACTAAACAAGGAGGTAAAATGCCTGAGGATGATGATATCGACTAGTAAAGAAAATGTAATACAAACAGCTAATAGAATTAGACCAAAACTAACTACCAATTTAAAACTAACAGCCAGACCCATATTAAGATATTTAGTTGATAACTACGGTGTTAACATAATGACATACAAGGAGGTTGAGAGGGATTATAATATAAGCTCTTTTCAACTAAATCAACTAACACAATCAAATGACGCCGTATCGTACTACCTGCCATCAACGCAGCAATTTCATCTATTATATAATTCTGATGTGTCTACTAAAGCCCGCAAAATATGGAGTATTTATCATGAAGCGGGGCACATTATTCGTGAGCACCAATTAGCTTGCCCGGACAGCAGTAAAGACGAAAGAAAGCTAATGGAATGGGAAGCTAATACGTTTACCAGAGAAATTTTGGCACCAACTACATTAGTTTTAGGTGCAATTTCTAAATATCGTAAAGGCTCTGCAACCTTTCAGGATTTATATTTTATGTACAGACATTTATTTGGATTAAGTAAACATGCCGCTTCTTTAGCTAGTAGCAAAGTGTATAGGGAATCGCCAACAATTAACCAAGATATTTTGAACTTTTACAGCGATCAACTCAGCAATATATTCCCATATATAAAAACAAGATATGACTACGAACAAGTATTAGCTTGTATAACAAAATCAGAGTACGACGTATTTAAGAGTGCTAGAGATTTGTTAGGATCGTGGACACCCATTGGTCGTACTTATGCACTATCTAAAATTTAGGAGATTTTAAAAATGAAATTACGTAAATTATTGCCTATAATAGCACTTTTTAGCATGACTGCAGCTAATTCGTTTGCTCAGTTTGTTGATGTGACAACAGACACTTACAACAAAATATGGAATATTGGCCAAGCATATAAGACGGATCGCAAGTTAGAAAATCCTGTCAATTACGGTGTTGAACTTCGGAGCGGCGCAGGTGGTGCCGCCGTAATAGTTACACCTGGCACTATCACAAAGTACATTGCTTACTCTAAAGACGAGCGCCTAATCTTTCCTGGAGAAACATTTAAGAGTGCAGTAGTAAATAGCAATGACTATGTATATATTGCCACTTACGCAATGCACCTTAAGAATCCATTAGCCGGTACTGTAGCTCAACAAGTGCCATCGCAACGATTACTTATTGAGAAAGACGGCAAGTATACTATGCCTGAACAGATGAACCCTGTTATTTATGACGCGATGCCACATAGCTATGCGGTTGTGTATTACGCTTTTCCTAAAAATGTAGTGCTTAATGCGCCGTATACAATTAAGTTTATCAATGGTAATGGTGATAAAATAGAAATTCCTATTACTGCAGAAAAAATAGCGGATATCATCGATAAAGAAAATAACTTAGTATATAAGACTAATTAACTAAAAAAAATAAGCCCTCACCGCAGTGAGGGCCTTTAAAAATATCATACTTTAGAGGTACTCTATTTTTACTCCACAACCATTATAGCATACCTCTAAGGATAATCACCATACCAAGGAGGATATATTATGGCCATGAAACGCGCCAACGGAACAGGATCCGTTTATAAAATGAAACATAAGGCTTTGCGTAAGCCATATCGAGCCGTGGTGACCCTTGGATATAACGCCGAGGGTAAACCCTTGCGTAAATCAATAGGCACCTTTGCAACGCAAAAAGAAGCGTATAATGCATTATCGGCTTATGATGCTAATGCTCCACAATATGAAGTCAAGGATACGACCTTTGGCCAATGCTGGGAATGGATGATTGAAGATAAGATGCGCAAAGGGGTTATCCTAGAAAAAGGCGGATACCTTTACAATAAAAAGAAAGTTGAGCATCTACTAAAAATACCTATCAAGGATATAAGACTCGCGCATATGCAAGACGTCATTGATAGATATGCTGATATGAGCCACACAACCTTAGTACAGATTAAAACTGCTATGAAAGCAACTTTTGACGCTGCCATAAAAAATGATATCGTTGATAAAAACTATGCTGCGCTTGTAACGCTTCCTCAAAAGGTAAAATCCGAAATCCATAAACCTTTTACACCTGTTGAGATATCTCGTTTATGGGAGTTGGCAAAAGCAGATCGGGACGCCCGCATATTATTAGTATACATATACTCAGGAATGCGGCCAGGTGAAATCCAAGGCATTAAACTAAAAGATGTTTATATTAAAGATAGATACATGATTGGTGGCAGTAAAACTGCAGCAGGTAAAAACCGCATCATTCCAATCGCAGAATCTATCCTGCCTTTTATTAAAGAGTGGTATAAGTTAAGCAACTTCCAACGGCACGAATATCTACTTCCGAAAGATACACCTAAACATTTATTAGTAGCCATTCGCACCTACTTAAACAAACATTTCCCAGGGCACCTTCCGCACGATGGACGACACACGTGCGCTACGCTATTAATTCATATCGGTATATCGGAAGCTACGACAAAAACTATATTAGGTCATCGACATTCGGACGTAACAAATCAAGTATACATTCATAAAGACGTGTCTGAATTAGTGGCAGCAGTAAACAAACTACCCGATAAAGATATCCTTTTATGTGAGGACTATGTGTCTTTAACTTTCGCCAAAAGTTGAGCAACGGTTGAGCAACCAAGCTAAATTTAAAGAATTTAAAACAATCTGCAAATAAATAAAGCCGGTAAATACGCATATTTACCGGCTTTATAGTATTATCGTATCTGTTTATATAACATATAAAAGCCTGTTACAGCACCGATTAAACCAAGAAAAACCATGCATAATGGCATGGTATCCATCCATGTATCCAGTTTATATCCTATCCAGATAAATCCACCGATACAAAATAGAAGGGTCAGCCCTGCCGATGTAGCCATCGCCAGAGCTTTCACCATATCCTTGTCCATATTATTTACCAAATCGATCTGGTCGATTAGCATCGCCCAAGAATTCATGACGCAAAGCTTGTAAAATCCGTTCAGATGCCTTGCCATCACCATATGGATTGACGGAATTAGACATCGTTTTATATGCCTCTTCGTCATGTAACAGCTCATATGCAGCCTTATACACGGCATCTTTATTGGTACCCACAAGACGAACTGTGCCCGCATCAACAGCTTCTGGGCGCTCTGTAGTATCACGCAATACGAGAACTGGTTTGCCAAGAGCAGGTGCTTCCTCTTGAATGCCACCGGAATCAGTTAAAATCAAGTAAGACTTAGCCATTAAATTTGCAAATGGTTCATAGTCTAAAGGATCAATTAATGTTACACGATCAACATCACCTAGCTCCTCTTGTACCACTTGACGTACCTTAGGGTTCTTATGCACAGGAAATACCACTTGAATATCAACAAAATCATTTAGTAAATCGCGAATAGCTTGATATACGTGACGCATAGGTTCACCAAGGTTTTCACGACGATGTGTGGTAACAAGAACTGTACGCTTATTTGGATCGAGTGCATTAATAGCCGCATCATCAAAGACATAATCATCTTTTACCGTTGTATCTAGTGCATCAATTACAGTATTACCAGTAACATAAAGGTGATCAGTATTAATATTTTCTCGTTTTAAATTCGCTTCAGAACTAGCGGTAGGTGCAAAATGATAGGTTGCCAAAGAACCGGTCAACTTGCGGTTCATTTCTTCTGGGAATGGAGAGTAAATATCACCTGTACGAAGACCTGCTTCAACATGACCTACGGGAATCTCTTGATAAAAAGATGCTAATGCACCAGCGAAAGTAGTCGTCGTATCACCATGAACGAGTACTACATCGGGTTTAGCCTCTTCTAAAACAGATTTCAACCCCATCAATGCACGATTGGTTACATCATAAAGAGTTTGACCTTGACTCATGATATTCAAATCATAATCAGGTGTAATATCAAATAAGCGCAATACTTGATCGAGCATATCCCGATGTTGTGCTGTTACAGTTACAATCGGTTCCATATCAGGTGCTGCCTCTAAGGCCTTTACAAGAGGAGCCATTTTGATTGCCTCTGGTCTAGTACCAAAGATTGTCATTACTTTTAACATTTACTCATCCTCCACGGAGTCTAATAAAAAAGGGGCGCTAAGCGCCCCTACAGTGGTTACTCTTTTTTAGAATCATCCTCTGAATGTTCTAATACTTTCGCCAATTCTTCGCGATCAAAGGAAATCGTTTCATCTAAATCGCTACGTTCAATTGTAGGGCGTGGTAAGGGATGTCCCGCCGCATCACTGTGTGTAATAACACCCAAGCGACGAGCCACATAGATACTACATAGGAAAATGGCTAAGACTAGTACGCAACCAATCCAAGCATTAACCTCTGCAACGATAACCGAAACACCACCGAAGAGAGCGGTAACGGCATACATCATCAATACTGCTTGTTTTTGAGATAAGCCTTGTGCCAATAAACGATGGTGTACATGACCTTTATCTGGTTTAAAGATAGGTCGTCCACTAATCTTACGACGTACGATAGCAAACAATGTATCTAGTATAGGTAAACCAAGAACAATAGCTGGAACAACTAAAGCAATGGTAGCTGCCGTTTTCACGGCCCCCATAACAGATATGGCTGCTAAGGTATAGCCGAGGAGCATCGAACCGGTATCCCCCATGAATATCTTGGCGGGATTAAAATTGTACCGCAAGAAACCTACCGTAGCACCTGCAAGAGCCAATGCGATACAAGCTAAATCAATTTGACCTAATTGTAATGTCATCGCACATACGGCAATACAAGCGATAAAGGAAATCCCTGCTGCCAAGCCATCAAGCCCATCGATTAGATTGACAATATTGGTAAATCCTACAATCCAGAATATGGTCAACGGAATGGCCCAATACTTCAAGTAAACTACACCACCCCAAGGAAGGTTGATAAAATCAACGCGAATATCATAGGCCACGAGAATAGCAGCCGCAATAATTTGCCCCATCAACTTAGTCTTTGGTTCGATTTGTCGGATATCATCCCAAATACCAACGAGTACCAAAATAACGGTACCTAGCACGAACCCAAATAATTTATGGTCATGAGGAATACTATCATTGAATAATACAGACCCCATATACCCAAGAAAAATCGCTAACCCGCCAAGGCGTGGTATAGCCCCTTGATGCACTTTACGAGCATCAGGTTTATCAATAGCCCCTACGGCAACCGCAAAGCGTTTCACCAAAGGGGTAAGTGCATAAGTTATGACGAGAGCCAACACAAAAGCCCACACATAATCAGGCACATACTCACTCATAAGTACACCTCCAACAACTCGAATTCACTAAATTCGAGGTTTCAACTTAGTTTGTTAAGCTGCGAATAGGTGCTGGGATACGACCACCACGAGCAATAAATTCAGCTGCACTATAAGGGCTTACTTCAATGATTGGCGCATAACCTAAAAGACCGCCAAATTCAACAACTTCGCCCACAGTTTTACCAGGAACTGGAATAACACGTACAGCTGTCGTTTTATTATTAATCATACCAATTGCAGATTCATCAGCGATGATTGCAGAAATTGTATCTGCTGTTGTATCACCAGGAATAGCAATCATATCGAGACCTACGGAACATACACAAGTCATAGCCTCGAGTTTATCAAGCGATAAACTACCACAAGCTACTGCATCAATCATACCCGCATCTTCAGATACAGGAATGAAAGCACCACTCAAACCACCTACGTGAGAAGACGCCATAAGGCCGCCTTTTTTAACCGCATCATTCAAAAGAGCTAATGCAGCCGTAGTACCATGGCAACCACAAGAGGATAACCCCATTTCTTCAAGTACATGAGCTACGGAGTCACCAACTGCAGGAGTCGGTGCCAAGGACAAGTCGATAATGCCAAATGGTTTACCAAGGCGACGAGATGCCTCTTGTGCCACCAATTGACCAACACGAGTAATTTTAAAAGCAGTACGTTTAATCGTTTCCGCTACTACGTCAAATGGTTCGCCACGAACAGCTTCAAGAGCATGTTTGACTACGCCAGGACCAGATACGCCAACAGAAATAGCACTATCACCTTCTGTTACACCAAAGAAAGCCCCTGCCATGAACGGATTATCTTCTACTGGGTTACAGAAAATAACGAGTTTAGCACAACCTAACGCATCATTATCCTTTGTCAATTCTGCCGTTCTTTTAACAATGATCCCCATTTCACGAACCGCATCCATATTGATGCCCGTTTTAGTGGAACCAACACCTACAGAACTACATACGATATCTGTAGTTGCCAATGCTTCTGGGATAGAGTCGATAAGAATGCGATCAGCCTTTGTAGCACCTTTTGTAACGAGAGCAGAAAAACCACCAATAAAGTTAACACCTACGGTTTTAGCCGCACGATCAAGTGCCTCAGCGATTGGCACATAAGATGTCAAATCACTACCACCGGCCACCAAGGAAATTGGTGTAACGGAAATACGTTTATTAATGATAGGTACGCCGAACTCACGTTCAATATCTTCACCGGTCCTTACCAAGTGCTCTGCCTCTTTAGTAATGCGATCATAAATGCGGTCACATAGTTCTTTGCCAGAGCTAGATGCACATTCTAACAAGCTAATCCCCATTGTAATGGTCCGCACATCGAGCTTGTTGTCGTGAATCATCTGATTCGTTTCAAGAATATTGTCGATAGATAACATGGGCGCCTCCTTATCCTACGCGATGCATGCTAAGGAAGATATCAGCATGTTGTGCACGAATTTCTACGCCTAATGTATTACCTAGTTGAGTTAAAGCATCTTGAATTGATGTTAAGTCTTTCGCTTCTTCTGTTTCAGTCTCACACATCATAATCATATTAAATAAACCGTCTAGAATGGTTTGATTAATAGATAAAATATTCACTTTATGTTCAGCTAATACAGTGCTAACACCTGCGATAATACCTACGCGGTCTACACCCACTACGGTAACTACTAATTTCATAAAATCACCTTTTCTGACTCACTACAAACTATGCAAATGTAAATCCATGCAAACTAAGCACATGGAAATCCATTCATTCTATAAACTATATTAATATATTATATCATATATATCACAATAACAGCGTGAAAAGTTTATGAGAATACTTACTCAGAGTCTATCTTTCCATTCAGGGCTGCATTAACGATTTCTTCTCCAGCTGTTAGCAACGCAACGAGACCTAAATCGCCTTTATAGCTTTCACCATAAATTTTGTATAAATCTTCCGTACCTGAAGGTCTTGCCACAAACCATCCTTTATCGGTTTCAACCCGGACACCATCAATTGGCATATTATTATACATTGATGTGGTACGAATACCAGTAATAGGATCTCCATCAACCGATGTGGCAGTAATCAATTCTGCACTCAATTGTTTTAAAATTTGCTTTTGCTCTTTTTTACACGGTGCATCGATACGACCGAAGCGTGGTTCCCCATAGTTCTCAGCAAAATCATCTGCCATTTTCAATGCAGATTTCCCCATAACAGCCATGATTTCCATGCTGAGCAAAGCCATAATGATACCATCCTTATCAGTGGTCCATACAGTTCCATCCTTCTTCAAGAAAGAGGCCCCTGCACTTTCTTCTCCACCAATACCAATGACACCATCAAATAAAAGTTGTGAGAAATATTTAAAGCCTACAGGCACTTCAAAAACCGGAATTTCAACACCTGCAGCCCATTTGTCTATCATCGTAGTACATACAACAGTTTTACCAATGCCTTTATTTTTCCAGCCCCGCGTCGTAAATAAATAGCGTGCTGCCATTGTGAGAAATGAATTAGCGGAGACTAAACCACTAGATATAACAATGCCATAGCGATCATAGTCCGGATCATTCCCAACAGCTAAATCAAAATCGCCAATTCTATTAATAACCGACTCCATTACATATGGAGAAGAGCAATCCATTCGCACCTTACCATCATGGTCATAGGTCATAAAACTAAAGGTTGGATCATATTCGTCATGAATAATCGTTAAATCAAGACCATATCGTTCCTTAATAGCCTTCCAATACGAAGCCCCACTACCGCCTAATGTATCAACTAAGGTCTTAGGACCAGCCGCTTTAATGGCCTCCATATTAATCACTTCGCTCAATTCCTCTACATAAAGACCTTTATAGTCATACGGAACTTGAGCCGTAGGTTCAATATTATCTACGCTAATGCGCTTGAAATTTTCACTTTCACAATAAGCAGTCAAATACTCATTCGCACGCATTTCAATCCATTTTGTAACCACCGTATCAGCAGGTCCGCCGATAATCGTGTTATATTTGATGCCCCCATTATCGGGAGGATTATGAGATGGTGTAATAATAATGCCATCCGCCTTAACATCATGTTGTATATTATAGCGAATAATAGCGCGCGACACCGATGGTGTAGGTACAAAATCCATGTCACAATCAACCATAGCTGTCACACCATTACCCGCTAACACCTCAAGCACGGTTACAAGCGCGGGTTGCGACAAAGCATGTGTATCTTGTCCTACAAACACAGGCCCCGTAGCACCAAATTGCTTACGGCCATCGCAAATAGCTTGTGTTATAGCCGCCACATGAAGATCCGTAAATGTACCATCCACGGATGTACCACGGTGCCCAGACGTACCAAAGGACACTAACTGTGTGGGATTTGTCATATCTGGAACATTGTCAAAATAGGCATCTACAATCGTTTGAATATCTATAATATCTTGTTCACGAACAGGAGTTCCTGCTAATGCATGAGCCATACTAGCCTCCTTAGATTAATTCTTATCTTTTCCTTCTATATAATTAGCATTCTCCTCACATTCTTTAACAAGATTTTCTATAGACGTCGGTACTATCGGTGTAGTAAACCCTTTGCCAATAACCTCTTGCGCATCTGTGATGAGAATGAAAGCCTCATTATCGACCTCTTCGATAGCTTCTTTCAATTTATTAACCTGTAGTAAATTAACAGCTACCATAACGATTTGCTTCGGCGTTCTTGTATACGCACCAATGCCATTAATAATCGTAGCGCCGCGACCCACCTTACTGATAACTGCATTACATACGTCATAAGTTCTGTAAGTAATGATGAAAGCTACCTTTCGTTGATTAAAGCCAATAACGACCTTATTAGTAATAATCGTATACACATAAAGCGATACCAGTGTTACCGCTACAGCTTCAAAACCAACAACCCAAATAGCGGCAGCTAAAATAATACCATTAATAGCACTATTGATAGACCCCATTTGAAGGCCGTAATATTTTCGTACAATAAGGGCTATTGGATCAAGCCCCCCCGTATTACCGCCAACTCGATAAACAATTCCAAGGCCAACCCCAGTAGTAACACCAGCCATCATAGAACTCAGTAAAGGATCAGATATGACCATATTATATTGAAGAAAGTCAAAGGCATCGACCATCCAGGACAACATAACCGTGCCATATAATGTATTGATAATGACCTTCTTACCTAGCCAATGCCAAGCGGCCCAGAAAATCGGTATGTTCAAAACTACGTTCCACGTACCAACAGATAAACCGGTAAGATAATAAAGAATAAGTCCAATCCCACTAATACCAGTACTAACCAATTTATGAGGTAGCACAAAAGCATCCAGACCGGCACCAAAGATAGCACAGCCAACAGCAACCATTACACATTGGTATAGAGTATCTTTATATTTAGACCACATATAGGCCTCCCTAAATTGCTATTTCACTATAAATATTTTATAATTAACTAATTAGATATACAGCAAAAACGCGGTATATTTACATACATATACAATTTCATCATAAACTACTTAATGTATATTTTCAATCACTTTTCATCATATGTACGACCTCTACATAGATTCGTACAATATCATGTAAAACATCGAGGATTTTATGTCAAAAAGTATCGAACAACTGGGTTTTAGCAAAATCAATATCGGCCTTGCTATTACAGGCAAACGCGATGATGGCTACCACAATATCGACAGTATTTTCCAGTCCATCCGACTCGCGGATTCCATCTATTTTGCAAAACATCATTCCGTCGTATTCTCCGGTATAGCACCTGAGCTACCACAATATATTCAAGACCTCATTCCCTATGACGAACGCAACTTGGCATTAAAGGCATTGCGTGAGCTTCAAGCCTATACAGGATGTAAGGCTGGTGCCGCCATCCATTTGCTAAAACGCGTACCTGCCGCAGCAGGTCTTGGCGGTGGCAGTGCCGATGCAGCAGCTATGTTATTAGGGCTCAACAAATTTTGGGATTTACGTCTTACAACAGATGAACTGATGACACTAGGTGCTAAACTAGGTTCAGATGTACCATTTCTATTAAAAGGTGGTACTGCTCGCGGCACAGGGCGCGGCGAAAAACTTATGTATCATTCATCCCCAGAACCTCATTGGTTATTACTTGTTAAGCCAGAAGTATCCGTATCTACTGCAGCCGCCTATGGACATTACAAGGGACAATCAAAAGCATCGTCTGACACAATTACAACTGTATTATCACACTTAAAAAATAATGATTTATATGCTGCTTTTACGAATAGTGCCAATACCTTCGAAGAGTTGTTATTCCCTGATCACGAAGAACTCATTTCATGTAAAGAATTCTTCACAAGTCGTGGGTACCCTACTATCATGACCGGCAGCGGTCCAACTATGGTCGTTTTATTAGATAAGGCAACTCAAGCATTAGCCTTACAAGAGGAAATTAAAAACGCCGGCCATAATTGGCTTTCACTCATCACCAAAACATGCACACAGGAGGATGTTCAATGACAAAACGATTACAACCTATACGCTTAGATGCATATAAGCCATTGAGCGAAGTGGTAAGCGAAACACTACGCCAAGCCATTCAAGATGGTACCCTCAAACCTGGTGAGCGTTTGATGGAAATCCCCCTTGCCGAAGAACTCGGTGTTAGTCGTACACCGATTCGCGAAGCTATTCGCAAGCTCGAGTTGGAGGGATTTGTCGTTATGGTTCCACGCCGTGGCACCTATGTAGCCAATATTTCATTAAAAGATATTACTCAAGTATTTGAAATTCGTTCAGCCCTTGAAGAATTAGCAGCAGGTCTTGCGGCAGAGCGCATTACGAGCGAAGAAATTGAAACTTTGGAGCGCATGCTTGTAGAAATTGGCGATTACATGGAAAACAAAGATATGGAAAGCGTAGTGGCCGCTGATGTGGCATTCCATGAAGTGCTCTACAAAGCATCCCGTAACGAACGTCTAGCAGATATCGTCCATAATTTACGTGAACAAACCTATCGCTTCCGCAGTTTTTCCATGAATCAACCAGGACGCTTGCGTAAAACTTGGGAGGAACATCGTCAATTAGTAGAAGCGATTGCAGCTCATAATGCAGTGCAAGCCCGTAAACTCGCACAAATTCATATGGAACATTCCGAGCAAACCCTATTACAAGGTATGGAGAATGCTGAATCCTTCGACACTGATCTATAACCTATTCCAATACATACGAATAGATTAATATATAAACCGCATGCATGGTGCTAATTTTCTACCATATATGCGGTTTTATTATATTCTATAGAACTTTCCCTCATTTTCTGATACAATAGATACACATTTTATGATTTTATTTAGCGAAAGGTAAGTTTTATGGAAACCCTACTTAATAATGCAGTCTCCACGGTCAATACCTATCTGTGGAACTACTTAATCATCTTCATTCTCATCGGTGCAGGTCTATTCTTTACCATGACTACTGGCGCCGTACAAGTCCGTATGTTCAAGGAAATGGTACGCCTCGTTGCATCGGGTGCAGGTTCAAAAACAGAAAAGAACCACGTTTCTTCCTTCCAAGCATTCTGTGTTAGTACCGCATCCCGCGTAGGTGTAGGTAATATCGCAGGTATCGCTATTGCCGTTGTACTTGGCGGCCCTGGCGCTATCTTTTGGATGTGGGTGATTGCCTTCATCGGTTCCGCTACTGGTTTTATTGAAAGTACACTAGCTCAAATCTACAAGGAACCAGTTGCTAAAGGCGGTTTCTATGGCGGCCCTGCGTACTACATCCGCTACGGTCTTAACAACAAATCGTTAGCTGTTTTATTTGCTATTTTGATTAGTATTACATATGGCTGGATTTACAACTCTGTACAAGCTAATACATTAGCTGCGTCTCTTCAAATCTTTAATTTTGATGTGTCCTACACAGGTGCCGTTGTAGCTGCTCTTGTAGGTATTATTATCTTTGGTGGTATCCATCGCGTTGCTAAAGCATCTGAAGTTATCGTTCCAATCATGGCTGTGCTTTATATTGCTACCGCATTATTTGTAGTCCTCATGAACATTGAGCACTTCCCACATGTAATCTATACAATCATTACATCTGCCTTTGATCCAACTGCAGCAGGCGGTGGTCTCTTGGGTGCAACCATCATGAACGGTATCAAACGTGGCCTCTTCTCCAACGAAGCCGGTGAAGGTTCTGTACCAAATGCAGCAGCCACAGCAGCTGTTAATCACCCAGTTGAACAAGGACTTGTTCAAGCCTTTGGTGTATTCCTTGATACATTTATCATCTGTACTGCGTCTGCTTTTATCGTTCTCATAGTAGGCGACTATAGCACAACGGGCCTTACAGGTGTAGCCCTTGTACAACATAACCTAGCAGAACAATTAGGCTCTTGGGCGCCTGCAGCAGTAGCTATTTTCATCGTTATGTTCTCCTTTAGTTCCCTTATCGGTAACTATTATTATGGGGAAATCAATATTAGCCACTTAACTGACAAAAAATATTGTCTCCATTTATTCCGTATTGGCGTAATTCTTATGACATTTGTTGGCTCTATCGCATCCCTCGACCTCGTGTGGAACCTAGCCGATTTGTTCATGGCATTCTTAGTGCTCACAAATGTTAGCTCCATCGTACGCATGGGCCGCACAGCAGGTCTTGCACTCGACGATTACATTAAGCAACGTAAAGCTGGTATCGAAACCCCAGTGTTCAACCGTTCTGTCCTAAATCATACCTATGGTATTGTATGGTGGGGTGACGGTCAAACTACAGACTCCTCTGTACCGGCTACACCTATAGAAGATACAGTAGAAAAATAAAATTTATTAATTTCATGAGGATGATGAAAACGTTTTTCATCGTCCTCTTTTATTTTGAAACCATTTAACTATAGAATATAGTTCTTATTTCATGTAGGTTATTCGATATCCAATGTCGAATATAGTAAGTAGCAAGACTTTTAAACCATCAATTCAATTCTGAAATCTCAGGAGGAACTTATATGCAAAATTATAATCCATACGAAAACATGTTAAACACACTTGATGTAGCTGCTGAAAGACTTGGCTACACAAGAAATGATTACGAAGTATTGCGCCATCCAGAGAGGGAACTCAAGGTGGCTGTTCCATTACAATTAGACAATGGCGAGGTTCGCGTATATGAAGGTTATCGTTGCCAACACTCCACATTGCGTGGTAGTGCGAAAGGCGGTCTTCGTTTCCATCCAGATTCTGATGAAAACGAAGTACGTGCATTAGCTGCTTGGATGACAATCAAAAATGCTATTGCCAATATCCCTTATGGTGGTGGTAAAGGCGGTATCAAGGTTGATCCTAAAACATTGAACCCTCGCGAATTAGAACGCTTAACACGTAACTTTGTTCGTCGCATTGCGCCTATCATCGGCGTTAATGCAGACGTTCCTGCACCAGATGTAAATACTAATGCGCAAATCATGAGCTGGATTGCTGATGAATACAGCACATTAAAAGGTGAATGGAGCCCTGGCATCGTTACAGGTAAACCTATCGAAGTAGGTGGCTCACTAGGTCGTAACGAAGCAACTGGTCGTGGTTGCCTCATCGCATTGCAATGCTACTTAGCAAAAAAAGGCTTAGATATTAAAAATATGACAGTTGCGGTTCAAGGTTTCGGTAATGTAGGCTCCGTAGGTGCTCGTCTTATCGCAGAAGCAGGTGCTAAGGTTGTCGCAATTGGTGACGTAGCTGTTAACCTTTACAATCCGAATGGTCTTGATGTAGAAAAAGCATATGAATACGCTAACTCTCATGGTCGTTCCTTAGTAGGTTACTCCGAACCAGGAATGACAACTATTTCTGGTCAAGAATTATTGGCACAAGATGTAGATATCCTCTATCTTGCAGCTCTTGAAAACCAACTCAACAAGGACAACATGGAAAATGTACGAGCTAAGATTATCTTAGAAGGTGCTAATGGCCCTACGACAAATGATGCAGACAAATACTTCTTCGAAAAAGGCATCGATATCATTCCTGACGTACTTGCCAATGGTGGTGGTGTAGTTGTATCCTACTATGAATGGGTACAAAACAAGGCAGGATTCTACTGGTCTCTTGAAGAGGTTAATGAACGCCTCACTAAGAATATGCAAAACAGCTTTGAAGCAGTATGGCAAATGCAACAAAAATACAATGTTGCGCCTCGCCTAGCTGCATATATGGTAGCCCTTGAAAGACTTGTCATCGAAACTACTCTTCGCGGCTACAATTGCTAAGGTTTTTCTCCCAAAATTTTATATAACGAAAAGGACTGGCTTTCCATTGTGAAAGTCAGTCCTTTTCAGTTACATATTATGTAATTATTTAATAGCGCCCATCAAAGCAACCATTGTGCGACGAGATACGAGAGCTTTCACCAAAGTGGCCCCTACTACGCCAGGAATCGTTTGACCAATCAATAAATTGATTACCAATGCCCAATACGGCACACCAATAAGTGGGCTAAGCCATAATGGTACGCATAGAGCTGGTACCAAGATGATTGGAATCATCGCCCACCATGCGCTAAGTCCAGCGCGACGCATCAATACGATGATTCCCGTCGTCAATATACCGACACCAAAGCCGCCTACCATATCAAAGATGCCAAGTCCGCCGAATAAAAAGTTAGAAATGAGGTTACCTATGCCCATAGGAACGATTAAAAACGGAAAGGCATAAGCAAGTGCATATAAAGATGTGGCTATACGAATTTGGTACGCCCCAAAGGAAATACCTTGAGTAATATAAATAAGAACAATATACAATGCTACTACCATAGCAGAAATCGTTAACTTTCGTGTAGAAATCATGCACTCACCTCCTTTTCAATAAAAAAGAGCATGGCAAAACTACCATGCTCGAATGTGCTTATGTTTTCCGTAGTTTTGTTTAGAGACAGGATGGTTTCAAACTGTCTTATGTAGTTGTTCGCCGTTTGGCGGTATGATTATCATATCATAATTCTTTAATTTCGGCTAGGTACCGTTCTGAGAGCAGAATTGACTACTTCTACAACCGCTCCAGCTAGCTTAACGGTCTTCGGCCGAGGGCCTTGACCTACTAAAGTCGCTCTGTAGAAGTAGTCAATTCTTTAGCATAACGGTATATGCTCAATTGCATTCTTTACGTTATTTTAATATCAGCCTGCCAAACGGCGCTCAACTAATATGACGGGTCTTCTACACCGTTGGCACGGAAGGCTTCTAACCGGTCGATGCAGGTGCCGCAATGACCGCATGGGTGGTCTCCGCCTTCGTAGCAGGACCAGGTGAGTTCGTATGGCACGCCTAGGCGAATGCCTTCACGGACTACGTCGGCTTTATTGCAATTGATGAATGGTGCTTCAAGGGAGCATTCTTTGCCGGAGCCTTCAAAGATGGCATTACCCATAGATGTGTAGAATGTTTCTGTGCAGTCTGGGTATGCATTGCCAGCTGCATCATCGGCATGGGCGCCATAGTAGATATATCCACAATCAAGGGATAAGGCTAAGGATGCTGCTGCAGATAGGAATAGGCCGTTTCTAAATGGTACATAGGTGCTAACAGGCCCTTCGCCGAGTTCGTCTTGTTGTTCCTTGTAGGAACCAGTAGGGACGTCCTCTGTGGACTGCTTCAATAGGGATGAATTACTGAATGCAAACAGTTTTGTTACATCCATTGTTTTACCTTCTATGCCGTAGTATGCTAATACGTTGGCTGCAGCCTCTAATTCCTTGCTATGTTTTTGGCCGTATTGTATGGATAAGGGCACCACATTCTCTTTGCCAAATCGCTCAATGGCGAGCGCCAAACATGTTGTGCTATCTACGCCGCCGCTAAACAATACAACGGCTTTTTGCTTTTGTGCCATCGTTCCTCCTTATGAAAGCCTCATCCGCAGATGAGGCTTTATACGTTAATATCGATATATGAAGCCAAGCTTTCACCATATCACATATTATAATTCGATATCGAGTTCTACTGGACAGTGATCGCTGCCAAATACTTGTTGATGGATTTTAGCCTCTTTAATCTTATCATCTAAGCGTTTAGATGTAATAAAGTAGTCAATTCTCCATCCTACGTTTCTATCGCGGGCTTTTCCCATGTAGGACCACCAGCTATATTCATCAACCGCATCAGGATAGAGATAGCGGAATGTGTCGGTAAAACCAGACTCTAATAATTCTGTCATCTTAGCCCGTTCTTCATCGGAGAAGCCAGCGTTTTTCCGATTTGTTTTAGGGTTCTTCAAGTCGATTTCATTATGTGCTACGTTGAGGTCACCGCAAAGAATAACAGGTTTCTTTTTATCTAATTCTAATAGATATTCGCGGAAAGCATCTTCCCAGGACATACGATACTCAAGACGCGCTAATTCACGTTGGCTATTAGGCGTATAGCAGCAAACGAGATAGAAATTATCGTATTCAGCAGTAATAACGCGGCCCTCTTGATCATGCTCTTCAATGCCAATACCATTCGTTACAGAAATTGGTTTAACACGCGTGAACACAGCCGTTCCACTATAGCCTTTTTTTACGGCACTATTCCAAAATTGTTCATAGCCCGGTAATTCTAATTCGATTTGATGAGGTTGTAATTTAGTTTCTTGCAAGCAGAAAATATCTGCATCTAATTCATTAAAGGAGTCCATAAAGCCTTTTGTTACGGCTGCACGTAATCCATTTACATTCCAAGATATTAATTTCATAAATACTCCTTGTTAGGTATATAAACACTATTATTTTTGTGAAAGTTAGCTTTCACGAGCACGTTTGTGTTTTCGATCATGCTTAGCTTGGGCACGGGCTTGGCGAGCCGCTTCATTGGCTTTCAGCTCATTTTCCTTGCGATATCTAAAATAATTCGCCACAACGGATAGCAGGAAAATAACCATAACGGTTACATTAAACAATCCGGGGCCATAGGTGTACAGATGGTAACATAAATACGCAAAAGCAATGACAGATAATATATGGTTTAACATTCTCATAGCGTTTCAACCCCCGTTTGAATTGGGAAATCATCGTAGGTTACCCAATCACTGGAACTACCCACATATAAGGCAGACGCAAGACCAACCTCACTCATAACGAGCAAGGTGTTACAAGCGGTAACACCAGAACCACAATAGCTAACTATAGGCTTTTGCTGATGAAGTTCCTTCTCGAACTCAATTTCTAAATCCTTAATAGGTCGTGGTCCTTCAGCGGTATAACCACTTTCATAAAAATGATTAATAGCACCTGGTATATGTCCGGTCATGCCGTCCATTACATCTATTACAGATCCATCATAGCGTTCAGGCGCACGAGCATCGATAATAACATGAGAACCGGATTGGCTCGCCGCCAACACCTCGTCACGACTCATAGTCATATGTGTTTGCAATGTATAGTTGAAAGTTGTCGTTTCCACAGGCAATGGTGTAGGATCCTTAGTAAGCAAATGACCTTCCTTAACCCATCTTTCAATACCACCGGATAAAACTCGTACATCTGTAAGCCCTAGATAACGTAAGGTCCACCAAAGACGGCCAGCCAAGAATAGCCAAGAATCATAGACAACGACCTTAGAGTTTTCATTAATACCAAATGTCTCGAAGGTTTTCGCCAATTGCTCCATATCTGGCAACGGATGACGTCCCCCATGTTCACCGATAGGGCCGGTCAAATCCTTATCTATTTCGACGGGAAAAGCGCCTTTAATATGGCCTCGTTTATAATCTTGAAACCCTCTTGCATCGAGGATGATAACCTCATCCATGATAGGTAATAATTCGTTAGGAGTAATGAAATTAGACATAATGACTCCTTTCATATGATTATATCGAAAAATACAAATCTGTTAATACCATTATATACGAGGGGAGTATAGAATACAATCTGCAACGATTATTACGTAAAAAAGAGGCTATAAAAGCCTCTTTAATACTACATCTTATCTATTTTCTGTAATTCATCGCCAATGCGTTTAACAATACCAGTTACTAGTGCATTTCCCATAAAGAACATTCTCATTCGATCTGATACTTCTTCAACTTCACCCTTAGCATTAAGTTTGAACTTGGTCCAGTCATCAGGAAAATCTTGTAATCGTTCAGCTTCAATTGGTGTAATCAAACGATACTTTCCATTAATTTTTAATAGATGAGTCGAGCGATTGACACTACCTTCCGATGTGAGCATGGTTCTTCCAGGTAATTCCAATGAGTCATAATCACTCATCCCACCTTCAGCATAAGTATATTCATGACCATCCGCAGAAGTTCGCGTTATTTTTTTTGGACCTCGAAGATATTTAAACTTTTCAAGCTTTTCACCTGTAATATAATATTTCGCATCAACTGTATCTTCTGGAACTACTATATCCCCCATTGTGATTGGATTTTCAACAATTGGATCTGTTTCAATAGTATAATAATATCCATTTGTCATAAGCCCAGAATTCCAAAACTTACCATCATTAAATGTTTCAGAAACCTCTGCAATATCGCCTATTAAGTGATTAGCGTTAATACGTTTTTTAACAGCCATATCCTTTACTGGAAACTGGCGTCCAAATAAACCATCTGCAAAAATATAATTCTGATATTGTGCTAAGCGTTCTTCTGTAGTTGCTTTTTTAGGTAGATTAGACTCATATGTCTTATGTAATCGTTCTCCCCATTTTGTATCATTTCTAAATACAAAAAAGAAAACCCGTCGACGTCTTTGTGCGCGCCCATAATCAGCTGCATTAATAACACGCCACTCAACAGAATATCCCAACTCATTAAATGCGGCTAACATAACAGCAAAATCTCTACCGCGCTGACTAGAGGGAGCCTTTAATAATCGGTCTACATTTTCGAGGATTAAATATTTAGGCTTAATAACCTCGGTAGCACGGATAATCTCCCAAAAAAGGACCCCTTTTTTTCCTTCAATACCAAGTTCATTCTTTTTACTTCGCGCAACAGAATAATCCTGGCATGGAAATCCACCTACAATCATATCTACACCATTTTTGCGCATCTCTTCAAATTTTTCATTTGGAATTAGTGCAACATCGGTACCGATATGTTCCATATTAGGAAATCTATATAGGCCTACTTCGTAAGCATCTTGTATCTTTCTTGATGGTTCATACTGATTAGAATATAGTGTTTTAAAAATCTCTTTACTTGAGTTTTCTAGACCGACTATAAACCCACCAACGCCATCAAACATAGAAAATATCTTCATCATAACCCCTTATCAATAAATTACTCGAACATATTATATCAGATTTTAGAGATAAGATCAAGATCTATTTCTATTATTTATCTAATCTTATGAGTCCTTTTCTCGTTACTAACCAATGCGATTTGGCTAATTTTTCTAATTGATTCTTATAAAGAAGTATATTTAAAGGTTGCTCTGATAATATATTCCCGCCAGTTAAATACCACTTTGGACATGTCTCTTTCCCTACAGGTTCATCAATTTTATCAAGTGCTTTTTGCAAGATTTTTTCTTCTAAACTTACTCTTTTATCAGAAGCTACAGCATGAAACTTTACGATATCTGTATCAGCAGTGACTATTTCCATAATATAGTTTTGAATATCAGCCTTTTCAAAAAACATAGCTTCAATTTGAACAATGTCATCATACTTTATACGCCATTTATTCGTGCCATCCTGAACCCATAACCAACACAATAAATATCTTTGTGTTGAACTATATTTGGAGTTAGTCAACCAGCCTTCTTTTAATTGACCATTATGCATATACGACACTTCAAAGGCAAATGTAGGCATAGCTTTTTCTTTTAAATTAGTCTTAGCATAATGGATAGCTGCTTTTTCATCTACAACAAGACTTTTTCCACTCTTAAGAGTAAGAATAACGTCACTACCTGCATGTTGTTTATTTAACTCTCTTGAAACCTCAAAATCAATAATATCTCCTTTTTCTTTGAGTTTTTCATAAAAAAAATCTACCAAAAATTTATTTACAGCCTGTTCACCCAATAGATCATCTGCAAAATTAAATCTATTATTCTTATTAAAATTCATAAATTATAACTCGCGCACTATCTCTGCAATATACTCTCGATTTAACCAATATGTTTGTTTCGTAATCATTTGCCCATCAGGCAACTGAACTTTATCAGCAGCATTAGCCGCTTTTGGTCTAATATGGCACACTCCATTAAATTTAGATCCTGGCAAATTGTTTTTGACACCTCTTGGTGTTTGTGTTAGTTCAACCCCAGCCTCTAATATGTCATGCACAGTTTTCCATAAATCTTTTAATTCAGTTTCAATAACTTGTTCTGGCATATTCCACAGCTTAATACCTTTTAAATAAGGTACTCTATTAGGATTCTCTCGTTCGGCCTCAGTAAATTGAAAAACAACAAATAAGAATTTAGTATTTTCAAATGTTTCATATACTTGAGATTCTTCCCATGATGCATAAAGCCATCTATCAAAATCAATCTGTTCAAATGACATATGCTCACGAGGGACACCATTAGGTTCTAATCGAATTGTTTTAAATTTTATATTAGCCTTAGCAAACTCCTCTGTATCATCTAAATTTGTACCTTTAATTCCCAATAGATCACTAATAAGACTTGCATACATTGCTTTATTCTTATTTTCTGCAAGATTAATATGTTTTTTTAATTCATATATAGTGCGACCAATATAAGGTGCAAACCGTTCTTGTAATAAAACTTCAACTGATTTGGACTGTAATTCTTCTGGTTTAAAAACGGATATAACATCCTCATCCATAAGAATTCGCCGTGCATAAGCAGTCATATATGAACTTTTTAAAGAATAGGCTCTCTGTTTTGCTGGTATGTCCGAAAAAGGTTGTTGACGCATAGACTTTGCATTAGCGCCCTTAGTACAAGCAGCAAGATACATCGTATCGCTCTCTGAAATCTCATGAGCCTTACCCGCTTTGATTTTGTCTATGATAATTTGCCAATCTTGCTTAACAACAGCTAAATCTGCGTCTGTAAACTGATGAATCACTGATTTAAGTATAGGAAAATCTCCTTTACTTATCTCATCAATCCATTGATAAAACATGATAAGAATATTTTTATTCTTATGCCATAAAGAAGACTCTTCAAAGATATGCTTATACTCTTCCATATAATCAATTATATTAAGTACAAGGCGCTCTTTTGCAGAAAAAGAAGTTTGCTTTGCATTACTTTTTAAACCAGTTACCTTCAATTCAAGATCTAAATTCGCAAAATCTGCTTCAGCACGACTATTAACAGCTCTCTGAAAAAGACCTTCTTCAATAATTTGACCTATGCCACCCTTATTCTTTTTACTTTCTAGTCGATTGTTTACATCAAACTCTTTAACAAGTTTCCCCTCTGCAGATTTTGCAACCTCTAATACTTCTTCAATAGAATTATAATGACGTTCAAACTCCATGCTGACCACCTCCCATTTATTAATTTGATTATACCAATATACGAATATGAAATAAACTTACATTCTACTGCATATCAATAAATACTTTCACATCCAAAATTTCTAAACAGCATCCGTAATTTATATTTATTTAATAATTTATCATTTATATGTATCTTTTTTGCCCCCTGATTCTATGCTATAATAAAGGTACTATCGAGTATATAGAATATATAAAATATAGATATATTTACAAAAATACTTACATAAACGGATTTTACAAGGAGTATAGGCAATTGAAAAAGGGTTATATTAAATTAATCTTAGCCATAATTCTAGGGATTGCTGTAATTAGTGGCGGGATTTATTGTGCATATCACTTCCTCTCTAATAAATCAACGACAATATTATATCGTTCTACTATCGAGGATAAAATTAATGCCTTACGACCTTATATTGAGGCAGCCGATACGTTTAATATGAATAGTGTTGCCTATACATATCAATTACAACCAACCCTTGAAGAATTACGTAATCATTCGCACAATACGACTGTAACATTACCTAATTACAAAGAGTTAAAATCTCAACTCGAAGCAGCAAAACAAGAAAGCTCTACACCTTATGAGGATGTTAATAAAGCGACCGATGAATTGCTTGCTATTTTAACACAATTAATTCCTGTATCCGAGCAAATCCAAAATTACTATACAGACCGTGCCTTTGAAAAGGACAATTATGTGGGTAGTGATAATTTAGCAAATCAATATGTTCCACTTGCAGACCAATTCAATGCAGCTTATAACGCCTTTGATTTAACCCTTGAAAATCGTAACAATGAATTGTACTCTGAGCGTATGAAAGAATTTGCTAAAGAAAATCGTGTCAATGCAGTTAACTTCATTGAGCTCAATATCCTATTATCTCAAACAGTAGATATCATCGATCCTGATGGTAATACAGATACACAAAAGGTAGAAACAAATCTACAAGATATTACTAAACGCATAAACGCATTACAACCAGGTACTAAACCTGAAACGCAAGCCGCTGTTAAACTATACCAAGATGCAGTAAAGGAATTTATTGCAGAAGCAAGAAATTACATCATTATTAACTCCTCCTACGGCGAAGCATATACACAATTATATGTAAAATATAATCGTATGATTAGTCGTGCCAACGAGGTTGATATGAATGATCTTGATGCGGTAGATAGTAAAAAATAATATTTGCACAGCACAAAGGACTAGTCCAAAGACTAGTCCTTTTATTGCATTATAAATAGTAAACCTTATTCTTTTTTCAAGTCTTTTGTAATGATGTAATATTCACTAGGTGAAATCTTAAGCCCTTTTATATAGCTTTTACAAATCATATTAATCTTAGGATAACCTAAGAACAAGGATGCACTATCGTCTAACAAAATCTGTTGTGCCTCAACAATCGCATTATATCGTTGTGTATCATCAACAGTAGTTTCAGCCAAAGCTAGTAATTCATCATATTTAGGATTACTAAAACCAGACACATTGGTCGGATTTGAGCCATCTATGTTGCTCCCCCAATATTGTTTTAAGAACCATACAGGACTACCAGTGCTAGCAGTTGAAACACTGGTTATTGCCAAGTCATAATCACCAGAACGTGTCACCTTATCCACTACACTAGAATCAACAATCTCTACATTAACATCTATACCAATTTTTTTATAATCAACCTGCAATGCTTCTGCATATAAGATAACCTCAGGTCTAGCTGTGTAGGTATAGAAATTAAGGCGTAATTTCTTGCCATCCTTATCTACATAACCATCTCCATCAGTATCTACCCATCCAGACTGTGCCAATAAAGCTTTTGCACGTTCTACATTATACGTTTCAGGAATTTTAATGTCGTTATATCCATAATTTAAACTTGGTGGCAACGGAGTTCTCCCCGCTACAAAAGTATCTTTAAATAGTTTTTTTGCATAATTCTCACGATCTGCTCCTGCCACTAAAGCACGTCTTACATTAATATCGTTCAAATATCCATTATGATTCATTCGAACCATAACAACACGCAATGATGGGGTTTCTTCAATAATATAATCCTTATTATCTTTAAATAATCCATACTCACCAGCGGCGATATTAACAGCCATATCAATATCCCCTGCTTGCAACGCCATAGCACGAGAATTTACATCATTAATAGAATCTACCACTACATGTTTAAATCCCACATCACCATCCCAATAATTTTCGTTCTTATCTAACTCAATGCGTTCTTTAGTAAAAGATATAGGCACATAAGGGCCCGTAGCAATAGGGCCTTCTTTACTAAAATCACGGCCATCTCGTTCTGATTGAACATCTACAATTAAAAATAAAGGATCCCCTAGTAGTCCGGGTAGATTAGGATACACCTTATCGGTGTGAATGGTTAAAGTCTGTCCATTTGCTTCCATGGAGTCATAGGCAAAAAAGGATTTTGCCCGTTTACTTTTTTCAAATGTACGCTCTAAGGATTCCTTAACAGCTTGTGCCGTAACCTTACGACCATTAGAGAAATTTACCTTATCATTGATAGAAAAAGTCCAAGTCTTGTAATCATCTCCGACTGACCACGAAGACGCAATCCATGGTTGTGGTTTCATAGAATCATCAAATTTAACGAGATTCTCTCCAATTCCATAACGAACAATTCCCCAACTAAAGTAATTCTCCGTAGGCTCTAAAGTCTCTGCATAGGACATAGCACCTACTTTTAATGTATCTTTATTCGTATCTTTTCCACATCCTGAAAAGATTAAAGCTCCCACTAATAATATGAAAGCACCAAACAATGAATACTTTTTAAACCCCATGTTAACCTCCTACTATACGTTTAACTTTTTCAATAATTATCGATATAAATAAATTATTATATCAATATAAAAACACTATAATCTATAGTATTTAGTCAAGCAAATGAGAACTATTTATATAATTATAACTGGGATGAATAATTTGTTACGCAAGATACTCATTAATATAAAATAACGCATAACAAAAGGACTATACCATAATACAGTTTAAGTGCATTATAATATAGCCCCACGAGTATCATAAATACTAACTAAGAGATGCGATTATTTTCGTTTTAAATCTTTCGTAATCATATAGTATTCAGATGGTGTCATCTTAATACCATCGATGTGTTTATTGCCTACGATATTAATTTTAGGATATCCAAGGAACAATGCTACAGATTCATCTAGCATAAGTTGTTGCGCATTAATAACGGCATTACGTCGTATAACTGGGTCGGCCCCGCTTTCACCAAGAGCTATCAATTCATCAAAGCGCGGACTGGAGAAACCAGAACCATTATATTCAACGCCTGTGCCCCAATATTGTTTTAAGAACCACACTGGCTGACCTGTATTAGCCGTAACCACGCTGGAGATAATCATATCGTAATCGCCAGATTGAGCCAATGTATCAATAACAGCATAATCAACGATTTTAATCTGTACATCGACACCGATTTTTTTATAATCTGCTTGCAATGCTTCTGCATACAAAGGCAATTCAGGACGAGATGTATAGGCATAGAAATTAAGTACTAAATTTTCACCGTTTTTATCGACAATGCCATCACCATTTGTATCCACATAACTTTCGCGTTTTAAAAGCTCTTTAGCACGTTCAACATTATATGCATTAGGGTCGCATAATTGATTAAAGCCATAATCAATAGAAGGTGGCAATGGTGCCTTGCCTGCTACAAAGGTATCCTTCATGAGGTTTTTCGCATACGATTCTCGGTCTGCGGCGGAGATAAGTGCAGCACGAAGATTTGGATTGCTCAGCTTGCCTTTTTGACTCATACGAACAAATACATCACGCAAGGATGCCACTTCATAGATAGTGAAATTCTTATTATTTTGGAAAATCCCATATTCACCAGGTCCGATGCCAATCGCCATATCCACATCGCCGGATTGCAATGCCATAGCCCGTGTATTCGCATCATTAATGGATGGAATTTCAACCCTACTAAAACCTACCTTACCATCCCAGTAATTATCATTTCTTTTGAATTCTGCACGTTCTTTTGTGAAAGACTCAACTACATACATTAACTATTATTTATGCTCAGATACTCACTATGTTTTCATACCTGTATATTATGAAAAAATAGCAGTTAGCCTCTCAACTAACTGCTATTTTACTTAACCTATACACTTTAATTCATTTTAAAGTGAGCCTCATGCATATACTATTATGCTTCTAATGCAGCTTCTTCTAATGTAAGTGGTTTATGATCTTGACCAATTTCAAAGATAGAACTCAATAGAACCTTTGTATAAGGATGCTTCGCATCAGCTAAATGGAATGCATCTAATTCTTCAACGATAGCACCTTTGTACATAACAACCACTTTGTGGCACATTGTACGAATGAACGCAATATCATGAGCAATAAATAGGTATGTTAAATTTTTCTTTTTTTGTAAGCGAGCCAATAGGTCCGCTATGGAATCCTGTACGGATACGTCAAGAGCACTTGTTGCTTCATCTAATACTAGGATTTCAGGTTCTAATACGATAGCACGAGCAATGGCTACACGTTGACGTTGACCACCAGACATTTCATGTGGGAATCGATGCATAAACTCACGCGGTAAATCTACCATTTCAAGGTAATCCCCAGCGATTTGTTCTTCTTTTCCCTTTTCAAGAAGCCCAAAATTATATAGTGGTTCAAGAATAATGTCCTTAACCTTCATACGCGGATTAAAAGCTGCCGATGGATCTTGAAATACCATTTGAATTTTTTGACGATATTCTCTAGTTTGTTCTGAATTCATGTGTTGAATCTCAACACCATCAACATAGATTTCACCTTCTGTAATAGGTAACATCTTCATAATCATACGAACTAGAGTTGTTTTACCAGAACCAGATTCACCTACAATACCAAGAGACTGCCCTTTTTCAAGGGTAATGTTGATATCTTTACATGCTTCTAGCTCTCCGCCAGTCGGAAGAGGGAATCGTTTGCATACATTTTTAATTTCTACAGCGTATTTAGTCAATGTAACGACCTCCTCCCAATGTCGGCACAGCGTCTTTCAACTGTTTCGTATATTCGTTAGAAGGATTTTCTAAGATATCCTTTGGAGCACCTGCATCAACAACACGGCCCTTTTTCATAACGATGATGTAATCAGACATATAGGCAGCTACACCAAGATTATGCGTTACCATAACGATAGCTGAGTTATGTTCTCTAGACAACTCTAGCATTTGCATAACAACTTGTGATTGTGTTGTTACATCTAAAGCAGATGTAGGTTCATCACCAATTAATAACGCAGGATCCATCGCTAATGCCATAGCAATACCCACACGCTGGCGTTGACCACCAGATAACTCATGGGGATAACGACGAAGAATATCCGCACCATTAGGAAGAGAAACAGATTCTAATAACTCAATAGCACGACGATCACATTCGTCATTATCGATTTCTATGTGAGACTTATATAATTCTCTAAACTGTTTACCAATGCGAACTATTGGGTCTAAAGCACTACCACTATCTTGGAAAATCATGGCCATATCTTTACCACGTATAGCTCTCCACTCTGACTTAGATAGGGTGCGAAGGTCTTGACCATTAAAGAGCATTGTACCATCTGTGACCTCACCACCTATAGGCAATAAACCCATGAGGGCCCGGATCACGGTAGTTTTACCGGATCCAGATTCCCCTACAATGGTCAATACCTTACCGCGTTCCAAGGTAAAGTTTACATCCATAACAGCAGGCACACCTTGGTACGCGATGTTAAGGTTCTCTACAGTTAGTATGTTTTCTGCCATTATAGCTCCTTATTATTTTGTAATTTTATTAGTAATCCAGTAGTAGTCACTTGGGTACATGACAGCACCTTTCAAGTAAGAACCAAATACAATGTTAGTTTTAGGGTAACCTAAGAATAAAGCAGCGCCATCATTCATCAATAATTGTTGAATTTGTACTGCATATTCACGGCGTTTAGCAGGATCGAATTCTGTTTCAGCTGCATCTAACAATTGGTCAACTTGAGGATTAGAGTAACCAGAACCATTTTGTGGGTTGGAACCATCGATATTAGTATGCCAATAGTTAGACAAGAACCAGATTGGGTCGCCTGTATTAGCAGTTACGATGTTGGAGATAAGCATATCATAGTCGCCATCTTGACCCATTTTATCAATCAAGTTATAGTCAACTGTTTTGATTTTCATGTCGATACCCACTTTTTTAAGGTCTGCTTGAACAGCTTCTGCATAAAGTGGTAATTCTGCACGAGAGTTATATACTACGAAGTCAAATGTTAATGGTTTGCCATCTTTATCAAGGATGCCATCGCCATCTGTATCTTTCCAACCATCTTCAGCTAATAATTGTTTAGCACGATCTGGGCTATATGCATTAGGATCTTTCAAATCTTTGAAACCATAGTCCATAGATGGTGGAATTGGAGCAGAACCAGGAATGAATGTACCTTTTAACAATACATCGGCATAGTTTTTACGGTCTGTGGCGGAAATAACAGCAGCGCGAACCTTGTCGTCACCAAGAATACCCTTTTGGTTAATACGCGCCAACACTACGCGAAGAGATGCGATTTCGTCTACTTTAAATTTGTTGTTGCCTTGGAACAAGCCGATTTCACCAGCACCGATGTTAACAGCCATATCTACGTCGCCAGATTGTAAGCTCATAGCACGCGTATTAGGGTCATCGATGGAAGGAATTTCTACAGTTTTGAATGGTACTACACCATCCCAATAGTTTTCGTTAGCAGCCATTTCAGCGCGTTCTTTAGTGAAAGATTTAACTACGTATGGGCCTGTACCGATAGGGCCTTCTTTCGCAAAGTTGCGGCCGTCTTTTTCAGATTGTACATCGACGATAAGGAATAATGGATCCGCTAAAAGCCCAGGCATATTAGGATATTCTTTTGTTGTATGAATAACTAATTGTTGACCATTAGCTTCCATAGAGTCATATTCGAAGAATGTTTTCGCACGGTTAGATTTTTCAAAAGCCCGTTCGATAGAGGCTTTAACTGCTGCAGCATCAACTTTTTTACCATTAGAGAATTTCACCTTATCATTGATTGTGAAAGTCCACGTTTTATGGTCTGGGGATACTTCCCATTTAGATGCAATCCATGGTTGAGGTTTCATTTGTTCGTCAAACTTAGCCAATGTTTCGCCTACACCATAGCGCATTACAACCCAAGCGAAGAAGTTTTCGGTAGGTTCTAAAGTAGAAGCGAAGTTAGTTACGCCTACTTTCAATACGTCTTTATTTGCAGAGCCGTTGTTATCGGAACCACAACCTGCGATGAAGGAACCCATCATCACAACACTAAGACCTGCTAAAAGAGCCTTTTTCCAAGATTTTTTCATTTAAAATCTCCTTGTACCATTACATATAAACATAAAACATACACATCATGACCACTACAATCTACAATAGTCATAATGGAAAAACCTTATTACCGCCTATTTATATAACAACTTTCACAACACAACCTATAAATAAGCATCACACGTAACTAACCTTGGTTCTTAGGATCCACTACGTCCCGTAAGGAATCAGACCAAAGGTTAAAGATAGCTACTACGATAAGGATGGACATACCAGGGAATGCCATAAGCCAAGGGCTCGTTTGCAAATATTGGCGTCCTTCATTAAGCATAAGACCCCATTCTGGTGTTGGTGGTTGAGCACCAAAACCAAGGAAGGAAAGACCTGCTACTTCAATCATGATGGCCCCAATATCAAGTGCCCCTGTTGTAACAACAAGAGGAAGGATATTGGGAATGATATGACGTCTTAGAATAGTCGTTGTAGAGGCCCCCATCATGACAGCCGCCGTTACATACTCTTCACCGCGAACTTTCAACGTCATAGACCGTACAAGACGAGCATATTTTGCCCAACCAACTACAGATAACGCTATAATCGTATTCACAATGCTACCACCCAAAATACCAGCAATAGCAATGGCTAATACTACACCTGGGAAGGATAGCATAATGTCCGCAAGACGCATGAGGACCATTTCGATTTTCCCGCCAAAATAACCGGCAACGGCACCGATAATAGTACCAATGCTTACCATGATAACAACGATACTGACACCCATAAACAAGGATAACTGTGTACCATAAATGATGCGAGACAATACATCACGACCAAGCTTATCTGTACCAAACCAATGTTGACTACTTGGCGCTTGTAATGCTTGACTCAGATTTGAGCTAAAAGCATCACCTGGTGCCAGCCATGGTGCAAATATAGCTATGAGAACTACCGCAATCATCAAGGCGCTATAGAAAGAGAACAATTTATGTTTTTGAATAAATTCTGCCATTATGCTCTCTCCCTTTTCAATCTAGGGTCTAACAAGATATATGACGCATCAACTAATGCATTAATACACATATATGCTAAGGCAACCCACAACACAAAACCTTCGATCAATGGATAGTCGCGCATGGTAATGGCATATACTGCCATATTCCCAAGGCCAGGCCAGGAGAATACCATTTCAATAACTGCAACACCGCCTAATAACCAACCGATAACAACGCCCAGTATAGTGATAAGTGGTAATACTGCATTAGGCAAAATATGACCGAATAAAATTTTCATCTCACTCACACCACGAGCACGTGCGCCGATAACATAATCCTTTTGCATTTCTTCAAGAATAACGAGACGAACTTGGCGCATGTACTTGGACCCGACTACAACAGCTAATGTAACGGCTGGTAGAATTACACCGATAGGAGTTACACGAGAAGATGCAATAGGAACAAGTCCTAATTTAAGGCCAAAGATATAAATCAGTACAAGGCCTAACCAGAATGATGGCATAGACACGCCTACAAAGGAAGCAACGCGCAACAGATAGTCGATCCATTTGTTTCGATTTAAGGCGCTTATAATCCCTGCCGGCAATGCATAGAGCAATGTAAATACTAATGATGTACCTGCTAACATAACTGTCCCTGGCAAAGCCTCCAACATACGATCTACAACAGGTTTTTTAGCAGAATAACTCATCCCTAAATCACCTTGAGCTGCATTGACCACCCAGTTTGCATACTGTACGATAAACGGCTTATCCAAGCCTAATTGTGCTCGAGTTTCATCAATCAGTTCTTGAGACACGATGGTATCCGCCGTTTCCAGTAGCATCGTAACTGGGTCCCCTGGAGCTAAATAGGTGAGACAAAATGTCAAAAATGTGATGCCAAACAGAGTGACAATAAATTGCCCCAATTGCTTGACAAAGCGTTTGCCCATAGGCACCTCCTATACCCTTTCCAAATAAAAACACATAATAGTGAATAAACATAAACACACATAAAAGCTAACAATAACATTATGGTGCCATATAAGAAAATAACGAAAAAAGATTAGCCTACCTGACTAATCTAAACAAAAGATACCACACAAATGTATGCTATTCTATTAGATTGAGCAGGCTTTCTGACTATTGATTCATCACAACATCTCTGCCTTCCCAGTTCCCCAGTGACACTAAAATGAAATATTGCTCCTCATTACAGCTACTTTCATAGTATAGGATTTACACCCATTTTCCTCTTTTACGCTCGGTAAAACCGACACTCAGTTTATTCACTTTTATTCATTATAAATATACTATATTTATGATTTACTAACAATACATATACCCCCTATGGTAATAAATAATAAATTGATAATATTATCATAATTATACGCGCAAAAAATACAGAATCGTATTTCACATTACAACTCTGTATGAAATATCACTATATATTATATTAAGAATACATATTCTAAAATATATATAAGCATCTATGCATATACATACGCAACTTGTGGAACATATTTACTTCATAAGTTTTAAGAATTAGCCTATATTTCTAAGTTATTTTAATATAGTCATAACTTTAAGTATGTCAAACAGTCATCAAAACCAAAAGAGACTATTACCGAAGTAATAGCCTCTATTAGACGAGAAATATTCAATTAGTCGATACTTTGTTGTAATCGTTGAGCACGATATGCTAACCAGCCTTTACGCACTGCATGGATGCACATACCAATAACTACCGCAACAGTACTACCAACCATCGCTTCAATACCACACGCATATACGGCATAAGCACAGTATACTACGCCAATACCAGCAACGATGTAGAAACGTTCAATGCGGCGTTCTGCAACGCCAGACATTTGCATCATAGTTGGTACTGCAAGAATGCAGAGGATATAAGGTACAACATTAGTTACAACCGCAAGGTTTACCAATGTTTCGAATTGACCGCGTAAGGAGTCATTTGCTGTGAACAATGTAAGAATTGTTTCGATAGCAAGCAAGATGAATACGCCACGAACAGGAGCATCCTTGCTGTTTACACGAGCAAACACTTTAGGAAAGTAGCCTGCTTCTGCAGCATTTTTAAATACGCGAGACAATGTGAATTGCCAACAAAGTAAAGCACCACAGCAAGAAACAATCATAAGCGCCATAATAACATTTGCGATTGTATCATTGAACATATATGCGAATGTTAGACCAAATGGTGCATTAGAATTTAGTAATTCAGCGTTAGGCACAATACCGGCCATAACGTTTGTGGACAAGATGTAAATCACCGCCACTGCTAATGTACCTGCAAAAGTTGCAATTGGCACATTTTTCTTTGGATTTTCTACAGCATCTGCATTTGCCGCCGCTGATTCAAATCCTAGGAAGCCCCACAATGTTAAAGCAATAGATTGTTTAATTGCTTCAAAGAACGGCAAGTCGTTTGGATTCCATGCCGCCAAGTACGTATCTGGGTTAAACCAGAACCAACCAATTGTACCGATTAGAAGAACCGGCACAACACAACCCCAAATCGTAATATTGCTGAGCTGACCTGTAAAGCGATTTCCTCTAAAATTCAAAATCGCTGCAAACCATAACAAAACGATTGTTACTTGACTTGTTTGCGTTGCATTTAGATCAACACCAAAGAATTCTGAGCCATAGCCAACTGCAGACACTGCAATAGCTATATTAGCAATGATGAGAGATATGCTGTAAGCATAGCTCGCCATAAAATGTCCAGTTTTACCGAAGCGATGTTCTGCATAACCGCCCATGCCGCCCTTAATTTGGGAGAACATACCCGCTTGAGCAAAAATATACGCTAATAAAAGCGCACCCACAGCTGTCACGAGCCAAGACAAAACTGAAATAGTACCAACTTGAGCCAAATTAGTTGGTAACATAATGATTCCAGCTCCTAGCATATTGGCTGCTACCATTGTGGTTAGCTGGAATACAGACATTTTTTTAGCGGTGGTTTTCATGTATCAATCCCCTTTCGTAAGGTGAATTTTTTCTCGTCCATAATTCACTTGTAATATATATTAAACCGCTAAGTACTTTCAGTTCCTGCTGTAATGGGCGGGAATGTGAAAGTACCGTTTTTATTTTTATTTCGAATTAATAATAACACCATAAGAGTTAAATGAAAAGTACTTTATTGGTGGACAAAGCATATTACACGAATTGAATAAAATTATAGTAATAACATATTTTTTATGGTAAGAAACGGTATGAAAACAGTAAGACTATCATTTTCTTTCAGTTTAATCGATTAATTATATAGAAAACCACTATCTATTCAAATTATAGTTTCGTACTACAAGACCATTATTCTTTTGAAGTCCATTCAATGCGTACATTTTATAAATGAGAAAATCAAAAAAATTAGCTCCACCAATCGGTGGAGCCAAACTCTGAGTTTCTAACCCTTTTACAAGAAATTTTTATGTATAAACCATCACTCTTGTACAGAGTTCACAATAGCTTTCCAACTATCAATCTGTACGTCTTCATTAGCAATAACTTGCTTGCCATTATTACGTTGTCTTTCAACACATTCTGGAGCTGTGCCGGAGTAATTGTTACGACCTGCTACACAAGCTTCGATAGAAATGGCATCTAGAATATCTGCATCAAAGTGATTAGAGATAGCTTTGAAGTCCTCAACGGATAGATCAAGCAGTACACAACCTTTTTCGATACAATGATGTACGGCATTGCCTACAATTTCGTGCGCTTCACGGAATGGAACGCCTTTTTTCGCAAGGTAATCGGCCATATCTGTAGCATTAGAGAAGTCATCATCAAGGACAGCTTTCATATGCGCCCCATTGACCTTCATACCGCGAATCATAGCCGCATTGATGGATAATGCAAAGTGTACCGTATCGATGGCATCAAAGATGCCCTCCTTATCCTCTTGCATATCTTTATTATACGTAAGTGGTAATCCTTTCAACGTTGTCAAAAGGCCTAACAAATGACCGTAAGTACGTCCGGTTTTACCACGTACCAGTTCACATACATCAGGATTTTTCTTTTGTGGCATGATGCTAGAACCCGTACAGTGAGCATCATCGAGTTCAATAAAATTAAACTCATTAGAGGACCACAAAATCAATTCTTCACTAAGACGACTCAAATGCATCATTACAAGAGAGGCAAAAGACAAGAATTCAACTACATAATCACGATCGGATACAGCATCCATACTATTCTCATAGATACGAGAGAAGCCTAGTAATTCTTGTGTATAGGTTTGGTCAATACCATAGGTAGAGCCAGCTAATGCACCTGCCCCAAGAGGCATAATGTCTGCATGCTTAAATACCATCAACAAACGATCAAAGTCACGTTCTAGCATAGAGAAATAGGCCATCATATGGTGAGCAAATAATACTGGTTGTGCCCGTTGCAAATGGGTATAACCAGGCATAATAACATCACTGTATTTTTCAGCTGTTTCAATGAGCGCCTTTTGCATATCTACAATAAGCTCACCCATTTTGATAACGGCCTTACGTACATACATATGTAAATCTACCGCACATTGGTCATTACGGCTACGGCCTGTATGTAGACGGCCACCAGCCTCACCGATATCATCGGTTAAATGTTTTTCAATATTCATATGAATATCTTCAAGAGCTACAGAGAATGGGAATTCACCTTTGTCGATTTGCCCCTTAATCTTTGATAAGCCAGCCACAATAGCATCGCAATCCTCTTGAGAGATAATATTTTGTTTTGCTAACATCTTAGCATGCGCTTTACTGCCCGCAATATCTTCGGCGTACATTCTAGCGTCAAAAGCGATAGAGGATGTAAAATCCTCTACCGCTTTATCTGTGCCTTTTGTGAAACGCCCGCCCCACAATTTAGCCATTATTTACCTGCCTTTTCTTTCATTAATGCATTAATTTTGAGAGGTAAACCGAACAAGTTGATAAAACCAGCCGCATCAGCTTGGTTGTATACATCATCTTCTTCGAATGTTACAAAATCTTCGCTGTACAAGGAGTATGGAGAAGTTGCACCAGCAGAGATAATGTTACCTTTGTACAATTTAAGTTTTACATCACCAGTTACAGTTTTTTGAGTTTCATCGACGAATGCTTGCAACGCATACATCAATGGTGCAAACCACATGCCATCGTATACAAGTTCAGCATATTTGTTAGCAATGAGCTCTTTATAGTGGAATGTAGCTCTATCGAGGCAGAGGTATTCAAGTTCTCTGTGAGCATACATGATAATGGAACCACCTGGGTTTTCATACACGCCACGAGATTTCATACCAACCAATCTATTTTCAACGATATCTACAACGCCTACACCATGATGTGCACCGATTTCGTTGAGTTTTTCTAACAATTGTAGAGGAGTACCTTCTTGACCATCAACAGCTACAGGTACGCCGTCTTTGAAAGTTACAGTTACATAACCAGCTTCATCAGGAGCTTGCTCTGGTGTATGTGTTACCAAGTACACATCATCTTTAGGAGCATTTGCAGGATTTTCAAGATCCCCACCTTCATGGGACAAATGCCATACATTTTGGTCCATGGAGTACGGATGAGATTTTGTAGCTACCACAGGAATATCATGTTTAGCAGCGTATTCCATGCAGTCTGTTCTGGATTTCAAATCCCACTCTCTCCAAGGAGCGATAATTTTCATATTAGGAGCCAATGCTTTAATAGCCAACTCAAAACGAACTTGGTCATTACCTTTACCAGTCGCACCATGAGCGATAGCATCAGCACCTTCTTTTTCGGCAATATCTACGAGGATTTTACCAATCAAAGGTCTAGCGAAGGATGTACCTAATAAATATTTACCTTCGTAAACGGCACCCGCTTTTACTGTAGGCCATACATAATCTTTAACGAATTCCTCTTTAGCATCAACGATGTACGCTTTAGAAGCACCGGATTTAATTGCTTTTTTCTCAACTGCATCATAATCTTCTGGTTGACCTAAATCTACGCAAACAGCGATAACTTCAGCGCCATAGTTTTCTTTTAACCAAGGAATGATAACAGATGTGTCTAAACCACCAGAATATGCGAGTACTACTTTATTTGCTTTACCCATGATAACACCTCATAAACTAAATTATACTAGGTATGAATTATACCAATTACTATTATTATACTACGAATTCATTATGAATTCCTCATGTCTTATCGACTACAGGTGTTAGTATATCATTGTATATTTATAAATGCAAGCAGAAATTTTATTCATCTTCATTATATATTTCGGAATCGAAAAGACTTTCCTAGAATCCATATCTAATTGAAATCTAATAAGCACACAGCCATTTCACTTTATAGATTCTTTGAAAGTACACCGTTTTATATTTAATTGTCTAAACCTAAATCTTGTGTATACGCATAATCAGCCTCAGCTTGTGTAATCATGCCTTGGTCTACCATTTGTTCGAGCACCAGCTTTTGGCGAGCCTTCGCCCCTTTGTAGTTTGTATAAGGGTCTAAATAGGATGGTGCATTAGGCAAAGCCGCCAGCATAGCACACTGACCTAATGTCAAACGGCTAGGGCTTGTTCCAAAATATCCTTCCGCTGCTTCTTTAATACCATAGAAATTATGACCATAATAGACAGTATTCAAATACATCGTCAAAATTTCATCCTTACTATAGTAATGTTCCATCTCAATAGCAAGAATAGCTTCCTCTGCTTTACGAGTCATCGTTCGTTTTGAGGATAAGAATAAATTTTTTACCAATTGTTGTGTTATCGTGCTGCCTCCCTCAACTGTTTCTCCAGCCACAGCGTTTACATAGAGAGCACGGGATACACCGAGTACATCGATAGCACCATGTTTGTAATAGCGTTTGTCCTCTATAGCGATGAGTGCCCGTTTTGCATTATCTGGAATAACATCCGATTTTACCCATGTATCCTTTGAAACTCGTTGATACAGTGCAATTTCAACCTTTTCTTTAAAGGTAAGCATGCGATATATACGTTCCCAACGGCTTAAGGTATCTTCATTTTTTTCAATCGTCTGTTCTACAGTTGTGTGCGCCTTACTGACACGATTTGTACCTTGATAGCTTTGATAAGCATCATATGCGTATATAGCACCCAAGATTATACAGATTATAAGAACCAAACGGCGTAACAGTCGAAATATAAACATACATTCACCCATATCTGTGTCATAACAGATTTCTGATTATATATACTTTCACAAATAAAATGTCTATAATACAACTCATTATATATTGATTGTATTGTATCACAAGTCATCTATTTTATGCATAGTGATATATATTGTAATTAATGTATATAATATCGTATAATGAATAGGATGATAAAACATGCCCAATTGGAGGAGTATTATGAAACAGTGTATGGATTCAGACAATCTACATCGTCGATTGCGAAAAATTTTAGGTCAAGTGCAAGCTATTGATCGAATGATTGAAGAAGACATTCCTTGTGAAGACGTGCTATCCCAAATCAATGCTGCAAAGTCTGCATTGCATAAGGTTGGCCAAGTGGTTCTAGAAGGACATATCAATCACTGTGTACGTGATGGCATTCAACATGGTGATGTAGATAAAACAATAAATGATTTTACACTCGCCGTGGAGCGTTTCGCTAACATGGGAAAATAAAAAGAGGCAATATCCTAGATTCTGGATATTGCCTCTTTCGTTTGTATTAGTCGTGGTTTGTTGTTAAAAACTCACTAAGTGCTGCCAACGCGTCATCTTCATCTGCGCCATCAGCAGTTAATACTACGGATGTACCTTTTGTAGCGCCCAATGTCAATACAGTCAAAATGGATTTAGCATCTGCAGTTTTGCCATTAGCTGCGATTGTCAATTTGGATGCGAATTTAGCAGCCAATTGTGTGAATGCCGTCGCAGGGCGAGCATGTAAACCAGATTCGTTTGTAATTTCTACTGTTACTTCTTTCATGAGTTACCTCTTTCTACTCAGCGTGCTAGCACGCCTTATACCTTTGCTTATTAATATAGGTATTGTATCAATTTATACATATTAAATTCAAGTTTGTTTTTATGAAAGCTGCCGATTATGCTAATCCTTTTTCAGCAAGTACCGATTTTGCATAAGCTGTTATTTCTTCCGCTGTATCCATGGACAATGCTTTTTGAGCGAGTTCTTCACATTCTGCCTTTGTAACAGAGCGCAAAATACTTTTAATCAACGGAATAGACGAAGCAGTCATTGAGAATTCATCAAGTCCTAAGCCCAATAAAATCATTGTAGCTACTGGATCGCCAGCTAGCTCACCACACATACCGGTAAATTTACCTTGATCATGGCTTGCATCGATAACATGTTTGATGAGACGCAATACAGCAGGATGCAATGGTTGGTATAAATTACCAATTGCTTCATTCATACGGTCTACAGCCAATGTATATTGACAAAGGTCATTGGTACCAATGCTAAAGAAGTCAACGTATTTAGCCAAGATTTGGGAAATCACCGCCGCTGCAGGAACCTCAATCATGATACCTACTTTAATATCTGTATTGAAAGCTACACCTTCAGCAATCAATTCTTCTTTACATTCGTCAAGCATCTCGTTGGCTGCTTTCACCTCTTCTACAGAAGCAATCATAGGATACATGATATGAATATCCCCAAAAGCACTAGCACGAAGAAGTGCACGTAATTGAACCTTGAATATGTCGGGGCGATTTAGGGAAATACGAATCGCACGATAGCCGAGGAATGGATTCATTTCCTCTGGTAAATCAAGACATTTCAATTCCTTATCGCCACCAATATCCATGGTGCGGATGATAACAGGATTGCCATGCATCACCTCAGCTACTTTTTTATATTCCTCGAATTGCACATCTTCTGTAGGCAATTCATCGTTTTCCATATAGAGGAATTCGGTACGATATAAACCAATACCTTGAGCCCCCATCGTCAATGCATGGTCTGCATCCTTAGATTTGCCGATATTGCCAAATAAATCAACATGATGGCCGTCTTTTGTAACAGCTTCTAAATTTGCAGAGTCTTTTAGACGTTTCAATTCCTCTTGGAATAACGCTGCTTCTTTTGTATAGCGGTCCCATTCCTCATCAGATGGTTCCGTAATCACTTCACCATCAGTGCCAAGCACAACAGCACGCACATCGTCAGCAAAGCCTTCAATATCACCAACGCCCATAACAGCAGGAATCTCCAAGGTGCGAGCCATGATAGCCGCATGAGATGTAGGGCCACCAGCCGCTGTGACAATCCCTTTTACCACGGATTTATCGAGTGATGCTGTATCAGACGGAGCTAAGTCTTGAGCGACAATGATAACCTCACCAGAGATATGAGATAAACCACGAGGGTTCATACCGAGCATATTTCGCATCAAGCGGTCACCAATATCTTTGATATCTGCACCGCGTTCACGCATATATGGATCATCCATACCTATAAAAATAGCCGCAAACGTTTCAATGGTTTGTGCTGTAGCAGCTACAACATTCATCTTTGATGATTCTACTAGGGCTTTAATACCATCTGATAAAGACGGGTCTTGAGCGATTTGCATATGCGCTTCAAAAATAGCGGCCTCATCAGCCCCCATATCAACTAATGCTTTTTGTCGAATGGTATCCAATTGCTTGAGTGTAGCCGCCATAGCAGTGGCAAACTTAGCAATTTCGGCCTCTACTTGGTCTTCTGCTACCTCATAATCAGGTATAACTATTTCTTCTTGTATATATTTGTACACATTGCCAACGGCAACACCTCGAGATCCAGAAATCCCTTGAATTCGCATGTGTGATCCTCTTTCTATACTGATAAACTACATTACATTATATTTTAACATTTTTACATGGAACAATAAAGAGAACTACTATTATATAATATATTCTGTGATATAATGTTATATTATATATTTAACCGTAGACTTTCACGAGCATCATAGTGAAAGTCTACTCTATTCTAAGGAAAATGTCGCTAATTGAAATGCGACTGTGAATAGGAGAATTTATGAAATTAACAAAGATGCATGGTCTCGGAAATGATTTTATACTCTTTTCTGATCCACAGGGAAAAACTAAGGATTACACAGACCTAGCCATTCGCCTATGCGACCGCCGCACCGGTATCGGTGCTGATGGTCTTGCTATCTTAGTTCCATCCGACACATGTGATGTGCGTATGCGTATCATTAACTCTGACGGTAGCGAAGCCGAAATGTGCGGTAATGCCATTCGTTGCTTTGCTAAATATGCCTATGAGCACGGTGAAACTACAAAAGAAACTTTCACCATCGAAACCTTAGCAGGTGTCATGAAACCTACACTGACCGTTGATAATGGTGTGGTTACCCAAGTAACTGTAGACATGGGGAACCCATTCTTTAATAGCCAAGATATTCCGATTAATGTAGAAATGGACAAAGTAATCGATGTGGACCTCGATGTAAATGGTGAAACAGTTACTGTTAGTTCCGTTCTTCTCGGTGTACCTCATACTGAGGTTTTCATTGACGATATTACTAAAGCACCAGTAACAACACAGGGTCCTATCCTTGAAAAACACGATGTATTTCCAGCCAATACAAATGTAAACTACATCGAGGTGGTCAACGACCATCACATCAAGGTTCGCACTTGGGAGCGCGGTGCTGGTGCTACACTTGCATGCGGTACTGGTTCTTGTGCATCTGCGGTCATGGCTCACGAAAAAGGTCTTACAGGTCGTGAGGTAGATGTAGAATTATATCTTGGTACATTGCATATCAGTTATTTAGAGGATGGCACGGTTCTTATGACAGGTCCGGCTGAGGAAGTATTCGAAACAGAACTTCCTATCGAATAATATGAAATGGTTACAATTACTATTACAAGGGTACATAAAGTATAAACAGGGACGTGCCCTGATACCTACCAACATAGGATTAATCATAGCATTATTCGTTTCTATCATCATTATTTTAAGCGCTGTAACCTATAATTTACCCATTGGTTATGCATTAATCTTCGTATGGCTAAGCCTTGCATACGCGCTATACCGCCAAGGCTATCAACCGAAACACTTACTGTGTATGTCCTGGACGAGTGCTAAAACCTCAATCGTGGTTATGCAAATCTTTTTGCTCATCGGCTGGCTCATAGCCATGTGGCAAGCATCGGGGATTATTCCCATGATTATTGCGTCTGGTATTGAATTGATTAATCCAAATCTTTTCATAATCTGCGCATTTTTAATTACATCCTGCGTGAGTATGTTACTTGGTACATCGTTCGGAACAGTGGGCACCATCGGTATTGTACTAATTACAATTGCCAAAGCTGGTAATCTGCCTATTGATATTGTAGCAGGTGCCATTATGGCAGGCGCCTATTTAGGAGACAGAAACTCACCTCTATCCTCTAGCGCCTCTCTCGTAGCTGCTCTAACACACACCAAAGTAAATAGCAATATACCAATCATGTTGAAAGATAGCTTACCTGCTCTCATCATCAGCTGTATATTGTATCTACTCTTATCCCTATGGTTTCCACTAGACTACACTAACAGTTATCTACCGGATACGATTCATTTCGTGTTCAATATCCATTGGACATTATGGATACCAGTTCTTATCATTATTGGTTTGTTACCAACAAAGCTATCTATACGTTGGCCTATCGGCATTAGTGCTTTGTCTGCAGCTATACTTGCAGTAATACACCAAAATTACACAGTACTAGAAATTCTACAGTTTAGTGTAACAGGTTTTAAGCTTCCTGATTATAATCCACTGGCTAACATCATCCACGGCGGTGGCCTCAAAACTATGTGGGTTCCAACACTCTCTATTTTCATGGCTTGCTCCATTTCTGGCATGCTAGAAGGCGTTGGATTCTGGAATGATATTCGCAGCCTTTTACAACACGTATCAGGTCGCGCCAAACTCTTTGCGTCGAATGTACTAATTGCATTTATTACAGGTGCTCTAGGTTGTAGTCAAGCAATTGCGGTAATCATGACGCATTCGATTATGCGCACCACCTATGCAAAGGAACGCATTCATGATGAAGATGTCATGCTAGACTTTGAAAACAGTGGCATTCTTATTGCAGCCTTACAGCCCTGGAATATTGCGGCACTCGTACCTGTCATTATGATGGATGTCTCGCCCGCCGGTTACGTACCATTTGCGTTCTTCTTATACTTAGTACCACTTATCTACTGGTATCGCTTGCGACGCAAGGAACAACAAATCCATTAATACATTCTATTTATACGAAATATAGAGGAAAACTTATGATTTATACGATTACTTTCAATCCTGCATTGGATTATATCGTTCGCTTAGACCACTTAACCACGGGTACAATCAATCGCACTGAACAAGAATATGTGCTGGGCGGTGGCAAGGGTATTAATGTATCAATCGTACTTAACAATTTAGGTATGAATACAACAGCCCTCGGCTTTATCGCAGGCTTTACGGGGGATGAAATCGTACGTCAACTCAATAATTTTGGTGTACGTGAAAGCTTTATTCGCCTCAAGGAAGGTCTAACACGTATCAATGTTAAAGTAAAAGCATCTGACGAAGAAACTGAAATTAATGGTCGTGGGCCTACTATCTCAGACGATGAACTACAGGCCTTATACGCCCAACTTGATGCATTAACAGAGCAAGATACATTAATCTTAGCTGGCAGCATCCCATCTAGCCTTCCAAGCGATATGTACGAAATCATTATGAAGCGCTTAGCTAATAAACATATTCGTATCGTCGTAGACGCAACTAAGGATCTATTAACTCGTGTATTGCCATACAAACCATTTTTAATCAAACCAAATAATCACGAATTAAGCGAAATCTTCGGACGTACATTGTCTACAAAAGATGATTTAGTCACTGCAGCTAAAAAATTACAGTCCCAAGGTGCACAACATGTGCTCATCTCCATGGCTGGAGACGGTGCTATCTTGGTATCCGCTGATGGTACTGTCTATACAAGTCCTGCGCCAAAAGGAACACTCATCAACTCTGTTGGTGCTGGTGATTCCATGGTGGCTGGTTTTATGACAGGGTATATTAACACGCAAGATTTACAGCAAGCTCTTTATTGGGGTATTGCTACAGGATCTGCTTCAGCCTATTCAGAAAATCTAGCGACTAAAAACGAAGTATTAGCTTTGCTCGATACAATCACTAAGTAATATTTATATGTGCAGTAAGGAGTACACACATGAAAATCACAGATTTATTAAAACCCCAATCAATCCTGCTAAATGCAGCGCCCATTGACAAAGCAGACGCCATTTACACTCTAGGTGATTTAATGGATAAAGGCGGCAACCTATCTAACAAGGCAGAATACTTAGAAGCTGTCTTTGCCCGCGAAGAATCCGGTTCTACTGGCCTTGGCGACGGTATCGCCACACCACATGCTAAATCAGCAGGTGTAAAGGAAGCTGGCCTTGCTGCTATGGTCGTTCCTAACGGTGTTGATTTCGAGGCCCTCGATGGACAACCATCTCGCCTATTCTTCATGATTGCAGCTCCAGAAGGCGCAGCTGATACTCATGTAGAGGTATTGAGCAAATTAGCAACAATGGTAATCGATCCAGACTTCAAAAACGCTCTCATCCAAGCTGCTACAGTTGACCGTTTTCTAGAACTTATCACTGCCAAAGAAGAAGGCAACTTTGATCCATCTGTAGAAGGCTATATCAAGACGGAAGATAAAAAAGCACCAAGCATTACCGATGCTATCGAAGCAAAAGCTACAGAGGCTATCGAAAAGGTAGTTCCTAAGGTATCTATAGATAATCCACATTACGAAGTATTAGCTGTTACAGGCTGTCCTACTGGCATTGCTCATACATACATGGCTGCAGAATCCTTGGAACGTAAAGCTAAGGAAATGGGCATCTCTTTAAAGGTAGAAAAGAATGGTGCTTCTGGCATTAAAGATGCACTTACAGCCGAAGAAATCAAGCATGCTAAATGTATCATCGTCGCTTCTGACCGCCAAGTGGAAATGGCTCGTTTTGATGGCAAGCCAATGATTCAAACTAAGGTGGCAAACGGCATTAATAAATCAGAAGAATTATTGCGTGAAGCTATGTCCAACACAGCACCAATATATCATATGTCTCAAGCTGACAAAGATAATGCAGCATCTACTGTGGATGCGTCAGACAGCTTTGGTCGCCAAATCTACAAACATTTGATGAATGGTGTATCCCACATGCTTCCATTCGTTATTGGTGGCGGTATCTTAATCGCTTTAGCCTTCTTATTCGATACATTTAATCCAACGAACCCTTCTGGCTTCGGCTCTGGCACACCATTATCTGCATTCCTAATGAAAATCGGCGGTGCATCCTTTGGCTTTATGTTACCAGTTTTAGCAGGCTACATTGCTATGAGTATTGCCGATCGTCCTGGTCTAGTAGCCGGTTTTGTGGGTGGCTTATTAGCTAACCAAGGGGGCTCTGGTTTCCTAGGTGCTTTAATTGCAGGTTTTGCAGCAGGTTATTTAGTATTACTTGTGAAAAAACTCGTTTCTGGCTTACCTCAATCCTTAGAAGGTACTAAACCAGTTCTCTTCTATCCTGTACTTGGTGTATTATTTATCGGTATTGCCATTACATTTATCATTAACCCACCTGTATCTGCCTTGAACGAATGGCTTATGAACTCCTTACAAACAATGGGTACTACTAGTCGTGTATTGTTAGGTCTTATCTTCGGTGCTATGATGTCTGTTGATATGGGTGGCCCTGTAAACAAAGCCGCTTATGTAATCGGTACCGGTGCCTTAGCAACTGGTGAATATGGTATCATGGCAGCAGTTATGGCCGGCGGTATGGTTCCTCCATTGGCAATCGCTCTTTGTACTACATTCTTCCCTAATCGTTTCACAGAAGCAGAACGTAAATCTGGTATCACTAACTACATTATGGGGCTTTCTTTCATTACAGAAGGCGCTATCCCATTTGCAGCAGCAGATCCTATCCGCGTATTACCATCTTGTATCATCGGTGCTGGTACAGCAGGCGCTTTATCCATGTTCTTTGAATGCACATTACGCGCACCTCACGGTGGCATCTTTGTAGTGCCAACTATTGGCAACCCATTGATGTACCTTGCATCTATTGCAATTGGCTCTATCATAGCTTGCATTATCTTGGCTATTGTAAAACCAAGATTAAATAAATAATATAGTACTATATAAATTCTTATTTATATAGTGAAAGCCATAAATATAATAAGAAACTTATAGTAAAACTTCTAAGTCCCTATGTCATAAAAGTACATAGGGACTTTTTCATATATCTCACTATAATTATTAATCATATAGTTTTACTTAAAATTGTTTTATATTTTTGTAAGTATCTAAGAATTATTTTTATCCCCATATTTGCTAGAACTCAATAAGTATACAATTACTTCGATTTATGTTAGACTATATAAAGATAAATAAACTTTAAAATTATAAACTATTTTTTGAAATCTAGTTCGGAGAATTAATTCATGAAATCATCTAGGAAATGTAAAGTTACTGCCGCCTTTTTAGCAGCAGCAGCTTTGGGTGGTGTTGCCTATGCAGCCCCTATCCTCAACATGAATGATTTAGTAGGTCCGAGTACTACCACTGAATCAACGACACAAGCCTCTACAAGTGTAGCGGTACCAATCGCAAAACCACTGGCCACTCAATCAACCCTACCAACTACACCATCTGTACCAAAGGTTACGCCACTAATCCCTCGTGTGCGTCCAATTCCAGTACCAGATACAGCAAAAGCTTTATCTGCACAACATATGGCTGTATCACAACCGCAATACGTGGTTAACAAAGAAACAAAAACTGTGATGGAGCCAACTTTGGCAATGCACAGCCTAATCAATGTACAGCGTAAAACTGAACCAGTTGTTGTAGAAAAACAAGTAGATGGTAAGCAACAAATACAAACTACACAGGTACAACGCACACCGGTAGTTGTACAAGAACAGTCTACTACGCCATTAGTAGTTGCTAATACAACAACTACTAAATCAGTAGTAGCAAAGCAAAACTTAACAATTCGCGATATTCAACGTGCTGAACGGGAAAGACTAGCACAACTTGCAGCGGAAGAAGCAGCACAAAAAGAAAGTGAAGCAGTTGTAGATCAAGTTGATCATCGCATTGTTGCGGAAAAACAAGCAGAGGCGCAACGCCAAGCGGCTATTCTAGCAGAACAACAACGACAAATGGCAATCCAAGCTGAACAAGCTCGTATTGCTGAAGCTCAACGTCAAACAGCAGAACAAGAACGTCAGGCCGCTATTCGTGCGGAACAAGAACGTATCGCAGCTGAACAAGCTGAGGCTCAACGCCAAGCGGCTATTAAAGCTGAACAAGAACGTCAGGCCGCTATTCGTGCGGAGCAAGAACGCATCGCGGCTGAACAAGCTGAGGCTCAACGCCAAGCGGCTATTAAAGCAGAACAAGAACGTCAGGCCGCTATTCGTGCGGAGCA
>OIEJ01000112.1_pt1 | contig 61196 bp, 53 predicted proteins | sample 1581791 | NCBI WGS metagenome assembly OIEJ01 (sample SAMN03281019, study PRJEB24777) | human gut metagenome | isolation source: fecal sample PR141 from 1 month old male Chinese infant, vaginal delivered... | place: Singapore | collected 2005-11-08 | reverse complement strand
TTGGAATGAGCTACATATGTCTACGGATTTTCCAACTTATTGGGATTAGTCACACACACTTTTTGTCCTATAACCCTAGGATTTTTTGTAGCTAAAAAAATACGTACTTTAAGCGTTTATGGTGCTTTTTATATGAGTGTAGATTATAGGATAGAGAGATTTGAATTATTAATATGTAATATATTCATGACGTACATATTGGTATTGTATAAAGATGGAGTATGATAACATTACTATTTGATTGTTTTTGCATTAAAATTAGAAGTTTATAAAGTGAAATAAATCAAATCAAAACTTGATATTTACTCTATATATAATCAACTTAATAAATGAGAAGAGTGTGAATTTAAAAATAAATTATGATAAAATGAGAGTAATTATAACCGGCATTATAAATTTCATATAAGGGGCATAAGGTATGAATGTTCAAGTTGTTGAGCCTAGAGCAGATATTTTAGTTGAATCGACACGATCTATTGGATATACATTTGAATCTGCATTGGCAGATATTATTGATAATAGTATTGGTAATGGTGCTACACATATAGATGTTAGATTTTCTAGTATTGATCCTAAATATATAGCTATATTAGACGATGGTTGTGGCATGACACCAGATGAATTAATTATAGCTATGCGTTATGGTAGTAAAAATGTGAATGACCAACGTGCTGAATCAGATTTGGGGAGATTTGGTTTAGGTCTAAAAACAGCCTCTCTATCACAATGTAGAAAGCTAACTGTTATTAGTAAGAAAAATGATATTATATCCGCAGCATCCTGGGATCTAGATTTTATAATTGAGCAACAAGGTTGGTCATTAAAGGTTTATGATTATGATGAAATAGTAAATAAATATAATACAGCAATTCCTAAAATCTTAGATAAACTTAATGATTATGAATCAGGTACTATTGTTATTTGGGAAAATTTCGATAAGATGCTTGAAGGTACTAGTGAACCAGATAGATTATTTGATGAAAAAATATCTATTGCTCGATCACACTTAGAACTTATTTATCATAATTTTTTAGATAAAACGAGTAAAAGTCCTATCGAATTAAGATTTAATTACCTTCCGTTAGCAGCTAAAGACCCATTTTTAACAAAACATCCAGGAACACAGCCTTTATCAGAAGAGAAGATTAATTTAGAAGGCCATAATATTAAGGTTAAGCCATATATTTTGCCATACTTAAATAAATTAAGCCCTAGTGACATTGAGTTATTGGGTACGTTAGATGATTTGAGAAATAAACAAGGGATATATGTTTATCGTAACAACCGTTTAATTATTTGGGGAACTTGGTTTAGACTTGATACTAAAAATGAGTTGAATAAACTAGCTCGTATTAGAGTCGATATACCTAATTCATTAGACCATATTTGGGATATTGACATAAAAAAATCCACTGCTAGCTTACCTAATTCGATTAAACAAAACTTAAGGTTTATTGTAAAACGTGCTATAGGCTCTAGTGAACGTGTATATACTCATCAAGGCAATAAATTGATTAATGATGAGTATGATCATGTATGGGAATTGCGGGGAAAAAAAGAGGAAGCTTTCTTTGAGATAAATAAGGAACTTCTTATTTACAAAGCATTTCTAGAATCTTTATCTACAGAACAAGCAAAACAATTCAAAGCACTTATAAAGCTTATGGAAGCTACCGTTCCATTTAAAGCTGCATATACTTTACTTGCCAAAAATGAAGAAACATTTGATAAAGATTATTCGGATGAGGCTAAAAATATAATCGCTAATTTATCAGCATTGCCTGGTGTTGATGCTGATAAGTTATATGAAGAACTGAAGAGAATAGACTTTTTTGCAAAATATTCTAAAGCACTTAATTTAAGGAGATAAGCTATGAATGAGATATGTAAAGGTATAGTAGATCTTGTTATATCAGCAATTCGTGCAATGAGTAAAGCTGATGAGGCGGTAGATGAAAAACTTATTGATGAGCTCATTTATCGTATGAGCTCAGTTTTAGTATATGAATTGAATGAAGAAGAGTTTGAAGCCGTTAGAAAAGAGCTACACCATAGACAAACTATAGTTATGGAGCCAGGTATAGCGATTTCAAGTGATCCCAATTTTAAAAACTGGTATAATCCGATTGATATTGATTCTAGTTACTCTTATTGGGAGAGATATAAAAAGTATTTATCTTCTGATTTATTACTTCCAGAAAAAGTTATTCAATCGATCGATATCTCTACAACTGATATCGTAAATTTATTAGGTGAGCCAGTTGAAAATGGAATTTTTGCAAGAAAAGGATTAGTAATTGGTGATGTTCAGTCAGGTAAGACTGCAAATTATATTTCTGTAATTAATAAAGCAGCTGATGCTGGATATAAAGTTATAGTTCTTTTAACTGGCACAATTGAAAAATTGAGACAACAGACTCAAGCACGTATTGATGAAGGTTTTATTGGGATTGATACATCTGATTTAGAAAGAGAGCGGCGTAATAATCCAATAGGTGTAGGTCTTATTAATGGAGGGATATCAGTATCATCCTTCACTTCAATTATTAAAGATTTTAATAAATCAGTATTAACTAACTCAAATGTTCCGTTAGACTCTTTATCCATTCCTTTGATTTTGGTTGTAAAGAAAAATAAGGCGGTTTTAAATAGTATATATAAACTATTTAATGGTGAAAAGAAAGACCAGACTTATAATAAAATAAATCAATCGCTTTTATTTATTGATGATGAGGCAGACAACGCTTCAATTAATACGAATAGTCAGGATGATGATCCTACATCCATTAATAAAAGTATTAGACGTATTCTAGGCTTATTTATGAGATCTAGCTATGTAGGCTATACAGCAACTCCATATGCTAATGTGTTTATTGAACCTAATACAAAAGAAGATATGGAGAATGAAGACTTATTCCCTAAAGATTATATTTATGTGTTACAACCACCTAGTAACTATATTGGCGCAAGAGAAATCTATTCTGAAGAGGGTCAATACAAGCACATGTATAGAGTGATTGATGACTTTGAAGAGTTTTTACCATTAAAGCATAAAAAAGATTATGAATTACCTTTAGATATACCATTATCTTTGAAGAAGGCAATTTTATCTTTCCTTATTGCTAATGCAATTAGAGATTTACGTGGTGATTCAACAACACATAGATCAATGCTTATAAATGTAAGTCGATTTATTTGTATACAGAATGATTTGAAAGATTTAGTGAATGATTATTTCTTGTTAGTAAGAGATAAGATTCAGCATTATTTACTTAATCCAGATTATAGTAAGTATCCATTACTAAATTTATTAGAGGATGTTTATAATGAAGAATTTAAAAATGTAGGTAGTTTTGAAGAGACAAACGATATAAACTGGCAATCTATTAGAAATCAATTATTTAATTCTATTAAAAATATCAGAGTAGAATCTATTAATGGTGGTAATGCATCTAAGCTATTAGACTATAAGGGCTATGACAATGGTCTTAGATTAATTGCTATTGGTGGTTTAAGTCTCTCGCGTGGGTTGACTCTTGAAGGATTATGTATTAGTTATTTTTATCGTAACTCTGTCATGTATGATACATTAATGCAAATGGGACGTTGGTTTGGTTATAGACGTAATTATGAAGATTTATGTCAAGTTTGGATGTCCGAGGAGTCATATAGTTGGTACCAACATATTTCTGATGCAACTGATGAACTTAGAGATGAAATTAATCGTATCTATTATAGTAATTTAACACCTTTAGATGTAGGTATTAAGGTTCGTTCTAGCGAAGGCGCTTTAATTGTTACGGCAAAAAATAAAATGAGAAGTGCTGGCGACTATGTAGCAGATTTATCTCTTAGTGGCGATTATATAGAGGCACCTCATTTTTCTAAAAACTCTCAAACTATTAATAGTAATATAGAAGCCGTTAAAAATCTTCTTAATGTATTACAAGTGAATGGACATACAGTAGCTGATCCGAACGAATTATCCCTTGCATATAAAAGTGCTAAGCAGATACTTGATGTAAAAAAAGAAATTATAGTAGAGTTTTTAAAACAAGTAGATACACATCATAGAAATATTAATTTTATTGCCCCTAAAGTTGCTGAATTGATAGAGAGTAGTAGTGAGGAACTTTTAGATACTTGGGATATTGCTTTTGCTCAAGGTAAGTCAAGAAATGAATTTAATATCTTGGGAAAAACAATTAATCGGGTTGAACGTAGTATAGAAAATACAACTAGCAGTATAATTACTCTAAGAAAATATCGTATAGGTAGTTTGGGTATGGCTACATGTGGTCTTACAGATGCTCAATGCACCCAAATTAAAGAATGGATTAAAGATAAAAATAAAAAGTATTCTGAAAAAAGAGCACCAGATAAAGAATATTTTAAAACAGATATTAAACGAAATCCTCTTTTGGTAATCTATTTAATTGATGTAAAATCGTTTGAAAATATTACTCATAACCAACCTTTGGTTGGTCTTGGAATTGGTATTCCAAATTTAAAAGAACCGAGAGAACTTAGCTATACATATAAAGTTAATACAACTTGGCTAAAAGAAAATTATGATGAAGATGAGTTTGAAGCGGATGATATTGGAGAGTATGATGACTAATTCAGTTAATGGGATACGTTTGATTAATCCTTCTTGGCCTTTAAGGGTTTATAAAGGGGATAATAGTGAAGGATATCGTACTTATGTTGTGGTAAGTAAATATGAGCCTTCTAATTTATTATCAACAAAATTAATTGTTGTTCACAAAGTTTATGATTCAAGTCGAAGCGAATGGCAATTACAATTTAACCTAACCTCTTCAAGTAATAGTAGTGAAGATATGTTTAAATATATTTTCAAAGATATTTTTAACACTATTGATTTTAATGGTACTGAACAAAGTGCATTTAAGGCGTTGTGCCATAGGTATGAACATTGGCAACAATTATTATCTAGGCTACCGGATTCATTTGGACGGTTAAAACAGCAAGGTCTTTTAGCTGAGTTATTAGTTTTAAAAGATAATCTAATTCCTAATTATGGTGTAGATAAGGCTTTAGAAATGTGGCAAGGTCCTAAGGGCGCTAAGCAAGATTTTATTCTTCCTGAAAGTTGGATTGAAGTAAAGTCGACAAATCTTGGTAGAAGAGAGATTCATATATCATCATTAGAACAATTAGACTCACCTATTAGTAATGGGGAATTATTTGTTGTAATATTACAAGAATCTAATGCCTATGATGCTAATGCAATATGTTTATCTACAGTTATTGATGAGATTGAATCTGAGATCAATGATGATTTACTCGCAATAGATTTCAAGGAGAAACTTTTACTCGTTGGTTATGGGCAAAATAAAGAAAATGAACTTTATTTTAGAGTTTGTGGCATAGAGAATTATAGAGTTAATGAAGAATTTCCAAAGATTAAACGGAATGATATACCCACTGCTATTACAAAAGTTTCATATACTTTAAATTTAGAAGCCATTTCAAATTTTAAAATCTAATAGGGAGAAAATGGTATGGGGTTAGAAGAGTATAAACAAGAATTTGATTCGGAGATTAGAGCAAGTGTATATGGAACTGGTGTTAGTACTAAAGCAGCTTTCTTAGATGCCGCGTCTGACTTATTACTTGATCATGAGCTCGAATCAGAGTTTCAGATTACTGAGTATGAAGGTATTGGTTACCGTCAACATCGTCTTCAACTGGATGGTTATGTATATGGTGAATTATCTAATAGCATGTCATTAGCGCTTGTAGATTATCGACATGAGGATAATGTTATTACAGCTACTGAGATAGAAACCATAGTTAAACGTGCAAGATTTTTTCTTGAAGACATAGATTATATACTCAATAATGCTGAAGAAAGTTCGCCAGGTTATGGTCTAGCTTTTGATATTAAAAATAATGCATTTGATATCCAAAAGTATAAGATATACTTATTCACTAATAATCAAATGTCTAATCGTATTAAGAGTCTAGAGTCAGATTATATTGGAGATATCCCAATTGAATATCATGTTTGGGATATTGCTCGATTGTATGAATTATCTAAAAACTCAGCATTAAAAGAAGACTTTGAAATACAGTTTAATGAATTTAGTGATAAATCTATCCCATGTTTATCTGTAACGAGTGGTGATGATTATCAAGGATATATGGCTTGTATTCCAGGGATCGTTTTAGCGAAGTTATATAATAAGTATGGTGCTAAATTATTGGAGAGTAATGTACGTTCCTTTTTACAAATACGAGGGAAAGTTAATAAAGGCATTAGAAATACAATTATAAAGGAGCCTAATAAGTTCTTTGCATATAACAATGGGATTACTTGTACTGCAGATTCTATAGTAGTTAATACTAGTGGAGGCGCTCCATTACTCGAGTCTTGCAGGAATCTTCAAATTGTAAATGGAGGGCAGACAACCGCATCATTGGCCTCTGCTTTGTTAGATAAAAAAGAAAAATTAGAAGATAATATTGAAAATATTTATGTACCGATGAAGATTTCTGTCGTTACAGATGAGAATTCCGCAGAGCTGGTAGCCAATATTTCCAAATATGCTAATAGTCAAAATAAAGTAAGTGACTCAGACCTTTCTTCCAATCATCCATACCATATTAGAATCGAGCAACTATCTAGAACAACGAGTGCGCCTGCGTTAAATGGTCAACAGTTTGGTACATATTGGTACTATGAGCGTGCACGTGGTGCATATGCACAGGAAACTCATAAAGCTACTGCAGGTTCTAAAAAAACATTTGAAGCCAAATATCCTAAAAACCAAAAGATTGATAAGACTGAATTGGCTAAGCTAGTTAATATTTTTAGTGGACGTCCTCATATTGCTAGTGCTGGTGGGCAGAAATCTTTTGTTCATTTTATGCAAGAAATTTCTAAGTGTTGGGACCGTGATTCTAATGTTTTTCATTCATATTATTTTAAGCAACTTGTTTGTTATAAAATAATATTTAAAGCGACTGATAATATTGTAAAGAGCATCCATCATTTTGATAGTTATAAGGCTAATATTGTAGCTTATACATTGAGTAAACTTTCTGATACTATAGATAAATGTTATAAAGATAAATCTATTGATTTTGAATATATTTGGCAAAATCAAAGAATTAGCTCGGCTATGCGTGTTGAATTAATTAGATTGACAGAAATTGCTCATGATCATTTGGTTGATGAAAACCGTGGTAAACAAAATGTAACGGAATGGGCAAAGAGGGTTGAGTGCTGGGTACAGTTTAAAGATCAATCATATACTTTAAATACAGAGTTTGCTGATGAGTTAGTCTCCAGAAATAAGATAAAAGATGAGGAGAAAACAGGTCGAAAGGATTTGGCTGATAGGACTGAAGATAAGGCTATGATAGAGCTTAATAAAATTAAATTTTCTGTATGGACAAATTTGCAGAAGTGGAATGTAGTACATAAAGTGTTATCTCCTACAGAGAATGATTTTGTAAATTGTGCTATTAAGATTTATACCAAAGGTGTGTTCCCAAGTGCTAAACAGTGTGTTAGAATTTTAAAGACATTAGATCGTGCCCGTGCAGAAGGGTTCCCTGAATAGTTATATAGTAGTAAGGAGTAGTATTAATGTTAAATGTAGTTGAAGCCTTTAGTGGCATTGGCAGTCAGGCTAAAGCATTAAAAAAATTAGGCATTGACTATAAAGTGGTTAATATATTGGAATGGGATATATCAGCTTTTGTTGCTTATGACTTTATTCATAATGGTACACCAGATATTACTCCTTATAAAAATTTTACAAAAAAAGAGCTTTTGGATAAGTTAGTGCCACTAAATCTTAGTATTGATGGTAAGAACCCTGTATCAAGAAATTCTCTTAATATGTGGAAGGTAGAAGCACTTCAAGTAATATGGGCAGCATATAATAGAACTCATAACTTAGGTGATATTCAAAAGGTAGATTATCTTACGTTCCCGAGTGATGTTGATGTATTAACCTACTCTTTCCCTTGTCAGGATTTGTCTATAGGTGGGGCGTGGCATAACAATCATTCCGGTATTGATCGTGATGCGAATAATCGTTCAGGTTTACTTTGGGAAGTTGAAAGAATCCTAGAGTCCATTCAGGAGAACGGAAAAGCATTACCTCGTTTTCTACTAATGGAAAATGTGAGTAATATTCTTTCTAAGAGGCATGCATCTAATTTTAATGACTGGAAAAATCAGCTAGAGCGATTAGGTTATTTTAATAAGGTTTATACATTAGATGCATCTAATTTTGGAAGTCCGCAGCGACGAGTACGAACCTTTATGGTGAGTGTTTTATTACCTGATGAGCATATAAGAGCTATAATAGAAGATTATTTTAAGAATAATGATTTAGAAGAGATCTTTAAGAAAAAACCGAAAAAGCCTAAAAGGTTAGAGCGTTTTTTACGAATGGATTACTCCAATCCAATCTATAAAGAAGAGGCAAATATTTCTAATCCTAACGATACGCCATCACGGCGCAAAATTTATGAGGGGAATGATATTCTTAATAAGCCAACAGGATTTAATACATATCTTGGCACTTTAACAACGAAACAAGATCGACATCCTAACGCTGGTATATTAGAATTTCCAGAACACCGTAAGGGTGGAAGCCCTTATCGTAATCTAACTCCTAGAGAGTGTTTCCTTCTGATGGGATTTGATGAGGCTGATTTTAATAAAGTATTGAAATACAATCCTCAGTTGCAAAAGAATAAGAAGCTTTACTCTCGTGAGCGTTTAGAGCGTCTAGCAGGTAATAGTATTGTTGTTGATGTGTTAGTAGCAATATTTAAACAGATAAAAGAACTAAAATTTTTAATTTATTGATAAGCGTTAAAGAGACCGTAACAGAATGCGATAACAACTTATTCTGTTATGGTCTTTTTTGTAGAGATTGTAAAAAACATAATATAGTATTGGGGTAATTATTTTGAATAAAGCATGAGTTTTTAGCTACTATAGATTTATAGGATAAATTATGTAAATGATTAGTAATGTCCACTATAAATGGACATATATTGACTGCTAATAGCGTGTATAATATAATTGATTCATGAGAAATTCATCTTTTGTTCATTTAGTGTATAGTGTTAGGGTAAAAATATTGATATATATTTATTAAATTGTTTTAAGGATAATGAGATAAAAAATATAAATATTTAATTTTATGGATAACTATTCTTACATGTTATGTAATATGTAAAGATAAAATATTACTTGGAGGGATAGATATGTTTAAGATATTTAAAGAGTTGGCTGGGGTAGCTATTGATGCTTATAAAACAAAAAAAGAAGAGGATAGAATAAAAGAACTTAAAGAAGAACATGAACGATTAGCAGAAATTGCAGATTTAGAGGCGCAGTTAGAACCTAATAAAAATAGAGTTAAAGACGTACTTGCTCAGTATACAAAAAATAAAAAAGAAGCACTTGATAAATTTGATGCTATAGCTGGTAAAGCTTTAGATTCTAAAGCTAAATATAATCAATTAAAAATTGAATTTGAAAGTATCAAGTCCGCTTATGATAAGTATGGTGTTGATATAGAGAAACTTAAACGAGATTTGAGTAAGTCTTATACACAAATTAAAAAATCAAAAGAGACTTTAGCAAAAGAAATTGAAATTTACGATATCGTGCAAACTTACTATGCTTCTAATGGTCCGTTAGAGATTTATCATTCTGGTGATGCTCAAACTTACATAGGGAATGATATTGATAATCTTGTAGGTGTTGGGAGGATGCTTGGTGCTACTGTAAAAGGTATAGCTAGTGGTATTGGCGGTGCTTTAGGTGCGGTTGGACTGGCGACAGGTATTGGTACGGCAGGAACGGGTGCTGCTATTAGTGGATTAAGTGGTGCAGCTGCTACAAATGCAACACTAGCATGGCTGGGTGGTGGAACAATAGCTTCCGGAGGATTTGGCATGGCTGGTGGTATGGTAGTTCTTGGTGGAATAGCAGCACTACCTGTAATTGCTGGCTTAGGGTACGGTTATGACAAGCTTTGTAAAGAAAAAATTAAAGAGCTTAGTTTAGGAATTCCTCGAGCAAAATTGCAATTTGTAGAAGTTCTAGAATACTATGATTATCTTTGTGCTGTAAAAAATGTATTAGCTGAATATTTAGAATTATTGCATCATGCATATACTATACTGAATAACTATAATAGTGTGGCTCTTAACTTTAAAGGTGAACCACAAGATGATAAACTCCGTAGAGAATTAGAAACATTCATAATCGGTGTAGCTAAGATTTCTATAGAGTTACCTAATCACGATGAAATGAATAATACTCGAGATAGAATAAGTCAATTAGTGGAGCAGAAACACAGTATTCTTTTGATTTTAGATGAATTGAGAGAAACGCTTTCTATTCCTAAATATAAAGAACAAAAAATTAAGGTTCAATTAATCGAAGGAAGACGAGTTATTGATAAGGTTATTGATATCTTTAAAACAGCAAAAAAATCTATTTATATTAGTAATCCATGGGGGGTAAATTTTGAGGGGACTATTGGGGAGGCAAAAGATGCGGCAGTAGATAGAGGTATTAAAATCAAGATTATTGATGGTATTCCAGATATTGAGCATGGATATATAAAAGAAGCTGTTATCATCAAAGATGAATCTTATTTTATTAAAGGTGAATTTGATATTTTATCTGATGATGAAAGTAGCTCTTATTCAGAGACAGCGTTAGAGGTTGATGAGAATAATCTGCGTGCTGTATATTTACATATTTTTAATCAGGATAATTTAGTATATACATTACGTCAAGCTAATAGTGTTTTAGAGAACAAAGCTTCAGAATTTGAAGCACAAGTACAGTCGTTAGCAGAGTCGGTTAAAGACATTCAAAAAGAGGCTAGTAAAGTACAAACTAAATTAATGGATGCAGAACAGCAACTTTTAGATGCTGAAAAAAATGCAGAATTTTTTGAAAAGAAACTAAAGCAAAGTGAGAATAAATCAGAGAAGCTTCAAGCTGAATATGATGCTATTAAATCAAGGTTAGAAGATAATACCCTTACAGAAGCTACACGAAAGTCTTATGAACAAAAAATTAATGAGCTAGATTCAAAACTAGCTGAATATAATAAACAGAGTAAAGAGATGAAAAGAGATTTGAAAGTAGCTAAATCAGAGTTAAAAGAAATTGTTTCCGAGAAACAGCGATTAGAGAAGGACTTTACAGATTTGTCTGAAGAAAAACTCCGTATTCATCGGCGTTTAGAAAAGGCACGTAATGAAAAATTAGAATTAGAAAAAGAACAAGCAGCAATAAAGGAAGAGAATGAAGCATATTTAAAAAATATGGAGAAGCTTCAATCTACAAATAAAGAGCTTCGAATAAAGTTGAATACATATTTTGAAGAAAATAAACAATTCAAATATTTATTAGATAATGAAAGTGAAATTCTTGAAAATGCCGCTATTAGACGTGCATTTGATGTAGCATTACAGTCAGCTACGAAAGAGATTGATATTTTTGCGGCTTGGATTAACTATCATACTGTAGATAAGCGCATGTTAGAAGATTTTGAAAGATTGCTAAAAAAAGGGGTTACAATTAAGATTCGCTATGGTATGAATGATAAATCTAATCCCCAAAGTATGAAACGATATGATAACACTGAAGTCCAAGCTAATCGGCTGAGAAAAAAATTTAGCTTATATGGTGAACATTTCCGTATGAAGAGAGATAACTCTCATGCTAAACTGTTCATATGTGATGATCAATTTTATGTTCTTTCTAGTTTTAATATCTTATCATTCGATGGCATATATGATGGTAAAAATAAGAGGGATACTCGTTTTGAGTTAGGTGAGCTATCCAGAAATATATCAAATCTCCAGAAATATAGAAAGATGTATTTTGATTTTTAATATAGTTAAATCCTTATATGGTTTAGATTAATAAAACCTGAGTAAATTATCTTGATTCACTCAGGTTTTTATCTATATGTCTGATGACCGTGGTTATTGCTTTTGGGGCGTTAATAGCACTTATTTGTCTAGGAAAAGACAAATAGCCCTTCGTTATCTTTGATAATTCGATAACTGAAAGGCCATTTCTACATGTATATGTAATTCAGAGATGAGCCTGACGTATCCACTCGTCTGACTATCTTCTTATATTATACTGATGGTTTTGTTCATCGTCAAATATAGATGAATCATGATGGCTTTGACTATATGGTTGTTTTTCGTATGTTCTATTATATAGTTGTTAACTAATATATATGCATAAAAAAGGGGCTTTCAAAAGCTCCTTTTTTGTATAAAAATGAATAAAATATGAATTTATTGTTGACGAGGAATTTATATGAATTTATAATGAATATGATATAAGTTCGATAAAATTCAATTTACTTGTTAGAAACTAGTGTGTATAGTATCTAAGGAGTAAGAGAGAGGTTATTTCATGAAATTATATAAAGTCTTATTGATAGCTAGTATATTAGGGGGCATAAGTATGCCTGCAAGAATGGCCGATTTACAGGGTAATGTCAATTTGGGAACAGATAATACTGTAGCTGCAAACACATCGGCTAATATTGCAATTGGTAATATGAATACTACGGATAGTTGGGGCATAGCAGTAGGATCGAATAATACAGCAAAGAATAATTCCATTATCGTTGGCCGTGATAATTCAGGTAATGATAGTCATGTCATTGTAGGTGCCAATAATACAGCGACTACGCCAAGATATAGACAAGCAATTGGAACGGGGAATTTTGTGTTTGGTGTTCATAATAACGTCGAAGGTGATGGGTCGGTTGTTATTGGTCGAGCTAATACAGCTACATCAGAAAATCCGCATCAACCTAATACTATTATTGGTAATTCATCGACCGCTGAAGGTAATGGTATCGTAATAGGGTCTAGTTCGATGGCCACAAGTGGCAATATTGCTATTGGTAATTATGTGCGTGCCATTGGTACGCCCTCTGCGGTAGATCCTAATAATATATTTACATTTTTACATAGTGATGCAAAACGAGGGGCAGATAGTTTGGTTTCCTTTGGTAGCAGGCAGTTGACGGGTGTTGCTCCTGGTGCAATGACGGAGACCTCTACAAATGCTGTCAATGGGGCTCAATTATATAGCGTAGCAAAAGAGGCCATGAGACATTCCACCGTTGCTGCTGAACCGTATACATACGATATTATCGTTACCGAAGGTAAGAATCCAGATGGATCTACTAAGTATAAATTAAAGATGGCTGATAATTATGTTACGTCTAAAATTCCTACGGTGAATAGTAGTAGCTCTAATATTACGGTCGACAAGTATAGGCAGTTTAATACGACAAAAGATGATTATTATGTGTCGTTAAATCAAGACTTAGAGGGGTTAAGCTCTGCAAAGTTTATAGAGTATGAGGATCCTGATTTTGCACCTTCAGTTGATGCTAATAGGTCTGAAATTAATAGTAATGTAGTACGATTTAATAATATTAGAGAGAACCTAGATTCCTCGTTGACTGCTCAGGGTGTCTATGTTAATGCTGCGCATAACACGGCCTCTTTACAAAGCACAACATTAACTTTCAACAATAGTATCGATGGCAATACGAGTCAGTTTGGCACGAACGGTTTCTCTAGCCAAACGCAGGATGGTAGACACATTGAATTCTCTACGAATCGCATTATGGCTGGTAACCAACAGATTCATAATGTGGCTAAGGGCGTAGATGATACGGATGCTGTGAATATGGCACAATTGAAAGAGGTTGAAAGTAAAATCACAAATATTAATTCTAGTGTGATTAACCAAGCACGTTCATATACCGATGCTCAAGTTGCTAAGGTCGGTGCAGGTGCGGCCGCATTGGCGGGATTGCATCCTTTGGAATATAATCCGAATGATAAATGGAGCTTTGGTGTTGGTGTAGGTAACTATAAAAATGCGAAGGCCACCGCATTAGGGGCCTTTTACCAACCTAATGATCATACCATGTTTAATATTGCGACGACTCTTGGGGATAGTCGTAATATGGTAAGTTTAGGGGCAAATGTGAAAGTAGGTTATCAAAACCCATCACTTAAAACAAGTCGCTTTACAATGGCACAACAAATCAAAGACCTACAAGCGGACAATGCTTCCTTACGAGCAGATAATGAAGAACTACGGTCTGAAATAAAGGAAATTAAAGCAGCGCTACAAAAATTACAATAATGACAAATAGGCACGTTCTCACAAGTAGAGTATACTAATGAGAGAACGTGCCTATTTGTCTAGTTAAGATGAGTGAGTTATAGTGTTTATAACTATAATCTCTAAGAGGAGAGTCTTATGTTAAAACGTATTTTTATAATGTTAGCAGTAGCGTTAGCTTTCACCATACCTAGCCAAGCGATATCGATACAGGAACTCAAGTCGTCACCGCAGTTTAAGGTGATGTATGAGGTAACGCCTGATGTTCCTAATGTAGATGAGCATACTACATGGTATTTAGATACGAGATCCATAGAGGTGTTAGAGTATGCACCACCTATGTATAAAATTAAAGCTACGGTATACAATGCGTACCAATCACCGCGGAAACATGTTATTTATAGTGATTCCTGGATTGTATCCTATGACACTCGTTTGTCGTTAGCGAGTCAGGTATATCGTGCAAAACAAGTCGGTGCTTCGTTGACGACGGTTATTGATGCGGCACAAACGAAAGCAGGTATGACGGGAACTGAGGAACCCTTAGGCGTATTCTCTTTTGATGGTCAGTCGTTGCCGATTCATGTGAAAGCCTCTACGCGTGCTATTTTGCGCATGGCTCCGAATACGAGGCGTTATGATATAGCGGATACTTTATTCTATGAAGCGTATCGGATGCATTTTGAAGATGTGGTGGTGAAATGAAACCGATGATGAAAGTATTATATATAACAATGGCATTGGTACTGTCTTGTGTGGTGCCAACATATAGCATGTCTATGCAGGAATTACAAAATACTAGCCACTATGAAATGCTTCGTGGCTTTGGTGAAAGCGGCAATGGTGATGGCACCTATATAGATAAGGATTCTATCAAGGCCTCTAACGGGCCGAATGGAACAAAGCAAATTACCATCACACAGTATGTGCTCATGCCTGCTGGTGATACGATTCAGGAAAAGCAGGTTCTTTACACCTTTGATACAAAGCAGTCCTTTGCCAATTTAATTAAGAAATTGGATGCCCATCAATTAGCATCGTATAAAGATCTATGGTTGTCTAAACAAAAGAATTCAGGAATTTCATCTACTATTATTGATTTTAAAGTGTTCCATGTAGATGGAAACCGATATGATGCACAAAGCGAAGCGAGAGATAGACGGATGGCAACGGCCCCTGTAGACTTTGGCTTTGCAGGATATCTTTTGGCTAACCGCTTGTATGAACGTGTGTACGGTATGCAATTTGATGATATATCGTCAAATTAAGATGAATATGTTGTTATATAGTGTTTATTGCTACAAACTTTAAGAGGTGATTCTATTGAAACACTCGCTTGTAAAACTCTTGTTAAGTTCTATTTTTATTATTGGTTGTTTGGGGCAAACTGCGTTTGCTAAAACTGATGATGCGGGCGTTTTAGCCGGTTTAGAATCTAATTCGGATATATATTCTTATTTAAACTATTACCATTATTCCTTATGGCTAGCGGATCATCGTTATTCCTATCATGATATGTATATCTCTGCTGACCAATCGATTATTATTTCATTATGGGATTTGCGTACACAACCGAGTACGATATATATTACAAAATCTGGGTATGCAACTAATAAAGGGGCTATGGTAGGTATGACGCGAAGCGAAGTAGAATCTCTTTATGGGCCGCTTCTTGAGGATACTGAATGGGGACGACCAGCAGAACCATATGGAGATATCTATCATGGATATGATAAATATACAGGGTACTATGTGGGTGAATACGTAGGGTATCACAATGAAGGTTTATCTTTTGTATTCAATAAATATACGAATCAGGTTATATTGATTCGATACCAACGTAATCGGCATGGGAATAGTAATGTGTTGATGGATATAAAAAAATATAATTTACTCCCTTATTTATTATAGTGAGTAGAATGAAAGAAAAAATGAATAAAGAATGAAAATACATCGTTGACGTAAAAATAAGTAGTGCTTATAATGAAATTATATTGGGGAATATGAGATTTCTTTCAGTATTTATCAATATTCATAAGTATTTCTAAATGAAAATCTACAAAGGTTGTTTGGGTGTGTTGGGCCATGTAGGTTAGAGGGAGAGTTATCATGAATAAGAGATTATTAGTGTTAACGGGAATTTTGTCTGTTTTGAGTGTGAATGTTATGGGCGCACCAGTGATTGTTGGTACTGATACGATTACTATCGGCAGTATGTCATCAAATAACCGCTTTGATGGTACCACGATTTCTACAAAACAGTTTTGGATTAATGATGAGTTTCCAGATGGTAGTAATGAACGTGTCATGATTAATCCGGGCTCGTTATCTATGTCGAATCACGATACTAGTATGGATTTTGATGAACATGGATTGAAAATTGTTGATGTGGGGGCCGCTAGCTCTATTGTGCCAGGGACGGATCCAAGTACTGTGAAAGTACATGCTACACAAGTTAAACCGACGGGTATAACTATTAGTGATGGTCGACCAGATGGCATTAATCTTACGTATGATGCGGAAGCGGGTATTCATGCAGGGGATATGAAAATTGAAAATGTAGACGATGGTCAAGCAGATACAGATGCTGTTAACGTTCGTCAATTGCGCGCAGCTACTGCGAATGTTAATGTTAGCAATATTATGGGGAACGTAGGCAGCCAAATTAACAAAGCTGGTGCTGTGTCAGCTGCTTTATCTGGCTTGCATTACTTGGACTACAATCCAAATGATAAATGGTCCTTTGCGACTAGCGTAGGCCATTATAAAAATGCAACGGCTGGTGCTATCGGTACGTCCTATCAACCGAATGAAAATACGATGGTTCATCTTGGCGTTGCTTTAGGTAGTGAAAGCACCTTTAACCTTGGCGCATCTTTCAAATTAGGATACCAAGATCCTAGCTTAAAAATGAGCCGCTTTGAAATGGCACAACAAATTAAGGACTTACAAGCTGATAATGCGGATTTACGTGCTGAACTTCAAGAAATTAAATTGGCACTGCAAAAAATAAAATAATATATATTTTATAAATTATAGGCACAGCCTTATTTGCATAGTATACTTATGCTAATAAGATTGTGCTTATTTTTATGAGAGGAGACCTTTATGTCTAAAAAGAAACTGTTTATTGCTGCATTAGTCGCTGTTGTGGCGATTATTCTGGGTTGGTATTTCTTATACTTCACGAAAACCCCTGTCTATTCCTTGAATCTTGCTCGTGAAGCCGTAGAAAAGCATGATGTAAATGCTTTCAAAAAGCACGTAGATATGGATTCTATTATCGGTTATAGCTATGACGATGTTGTGGCTATACAACTGGAAGATCCTGAAATTAAAAATAGTCCATTTAAGGACCTTGCTGAGGTGATGTTCCAAGGTTTGAAACCTAAGATTGTTCCTATTTTGAGCAATGAAATTTACAATGCTATTGCAAAGCAACCTGAAAGTTCAGAGCAAAATGCTCGAGAAAAACAAGCAGCTGATGAAATGAAAGAAAAAACAGGTGTCAAAGACCTTGAGTTCAAAAGCATTGGTTCTGCTACCGTTGATGGCAATAGTGCCGTTGTGCCTGTTACATTTAACTCTAAAGAACTTAATCAAGACGTGACTTTCAACCTAGCTATGAAAAAGCTCGATGATGGAACTTGGCAAGCTGTTAAAATTAATAACTTTAAAGAATTCCTTATCCTTGTGGAGCAACATGAAAAACAAGCTAAGGCTAAATAGAGATATTAAATAATTGTAAATAGTTGCATAATAACAGAATAGAATACACTACACATACAAACAGCCAGTACTACGATTGCGGTACTGGCTGTTTGTTTACATATATAATATTAGATTGATTTTGCACGATGCCTAATGGGTATTAATCTTCTATGTTTCTGGAAACACTACATGTTCTTGTAACTTAAATTCCGGATTATTCGTAGAATCAAAGAACTCAATCATATTCCGTAATTTTTGAACTTCATCAGCACTTAAAAAGTTCGGATAAAAGATGGTATAGATAAAATGATAGGTACCATCATAGGATTCAAAGTTTAGGATGTGAATATCCCTATAGGGTTCATAACTATGTATGGATAGGCCAGGTATGTTATTATTCCATACAACAGCGTAATTAATATACTCTGGTGTTGGGTGGTACCGGTATATATCCCAGAATGAATGTAAATTCCTACTGAAATTGTAATTTCCATCAATGATAATATTACGAGTATACGGATTATTAATAAGATTGATAGTAGAAATAAAAAAGGTTATGGATCCTTTTTTGTAATATCTAATATCTTGATAATCTTCTTTACTTTCCCCTTCGAATAGGGCATCTTTAGGTACACGATACTTTATGCCGTTTAGGTTTTCTATGCGTGAATATTCATTCAACTCATTGAGATTTTTCGCCGATGGAAGCACGTAATTGGCGAGTAGATTGTCAGTAGGCACCTTATTCAACACCGGTTTATTATCAAAATAGGCGATACCTGCGTGATATAGAGGATACCGTATGGCAAAGCCCATATGTTTAAAGTTGATGGTATCCACGGTCATCGTCGTTTTTTGACCATTTTTGAGGTAAGGCATTTTCATGCTGTCCCAGGTACCGTAGGTAACGGCAGGGTATGAAAATACAGTCGCCTTTATATCAGAAATATGCTTTTCTGGATTCTTCTTTGCTTTATCTTGTAAGAACTTACGAACGTCCTTGTCTGTTAGTTTTTCATAGGCAATTTTAGTGTTGCGCCAATCTTGATCTTTGTAATCTGCATAGTCGATTTCTAGATTAAGATTGCCATTATCGGTTATAACGCGATAATCCTCAATAGTGCGACTTGGATTTTGGTAACGCCCTATATTATATTCGCTTTTTATGCCCCCTACAGGGAATGAAAGCCTTACTTGCCCGTATTTATCATGCACAGAAATAACCGTATTATGGTAGTGTTCTGCGCGATAGATAGAGGCCTCCTTTGCATAGGCTAGTTCGTTTCTACTAATACCGTTGGCTTTATCAGTACTCTTTAAGGTTTCTACATAATTGGCCACATCCTTTTCAATGGCTGGGTTTGTAGCTTCGTAATTCACATAGGCATCCTTTGGAATCTTCGCATCTGCACCGGGAATATTGACATCGATGGCCTCTACTGGCGACAGTATAGTGCTCATGATGAAAGCACCCACTATGAGTGGTAATTTTGGCATAATAGCTTCTCCTGCTTACATGCTCCTTTTTATAGGAGCTATAACAATACTTATATTCTCTTTATTAAGTATAATTATATAACTTTCTTATATGTTAAGCAGTAATGAGTTTGCATGCCTCTATGCACTAAATTTTACACATCTACTCATTTATACTAAAGGTGTAAACAGTGTTAGCTTTCATCAAGATTAGTAAGGTAAAAGGGGGATGTCCTATGAATCAAGGTTTAGTGCGCCAAATTAATGATATCGTTAGGCCCTATCGAAAAGCGCGGATGGGTCTGCTCATTGTGATTAGCAATCCTATTGGCCAAAGTGGTCCGACGCCACCGTTGGCATGGCAGTATATGATTGGCCGAAATTGGTATAAGCATACGATTCATGGCACGGCGTCCGTGAATGGTGTACATGGACAGCAGCCGGTGGAAATGACCTTGTTTGCATGGCCTGAAAACCGGATTGCGGATTGGCACAGCGTGGGCGGTTGGTATACGCAGCGGTATGGGTATCCTTGCGTGCTCTGCGTGTCGCCTACGGGGCACACCAAGATGCTTCGTTATGATCATGGCAAAATGCGGTATGGCGATGACTTAGGGGACTGGGATCCTCATCAGATTGAGGCCTATGGTAGCATTGTTTTAGGTGAAAGCTACGCTTGCACGGGCATTGACGTTGATTATCGGCGCATGCAATTCCCTGAGTTTAATCGTCAAGATGGCATTCATTTTGGTGCTTTATCTGATTATATTGGCAGTGAATATATTTTACTGTTCCCCCGAAGGCGTATTAGTTTTGTACGTAGGGGAATGTGGCGTCATTCGATTGAAGACCTCGCCAATATATGTAATGTACCCTTTGATATAGTGGAACAAACCTATCTCGATACGCCTGATGATCCAACGGAATATAGGGAAATTTTTTATGCTCTGTATGTACGAAAATCAAGGTTACAAGAAGTATTTGGCGCTTTTAAACGGGCCCTTATGATTAGAGCAATTCCTTGGATGCTTTGTATCACACCAAGAGGGTATATGTATCATATTTCCCCATGTACAAATAGTGATACGGGGCTAACAACCAGCACCTTACCGAACATTGCATATGACCCGTACTCAGATGAATTTTTGGCCCTTCTCGCTAAAGATAAATGGGAACTGTGTGGTAACTATGGACTGTTTTCACTTGATACATACAAATCATTTATGGAAACACAAGATTGCTATATCAAAACGATTTTGCCAGACCCAGAATTTACCTATTGCGCTCCGTCAGTCATGACCGTCATAACAGGGCACAATATCATTCAGAACTTACTGAAAACACCATGTGTATGGGCATAAAAAACGCTATCTTAGATTTTCTAAGATAGCGTTATATCTATATATTCATATAATATGATAGTTATTGATATCCTTTGGAGCCCTTATAGCGCTTATTTGTCTAGCAATAGCAAAATAGCCCTCCGTTGCCTAGTGTAACTAGATAACTGAAAGGCCATTTCCTAAGATTTTACTATTTTCAAGATGCGCCTGACGTTTCGACTCGTCTGACTATCTTCTTATATTATAGATAGAATTGTATATATCGTCAAATACGAATAAACCATAAAACAATAGGCACAATGCTTCTCAGCATAGTATACTTATACTAAGAAGTGTTGTGCTTATTTTATATTGAGAGAAGAGGGCATAGTATGATGCGACGTAGTTTATTTATGATGGCGATGGCATTAGCTTTTACTATGAATGTTAATGCCGTAGAGATTGAGGTGCCGGCCGGACAGCTTCCTGTACCTGGTGCAGACAGGAAAATTCCTGCAAATGCCTATGAAAATTATTCACATATCAATGAGCCGGCTGTTAAGGAGGTAGACGCATATGTGGCGTATATTAAATCTCATCCGAGAGCCGCAGATTCATTGATAGAAAAAATTAATCAAGAGAAACCGGGATATGATAAAGCCGTAAGATTAGCAGAGTTTTCACAATCTACTGTTGTTCTAGTGCATGACAAAGCTAATGCGATTCGTTTCTCTGTGCCTGATGTTAGTATTCGAGGTGATGTAATTACGTCGAATACAGAAAAAGGATCATTATATGCTGTTCTGAGCCTTACTGGATTTTTGCTTGTAGGTCCTCCTCATAGTAAGCAAATAAAGGGTTATGAGCATGGAAAGTATATATATGACAATTTAAAACAGACCTCTTGGAAATTCGTGTCGGATGCTAAAGAACATGTGATGTATACTGAATTCACTCCGTCTAATTCCAACCATACGTATGGCATTACATATGGCCGTTCTGTGACGAAGAATGATCCGTTTCAAAATCGACCTGCTGAAGTAGTTATGAGTAATTATATTATTCCGTCTATTGAATCGCTAGTGGGATTGGATTCTTATTCTAAGGCTGAAAGCTGGGGTAATTTTACGTATCGTATTCCCAAAACCGCTAAATTGATTAGTCAAACTATAGAAGAAGGTCGGTATGAGGTGCGAACCTATGAAGATAAGGGAATCACGATTCGTGTTATACGTCATGTATTTAAGAAAGATAATATAGATCGTTCTGGTGCCAGACCTCAAATACTGTGGTTTTTGGATAAATATGGCGACCTTGATATGCCTACACAATATGCTACTGTATGGAATAATGGCTTGCCAGGATTCTTGATTGATCGTCAAATAACCAAAGGTAACTCGTACTTGAGACACTATACAAAAGATTCAGTATATGGTTATAGTTATCGAATTCTTTATGATGAAAGTATGTCCTTATATAATCATAAACAGTTGAGAGATATGATTGAATATGTAGACTTTGATAATACAAGAACACTTCAAAAGGAACCGCAATGGAGAGTAGACGGGACCTATAAGAAGCAGTTAGAAGCAAATTCGGTTTATATTCCTTCGTATATGAAGAAAATAGCACTTTATAATCAATAAGATTATATTAATTTATAGTTTTGAGAGACTAGGAGAGAATGATGAGAACAAAATACATAGTATTTAGTTTGGGTATTGCTGTATTACTGGCTGGCAATATGAGTTCTGTTGCTGATGCCAGTTGGCTGAGTAAAGCCATGGATCGTTTAGAAACAAGTAATGCTAAACTTTCACCAAGTTGGCCAAAGGCAGAGCAATATCGTCATTATAGACCTGGTCAGGTCATAGGGGCCTATTTGCCTGCGGAAGATATGAAAATTGCAGGTGTGTCCCTTGGTACATCTTTTGATGCAGTAAAGGCTAGCCTTGGTCAGCCGACTAGTGAAAAACGTGATGAGCTTACCTATGGAGGCATTAAATTCGGACATTCCTTGATGCAAGATAGCAGACCTATCGTATGGTATATAACCGTAAGCAATCGCGATGCTGTAACTGCTCGAGGCATTGCCGTTGGCGACACCTTGAAAAAGGTTATGGATGTCTATGGACGCCCTGATTTTATCGACTTTAATAACCGGTGGTTTTATGGATATCTTAGATATAATAGCGATAACATTCGCGGTATATTCTTTGAACATAATGGTAGCAAGGTGACGAAGATTATCATAAGCGATAATTGAGTGATTTTTTATAAGAGGAGGTGACTATTAGTGTCATAGGCAGGTATTGAAATTATCCGTGTAGAAAATCTTTATAGAATAAATCATCGTAGTTTAGTTTTATATTTTTACCTGTAAAATATGCAGTGATATTGAATTATACCTGTATAACAGGTATAATAAAAGAGAAATATTCTATGATTATTAGTTTTAAGGATAAGGACACTATATCATTAGCGGAGTTACACTTATGAAAAATTATATTTCTACTCCAACAATTAGTGAGATGTTAAAAGAAGAATTTATGGAACCACTTGGCTTGACAGCGTATCGACTAGCAAAAGATATTAAAGTACCTGTGTCTAGAATTCAAGAAATTTTACATGATAAACGGAGAATTACTGCTGATACTGATTTACGGCTTTGTAAATATTTTGGTATGTCTAATGGCTTTTTCTTGAGAGTTCAAATGGATCTTGATTTGCGTGAAGCTCAAACAAATAGTCGTTTACTCGAAGCATTACAGTCGATACAACGGTGTACAGGTATTCCTGTAGACGATATGTAAATAGGCGATATAAAATAATAAATTGAAATTAATCGATATATCTGCTACACTATACATATGAATAATGATTCTTAGTGTTATATGTAGATAAAGGAGTTCCTATGTTATTTGTAGAATATCCAAAATGCACAACATGCAAAAAAGCAAAGAAGTTTTTAGATGATCATCATATTGAGTACACAGACCGTGATATTAAATCTGAAAATCCTACAGCTGAGGAAATCGCTGCATGGTATCCTCAATCTGGTAAGGATTTGAAAGCGTTCTTTAACACGTCTGGCTTGATTTATCGTGAACAACAATTAAAGGATAAATTACCAGGGCTCAGTGAAGAGGAAAAATTAGCTTTATTGGCATCTAATGGTATGCTCGTAAAACGTCCAATTTTGGTATTAGAGGACAAAGTTCTAGTAGGTTTTAAAGAAAAAGAATGGATTGAGGCACTCAATCTATAATCGTTTCTCATCAACATAAAAGGCTGTAACAGCATGTGGTAATACTACACTCTGTTACAGCCTTTTTTGTCATAAAACGTAAAAAATATGCTATAATTAATATACTATTTATAATTTAGAGAGAGTGTTTATTATGCATATTACAAAGCCCCTATTATGGCTATTAGAACCGTATATCGTATATAAAGCCTATTTGTGGGGTCTTCATTTTTATTCGCATCCATTAACTTGGGAAGGTGAAGTGGATTGGTTTTCATTGACCTTGACCATATTGCTCGCTATTGATGCTGTTGTATTACCACTTTTATTGTTATACATACCAGCATGTAATCCCCACAAGGAAGTTCCCAAATGGATTATGAGGATGTTTAATCCTTTAGATCGTTTTGTAGCTTGGATTGAAGGAAAACAACTTGGTACGGTATGGATGAAAATCATTGGCGCTTTATGGGCCTTTTTTATATACCTTGTACCTGTTTATATCGGTGGACAACTAGCGATGGCCGTCGTTGTATCACTTATTTATGATGTGCTAATTTGGGCGACCATACAGGTGCAATAGACGTTCCTGTAAAGGATAACGGATTTACTACACCATGAGACTTATAATATAAATGTAGATTATGAACTAGGTATATACTGTACAGATTAGGTAACACAGTATTTCTGGAGGCAGGATATACTTTAACAAGGAGGAGTCATGAATACCTTAGAATGCATTAAAACACGCCATAGTACGCGCAAATTTAAATCTGAACCAGTGGCCAAGGAATTACTAGATACTGTTATTGATGCGGGCCGTCGCGCACCAACAGGGGGCAATTTACAACCTACACATTTTATGGTCATTACCAATCCGGATGTGTTGAAAGAACTAGTAACCCTTGTCCAAGAAGAATATGGACAAACGGAAATAACCGAACAAACACCGCCATATATGGTGAATATCATTAACATGTCTAAAGAAGGCAAATTTGTGTTCCATTACAATGCGCCGGCGCTTGTCGTATTGGCTCATAAACCGGTATTAGCCAACAATTTCTCTGATACGGCGTGTGCTATGCAAAATATGATGCTTGCATGTAATGAACTCGATTTGGGCTGTTGCTGGGTTAATCAATTGCGTCATTTACAAGACAATGAACGCCTCGTGGCGCGCTTGCGCGAACTCGGTATGGGCGATGATGAAAAGGTTTATGCTAGCCTTTCCGTTGGCTATCCAGATTTGCCAAATGGATTAAATCGCAGAGAACTGGACATCAAAGGAAATCCTGTAACATATATAGGTTAATAAATGCTCTGTAACAGTTATAGATTGAGAAATAATCCATTCCGCTAAACAATAAAATAGAAGAATAAAGTAAAAGGTCCTCAGGATGATGCATGACTACACTAATTGTGTGGTCATACATCATCCTTGAGGATTTTTTGAGCTCTGCTGATGACTATATAGTATGTATGTATGTAAATAAAAGTGAAAATTGTGCTTGCCAATATACCAATATAGGTATATAGTATAGATAAGCATATACCAGTATGGGTATATGCAGAATGATGTTAATAGTTATATTCAGTTGAATAACAATATATAGTACGATTGATATATTGTTGCCGGAGGTATATATGGCAACGCACAATACAATAAAAGACTGGTTCCTGGAACATACCGAACCACTAACATTAATTATAGATAAAATGGATCATGCATTCTTGGTGGATGATTCTGATGGCACTAAAGCTTGTGATGTGGAAGAATCCTTCCGTACATTAGATAATATATCTGTGTTAAGCATGCCAGTAATGCCAGTACAATGGCATAGTGTATCTCAAACTGCGTTGACATGGACCATGTTAGTTCATCAAGGCTGTCAAAAAATAAAATAATCCCTCTTATAGAACTACAATTTCAAACTAGTTGTATGTAACAAAAGGCCGCAATCGCGGCTTTTTTTCTTATATAAATTTATAAAGAGACATAGCGTTTACCCACGGCATAGATGTTATTTTAAGCAATATACCATTTTATTCTTTAAAATACTAAAGAATTTACAGAGATATATTGACCGTTTGCTGGAAAATTGTGTACAATTAATTTAGAAATACATAGTGTGTAATGGAGGGCTAATAAATGGCTAAAATAGGTACATTGGCAGGTTATAATCGGGCTTCGGAGGTGCCGGAAGACGATTATTTATTGCTAGAAAATCAATTGGGATTTCCTTTGTATGTGGTAGCAAAGGAATTGGTAAATGCATATCGTCCATATTTGGAACCATTAAATTTAACATATACTCAATACATCGTCATGATGGCATTGTGGCAATACGGTGACTTATCCGTAAAAGAATTGGGGCAAGTATTGCGTTTAGATTCTGGTACATTAACACCACTGCTTAAAAAATTGGAACTGAAAGGGTTCTTGAAACGCAAACGTAGTCGTAATGATGAACGCGTTGTGATGGTTATTCTTACAGAAGAAGGTCATAACATTCGTGCAGAAGCAATTGAAGTACCTAAGTTATTAGTCGCTAAATCTAAAGAAGTGTTCTCTGTTCATGAAGCGGCTGAATTGAGAGCTTTACTTAACAAATTGTTAGATGCTATCGATGCTGCTCATGGTGTAGTTAATCCTGAGGATATTAAACGATAAAAATATATAACACAGTAAGGTAAAGCCATTGTAACACCTAGTATGTTTGCGTTTAGTATTGTGTATGTTTTATATGTGGTATAATTTAAGTAACTTTTGTATTATGGGGTCATTGAGAGTAGCCCCAGTGTTACCCTTTAGGGGGAAGGAGAACAGTATGAATAAGAAATTTGTTACAACATTTGCTCTAGCAGCAACATTATTAGTTGGTTCCGTAGCAAGCGCTGCTAACTGGAATGGCTTAGATAATTATCCAGAGGTACCAAACAGTGCTAATGGTACAGAAACGTACTTCTTTGACAAAGCATCTGAATTTAAATTGATCGATGGTAGCCGTAACTATGTATTCGGTATTAATGTGGTGAATATGCACAACAACCAATACGGCGAAGCTACATTGTTCAAATATATCGTGCATCCTAGCTTGAATGTAGTCTATCGTTTTGCTCCAGATGGTCAATTGTACCAAATCAATCCTGGCACGAACGAATTCAACATGTTCAAGGCTGCTTGGAAAGAAGTATATGGCACAGAATTTGAATTCACTAATATGAATGCAGTGCCTGCAACTGTAAATGTTCATCCATAATAATTGAATACTTATAATGGTGAAAGTTCACGTATGGGAGCTTTCACCATTATTGTATATACATGTATTAGTTTTTATGAGACGATTAGTATGACAGTGCTTTCGTTCTGTGAAAGCTATATGTATTGTGTTAGGAGGTAAGGATGGCAAAATCTGAATTTGCGCAAGCCTATATGGAGCGCATGTTTCCTGAAATCGCATCCCCCGCAGGATATATAGATCCTGAATTTGAAGATTTATTTGAAAACTTTGCCTTTCATGAGGTTATTACCGAAGATGGTTGTAATGTAGCGGCACACAGTCGATTTTTAGCGATTTTAGCTATATTAGTCGGTGCAGGTGCAACGGAAGAATACTCGTTGATGATGCCCGCTGCCTTGAACTTTGGGGTTATTCCTGATGAAATTGTAGAGCTCATCTACCAAGCGGTACCATATCTTGGTATTGGTCACGTACGTCCGTTCTTTAAGATTACTAATAAGATTTTTGACTATCGAGATGAAGATATTCAAAATCCGCATCGTAGCACCGTAACGAGTGAGACACGCCTTGAGAAGGGCATTGAAAAACAGGTTGAAATCTGGGGCGAAGGCATGCGAGACTTTTACCAATCAGGCCCACAAGAAACGCGCCACATCAACAAGTGGCTGTCTAATATGTTTGGCGATTACTATACGCGTAAAGGCTTGACTACGCGTCAACGAGAAATGATTACCTTCTGTTTCCTCATGGCCCAAGGTGGCTGTGAAGCACAGCTAAAGGTTCATGTTATTGGCAATTTGAACGTCGGAAATGACAAGCAATATTTGATTAGCATTGCATCTCAGTGCGTGCCATATATTGGGTATCCACGCGTGTTGAATGCATTAACTTGTATTAATGCTGGTGTTGCAGAGTGGGAGGCTAGTCAATAAATTGCCACATGGTATATGCCATTATATAGTGTTAGACTGCAGAGTATCCTGCATGTGTAGTGGCAATTATAGATTATAAGGAGTGTTATGATTCTTTCTGGTTTAAGTTTAATTATGATTATCGCCTCAATTCCGGCGCTAATCATCGCTGCGGCGGGGCATGAATATGCTCATGCAAAGGCAGCAGATTTATTGGGTGATCCTACGCCTCGTATGATGGGACGCCTTACGATGAATCCTTTTGTACATCTCGATCTAGTTGGTTCCTTAGCCCTTATTATCGGTGGCTTTGGATGGGCAAAGCCAGTTATTGTAAATCCTACTAATTTTAAGGATCCACGGACCGATGACATGATTGTGTCCATAGCAGGCCCTATGGCTAATATTTTGATGGCCTTTATTGCGTATGTTATCATGCGAAGCTTAGATGTAGTGGGTTTATTAGAGAATGAGTCTCTGTACCTTGTATTGTTACTCATCGTTGTGTATAACATCAACTTCGCCATCCTTAATATGATGCCCATCCCACCGCTTGATGGCAGTCATATTTTGATGAACTTTTTGCCCCTAAAATGGCAAGTTCATATAGCTCGATTTAGTATCGTTTCCTTGCTCATTTTAATCGCTATTTTGAATTCCCCTATTGCAACTCGTATTTTCGTGCCATTGCAAAAATCTATTTTAGGGGGTTTTGAAAGCATCGTTAATTTAGTGCTCTAGTATTGGTAAACATTTATATGTAACTGGGACGGTAACAAACTATAACCCCATTAAAATATAGCCCCTTTTATTAAAGGGATATAATAAAACAGTCCGTTATACTAAAAAGGCTATTAGTTGATTGTATTTGATCAACTAATAGCTTTTTTGTGTTTTAAGCAAAAAGGGTCCCGAAGGACCCTTTTCGTTGGTATAATTAAATATATGCTAAATGCGACCTTGTTCTTTTAGTTCTGCTAGTAATTTTACAATGCGTGGGCCACAGCCTTTGCCGCCACAGGCACCGGTACCGGCTCTAGTGGCTTCTTTTACAGCAGGAAATGTATGAGCACCATTAAAAATGGCCTCTTTAATCGTTTTTCGTGTAATGCTGCGGCATGTACACACCTTTGTTAATTTATCCAGAATCGCTTCTGGCACTTGGTTATTTTCAAATTCCATATATTCCTCTTTGACTCACGTGAGTCATTATACACTAAATTACATCGAAACTTTACGATATAGTTTAGTATAACATATATGAGGTTTATTTGTTAAGTTATTTTGGAGGTTATGATGTTACGACGTATATTAGCAGCGACTATGGTTGGTGCACTAGCGCTGACGGCAGGCTGTGCTTTACCGAATCCGTTTGCTCACAAGGTGGAGGCTGTCACCTATGAATCGGTGGCACAGAGTGAGCTTTCACCAGAAGAAAAGGTAGATACATTAGTGGCGAATATGTCCGATGCGGACAAGGTAGGCCAATTGTTAATGATTGGTATTCATGGAAAGACATTAAATGATGATGCAAAGTTTATGCTCAACGAATATCGGGTGGGCGGTATTATTTTGTTCGACCGCAATATGGAAAGTAAGGAGCAGGTGAAAACGCTCATCACCGATATTAATAAGGTAAGTAAAAATGCTGGTCTTACGCCATTATTTATCGGTATCGATCAAGAGGGCGGTGCTGTGGCGCGCATGGATGATCAGTTGATAAAGGTGCCGCCAGCAGAAGAGTTAGGACAAGGTACTGCCAGTGATGCGGCTAATTTGGCAAAACAAGTGGGAGCTGAGTTAAAAGACCTTGGTTTTAACATCAATTTTGCGCCTGATGCGGACTTGGGATTGACCTATGGTCGCTCCTATAGCACAGATCCTGACCGAGTTGTACAATTCGCTCATGCTGTCGGCAATGCGTACGATGCATCTGGTTTATGGTATTCGTACAAGCATTTTCCAGGCATTGGTAAAACCGATGTGGATTTGCATGCGGACACGAGCATTGTACCTGCATCTAAAGATACCTTGCTCGCTGAGGATACAAAGGTATTCGTAGATCTCATCCAGCAATCTAAACCGAACACATATATGATTATGGTATCTCATGCGATGTATCCGCAAATTGATCCAGATTATCCGTCTAGTCTCTCTAAGAAAATCATCACCGACTGGCTTCGTAAGGATATGGGCTATAAGGGTGTTGTTGTTACCGACGATATGGACATGGGGGCGCTCGCTAAACACTATACCTTTGGTGATATGGCGGTGCAATCCATCCAAGCGGGCAGCGATATCCTGCTCGTGTGCCATGAGTATGAACATATGCAGGCCGCTTATAATGGGCTTATGAAAGCCGTCAAAGACGGGACCATCTCCAAGGAACGCCTTGATGCATCGGTGAAACGGATATTGCTTATGAAATTGAGTCATGGTATATAAATACTAGTGTAAACCATAGTATATAGTGTATTCATAACAATATAGTATCAACTCCATACAGGATTTTTTGATACCGATAGAGAATTAATAAGTATAGTTATTCTCTATCGGTATATTTTTTGCGTTAGTACGCGTTAGGAGTGATGTATATGGTTAGAAGAATTATGTTGAACGGTACGTCTTATTTTGGGCAAGGTGCGATTCAAGAAATTGTGAACGAAATTAAGAATCGCCACTTTAAAAAAGCTCTCGTTACATCTACACCTGATTTATTTGAGTTTAAGGTAGCTACAAAGGTTACGGACTTACTCGATGAAGCAGGTATTGAATATGCTATTTATGACGGTATTAAACCAAATCCTACCATCGAAAATGTAACGGCTGGCGTTGATGCTTGTAAAGCAGCTGGCGCCGATGTTATCGTTGCTGTTGGTGGCGGTAGCCCAATCGATACAAGTAAGGCGATTGCAACTATTATGACGAACCCTGAGTTCGCCGATGTACGTAGCCTTGAAGGTTTAGCGCCTACTAAGAACCCTTGCTTGCCAATTATCGCTGTAACAACTACGTCTGGTACAGCTGCAGAGGTTACTATTAACTACGTTATTACAGACGTTGAAAAAAACCGTAAATTCGTTTGCGTAGATCCTCATGATATTCCAATTGTAGCTATCGTAGATCCTGATATGTCCGCGTCTATGCCGACAGGTCTTTGCGCAGCAACAGGTATGGATGCTCTCGTGCATGCCGTAGAAGGCTATATCACAAAAGGTGCGTGGGAACTCACTGATATGCTTCATTTGAAAGCTATTGAAATCATCGGTCGCTCTTTACGTAGCGCTGTAGCAGGTGACTATGCAGGCCGTGAAGCCATGTCAGTTGGCCAATACATCGCCGGCATGGGCTTCTCTAACGTAGGTCTCGGTATTGTTCACTCCATGGCTCATCCATTGAGTGCTGTATATGACATCCCTCATGGCAAAGCTTGTGCAATGCTCCTCACTGCAGTTCTTAAATTCAATGCGCCTGAAACAGGCGAAAAATATCGTGAAATCGCTCGCGTTATGGGCGTTGCTGATGTGGATGCGATGGATCAAGAAACCTATCGCCAGGCAGCTATCGATGTAATTCAAAAATTAGCCGACGATGTAGGCATTCCTAAATCCCTCAGCGAAGCAGGCGTGAAACGGGAAGACATTCCATTCCTCGCTGAATCTGCTTTCAATGACGCATGTACGCCAGGTAATCCACGAGATGCAAGTTTAGAAGAAATCATTGGAATCTACGAATCCATATTTTAAATACACATAATACATAAGAAACAGCATCTATGCGGTATAGTAGTGCCGTTGTAGGTGCTGTTCTTTTTTACTCACGAATTCGTGAGTAAAATATTTACATAATATAATTATAAGGATATACTGTGAGTGAAGAGGGTTAGGAGGTGTGAAATGAAGTCTACAGAGCATACAAAAGATACAAAAAATATAGGATTACTTGAAGATTTACGAACGGAATTTAAAAGTGATGTTAAGAAGCTTTCAGAAGAAACGATTGTCGAGGCCGTTGTAGCATTGGCGAATACGGAAGGTGGTACATTATATATTGGCGTAGAGGATGATGGGACGATTACGGGCGTGCATAAAAACCACCAGTCTACAGCGGGGTTAAGTGCTATGATTTTTAATCGTACGGTACCTAATGTTTCTGTTAGTACAGATATTATGTACAGTTTTACAAAACCTATTATTAGTATTGCGGTTCCAAAGAGTTATGAGTTGATTTATACGTCGAGTGGACGGGCATTACAACGACGGTTAAAAGGGGATGGCACGCCAGAAAATTACCCGATGTTTTTACGTGATATTCGGTGTTATATGGTAAATGCCCATGGTCTAGATGTGTCGGCCTATCCGGTGTTAGATGCGACATTTGATGATTTGTCCTTGCTTGAGTTTGAAAGAATGCGCTCCATGATTTCTAAGTATAGAGGCGATCAGTCCTTACTAGAGTTGGATAATTTGAAATTAGCTCAAGCCTTACAATTAGTACAAACTGTAGATGATATCATTCGACCAACAATGGCGGGATTAATCCTGCTAGGTAAAGGAGAGCGAATCAAGGTCCTAATACCGACTGCAGAGTCTGCTTTCACCATGATGAAAGGCACCAAATTAATTAGGAATGTATCAGAGCATATCCCTGCACTGCAGGCTATTGAGCGCTGTATTGAATCGTTAGATTTAGTCAATATGATGACGGAGCTATTTCCTGGTCCCGTAGCCGTTCGATTGATGGATATAGACCCTATTTCTTTTAGAGAGGCATTAGTAAATGCTTATTCTCATAGGGATTACACAGAAATGGGGCGCATTCGTGTTGAAATTAACGATGACCAAATATCAATCACGAGTCCTGGCGATTTTATGCAAGGGATTACACCCAATTCCGTATTGTTTGCAGAACCTCGTAGTCGTAATACCGTATTAGCCGATGCTTTCAAACGAATCGGATTGGCTGAAAAGACGGGGCGTGGTGTGGATAAAATTATTGAACCATCACTATTTGCAGGGCGTCCGGTACCTCGATATGACGAGTCTACAAGTACTTATGTGCGCGTTGTTTTTGATAAGGCACCCGTAGATGATAATTTTGTTACCCTAATTGTACAAAATCAGGTCAAGTCCAATATGGAACTTAGCTTAAGAGGGTTAATGGTTTTGTATAGTATACGTAAACTCAAACAATCTAGTATGGACGATATTATCCATGATTGTCAGTTATCTCCTGCTATTTGTGAAATGAGTGTTCAACAGCTATTAAAGATGAATATTATTCAATCGGTCGATAAGGATGGTAAGCAGTTGTATTATTTAAACACCGCCGATTATGTATATCGATTGCATGGTACATCACAAGTGTATGATGTTACGCCTGCCTATGGAAATCCATACATTAAATCATTTCATTCGTTGCTCAGCGCCGTTGATAAAGTGACACGTACGGACGTGGCAAATGCACTAGGTATTTCTAAACCACAAGCATATCGGCTGATTATGAAGCTGTTTGATAAGGGCATTCTTGAAAAAGTAGGAAACGGCAAGTATACTAGTTATAAATATACTGATTCGTATATAGCGGAGAAACTTCGTTTAGAACGGATGTCAGAGAAATCGTTATTGCCGTCCATTTAGAGAATCCTACATAGATTAGACTGATATTCGATATGCTTTCCACAAGGAGGAGAATGCATGAAACTATGGAAACTAAATAAACGCAGCTCTACCTTGGCAGATATGTCGATGAACCGGATACTACTATATGAACTCATTGCTAAAGGGGCTTTAGTAGGTATCATTGCAGGCTTTTTCGGAGCTGCTTATCGGTACTTAATTCTCGAGTCCGAGCATGTTAGGTGGCATTTGATGGGCGATATTTCTATCGAATGGGCCATAGCCTGGCTCATTGCCATGGTAGTGTTTGCTTTTATTATCGATCGATTGTTGACGTGGGCACCATTATCTGGCGGTTCAGGTATTCCTCAAATTGAAGGGGAAATGCTCGGTTTATTTGACATGAAGCCATATCGCACGCTTATTTCAAAGATGATAGGTGGCGTATTGACAGGCTTTGCAGGATTTTCTGTGGGGCGTGAAGGGCCAGCCGTACAAATAGGGGGCTCTGCTGGTAAAATCGTGTCCTATTGGATGAACTCTGGATTGCGTGAACAGCGGATTCTTACCTCCGCTGGAGCTGGAGCTGGTCTGACCGCTGCCTTTAGCGCACCTGTATCCGGTGCCATGTTCGTCTTTGAAGAGGTGCATAAGAGTTTTTATCCATACCTCGTCATTCCTACCTTTGTGGCTACGCTCATATCGAACTACATTACGGTAACTATCTTTGGCCTTACGCCGGCCCTCGGATTTTCCGTAACTTCAGGGATGCCGCTTGATTATTTTCCGGTTCTGCTCGGTGTAGGTATTTTAATGGGGCTCTGCGGTGTATTGTTTTGCCGCATGATATTTGCCTTTAAGCGTTTCTTCGAGTGGATGAAATGCTCTCGTTTCTTAAAACTTGTGATTACTTTTGTGACTGTGGCCGTTATCGGCTTTGATTCCCAGCTTTTATTGGGCGGTGGCAATGATCTAGTAGGGCAGCTAGCCTTTCAATCTCATGGTGTATTGCTTCTCGGTGGCATTGTGCTGGGTAAAATCTTGCTCACTACCTTTTGTTATGGCAGCGGCGCACAGGGCGGTATCTTTCTACCGATGCTTGTTATCGGTGCATCAGCCGGTGCTTTTTGTGAAAGCCTGCTTTCATCCATGGGATTAATAGCTCCAGATTTTGTACCTCAATTTGTTCTTTGTGCCATGGGTGGCATGCTAGCGGCCGCTATGCGTACCCCAATTTTGGCGATTTTACTCGTTATTGAAATGACGGATAGCTTTTCCAATATCTATGCTATTGGTATCGTTACTATCGTGGCGTACTTGGTGGCAGAAATGCTGAAAGAACCACCTATTTATGATTCCTTATTACAAGCTATGAGCGGTCAAAGCAACTTAGAAAATGTGCAAACCTTCTTCCAAACTAAGGTTCCTGTGGTGGCCTCTTATATTAATACACCATTACAAGACCTTAATTTGCCTGATGGAACACTCATCGTTAGCATTCGCCGGAATGGTACATACATCGTGCCTCTTGGCGATGTGAAACTAGAATCGGGAGATGAACTGCAAGTATCGTGTGAACGAGGAAGATTAAAAGCAGCAAAATCGTATTTCCAATCTAATTAGTTTAATTATGCTTGCAAGGTGAGCCACCTCAAAAAAGCCGACACGCTATCGCGCTAAAGCGGGACCCGAAGTCGTTTTTTTGAGGTAGCTCACCTTTTTTGCATCTTCAACTATAGATTGAAAATAAGATTTGGCTGCATTACCATAGGCTATGTGGAAACGGCCAAAGTCGATTTCTTCAGAGGGACCTCGCGTTTTCGTCTTAAATCTAACATAGATTGGAAATAGGATTTTGCTGCATTATTACAGGGAGTAGAGGAAGGGACCCGAAGGGCGTAGTCAGACCTGGCCGGTGGAGATTTTAGCCCCCCCTTACTCTTATCTCTCTTTAGTTTTTCTGTTATACTTACTATATATACAACAGGAGGTGTCGATATGAAGACGTATTCTTTTCCATATGATTATAAAAGTGTAGATGTGTCTATTGATGAGCGGTTTGTGCAAGGAGTTCTTGTGTCTAATGCGGCGGCATATGTAGCTGAGAAGAGTCCCGCTGAGCTTGTAGAGGATGCGCTTGATCATCCGATTAACAGTCCGTCTCTTGAAGAATTGGTTAAGGGAAAACGCAATATGGTTATCATTACGAGTGATCATACGCGTCCTATGCCTAGTAAGGTGACGTTGCCGATTTTGCTTCGTCGCATTCGTGCAGTAAACCCTACGATTGATATTACGATTTTAATTGCCACAGGCTTTCACAGACCGATGTCTCACGAAGAGATGGTAAATCGTTTTGGCGAAGATCTTGTTAAGACTGAAAACATCATTAACCATGATTCTGAAGATGCAGCGAATATGGTGGAAATTGGTACATTGCCATCTGGCGGCAAGTGCGTCATCAATCGTTTAGCACTGGAAACAGAATTACTCATTTCCGAAGGTCTAATTAACCCTCATTTCTTCGCAGGATTCTCTGGCGGTCGCAAATCCGTGTTGCCGGGCGTTGCATCCAAGGTTACAGTGCTTGCAAATCATTGTGCTGAGTTTATTGAAAGCGAGCATTCTCGGACCGGTAAAATCGACGAAAATCCAATTCATAAGGATATGTTGTATGCTGCAAGAACAGCGAATTTACAATTTATTTTGAATGTTGTCATCGACAGCAAAAAGGAAATTATCAAGGCTGTAGCAGGCGATTGTGTAGATGCGCATAAGGCGGGCTATGAATTTATTCGCTCTTTGTCTTCTGTGAAAGCTATGCCTGCAGATATCGTTATTACTAGCAATGGTGGATACCCATCGGATCAAAACCTATATCAATCTGTTAAGGGTATGACTGCAGGCGAAGCATCTTGTAAAGATGGTGGTGTGATTATTATTGCTGCATCCTGCAAGGAAGGCCATGGTGGTGAGGCTTTGTATGAAGCTATTAAAAACATGGAAAGCCCTCAACAAATTTTGAACGATATCCACGGTGTACCGCGTAATGAAACTAAGCCATACCAATGGAAAATTCAAATCTTAGCTCGTATCTTGAATCATTTTAAGGTTATCGTTGTTACCGAAGATTGTGATCATCAAGTCATCCGCGATATGCATATGACTCCTGCATCCACATTAGAGGAAGCATTGAGCATTGCACGAGGTATTATGGGAGAAGATGCATCGATTACCATCATTCCTAATGGGTCTACAGTGATTGTAGAGTAGGAGTATTCTTATGACTGATAATATAGTTTTATTCTATCTATTTTTTATCGTAGTCGGATTTTTTACGGCTATGCTTGGCACTATTATTGGTGCCGGCGGTGGCATTATATTTGTGCCGCTATTCATGTACTGGTTCCCTGAGTGGAGCCCATCTATGATTGTAGGTACCTCTCTATTTTCTGTTATGTGTAATGCCATTTCGGGATCGATTGCCTATCTTAGGCAGAAAAAGGTATACATTAGTGCGGCCCTCATTTTTAGTGTGGCAACCTTTCCGGGGGCCATCTTAGGAGCTCAAATGTCCGATGGGTTTTCTGGACCGGGATTCAAATTTGCCTTTGGTTGTTTCCTGTTGTTTGCATCCTTCTTGATTGGCTTTAAGAACTTTGGTAAGAAGGGGGAACGTAAGGAAGAATCCCTTTCAATGGACCAAGTAAGCTATAATAAGCCTGTAGGTATCGGCATTAGTATCATCGTTGGGTTCATTTCCAGTATCTTAGGTATTGGTGGTGGTTTAATCCATGTGCCGGCCCTCATCTACATCATGGGATTTCCTACTCACTTGGCGACGGCTACGAGCCATGCCATCTTGGCGGTATCCACCGCAGTGGGCGTTATTACCCATCTCTTAGAGAACCATATTGTGTTTAGCATCGCCATTCCTGCTAGTATTGGTGCCGTGTTTGGTGCTCAAGCAGGCGCTCAAATTTCAAAACGCCTCAAGGCAAAGGCCATCTTGGCTCTTATGAGTATCGGTATCTTTGGCTTGGCTGTGCGGCTCATTATTGTTTCTGGAATTATTTTGCTATAACTAAAATGCATATATAAATTATATTGATAATTTTTAATATAATTTATGCAGAATACCATTTAAAAATGTATAAATATAAAAATACGCTTCCTTGTTACTATCTTATAAAAATAGGCGTATTCTCTTAGGAATCTCTAGATTTTTGAGAGAGGTATATATAGCTGAAAAGAATGATATAGATATATTTTTATTGATATTTTTTAGTTAAAGTACAAATGAAGAACCAAGAAACTGAAAGTGGATTTCAACTAGATATAGATTTATATGATGAAACTATAGAATTTATATTTCATATATAACTTATGCATAATTGTAGCGATTGAAATGAGAAGAGCGTATACTAAATATACAAGATTTTACCCTTAAGATAGGATTGGAGGAAATTCAAGTGAGTACGCTTATTAGAGATTACGAACGCTTTGCTAAAGAGGCAAAAATGATTTGCAAAGATCGTGTGTATACGGATTATTTACGTCGTTATGCATATGGTGTAGATGCATCCTGTTATAGTTATTTACCAAAGGTGGTTGTAAAGGCAGAGGATGAACAAGAGGTAAGACGCCTTATTCGTTTATGTCAACAATGCGGCACACCATTTACATTCCGTGCGGCTGGTTCCTCTTTGTCTGGTCAGTGCTCCAGTGAAGACGTGCTCATCGTATGTAATGATGGCTTCAAGAAAATGGAAGTTATCGACGATGGCAAAGCCTTAAAATGTGAGTGCGGTGTTATTGGTTCCGACGCGAACGATTTATTGAAACCGTACAATCGTAAAATTGGTCCAGATCCTGCAACACTTGCAACAGCATTAGTAGGCGGTATTTTAAATAATAACTCATCCGGTATGTGCTGTGGTACGGCGCAAAACTCTTATAAAACAATTCGCTCCATTCGCGTTGTTTTATTAGATGGATCTATTCTTGATACATCCGATCAAAAGAGCATCGACCAATTCCTCAAAGAGAAACCTCAAATGGTAGAAGATATCTTGCAATTGCGCAAAGAAATCTTAGCCGATGAAGAATTGACTCATTTGATTCATCACAAATACAAAATTAAAAACACTACAGGCTACGGTTTAAACTCCCTTGTAGACTTTGAAGATATTATCGATATCATCAATCACTTGTTCATCGGCTCTGAAGGTACATTAGGCTTCGTATCTGAAATCGTGTACAACACTGTTGAAGACGTACCTCATAAAGGTTGTGGTCTTATGTTCTTCAGCACATTGAACGATGCATCTCTTGCGGTTGTAGCATTGGCTAATATGGGTCGTGAAAAGGTTGTGGCTGCGGAAATGATGGACTATCAATCCTTGCGCGCTGTTCAACGCCTTGAAAATGTACCTGATTTTGTTCGTGAAGTGCCTGAAGGTACGAGTGCCATCTTGTTCCAAACTGAAAGCTATTCCAAAGAAACTGTAGATGAAAACTTAGCTTTCATTAAAGAACAATTGAAAGACATTCCAACAGCTATTCCAAGTCTTTATTCTCAAGATCCTAAAGAATACGATTCCTGGTGGGCTATTCGTAAAGGTATCTTGCCAATTGTTGGTGGTCAACGTAGAAAAGGCACCACTGTTATTACAGAGGATGTTTGCTTCCAAATTGAAGACTTCACTAAGGGCATCGAAATGCTTACTGAATTATTCTACAAATACGATTTCGTAGACGGTGGCGTCATCTTCGGTCATGCCTTGTCCGGTAACGTTCACTTTAACATCACTCCTGACTTCAGCGACCCTAAAGATACTAAGAACTTCGGCGATTTAGTAAAAGAAATGTCTGAGCGCGTATCTGGTTTCGGCGGTTCTTTGAAAGCTGAACATGGTACAGGTCGCATGGTAGCACCTTTCATCGAAATGGAATGGGGTAAAAAAGCGTATGAAATTAACCGTCGCATCAAAGCTATCTTTGACCCTGAACGCATCTTGAACCCTGATGTTATCATCACTGATGATCCAGATGTGTACAAGAAAAATCTTAAAGCACAATGCGCTATCGACGATGCTTTCACAATCTGTATGGAATGTGGTTTCTGTGAAAAACATTGCCCAAGCCGTAATTTAACATTGACTCCACGTCAACGCATTGCGTTGTTACGCGAAACAAAACGCCTTGAAGATGAAGGTAATTATGCGCTTGCCGCTGAGCTTAGAAAAGGCTATGAATACTATGGTATTGAAACTTGTGCAGCATGCTCCATGTGTAAAGGCCTTTGCCCTCTTAGCATTGATACTGCACAAATCGCATTGTCCATGCGTCGCATCAATCCTCCTGCACCAGAATTGGCTAAAAAAATCTACAACAATTTCTCTACAACTATTGAAATGTGTCGTGCCGGTGTGAGCCTCGAAGGCATTGCAGGTTCTATCATTACGCAAAAAGCAATCTCTAAAATTACAGAAGGCTTGCATGGTGTAACGGGTATTACACCATATGTTCCTAAAACAACACCTAAAGCTAATCGTTATAAATTGAGAAACCGCATCAAACCTACTAACTTTGAAAAGGTTGTATATTTCAGTACTTGTGCGAACCGCGCATTCAAGCCTAACCAAGGTTATGACGATGACCGTAGCTTGCAACAAGTTGTAGAAAGTCTCTGCAACAAGGCTCATATCGATATTATTTACCCTCAACATATTGAAAACCTCTGCTGTGGCTTGAGCTTTGAAAACTATGACGACGTTCATGAACGGGCTGTCAAAGACTTGCATGATGCATTGATGAAAGCATCTCAAAATGGTAAATACCTAATCGTAATCGACCATAGTGCATGCTTCAATCACGCTTTCAAACATATGCCAGACTTAGAAATCAACGATATTTCTGAATTCTTGTGCAAATATGTAGTACCTCATCTCGACATTGAAAAATGCGATGAACGCGTAATCGTACATAAACAATGTAAGATTAAATCTTTAGGTAAATCTCAATACATTGAAGACTTGGCGCGTCTATGCACAGACCATGTATTCAACATCAAATCCTTCGCATGCGATGGTTTCGCTGGTCAAAAAGGTTTCTTCACGCCAGAACTTAACAAATCTGCTACAAAAGACCTTGCTGGTGAAATTGCTGAATACGGTGCTACACTAGGCGTAAGCTCCAGTTCCACATGTGAAATTGGTCTTGGTGAAAGCGGTGGCATCCCATTCGTAGGCGTTGCATTCTTATTGGACCGTTGCTCTAAGGCTAAGAAATAATACTTGAATAAGATTCTAGTATTATCTATTAGGGGTTTGTTTTTCTATTAAGTATGATATACTATACGTAGGTAGTAGAGTGTATGAAATTACCTACAATATAACAAAAAAAGGACGAGTGGCAGCTCGTCCTTTTTCTTATATTATTATTATGCTATGCATCTTGGAGATTATTTAAGAATGGAATATATGATATGAGAAAAATTTTATCTATATTTGTACTACTTATATTTATTAGTGGTTGTGGATTAAATCAGAATACAAATAATAGTAATATAGAAAGCAATACTACGAGTTCAAGTACACCCTCTAAAGACAGTAGTAAAGTGACTAATCTAGATAATCATTTAGTTACCGCTAAACAGGCTTTATCTGCTGGGGATTACACTAAAACCATCGAGGAGGCCACAGCCTCTATTAAAGATAACCCTAATAGTTCCGAAGCTTATTCTGTGCGAGGTTTCGCAACGGCTTTACATGGCGATACAGCTAAAGGCTTAATAGATACTAAAAAAGCTTATGATTTAGATCCTAATAATGTGGCTAATTACTACAACATGGCTATGGTATATAAGCTACAAGGCCAATTAAACGATTCTAAACAGTGGTTTGAAAAGGTATTAGAAAAGGACCCTAGTAATACTTGGTCCGTCTATGGTATTGCTACCATTTATGCAGACCAAGGGGATGATACTAAGGCCCTTGATTGGCTTGAAAAGGCGATTAAAATTGATCCATCTGTAAAAGCTGTGGCAGCAGAACAAGACCATTTCGAGCGCTTTCATAATAATACGCGATTTAAAACATTAGTTGGATTATAGCCTTATAAAACTCGAAAAGACTAGATTATTGATAGTAATGGGATTGTCATAATGGATAGTAAACAAATGTAGTCCTAATTTTGCTGAGCAATTAATGATATGAATTTACATTGTTTTCTCTACTAATGCTTCTTGTAGAATTTGCGAGAAATTGATACCTTTCGCTAGCGCTCTATCGTTAAGCCATGCAGGAATGGTTAAGGTTTTCTTTACGGATTTACTGTTTTTAGCTAAATCTATATCTGTTTGAACTAATGTAGGGTATGTGGTATCTGTGCATGGTAAGTCGCGAATAGAGGTTGGAGTAGGTAAGCTTTGTCCATCCTCTAGCGCGCCTAAAATATATAGCTCCATCGCTTCTTGTGCATTGGTTACTAATTCTGTTAGTGTTGAGCCCGTACTACTTGTATATTCTAAGTCTGGAAATTCAGTCCAGAAACCATCAGCGTCGTCATGGATTATGGCAGGGTATATAAATTTCATAGTTCCTCCTTATTTTAGTCCTGTTCTCTTCAAAATGGCATTTAATAAACCTATAGGTACATCTTTGCCATGTACGGCAATCACTTCGACTTGGTCATCTTTTTTTAAACGATGATGACTTCCTCGTTGGCGTACATCCTTCCAACCATTTTTTAACAGTAATTTCAGTAAATCTTTGTCCTTCATAGGCTCTCCTTTTATAGTAACACGTATATACGTATAAAACAATTGACAGGAGTATTACTTATCTCATCTGTAGTCTAGCACCGTTTTTAGCTGTATAGTGGTGACCATTGCTCACCTAGGTTCCTATTAGTTACTTGACTTTTTTGGTTTTTAATGATGCATGCGTTTTGGTTATTATATATGACTTTGAGTTATAACTTAAAATTTGGTACATATGATTTACTGTTATATTTATTGACTTTGTGCATATTTTTACACTATATTGGACTTAGAACAACGAATACAGAGAATAGGTGTCGCAAGACTTAATAGAGAAATCGGTACAAGCCGATGCGGTCCCGCCACTGTAAGGACGAGCCTGCTTTCATACATGTCACTGGAGAAATCTGGGAAGGCGAAAGCGAGGTGATAACCCCGAGCCAGGAGAACTGCCTATTTGATAATCACCGTTATGTACCTACGAGCGATAGGAAGGGGATTGAGGTATGCTTTTTACAATAGTTTTAGTGTACCATTCAATATGTAACCTAACGTGTCACTCTCGGGTGGCACGTTTTTTTTATTGCCACGCTAGAGGGTCGTTCATATATGGCATAGGCTTAATAGTTTGACTGGAGATTCATCATCATGATGGACATATATTTGGCACCTATGGAACTCATATACGAAGCAACTCACTGGTACGGTGCGCTGTTCCCCTGTATGGTTTCAAGTTGAAAAGGAGGCACATATATGTCTGACAAAAAGACTTCAAAGGACGCTGAACGCGATTTACTGGCGCCTGTATCCTTTGATGAATTTGAGAAACCTACGTATGAACGATGGCAGGCTGAAGTTGAAAAGGCGTTAAAAGGTGGCGACTTCCATAAAAAGATGTTCACTCCAACTTATGAAGGTATTACGCTACAACCAATTTATACACCTGCATTGCATGCGGAGAATATTCCAAAAGGTGTTTACCCTGGAGCTGGACAGTTCCTACGTGGCACAATAGCCAGTGGCTATATCAAAGAATCTTGGGGCGTATCCCAATATGTTGATGATTCCTTGCCTAAGGATGCTAACCATGCAAGTTTATACGAAATTGTAAAAGGTGGCACCATCCACAATATTCGTCTTGATGAGGCTACACGTCATGACCAAGACGTACAAGTAGGCGCATCCGTTGGTGTGGGCGGTACTTCCTTGTCCACAATGGATGATTGCAGTCAATTAATTGAGCGATTCAATTTTAAGGAAAATCCTTTATATATTGAAACTGGTGCATCTGCAGCAATTTTGCTCGGTATGTTGTCAGCAACTGTAAAAGCTTCTAAAAAGCAAACATCCGATTTGAAAGGTCTCGTTGGTGCAGATCCTATCGGCGTGTGGGCAAAAGACGGTGCATTGCATATGTCTTTGGACACAGCGTTTGATGAAATGGCGCATACTGTTGTGTGGGCTAAAGAACAAGCTCCAGAACTTATAACAGTACTCGTATCTGGCGATGTGTACGCTAACGGCGGCGCTAACGATGTACAAGAGCTTGCTTATGCATTGGCAACAGCCGTTTGTTATGTACGTCAATTGGCACAACGCAACATCGATATGAAAACCATTGCTAAGAGCATGATGTTCACATTCTCCATGGGTGCTAACTTCTTCATGGAAATCGCTAAATTACGTGCGTTGCGCGTACTTTGGGCTCGCATCATGGAAGAATTTGGTGCGGAAGAACAAGATCGTGCAGTTCATGTACACGGCAGAACATCTGCTTTCACAAAAACCGTATACGACCCATATGTAAACTTGTTGCGTAACACAACACAAGCATTCTCTGGTGTTGTAGGTGGTCTCAATAGCCTTGAAGTTTCTCCATTTGATCAACCAATTCGCAAATCTGATGAATTCTCTCGTCGTATTGCTCGTAACATTCAAGTTATGTTGCAAACTGAATTCGAATTGCGTCAACCAGTTGACCCTGTAGGTGGTTCTTGGTACGTAGAAACATTGGCAGCCGAATTATGCGAAAAAATTTGGGCTGAATTCCAAACTATCGAATCCAAAGGTGGCATCATTGCTGCATTGAAAGAAGGCTATCCACAAGCGCAAGTTAAGTCGATTCTTAACGAACGATTTAAAAATCTTGCGTTCCGTAAAGATGTGGCAGTTGGTAACAACATGTACGCTAACATGACGGAAGAATTGTTGGATCCAAAACCTGAAAATCAAGAAACATTACGTCAAAAACGTGTAGCTCATCTTGAAGAATACTTGGCTGGTGCAGATCAAGATGCTCTTGTAAAAGCACAAGCTACGTTAGAAGCAAGCACAACAGAACCAGGTGCGTTGATTGGCCTTATCGAATTGGGTGCATTACACAAAATGACAATTCGCCAAATTCGTAGTGCTTTAGAGGCGGGCGATATTTCCTCTGAAACTATCGAACCAATTACTGCACATCGCTGGACTGAACAATTTGAAGCACTTCGTATGCGTACTGAAGCGTATAAACAACGTACGAAAGACAATGTGAAGGTATTCTTGGCTAATATGGGTCCTATTCCTCAACATAAACCTCGTGCGGACTTCTCCACTGGCTTCTTTGAAGTAGGTGCCTTTGAAGTGATTAAAAATGATGGTCATGAAACAACGGCTGATGCGGCGAAAGCGGCTCGTGAAAGTGGTGCTGATGTGGTCGTTATCTGTTCTACAGATGATACGTATCCTGAATTGGTTCCACCACTTGCGAAAGAATTGAAAGAAACTATGCCGAATGTAACGGTTATTTTGGCAGGGGCACCTTCTAAGGACCTAGAGCCTGTATATCGTGAAGCAGGTGTAGATGATTTCATCTCTGTTCGTGCAAACTGCTACGCTATTTTAAATACGTTACAAGATAAGAAAGGGATGTGAGCTCATGTTTAAAAATCCAGACTTCTCCTCTCTTGGCTTGGGATCTCAGTCTGCCACATCGCGCGATGCATGGCTTGCTGAACTTCAAAAAGAAACAGGAAAAAGCTTTGAAGACTTATATAACACGACAATGGAGCAAATCCAATTAAAACCTCTCTATACAGAGATGGATTATGAAGGAATGACACACCTTGACTATATGGCTGGTGTACCTCCATTCTTGCGTGGACCTTATCCTACAATGTACGTAACTCGTCCTTGGACAGTTCGTCAGTACGCTGGTTTCTCCACAGCAGAAGAATCCAATGCGTTCTATCGTCGTAACTTGGCAGCGGGCCAAAAAGGTTTGTCTATCGCCTTTGACCTTGCCACACACCGTGGTTATGACTCAGACCATCCTCGCGTAGTGGGCGACGTTGGTAAAGCGGGCGTTGCGGTAGACTCTATCCTCGATATGGAAATTCTATTCTCCGGTATCCCTCTTGACCAAATGTCCGTATCCATGACTATGAACGGCGCTGTATTGCCAGTTATGGCATTCTACATCCTAGCAGGTGAAGAACAAGGCGTTGATAAAAAGGTTATGGCCGGTACAATTCAAAACGATATCTTGAAAGAATTCATGGTACGTAATACTTACATTTATCCACCAGCTACGTCCATGCGTATCATCGGTGATATCTTTGCGTACACATCCCAATATATGCCTAAGTTCAACAGTATCTCCATTTCTGGCTACCATATGCAAGAAGCGGGTGCTACTGCGGACATCGAATTAGGTTACACATTGGCCGATGGCCTTGAATACATCCGCACAGGTGTAAATGCAGGCCTTCACGTAGATAAATTCGCACCACGCTTGTCCTTCTTCTGGGCAATCGGTAAAAACTACTTCATGGAAGTGGCAAAAATGCGTGCGGCTCGTATGTTGTGGGCTAAGATTATTAATAGCTTCGGCTCTGAAAATCCTAAATCTATGGCACTTCGTACACATAGCCAAACATCTGGTTGGTCCTTAACAGAACAAGATCCATTCAACAACGTAGCTCGTACATGTATGGAAGCGATGGGCGCCGCATTGGGCCATACGCAATCCCTACATACAAATGCGCTTGACGAAGCCATCGCGTTACCTACAGACTTCTCTGCACGTATTGCGCGTAATACACAACTTTACATCCAAGACGAAACTAAGGTATGTAAGGTTATCGACCCATGGGGCGGTTCCTACTATGTAGAAGCCTTGACTGATGAATTGATTCGTCGTGCTTGGGGCCATATCCAAGAAATCGAATCCCTTGGCGGTATGGCGAAAGCGATTGACACAGGTCTTCCTAAGATGCGTATTGAAGAAGCGGCGGCTCGTCGCCAAGCTCGTATCGACTCTGGTCGTGAAGCTATTGTTGGTATCAACAAATACCGTCTAGATAAAGAAGATCCATTGGATATCCTCGACGTAGATAATACGGCTGTACGGGAAGCGCAAATTCGTCGTCTCGAACAATTGCGTGCTAACCGTGACGAAGATAAGGTTCAATCCTGTCTCGAAGCGATTACAAATGCTACCGAATCTGGTGAAGGCAACTTGCTTGCCCTTGCACTTGAAGCCGCTCGTGCTCGTGCATCCTTGGGCGAAATTTCCTTTGCTGTTGAAAAGGTTTGTGGCCGTCATAAAGCGGTTATCCGCTCTATTTCCGGTGTATACTCCAGTGAATATGAAGATGACGATGTTATCAAAGAAGTACGTCAAATGGCGGATGATTTCGAAGAACTCGAAGGTCGTCGCCCTCGTATCATGATTGCTAAGATGGGCCAAGACGGTCATGACCGTGGTGCCAAAGTTATCGCTACATCCTTCGCGGATATGGGCTTTGACGTGGATATCGGACCTTTGTTCCAAACTCCAGAAGAAACAGCACAAGATGCGGTGGATAATGACGTTCATATCGTCGGATTTAGTTCTCTTGCGGCAGGTCACAAAACATTGTTACCTCAACTTGTGGAAGAACTCAACAAGCGAGGTCGTGGAGATATTTTGGTTGCCATCGGCGGCGTAATCCCTGCTCAGGACTATGAGTTCCTACGCGAACATGGCGCAGTGGCTATCTTTGGCCCTGGTACAGTTTTGCCAGTAGCGGCGAAAAAATTACTAGAAACATTGACTAGTCACGTTCAAGACGAGTCTCATGACTGATAATAAACGGCCTACTCCGGATGAATTGCGCAATACACAGGACGCAACTTTCACCACTGGTGAAGGTAAGGCCCCTGAATTAGGTGTAAAAAACGCAAGCACTGAGGGTAGTACATATCGTCCCGACTGGGTGCCAGAAGATGCAAAGAAGGATGACACCTTTGCGTGTCATGTGATGAAAGGCGTTAAGGAAATGCACGACGGCCTCTTATCTAGTTCAGCTCATCTGGCTCCAGCGGTACGTCCCGTACAGCGGCGAAAGAAGTTAACTGTCGCTGATTATGTACGCGGTATCGAGCAGGGGGACCGCGTTATACTTTCACGGGCTATCACATTAGTAGAAAGTAATAATAAGGACCATTTCAAACTAGCTCAACAAGTATTGCAAGCCGTATTGCCTCGTACGGGCAAGGCATTGCGCATCGGTATTACTGGTGTGCCTGGGGCTGGTAAAAGTACATTTATTGAAGCCTTTGGTAATATGCTCATTGAAGCTGGTTACAAGGTTGCTGTACTTGCCGTTGACCCTACAAGCCAAGTCACAAAAGGCAGTATTTTGGGCGATAAAACGCGGATGGAAACATTGACGAAACATCCAGAAGCGTATATCCGTCCATCGCCGGCTGGTGGTACACTAGGCGGTGTAGCTCGTAAAAGTAGAGAAACGATGCTACTTTGCGAGGCTGCTGGATATGATATTATTCTTGTCGAAACCGTTGGGGTTGGGCAAAGTGAGGTTACCGTGCGCTCCATGGTAGACTTCTTTATGCTCATCGTGCTTACTGGTGCAGGCGATGAATTACAAGGCATCAAAAAAGGCGTTATGGAACTTGCCGATGCTATTGTGGTCAATAAGGCTGATGGGGACAACCTCAAGCGTGCTCTCATCGCTCGTAGCGATTACGATCGAATGTTACATTACATTCGTCCAGCTACGGAAAAATGGAAAACCCAAGCTTACACATGTTCAGCCGTTACGAAGGATGGTCTCGATGAATTGTGGGATGTAATCCAAGAATTTGCTGAACAAGGTAAAGAAAATGGCGTATTCTTAAAACGCCGTCAAGAACAATCCCTTCGTTGGGTACGCGATATGATTGACGAACACTTGCACAACCTATTCTTTAACAATGTAGTCATTCAAGGTCGTATGGGCGAGGTAGAAGCTGCAGTTTTAGATGGCGAAATGAGTGAATCTCAAGCCGTTGAAGAACTGATAGGCGTATTTGATAGATCATTGAAATAAATGATTATAATACGATACCTCTTTGATTAAACAATCAAACCAATACATAACTTTATATAAAGGCATAGCATCTATTTTGAAATCGGTCACTTAATCGATAGACCATTATAGATACTATGCTTTTTTATTTTTTTTCATCAAATGCATAAGTATTACTTTCGTAAAAGTTATACATAGGATATAATTTAATTATAGATGTATTTTATGGAGTTTAATAAAGGAGAGATTTATTTTGAATCCAGTAGTAAAGAAAATTACAACAGCAGTATTGTGTGTGACCGCACTCACATCTCCATTGTTCTTGACTGGCTGCAGCTTCTCTAAGGTTGCCAATAGCGTACAACAAGGTGTTCAAAAGGGATCACAAGAAGACGTTAAAGTGTTTAACAACTACATTAAAGCCGTTGGTGATTTTAACAGTCATACAGTGCGCTTTGGCTATGCTATCGGCCCAGACATTCAAAAACTAAGAGAAGGGCAACATTTAACAAGCTTTATGGCGCCACATTTTGATTCTTTACAAAAGAACTTACAAGCCGCTAAAGATGCTGGCGTGCCATATGATGATATGAAAGAACCTTTAGATAACGTATTGGCTGTATTAAAGGATATTGTACCAGTAGCCAGTGAATTGGATACGTACTACCAAACTAATACATATAAAGCAGATAATTATGCTAAAGAACAACAATTAGGACCTAAATACGTTCAATTATATGATCAGTTCTATGCAGCGTATAACCAATTAGATGCAGTAATCCATAAACATAATACGGAAAACCAACAAGCGCACTTAAAAGAACTTAAAGAGTCTGGTAAGAAAAATGCAGCGGCAGCTCAAGAAGTTCATTTACGTTTAACTGCTTTATTGGATGGCTTTGAAGAAGGCAAGCAAATCGATGTAAATGCAGTTAACCAAGAGTTACAAGGCATCATGGACGTATCTAATAGTATTACTAGTCCGGAATATAATAGTGCTAAGAATTCATTAAATACAGCTATTGGTAGAATTCGTACATTCATAGGTGATCAAACAAATGATCATTACAATGATATGATTGAATCCTACAATAGCTTCATTGGCAGCATGAATCGTTTGGATATTAATAAACTTGATAAATAATATCTAACTATGTACGAACATTGTGTGCATTACTTGTGAAAGTCCATGCCTCATAGGAAGTACTAAACTGTAGATATAAAAATTTCATACAAAGGTACATAACGGATGTACCTTCAAGGGCTACCTTAAATAGCAATATTATTTGAGGTAGCCCTTTTTGTGCCTTTACCCATACTAGATCTGTTTTGTGTTCTCATATACAGCGTCTAGTATATTTTTACCCATCTATGGAGAGTCTCATATGTTTTGATGTCTTGAAACGTGGTATAATTATTAGATAGAGCCTGTATAGGTGTGGCTTTTGGAGGTTAGTATGAGTAGTAGTATTACACATTTATTTCTAGCTGGTGGTTTTGTTATGTATCCACTGGTTATGTTCTTAATCGTTACTTTGATGATTGGTATTGAACGATTTTTATTATATCGTCGCTTTCATAAAGATATGCGCCAATTTACAGCTGTTTTGGGCAATCATCCGGGCTGGATTATGTTACCTACTGTGCTAGAACGGGATACAAAGGAGTTAGGGGTTCTTTTTGCTCGTGCTTTGCGCAACGCTAAAAACTACAATGGATTGGAAAACCGCTTGCAGGACTTGGTAGGCTATACTGATGAACGATTGAAACGAGGCCTTGGGTGGCTTAGTATGATTGTTACCATGGCACCTTTGCTTGGCTTGCTCGGTACTGTTCTAGGTATGATTCGCGCCTTTGCTGTTGTAGGTGGCGATATTGGGGCGCCCACTATCATTACTGGCGGTGTATCTGAAGCCTTGGTGGCAACGGCGACGGGCCTTACTGTTGCAATCATTGCTCTTGGCTTTCACAGTTACTGTGCGGCTAAGGTGAACGATTTCATCGTGGCATTAGAGCATGAATGTGGCACTATCCTCGATGCGTACAATGAGGAACACGACCTATGAGACGGCGCACATTAGGGGTAAAAAAAGAGCCTACCATAATGATTATCCCCATGATTGATATCGTATTTTTCTTATTGGTATTTTTCATGGTTGGCACCTTGTACATGAATACGGAACAACAAATTCCCTTAAACTTGCCGTCCGCATCCACATCGACTGCGAAATCGATCGAACCAATTACCATTACTCTTACAACATCGCATAAACTCTACATTGATAATCGGGAAATCTCTCCAGATCGCCTATCTCAAGAGGTGCAAGCCATTGTGCAGACATCGCCACGTCAGGCTTTTGTCATTCGTGCTGCGAAGGACGTGTATTATAACGAGGTTATCGCCTTGTTGGACATGCTGAAAGTAAACGGCGCTAAGTACATTAGTGTTGCAACGGATCGGAAGTGATTCTATGTTTGAATCGCATTATTTACGACCCTTTTTGATGGCCCTATTCATCAGTATTCTTATGATAACGGGGATGGGACTGTCATTAAAAGGCATGGGCGGTACCGGTGCAGGCCAAGAGGCAGCGGAAATCAGCTTTGATTTGACTGATGTTGGTGAAAGCGAGCATGCGGATGAACATTCGGTGGTAACACCTCCACAGGTGCCAAAGCCATCTGAAGATACAGCTGCAACGGAGGTAATAAAACCACAAAAACCTCAAGCTAAGCCTCAATTGGAGGGATTAGACTCGACTAAAAAGACGGATGATCCACAAAAGGAAAAGAATACTAAACGTGAGTGGGCTGTTCCTAAAGCCATTGAATCAGAGGCTAGTGGTGGTGAAACGGGTGTTATTGCTCACCAAAATTCATCATCATCTAAAAAACAGGTAGGCAATACTACATCTACGGACCCCAATGCACAGGGTAACGGTATTGATGATACGAATAAGGATTTATCCTTTTTTGCTGATGCACTCCAGCTGTTAACACCAGGTCAACGGGCGTGGTTAGAACAACCAGAGATTAATCCTACCGAATATCTACGACAAGTGCGAGAACAAGGCAAAGCTTCCTCCGTCCGCGGAGAAGCGGTTGTGCGTGTTAACTTTGACGCAGATGGTAATGTTATCGTAGGCGTTAATACGCCGCGCATTGTTGAGTCCGGTGTTCCTCCAGATGTACGGGACGAAGCGCTGCGTATTATCAAGACGAGCGGCAGTATTGTTAATAAAAAAGGACAGGTCGTGGCATTAGCGATTCCTGTTGTGTTAGGACAATAAAGAGGCATACCTCACATACAAGAATGTATGTAAGATATGCCTCTTTGTTATTTCTTAATCAAGTTTTTTGTACTGTTAAAGATTGCGTAGTAAATGATGACGCCACCGATGAATAATGTCACTTGCATTTGTGTTGTGTATTGGTCCACACGCCATAATGCAAAGGCATAAAAGAACATGGTGATGAGCATAATTAAAAAGGATAAGATGCGACGCACATTCGTATGAACTACATGCGATGTACTGATGCGGTCTCTATTAATGGCAACATATGCAAGGGAAACGATGATATCAACAGCATATATGCTTAAAATCCAATTGACGGGTACATCGTTAAATACGAATAGGCCAATGACAATAAAGCTGATGAGAAAGAATGCTTTAAATATAGTTTCTGGCATCGTTGATTCTTTTGGTTTTGGTGTGCGTTCCTTGTGTTGTTTCTTTGTCATACGGGTCTCCTATGTGTACATACAGTAGTGATATGCTATTAATTCGTTACTGTATACGTTTTTACATTATTACTGTAATGTTTTCGTATTATTACTGTAATATTTCTATATTACATAAATTATAAATGTTTACACGCTGTATCATGTAATCTATACCTTACTATTATAATAATAAATTACAAATGAATCCATAAGCAAATTAAATACCGAACATTAAGAAAAACTAATATATATATTATTCGGAAAATTACATAAGATTTATTGAACCAAGCTTTCACATATGGTACAATTATCGTATAAGAAATCTAGCTTTCATCATGCAAAGGAGACATCATGATACCACGTTATACACGAGAAGAAATGGGCCATATTTGGAGCGAACGCAACGAGTTCGACACAATGTTATTGGTTGAAACATTGGCATCTGAAGCGCAAGCAGAGCTTGGCATTATTCCGAAGGAAGCAGCTAAAATCATTCGGGAAAAAGGTAATTTTGATGTTGAAAGAATTCACGAAATTGAACGTGAAACAAATCATGACATCATTTCCTTTGTAACTGCTGTGGGCGAATACGTTGGCCCTGAAGCGGCTAAATATATTCACCTTGGTTTGACATCCACTGACGTTAAGGACACTGCCCTTGGCTATATGATGAAACAAGCTTGCGATATTTTGATTGAAGATTTGAAACAATTACGTGATGTATTGCGTCGTCGTGCCGCTGAATTCAAACATACCCCTATGATTGGCCGTACTCACGGTATTCATGGTGAACCTACTACATTTGGCTTGAAACTTTGCCTTTGGATGGCAGAGGTAGAACGCGATATTGAACGCATGGAACATGCTCGTAAAAGTGTAGCTGTTGGCAAATTATCCGGCGCTGTTGGCACATACTCCAATATCGATCCATTCGTAGAGCAATACGTATGCGAAAAACTAGGTCTTGAACCTGTTAAAATCGCGACCCAAGTCGTACAACGTGACCGTCATGCTGAATTATTGTCCACCATCGCTGTTGTAGGCGGCACATTGGACAAAATCGGCAAAGAAATCCGTCACTTGCAACGTACAGAAGTGCGCGAAGCGGAAGAATACTTCAGCCCTAAACAAAAGGGTTCCTCTGCGATGCCTCATAAACGCAATCCTATTACGTGTGAAAGAATTTGCGGTATGGCTCGCTTGCTTCGCGGCTATGCTCAATCTGCGTTCGAAGACCAAGCTTTGTGGCATGAACGCGATATCTCTCATAGCTCCGTAGAACGCGTTATCTTGCCAGATGCAACAATCGCTTTGAATTACATGCTTCACCTAACAATCCGTACTATCGATAAATTGTTGGTATACCCTGAAACAATGCTTAAAAACCTTAACCTTACAGGTGGCCTTGTATTCAGCCAAACCATTTTGACACACCTTGTAGACAAAGGTGCAGTTCGTGACGAAGCATACCGCTGGGTACAAAAATACGCTATGGAACGCTGGCTCGAAGGCAAAGACTTTGCTACAGGTCTAAAATCCGATGAAAACATCAAAAAATACATGACCGACGAAGAAATCGATGCATGCTTCGATCCGTATAAACTATTGAAACACGTAGATACAATAATGGCTCGTTTCGGCCTATAATCCTTAATGTATAGGATGGTCCGTCCAGAAAGCCGACACGCTACTGCGCTACGCGGAGCCCGAAGTCGTTTTCTGAACGGACCATCCTTTTTGCATTAAACCTTCTATGCCGAAAACGAGCCATAGAGCAGACAGGGCAAAGTCGGTTTGAGAAGGGGACCCGTCCTTTTTCGCTATAGATTCTATGTTGAAATGAGCCATTGGGACGACAAAAAGCCGGCACGCTATCGCGCTAAAGCGGGACCCGAAGTCGTTTTGAGGAAGGTATCCGTCCTTTTCGCTATAAGTTCTATGCCGAATTTTTTATTTACAGTGAGTGCCGTATTTTCATATGGCGCTTTTATTTGTTAACGTACATAGGGGAGGTGGTGGTACCGGTAAAAACATGACTTTGGCCCTGCGAAGCCCAAAAGGGCGAAGCAGACCCGGCCGGTGGAGTGTTTTTGCCGGTACCACCACCCAAATCTGGAGGATACATGAAAAACACCATAAGAAAATACGCACCTCCTATCTTTCACTGTATTAATGACTTCGGTCAAGGTTCATTGGCCGCGCTTATACCATTTTTTATTACGAACTTTGGCCTTAATTATTATCAATCGGCTTCCATTATTTTCTGTAATACCGTGGTAGCGTCTATTGCTCAGCCCATTTTGGGGTATGTAGCGGATCGATGGCGCGTGCCTTGGTTTATTCCGGTAGGCTTTACGGTGACTCTTGTGTCCATTAGTGCTATGGCGCTGGCTACGAACTATGAAATGATTCTTGCTTTGTCTCTTTTAGCTGGCGTAGGGGCAGCCTTATTCCATCCTGAGGCGGCTCTTTTGGTGAATCGCACGCAATCCCATGAAATTGGCAATGCTATGGGTCGCTTTGCAGTGGGCGGCAGCGCCGGTTTTGCATTAGGTCCACTTATTGCTGGTGGCGTTTATGTTTTTGGGGCGCACTTCCTCTGGGTATTTACAGCCATCGCTTTACTGGGCGTATTAATGTATATCTATGCTTTCACGGATAAGGCCGATGTGACTAATGCTAGTGACTGTGAAAGCCATTCTAAATCTGTTGCTATTGGCACTAACGATTGGGTGAGCTTCGGGAAGTTATTCTTTGTCATAGCCTCAAGGTCTATACTGTTTTCTGTGCTGTCTATCTTTATTCCAATTTTGTATATTACCGTTATCAATGGCGAAGCCGGTGCATCAAGTTTGGCACTTACTATGTACTTTGCCATGGGGGCGATTCTTACCTATATGGGCGGTGCTTTATCTGATAAGTTCGGCTTTCTTAAAACTGTGCGTTTAGGCAATCTTATCTTCTTGCCATCAGTTCTAATCTTTATCTTTGTGCCAAATGTGTGGGGATTCTTTGGTGCTATGATACCAATGGCCTTTGGCGTTTTCTCGCAATACGGCCCAATTACCGTTCTAGGTCAAAAATACCTTGCTAAAAATGCAGGATTTGCATCGGGTGTTACCCTAGGCCTTGGGATTACCTTAGGTGGCCTCGTAGCACCATACATTGGACATTTAGCAGATGTTTACGATGTACAAACAGCATTAATGACCTTGATACCTGTTGGTGCGTTAGGATTATTAATGAGCTTCTGGTTGAAAGAACCTAAATAAAATTATTTGATTTTATGGTTCTTAATTTTTATGAAACACCTAATGGAGAGCAACCAGCAAAGCTGTTTTTAAACGAACTTTCAGAAAAACAACGAGCTAAAACGATTAGGGATTTAAAGTTGCTTGAAACCTGTGGTAATCCCCTAGAAATGCGATTGAATTGGCGTTGAAGTATAAACAAGATTATATTGAAAGGTACACATAATATGGAAACATTAGATCAATATTTAGCTGAGCAATTAAAAAATCCTAAATTTAAAAAAGAATGGGATGAGTTAGAAGATGAGTATCAGATTATTGAAAATATAGTTAAAGCACGTATTGAAGCTCATATGACGCAAACTCAATTATCTGAAGTTACAGGCATTACGCAATCAGATATAAGTAAAATTGAAAATGGGAATGGGAACCCCTCGTTGAAAACATTAAGAAAGATTGCTCATGCCTTTGGTAAGAAGTTAAAGATTGAGTTCGTATAATCTTTATTTAGTCTTTTCGTGCTTTGCTATTATGTTGTATAATAACTATGGATTAATTTGACTTTCACAATTGGAGGACATCGATATGGCAACAAGTATGGTAATCGGCACTCAATGGGGTGATGAGGGTAAAGGTAAAATCGTTGACTGGATCGCGGAACGTGCTGACGTTGTAGTACGTAGCCAAGGCGGTAACAATGCAGGTCACACTGTTGTGGTAGATGACAAAGCATTTGCGCTTCGTTTATTGCCAAGTGGTATTTTGTACGATAATAAACAAAATATCGTTGGTACTGGCGTTGTTATTGACCCTAAGGTGTTATTACAAGAAATCGAAGGTCTTGAAAAAAAAGGTAAATCCGCAAAATCCCTTCACATTTCTGACCGCGCTCATGTCATCATGCCATACCATATTGCTCTTGATATGGCCGAAGAAGCATCCAAAGGTGATGCTAAAATCGGTACAACTAAAAACGGTATCGGTCCTTGCTACGCTGATAAAATCAACCGTATTGGCATTCGTATCTGCGATTTGTACGATATGGAAACGTTTAAACAAAAATTGGCGTACAATGTTGAGTTTAAGAATAAAATGCTTACTAAGGTATACGACGCTGAACCTGTTAATTATGATGAAATCCTTGCGGATTACACTAAATATGCAGAGGCTTTGAAACCTTATGTAACAGATACGAATATCGCTGTATTGAAAGCGATTCAAGAGGACAAAAAGGTATTGTTCGAAGGCGCGCAAGCAACTATGCTCGATCTTGATCATGGTACATATCCATTCGTAACATCCTCTCATCCAATCGCTGGTGGTGCTTCCACAGGTGCGGGTGTAGGTCCTAACTATTTGAAAAATATCTTCGGCGTTGTGAAAGCTTATGCAACACGCGTTGGTGCAGGTCCATTCCCTACAGAGCTTCTTGACGAAACTGGCGAAAACCTTCGCAAACTTGGTCATGAGTTCGGTACTGTAACTGGTCGTCCTCGTCGTTGTGGTTGGTTAGACCTTATGGTTGTAAAATACGCTGCAGGTCTTAACAGCCTTGATTACTTGGCTATTACTCGTTTAGATATTCTTGATACGTTCAAAGAATTGAAAATCTGTGTAGGTTACAAATTGAATGGTAAAGACGTAGAAGGCTTTCCGGCTAACTTGAAAGATCTTGAAGCATGCGAAGCAGTATACGAAACATTACCAGGTTGGGAAACAGATATTTCCGGTATCCGTTCTTACGACGAATTGCCTGAAAACGCGCGTAAATACGTAGAACGTATTGCAGAGGTAACTGGTGTTCCTTTGGGTATCGTATCCGTTGGTCCTAACCGTAGCCAAACAATCGATCTTGTTAACGTATTTTAATCTGCTGTAGCAAATTATTATAAAAAATAATAAGCGGAGATTCTTATTAGAGAATCTCCGCTTTTATGCGTATTTTCTATCTCATAAATAAATTTAATTATTCAATTAAAATATTTTAATGAGAATAAAAAGAAAAAAATAGATTTAGTTATAAAAATAGTATATAATAGTATAAAAGTAGATTGATAATTTTTGATGTATATTGAGGAGTTTTTCTTATGGTTGAAGTTTCTTATGAACGTTTGGCAACGATTTTTAAAGCGCTCAGTGATGAAACAAGATTGCATATTATAGATATGTTGTCCTGTAATGAGTTGTGTGCAGCAGATATTTTGGCAAGTTTTAATTTGTCTCAATCCACATTGAGCTACCACATGAAAATCTTAATTGATGCTGGCGTTGTAAATTCTCAACGTAATGGTCTTTGGACTCGCTATTCCATCAATGAAGATACATTTAGCGACATTTTGGAAATCATTCCACAATTGTACAAAACTAAAGACGAATGCATTTGCGCACAAATCAAATACTGCCGTCTTGATGAACACGAACAAGACGCGTAATCATGAGACGCTGGATTATGCATGTTGATATGGATGCTTTCTTTGCATCCGTAGAACAACTGGATCATCCTGAATACAAAGGCCACCCCGTTATCGTGGGTGGTCTTTCTTCGCGTGGCGTCGTAGCTACTGCATCCTATGAGGCTCGAAAATTTGGCGTCCATTCGGCCATGCCTATTTCTCGGGCCAAGAAACTTTGTCCGCACGGCATCTACGTGTATCCGAATATGGCTCGCTACAAGGAGATTTCTCAGATCATCCACAAGGTGATGGAGGAATTTACACCTATCATTGAGCCCTTATCTCTGGACGAAGCCTTCTTGGATGTTACGGGTATTACCCATAAATTCACAGGCCCCAAGGCTTTGGGCCGTGCTATTAAGGACCGCGTGTTTGAGGAAACGGGGCTCATCATTTCGGCGGGGCTGGCTCCGAATAAATTCCTTGCTAAACTGGCATCTGACCTAGATAAGCCTGATGGGCTTGTGGTCATTCCTTATGGTAAGGAATATGAAAGCCTCGCAAATTTGCCCATAAAACGCATATGGGGTGTAGGTCCTAGTACGGAACGTCGCCTTAAAGATGGTGGTTTTGTCTTGATAAAGGATGTGCAGGCCTTGTCGGATGAGAAACCGTTAGTGCCTTATGTGGGCAATCAGGCACGGCGTATTTGGGAACTGGCACGAGGCATCGATGAACGGCCTGTAGAACCGGATCGTCAAATCCAGTCTGTCGGTAATGAGGAGACCTATGAAAGCGATGTAGAGGACCCGGTTGTTATCGATTTAGAACTTCATTACTTTGCCAATCGCGTAGCCAAACGATTGCGTAAATATGGTTTGATGGGTCATACCGTGTCGATTAAGGTGCGATATAATGATTTTAAAACTGTATCTCGACAGAAACGCCTTGATTCGTCCACGGATCAAGAACGTGTTATTTATGACACTTCGGTATTGTTATGGAATAAGCTGATGCGTGATGCACTCTCTGCTAAGCAAGAAGAGCAAGAGGTGATGGGTGCTACACCTAGGCCTAAGTTTGATAATTCTATTCTTGAAGTGCCCGTTAAACCAATTCGCCTCTTAGGTGTTACCGTTAGTGGACTTTCAACAGAAGGCATTGTACAAGATGATTTATTCTCCATTGAAGCGGATGAGAAAGATGAGAAGCTTTCAATAGTGCTCGATTCATTAGCATCTAAATTTGGTGAAGGGGCTATCATGAGTGGCGCCCTTTGGCGACGTGCTCATGGAGATGGTGGAGAACGGCGAAAACGGTCGGAATTAAAGGCCGAAATTGATTTAGATAATGAAGAATAAAAATCTTTCATGAATAGAATCATTCGTGATACAATGTACGTATACAGCAATGTGTATATGCAAAAAAATATCTGCAAGAGAGGTATAAATATGAGTATATTTCGTGTGGCCATTCATTATGGCGTAAACAGCAATGGGTTTTTAGCTTATGATACAGATACAAAAACTGTGACTATAGACCTACCTGAACAAGAATGGATTGATAAGGTTCATGCATACTTAAACGAAGAACATACTATTGAGAATGCTACAGGTCTCGATACATATGAACGTGTACAAGTAAAACCTTTAGAATCCTTGGAAAACTTTAAATTAGCTCTTACACGCATGTGGGTTGCCATCGACGTACAAGTCGACTGGAGCCGCCCAGCGTAATTAAAATGAACCCCTTCGTAGTCATGTTGGTGCTATGAAGGGGTTTTCTTATTGTGGCTATAGTTGGAGTGCGTATTTAAATATTACTCATCAAATTTCTTATTTGTTAAGTCCTGATACATAAGCTTAGCGATTTCATATTGTGGATCACCGGCTTGTAGTTGGTGTGAAGGTAGTTTAAATATGGCTTCAGCTATTTCGTTTTTCTTGATGTCGATGCCTTTTACATCGTCAGAACGGCTTATGGAAATGGTATGTGTTGTTGGATTTATGAAGTACGCATTTACATCGATGCTGAAAGCTTTGTTTTCATCTTTTCTCATGATTGTACGTAAAATCATAGCTGAAATAGCAGTAGTACCATCCTTTTCGCCTAATAGTTGCTTAGATGTGTAGTCTACATAATCGGCATAGACGTAAATATCGCCAGGTTTGGCCTTATCATAATCTTGTGTATAGGCCTCTACTAAACGTAAATCAAGCTGTCTGCCAAATGGTCGAGAGAACATTTCGCTTTGTAATTCGCGTGTTTCACTAACAGGTGGATAGAATGGTATAGGCGTTAAACCTTTTAGCATATCTGTTCGTGTTTCGTTTTTCCGTTTAGCGCGACGTTCTGCAGTGACCTTGTCTAAACGTTGACGCTCTTTTAACATGGCCTTTTCTTGTTCTTCTTTAGATTTATAAGTTTTTACGGATACAACACGGTTACCAGACATAGTGACTGTCGAATAAATTGGTTTACCGTTAGTAGGTTTTCCCTCAGAAGCATCAAGCGTAGATTGTACTATGGCTGGTGTTGCGCTTTCAATTGATTTTCTTAACTCTGGAATATTGGCGTAATCCATATCAACCACAGCAGTATCTGTGCTTTCACTTGGTTGCGCAGGTGTAGCCCCGTACGCGGATGATATAGCTAAGACAGCTAATAGTGAACTGGTAATAATCGATCGTTTACATAGTTTCATTACATATACCTCTTTTTATAAGAACTCTCTAATACTATCAACAGCTGTATTATAGCATAGTTCTTGCGTAGATAGATTTAAAAACGATATAATAAAGTATACATGCGTCTATAGCTCAGTAGGATAGAGCAGCAGTTTCCTAAACTGCGTGTCACTGGTTCGATTCCGGTTAGGCGCACCAGTATAAGCGAATGGGTATAAGGGTTTGATAGACCTTATACCTATTTTTAGGCTTATAGGACAAAAAGTGTGTGTGAAAACCCTTATAACACTAGATATTTACTAGTGTTATAAGGGTTTAATC